>Ga0194126_10011044_pt1 | contig 11709 bp, 13 predicted proteins | sample TA2KigC150mmetaG_FD_148641 | JGI IMG/M metagenome (GOLD analysis project Ga0194126, IMG submission 148641) | Freshwater microbial communities from Lake Tanganyika, Tanzania - TA2015035 Kigoma Deep Cast 150m | ecosystem: Environmental > Aquatic > Freshwater > Lake | place: Tanzania: Lake...
CCGTACTGGCTCAGGCCAGCGATTTGAACATCAGCGGCAGATGCAGCCACAGGAGCCATCAGGCCCAGAGCTGCAGGTGCCAGAAGAAGCTTCTGGAACGTTTTCATGGTCCTCACACCAAATAGAGGAATGGGCTCAAGTTTGAGCTCGAGCTGAAGCTATCGAACCACATCATCTGCACAAGTGGTCACAACATCGGCCTCGTGTATTGAGGAGCACATTGATTCTGCACCATCAAATCTGTGAGCCTTACCTAACTTCTAACCAACAGTTAATCGGCTCTTAACCAATGTCTTGGCTTCTGCTTTTCGTGCTGCAGATCTGGCCTCCATTGGGCTGCTTGTGCGCTTTTGGGCTGCAAGGCAGACTTGTTCGATCAAATGGTTTGTGTGTTGTGAAGCGACTCGTGCCATCGGGCTTTAAAGCCCTCGCTTCCTGTGCTGCGGCCTGCCTCGCCCTGGCTGGTCTGGGCGTTGATGCCCCGCGGGCCCAGGCTGATGCCGGCAGCACCAGTGGTTTTGAGTTCCGCTGGGATTCGCAGCGCGATTACCGCAAGCTCTATTACTTCATCTCCTCAGGCCGGGCCACGGCCCGCTCTGACTACTACTTGGTGCTCAGCCCGAAAGACCGCAAAACCGCCCTGATCAAATTGGCGATTGCGGTGCCTAAGGATTTCGACACCAAGCTCGATCCCAAGGCGATCGAGCTTTGCTTCATGAATCGCGGCGGCGTGCGCGAGAAAACCGGCTGCAAAGAGGTGATCCCTGCCACCGTGGAGGTGAGCGCCGACAGCACAGCGGTGGAGATCTTCCCGGACCGGCCTGTGCCCACCGGCAAGAGCATCGGCGTGCACATGCGCCTCTACAACCCCTTCAATCCGGGCATGTATCAGTTCAATGCCCTGGGGCAGGCCCCCGGGGATGTGCCGGTGTCTGGCTACCTGGGCAGCTGGGTGATTGAAATCTCCCCGGAGACATAAGGCATGAAGTTGGCCTTGCGGGTGCCGCAGATGGGGCAATGCCAGTCGTCTGGGATGTCTTCGAAGCGGGTGCCGGCGGCAATGCCTGAATCCGGGTCGCCATCGGCTGGGATGTAGATCACGCCGCAGACCTTGCAGATCCAGAGGCCGGTTTCGCTGATCGTTTGCGGCTGAACCGGTTCGCCTTTGAGGGCACCGAGGGCAGCGCTGTAGCGATCGGCGTGGTGGTGCTCCACCGGAGTGAGCAGCCCGAAGTTGCGAGCCGCGCTGCGGAAGATGCCGGCATGCTCGCGAGATTCATCGATCTGTTCCTCGAACTCGGCCGACGCCCCCTGATCGCGATCGCTTCTGGCCTGCGCCGCGAACTCCGGATACATCGTTGTGTACTCGTAGGTCTCTCCTTCGATCGCCAGCTCCAGACAGCGGCTGAGCACGGTCTGTTTTTCGGCTTCGCTCAGCGTGGCTGGATCCTCGACGACTAATTCGGGGTGCAGCAGGCGGAAGTGGGCGAAGGCGTGTTCGGTTTCCTGCTGAGCCGTATCCCGGAAGAGCTTGGCGAGCTCGGCATTGCCGAGCTGTTTGGCCACATCGGCAAAGAAGAGGTATTTGCGGTTGGCCATGCTTTCGCCCCCGAAGGCGGCTTCCAGGTTGGCGAGGGTGCTGGGGTTGGACGTGTCCACGCGGTGTCAGCGGCGAATGGGCACAGTCAAGCGCGCTTATCCGTAGTCGTTATGACTTTGGCTTCTGGTGTGATCGGTTGAACAGGGCTGCCGGCGTCCCCCGTTCTGGTTAGATCTGGGGGATCAGCTCCCTTGCTCCAGCGGCCATGGGCCATCACCAGGTCTTGATTGTGGGCGGCGGCGCCGCCGGTATCACCGTCGCTGCGCGCCTCAAGAAAGCACGCCCCAGCTTGGATCTGGCGATCCTCGAGCCCGCCACTGATCACTACTACCAACCCGGTTGGACCCTGGTGGGTGGTGGGGTGTTCAGCCTCGAGCAGACGCGCCGCTCAGAAGCCAGCCTGATCCCGGCCGGCGTGACCTGGATCCGCGAAGGAGCCGCTGCCTTTGATCCCGCTGCGAACACCGTCACAACCACGGCTGGCCAAACCCTCGGCTACGACGCCCTGGTGGTGGCCACCGGGATGAAGCTCAACTGGGAGGCCATCAAGGGCCTGCCTGAGGCCCTGGGCAAAGGAGGGGTGTGCAGCAACTACTCCAAGGATTTCGCGGCTTACACCTGGGAGTGCATTCAGAACTTCAAGGGGGGCAACGCGGTGTTCACCTGCGCCCCGATGCCGATCAAGTGCCCGGGTGCACCCCAAAAGATCGCTTATCTGGCCGACGACGCGATCAAGCGGGATCCCGCGGTGGCAGCCAAGAGCAAGGTGATCTACGCCACCGCTACGCCGGGCATCTTCGGGGTTCCCACCTATGCCGCTCCGCTGCGGGAGGTGGTGGCCCGCAAGGGGATGGATGCCCGCTACGGCCACACCCTGATCGAGGTGCGCCCCTCCAGCAAAGAAGCCGTCTTCAAGGTCACGAAAGAGGGAGAAGAGCCCAGGGAAGAGGTGATCGCCTACGACCTGCTGCATGTCACCCCGCCGATGGCGGCTCCTGATGTGGTGGCCTCCAGCCCCCTGGCGGCAGCCAGTGGTTTTGTGGATGTGGGCAAACACAACCTGCAGCACGTGAGCTATCCCAACGTGTTCGCCATCGGCGATGTGAGCGGGATGCCCAACTCCAAGACTGCGGCTGCCGTGCGAGGCCAGGCCCCGGTGCTGGTGACCAATCTGCTGGCTCAGCTCGATGGCGGCCAGGGCGATGGCTCCTACGACGGCTACAGCTGCTGCCCGCTGATCACCGGCTATGGCAAAACGATCATGGCCGAGTTCAACTACGAGCAGCAGCCCACTCCCTCCTTCCCCCTGGATCCCACCAAGGAGCGCTGGAGCATGTGGGTGATGAAAACCGTGGTGCTCCCCTGGGTGTATTGGAACCGCATGCTCAAGGGGGCTGACCATGAGCGCCGCTTCATCCCTGGGGTCAAGTGAGCACGGATCTGTTGGTGCTCGCCGCCAGCAACGGCGAAAACCTGAAGTTGGCGCAGCGTTTCGCCGCGGAGGCGGAGCGTCAGGGGTTGTCTGCGGAGGTGCTCGATCTGACCTCCCTGGAGTTGCCCCTGTTCAGCCCGCGCGCCATGGCGGCGGGAACTCCAGCGGCGCTGGCGGGTCTGGAGCGCCGCCTAATGCGTGCTCCCCGTTGGGTGATCTGCGCTCCGGAATACAACGGTTCGATCCCCCCTGTGCTCACCAGCGCGATCGCCTGGTTGTCAGTGCAGGGCGATGACTTCCGGGCCCTGTTTAATGGACGCCCCGTGGTGATCGCCACCCATTCCGGCGGAGGCGGGCACAGCGTTTTGGCCGCTTTGCGCCTGCAGCTCGCCCATCTGGGGGCCCATGTGGTGGGGCGCCAGCTGGTGAGCAATGCCAGCCAGCCAGCCAAGGACGACAGCATCGCTGACCTGCTGGCCAGACTGCAGCGGCTTCAGCCCGCCAGCGCATGACCCCTCTGTTGCGACCCGCTGCCGAGCGGTTCCACAGTCAGCTCGACTGGCTCGACAGTTGGCACAGTTTTTCCTTCTCCTCCCACTACGACCCGGCCTGGATGGGCTTCGGGCCGTTGCGGGTGATCAATGACGACACGATCGCGGCGGGCCGGGGCTTCGGCATGCATCCCCACCGCGACATGGAAATCATCACGGTGATGGTGGAGGGCGAGCTGCACCATCGCGACTCGATGGGGCACTCAGAGGTGCTGCGGGCCGGTGAGGTGCAGCGGATGAGCGCCGGCACCGGGGTGGTGCATAGCGAAATCAATGGGGGGGATCAGCCCTGCCGCCTGCTGCAGATCTGGATTGAGCCGGATCAGCTGGGGGTGGAGCCTGCCTATGAACAGAAGCCCTTCCCGCTCTCCCAGGGGTGGACAGCCCTGATCGATCCAGAGGGCCAGGGTGAGGCGATGGCGATCCATCGCGCCGTGCGGCTGTGGCGGGCTCAGCTGCAGCCCGGTTCAGCGCTCGCTCTGCCTTCCCTCTGCGGTTCAGCCTGGCTGCAATTGATTGATGGAGAGATTGAGCAGCCCTGGTTGCTGCGGCGCGGTGATGGGCTTGGCGTCACGACCGTGCCCGAGCAGCCGTCGCTGCAGGCCGGTGCCGCGGGAGCCGATCTGTTGCTGTTTGATCTGGTTTGAGCCGCACGGGCGGGTGTGCTCCAGGGCACCTGCGCTTCCGCCGAATCCGATCAGGCTTGGCCCATGGCTTACGCGTCTCGGCAGGCGACCTCCACGCGCCTCTATCGCCTTACCGATCGGCAGGGGCAGCCCCACCCTGTGTTGGATGAGTGTTTTGAGAGCCTCGATCTGGCGCTGGAGGCAGCAATGGAGTGGCTGGAGCAGCAGGGGCTGGTGGATGCCATGGCAGAGCAACGGGACCGGGAGCGGCAGTTGGCCCTGCAGGTGGGCGTGGAGATCAGCACCCCCAGTGGTTCCTGGCGCAGCCTCCGCCATGCGGGGTTCGCAGCCTGGCAGGCCTAGGGCTGCAGGTCTCAATCTTCCAACTTGTGCCTTGCGCTGCAGATTGGCGCCGCCATTGGTTTCACGATCACGCCATTCCCTGTGGTGAGTGTCAGTCGTGATGCTCTTTCCTTCTTCCGCATCCCCTGCCCTATTTCGTCTCACGGATCGCTCCGGTGAGCCCCACCCTGTTCTCGATGATTGGTTTGACAGCCTTGAGAACGCCCAGGAGGCTGCCTTGAGCTGGCTGATCGATCAGGGCTTGATCTCTCCAGCGACCAGCAGTGCTGAGCAGCTGCGGCACGTCTCGCTTCATGTGGGCCTCGAGCGTCGCACCTCCACCGGTGCCTGGCGCACCCTTCGATACGCCGGCTTGACTGGCGTCAGTTGAGCGATCCCTGATGCGACCCAGCCCAGCTTTCGATCGCGCTCTTGCGGTGGTCGGACTGGCTCTCCATGTGGCGGCCCTTCCAGCCCTGGGCGTTTGGATCAGCGCCGACGCCCCACTGGCGAGTGCCACCTTGGCGGTGGGTCTAGCGGCGATCCTTCCCGCCCTTGTGCTGGGGGTCATCGCCTCCTCCGCGCTGCTGGCACGGCGGCGCTGGGGAAGGGTTCTCGCGATCGTGGCCCTGGCGCTCTCCCTGGCGGTGAGCCTCAGCTACGGGGTGGTCTGGTTGAGCCTGGTGCCCTTTGCGCGCCCCCTGGTGGCCTCAGGGATCGGCCTGTTGGTCTTGTTTCAAACGTTGGCGCTGATCTATTGGTGCCTGCCTCGTCCTTGGCGCTAGGGCCGGGCTGGCGCCTTCGACTTGAGATTTGGTATCTCCTGATACCAAGGCGTGCTCCATGCGCGCTTTCAGTGGTTTGTATTGATACCAATCGGCCATGCCCAGTGCTGAGCGCTTCGCCGCCCTGCAGACCATCCAGCGGCGCAAGCCCGTTGCGGTGCAGGCTCCTTCAGCCCTTCAGGAGATCTGGGCCAGCGATGTGTTCACGCTGGATCGCATGAAGGAGGCCCTGCCCCGGGGCGTGTTCAAGTCGATTCAAAAGACCATCCGCGAGGGTGGCCGTCTCGACATCAGCGTCGCTGATGCCGTGGCGAATGCCATGAAGGATTGGGCCAGCAGCCGCGGCGCCCTCTACTACTCCCACGTCTTTTATCCGCTCACCAACCTCACGGCGGAAAAGCACGACGGCTTCATCACCCCCAAGAGTGACGGCCGCGCCATCACCGAATTCACCGGCAAGCTGCTGGTGCAGGGCGAACCCGATGGTTCCTCCTTCCCCAACGGTGGCTTGCGCTCCACCTTCGAGGCCCGGGGCTACACCGCCTGGGATGTGACCAGCCCCGCCTGGTTGATGCGCACCCCCAACGGTGTGACCCTGTGCATCCCCACGGTGTTTGTCTCGTGGACCGGGGAGGCCCTCGACAAGAAGACCCCCCTGCTGCGCTCCAACTCCGCGGTGAACAAGCAGGCCAAGCGGGTCCTGCAATTGCTGGGCGAAACGGAGATTGCTCCGATCAACTCCAGCTGCGGCGCTGAGCAGGAGTATTTCCTGGTGGACAACGCCTTCATGGCGTTGCGCCCCGACCTGCAGCTCTCCGGCCGCAGCCTGTTTGGAGCGGCTCCAGCGAAGGGGCAGCAGTTCGATGACCACTACTTCGGGGCCATCCCCGAGCGGGTGCAGGTGTTCATGCAGGACGTGGAGGATCAGCTCTACCGCCTGGGCGTGCCCGCCAAGACCCGCCACAACGAAGTCGCCCCCGGTCAATTTGAGATCGCTCCGGTGCACGAGGCCGCCAACGTGGCCACCGATCACCAGCAGCTGATCATGACCGTGCTCAAGAGCACCGCCAAAAGGCACGGCTTCACCTGCCTGCTGCACGAGAAGCCTTTCGCCGGCGTCAACGGCAGCGGCAAGCACGTGAACTGGTCGATCGGCAACAGCACCCAGGGCAACCTGCTCGACCCCGGCAAGACCCCCCACGAGAACATGCAGTTCCTGCTGTTCTGCGGGGCTGTGATCCGCGGCGTGCACCAATACGGCCCGCTGATGCGTGCCGCCATCGCCACCGCCAGCAACGACCATCGCCTCGGTGCCAACGAAGCGCCCCCGGCGATCATCTCGGTGTACCTCGGCAGTCAGCTCGAGGATGTGTTCAACCAGATCAAGGCCGGCCAGCTGAAGAGCTCCTCCAGCGGCGGCGTGATGCAGCTCGGTGTCGACAGCCTGCCCGAGTTCCCGAAGGACGCGGGCGATCGCAACCGCACCTCCCCCTTCGCCTTCACCGGCAACCGCTTCGAGTTCCGCGCCGTGGGCTCCGGTCAGTCGGTGGCTGGCCCCCTGGTGGTGCTGAACACCGTGCTGGCCGATTCCCTCGCTTGGATTGCTGACCAGCTTGAGGCTCGCCTGGCGAAGGGGGAAAGCATCGAGCAGGCCAGCTTCGCGGTGCTCCAGCAGATCACCAAGGACAACGGCGCCGTGATCTTCGGCGGCGACGGCTACTCCAGCGCCTGGCACGAGATGGCGGTGAAGGAGCGCGGCCTCGAGAACCTGCGCACCAGCGCTGACGCCCTGCCGGTGCTCAAGCGCGACGCCATCCGCGATCTGTTCTCCCGCCAGAACGTGCTCAGCCCCGTGGAGCTGGAGAGCCGTTTCGAGGTGTATGCCGAGCAGTATTGCCTCGCGATCGAGGTGGAAGCCCGCCTGGCTGTGCGCATTGCCCGCACGCAGCTCTATCCCGCTGTGAGCGCTTACCTCGGGGAGCTGGCCGGTTCCCTGCAGGAGCAAGAGGCGATTGGTCTGACCCCGTCGAAGGCCATCGCCCAGCAGATCGCTGCCCTCAACCAGCAGCTGCTCGACCGTGCGACGGCCCTGGAATCCGCCCTCGCGGCCACACCCCATGGCGGCGTTGAAGCCCACATGCGCCACTGCGCCGATCAGCTGATGCTGCGTATGGGTGAGCTCCGCGAGGCCGCCGACAGCCTCGAAGCCCTGGTGGATGACACCGCCTGGCCTCTCCCCACCTACCAGGAGATGCTGTTCGTGCGCTGAGGCTTGCTTGGGCAGGTGCTCCGCCTCTGCGCTGATCCCCTGCCCAACTCATGCACCACTGGTAAACGACTGATTAACTGTTTGTTTTTAGAAGGTTAATTAAGCGGCCTGAATTGGTGCCCGCGGCCTAACTGCTAGGGTCGCAAAAACGAAGATTGTGTGAATCTCTCAACGTTCAGCTGCGGTTCGTCAACGCACCCTTCGGCTAGGGAGCACGTGCTCTGCCTCGATCAACAGGAGGCCCTGATCTTGTTTGGTCTCTTGCAAGCCGCCTTGCGCCATGAGCCCACGCGCCGCAGTCTTTTGAGCAGTGGTGATTACAAGCAGTTCCACCGCCAGTTGAGTCATGGGTTGGCGAGGGGTCTTGCTCAGCCCTCGGCAGACTTTTCGGCTGAGTGTGTTCGCGAGTGCGGCGACTGAGTTCGTCGAGAACCGTCTCTAAGGCCTCGGTGCACTTGGAGCCCGCATGGCTAAAGAGGCCATTCTCAATCGTTAATCTCTTAGTTGGGATATGTTGCTTAATGCGCGCATACGGATCGCGCTGGGCATTGGTACATAGCCGAGCAACTCGGCATCATCTTGCCCAGCCTGACTGAGGATGTAGCGCAAGCTTGTGCGGAGACCCTCTGCATGCTTCCCAAGACCTTGCCTTGGAACAAGCATCCAATTCATGGTCACGATTGGATAGCCCCGCATTGGATCTGGGTTTCCACCGAATAGATTCTTATCTAGTTGAAGATGCCTCAAGGCTTCGGCGGAAGCGGCGGCTGTTGGCATTTGGAATGATCCCGATTGATTCTGAATGGCTGCAGACTGCAGTGGCAGCCGGACATAGGTGGCTTCGATATATCCGATTGCTCCAGGTGTGCTGAGAAGTCTCTCAACCATTCCGTCGCTGCCGCGCACTCCTCTTCCTTGCGGCCAGCGCACCAATCTCCCTGCACCCGGCCCCTGTTTCCAGGCAGGGTTCACTGATGCGAGAGTTGCTGTGAGATTGGCTGTGCTGCCAGACGCATCTTCTCGATGCAGAAGAGAGATGGGTTGAGGGGAGCAGCCCAACTGAGAAAAATCACGGAGCTTGCCAAGAAAAACCTGAACCAGTTGCTGTCTGTTCAGTCTGAGTTTGCAGCCTGGATGGTTGTAGGCGATGGCAATCGCCCCCGCGGTGACAGGGAAAGCCAGCAGGCCTCGTTTTGCCGATTTGATTTCGTCGTTTGTTGGTGCGCTGTCAGTACCAGCAAAGTCAACCTTGTTGTTTAAGAATTGGCGAATGCTGTCGCCGGAACCCATCACGGAGAGATCCGCATTGATGTTTTCACGGACGGCTAATCCGTTGAACCAGCGCCAATAGGCAGGGGCTGCAAAGCTGCTACTCGATCCGCGAAGTTCTAGAATCTGGTCGTCTTGTGGGGCTTGGCTAGGTTGAAGTCTGCAGGAGAAGAGGGTCGGCGACAGTGCTGCAAAAACCAGTATTCGTAACCTTCTTAGAGCGCTCGGCCTGTAAGTGCTCATTAGCCACGGCTCCTTTCCATGACAGCTTCGACGAGCGCCGCAATGTCAATTAGGCCCATCGCTATTGGGTTGGAATAGATATAAAGCATTACGGCTGGGATTGGCGCGGCGAGTAGCATAATGATTGCCGACCATAGTGTTGTCCATGCTCCGCTATGCACCAGGAACGTCAGCAGGGCTAGGGCGAAAAACATGATCCCGATGGCCAGCCAGAGCTGAGTCGGGAATGTCTGGCGATTGAGGGAGAGGCGCCGTTCTCGTGCATCGACGAGATCAAAGCCAAAATCACTGACTTTGCGAAAGTAGTTGATCGACTCTGGTGTCTTGGCAAGAGTTTCGGGCGGCGTGGCATCAACGGTGGCGAGAAAGTTGCGTAGCCGATCGCTGGCGAGTTCTGTTTTGTCGCTTGGATCTCCGAGTCGCATCGTTACAGACTCATCATGCGCGATCGAATCCGTGTAGTCGTAGAGAAGTCGTCTCGCCTCGACGCGTTGCTCGGGAGGTAAAACCGACATCACAGCACCCAGCTTGCTGACTGTTACCACTTCTTGTGTGATCGCAGTGCGCAGGTTGGTGAACTGAAAGATCACATTCGAGAGGAGAAATGCGGTTGTCAGGGTATAGAGAGAGCCCAGTGGGCTAAGCAGGCTCGGTTGGAGCTGGATGTTGTGGCGCGATTTGACCCATCGAGCCAGCAGCAGTGCGACGAAGGTCAGCAGTACAAAGAGGCCGTAGAGAGTGAGCATCAGTGGAAGAAGGCTCCTTGTCGACCCATCAAAAAGGACAGGCTTACATCATTGCCTCCGTTATGTCGGTCGGCGCCAAGGTTGATGCGGTATCCCCCAAGATCGATGTCGTTGAGCTGATCGAATGCTTGGATCAAGCCAGCACGCGTTGGATTTGGTCCGGCTTGTTTTAAAGCCCTCACCAGTGCCGTGGCGGCAAGGTAGCCTTCAAGGCTTGAAAAGCCATACTTTGCAGTGCTGCGATTACGACGGATGGTGTTTTGGTAATCCCGCACGACTGGTAGCCTTGGATTCCATGGGAAGGGCACCACCTGACTGATGCCAATGCCATGACGCAAATGAGCTGGGAGAGCTCGTGATAACGCATTGCTGCCAACGAATGACACGTTCATCACTTGGGCGTCATTGCCGTGACTTCGGAGATTTTTGATGAAGCTGGCGACTGTCCCGTATGTTGATATCAACAGAACTGCATCAGGCCTCGCCAATGCGACCCGCCGAGCGACCTCCATCGTTTGTTTCGAATTTCGTTTAACCGTCTGAACGGATACAGGTCGAAGTTGTCGTTTGGCCAGCGCCTTTAAGGCGCCAGTGAGTCCGTCGCGACCGAAGGCATCGTCTTGGTAGACGATGGCTAGATCGCGTCTGCCATAGCGCACCAAGTAACTCACGATTGCTTCGGTTTCTTGGTGGTAGCTCGCTCTGACGTTGACAATGAGACGATTGATTGGATTGCGGATCAACTGGGCACCCGTAAGTGGTGCGATCATCGGCACCTGGTGCTTCTCGATGACAGGAAGAGCTGCCTTCAGCGTCGGTGTCCCGACGTAGCCAAAGAGGGCAAAAACTTTATCTTGCTCGAGAAAACGGCGGGTGTTCTTGACTGTTAGACCAGGCTCATAGCGGTCATCGCGATAGACCATCACCACTTGCCGGCCATGAATGCCACCCTGGGCATTGATCTCGTCAAACACCTGATGAGCTCCCTCTCGGAACTCTCGACCCAGATCGGCGGAAGGTCCACTGAACGCTGCTGACTGGCCAATCAGAATCGAGCGTGGCCCAATTCCAGGCTCCGCTTTCGGAATCGCTGACCACGCAGATCTGCCAACAAAACCGTGTGCCCCAACCGCGGCTAAAGCGCCGAGCATTCCGAAAATGCCAAGTCGCCTCAGGCAGCGGTTAAGACCCATTTCTATGGCACTCACCTCTGATTAACCTAGCCAGGCCTCTCCTGCGTGGCAACGGATCGCAGGTCTTCTGGCGAGTGGACGGTGGCCACGTCGACTGCTCTAGCTCCAGGCACCTGAGCTGAGGATGAATCCGAGGGTTAGAAGAAAATTCTGGGCAACTTTCGCAGCTGATCCGAATCCTCCTCGCTTGCGATTGCGCAGGACTCGTCTTTTTCGGTATCGCTGGCATCTTGCTTCCCTGCTTCCTCAGGAGTGTTGCCTGTTCCTGTTGGGTGATGAGTTTCCTGTTGCGCCAACATCTTGTTCTTTTGCAGCGTTCTCAAGTTAGGTAGCGATAGCTGTCTGTGATTGGTCCGATACAGTTCTTCGTGCGATTCTCTATTTTGTTCTGTTTAAGGAGCTTCCCTTGCTTGTTATTCCTTTGAGGTGCCATTGCTGAATTTGATTTGTGTTTGTTTAAGGCCCTTGTTCGCCGTTGACGCTTCCTTGGTTGAGTTCCTTTCGGATTGCCTCCTTGCGTCTGATCAAGAGTTGGTTATGGCCTGTCCTGATTGATGTGTGCCAGAACAGAGTTGCCGAGGGGAAGGAGACACCGCGGCATCAACCAGGGCGGCTACGGCTGCCTTTTTTCTTGCGATGACCCTGTGGATATC
>Ga0194126_10011070_pt1 | contig 11685 bp, 10 predicted proteins | sample TA2KigC150mmetaG_FD_148641 | JGI IMG/M metagenome (GOLD analysis project Ga0194126, IMG submission 148641) | Freshwater microbial communities from Lake Tanganyika, Tanzania - TA2015035 Kigoma Deep Cast 150m | ecosystem: Environmental > Aquatic > Freshwater > Lake | place: Tanzania: Lake...
CTCAACTTGCAAATCAAAAACCACAAAATAAACACCGGTATAAAAGATAAAACGCAATAAATAAAGACTGGCGACAAAAGTTTCTCTCCCGGCCAAACGTGACACATTAAATAGAAGCGAAAGAGCGGCCACCCCGATGAAAACCAAAATCGGCCAAAAAAGAGCCGCCCTCTCTTTATTTTCCCTTCTTGTCTTGATTCTCCAAATTCCCCAAAAACCAACCATAAAAAAAACAAAAATATCGGTAAGATAAATTCTTACCTCGGGGCTAATCCCAAATGGCAGTCTTGCTAATTGACCGAAAGGAAAGGTTATAAGATACCCAAAAATTAAAAACCTGATCAGTCTTTTCATGGTTAAAATTTTTCGCCAAAGGCGTAAAGTTTTACGCCCGTGGTATTATTTTCGTAAACTAATCTCCTTGTTCCAAATCTCTCTGGCAAATCCATGTTTTGCACCAAAATATAAGTAAAACGGGTGCCGTGCTTTGCGCAAGATTCATGGATAAAGGGAAAGTTTACATAATAAAGGTTATGAATGCCATAAATTAAGACCAGATCGTCCTGGCGAATATTTTGGGCAAACCAGCCGTCGATGTCATAAAAATTACCGACGCTAAAATTAAGATTACTCTTCAAAAACTCGGCTTTTGTTTCCCGCCCCAAAACATACGGTAAATACTTAAGGTTAGCGCCCAGGCGATAGACCAAGCTGAAACAGGCAAATAACAAGACCGAGGCAAGAGCAGCTCTTCTTATTATCTTTGGCCACCTTACAGAAAAGCTGCTCGCCGCCAAAAAAGAAAAGGCGGGCAGATAGGGCAAGCCATAACGGCCACCGCCAGTCCGCGGGATAAAATACCAAACCGCATAGGCCAAAAGACAATAAAGGGCAACTGTTTTAACTACTGGCTTTTGCCCCTTGAGGCCAAAAATTGAAAGCGGCAGAAGAACCAGAAAGACCGGCGACAGCGGATCAGCCGACCGCTGGAAAAAATTCCAAAAATCTATAACAAAACGGCTTAGCGAAAAACGGGTAATCTCATGCGTCGGATCAAGAATTCCCGCGCCAATGGGGTAAATTGGATTGCCCGTCGCCCGAAAGGTTAAAATCGGCCATGGTAAGACAATCAAGACGGCAAAGAACATGTAACACGTAACATACCGCATAAACTTTTTCTGCTTCTTTAGCAGGATCAAAATCCCAAAAATCCCTAAAGACCCTAAGGCAAAAATCTTTGTAGAGGCGGCTAGCCCCAACATTAGGGCTGAAGTAACCAAATCGCTAATTTTTTCTTTCTCCGGCCATTTTGCGTTGTAGAACCAGCGCAGAAAATAATCTAAGGCTAAAAGCTCAAAAAAGGTTCTAGCGAGATCGATATAGGCCGTCGTTGACTGCCAGCCGACCACTAAACTGGAATAGAAAATAAGGACTCCTAAAATCGCTGTTCTTACGGAAAAATACCGTCGTATCAACCGGAAAAGCGCGCCCGCTACCAGAATCCCAAAGGAAAAATGAATCAGCTTTGCCCAAATTTCATTGCCAAAAGTCAGGGCGATGGCGTAAAGCATCTCGGTCAGGCGCGGCATTTCGCTGGCGTAAAAAAGACCTCCCAGGAGGGGGAAAATTCTTCCCTGGCTAAGATAAATCTTGGGTAAAGTCAGGTGATAAAAGAGAGCGTCGAATGAAAGTTCCGGCCCCAAAGCGCCCACTAAGTTTACCGCCATTAGGCCGGCTAAAAGAAGAAAAAGAAGCCACTCTTTTTTAATTTCTGTTATCGAGAACTGCCAAACCCTCCGAATCGGAGGGCGAGTTTCCCAGGCCAAAACTAAAAACCAGAAAAGAAGAACCAGAAGAATCGGGCCACGATAAAGAAGACCCCAAAGTCCCAAAGCCAGGACCGAAAGGCTCAACCCGCCTATAATTTTTGCCAAAGTGGCCATATTCTCTCCTTAAAAAGCCAAAAGAAAAAGTCCCCAAAGACCCAAAAGCCCCAAACCACGAAACTCACCGTCAAAATCTTCTCCCAATTAAACCGATATTTAAGAAGGGTAACGGCAGCGACTCCTCCGTCGTACCACTTAAGTTTTTTCCCCGCAAAAAAGATATTTCTCGGCTGATAGCGAATCGGTACTTCGACAATTTTGATATCTTTTTGGGTCAGTTTAGCTGTCACTTCCGGGCAAAACTCGAAACGACGACAAGCCAGTGAAATATTTTTCAAAACCTCTGTTTTAAAAACTTTATAGCCACAATACATATCGGAAAGATCCGTTTTATAAAGAAAATTGGTGAGGCCTGTTAGAAACAAATTCCCCAGGTAAAAAACACCCGGTCGCCGATTTCCTCGTTTCGCCCACCGGGTACCATAAACAACTTTTGCTTTTCCGGTCAAAATCGGGCCAAGAAGTGCCGGGTAGTCTCTGGGGTTGAGCTCCAAATCAGCATCCTGAATCAGAACGATCTGACCGGTTACTTTTTTTAATCCCGTTCTAATTGCCATCCCCTTGCCCTGATTTTTCTTATGGGAAATAACCTTTAAATTTTTCCTCTTGAAGCGCTTAATCTTAGCCAAGGAGTCGTCGGTTGAGCCATCGTTAACCACGATTACTTCTTTCTCCAGCTTAATTGGGGAAGCAAAAACCTTTTTTATAATTTCGGCAACGGTTTTCTCCTCGTTATAGACCGGAATGATGATGGAAAGTTTCACGCCAGCCACCCTCCCTTTTCCAAATTAAATAGAGCTTAGTTCTGACCGCAAAAGAGTGAAGGCTCATTAAAACCGCGTGGACAAATCCGGCCGTGCCATCTAAAAAGCCAAGACGAAAAAAGTAATTTTGCGTGAATTTAGCCAGGGGTTTAAGCCAATCCCAAAGCCTAACTCTTGCGCCTTGTTCATAAAAAGCTCGGGCATTAAGAGTCGAAAAGAAATTGATGCTTTCTAAAAATTCGGTGAGAGTCTGGTGCGGATAATGAAGCAATGGGTTTTTCAACTCCCCGATTTTACCTTTGACTTTCCAAACCTCATCGGCTCTTCTTTCCCACTTGCCGGCATTCTTTTTCGCCAGCCTTAATAACCGCACCCTACTTGTTTCCCCATGCTCGAGCCATTTTCCGAAAAGGAAGTCCTTCCGTTTAAGAAAAAAGCCATTGACCCGTAAATCGTAACTCGTAACTCGTAACTCGATTTCACTCTTTAACTGCTCCGTTATTCGTTCGTCGGCATCAACAAACAGGACCCATTGATTACTCGCTTTTTCCAGCCCAAAATTCCTCTGGCCCGCCCAATCATCGTCCAAGCGTCTCTGAAAAAATTTAATCTTTGCGCCTTTGCGTCCCTGCCTTGCCGGCAGGCAGGTTTGTATCTCTGCTGCTTTCTCCAATGTCTCATCCTCTGAATAATCATCAACAATAATCACCTCATCACACCAAGAAATACCCCGAAGGCAGTCACTGATATTTTTCTCTTCGTTCTTGGTTAAAACAACTGCACTAATCATAGAAACTTTTTTATTTCTCCTAGAGAATTAATAATCTTCCAGGCGACCTCTTTTAAATTATCGCTTGCCCAAGAAACGGCAATTCCCTTTTTCGTTGCCTCAAAAATCTCAATATCGTTCTCGCTATCGCCTACAAAAACTACCTCATTCATCCTTATTCCCCGCGCTTTAATAAGTTGTTTAAGTTGTTCTACCTTGACTTCTCCCTGATTATCTCGGTAGTGAATCTTCTCCAAAACGCCACTTTTGTCAAAATCAAACGAGGAATTAGCAAAATAACCATCTGCGCCTAGTCTCTTGGCAATCGCTCTTACATAAATATCAATCGCCCCCGAGATCAAATAGACCAAGTAGCCTTTCTTTTTAAGATAGCTAACCAACTGTTTAGCTTCTGGTCTCGGCCTTACCCTTGCAAACAGATTCTCAATAAAGACCCTGGTAGCGTTGCCACTATCCCGATACATTCTCGTCAACATTCTTTCGCCTTCAGCAAAGGTAATTTCTCCGCACTTAGCTCGGTTAAAAATGCCGATATGCTCTTCAGAAGAACAACCCAATCCCCTCGTTAAAAAAAGCCAAGAAATACCATCTACTAAAGTACCATCTACATCAAAACAAATAAGCTTTATCTTGCTTTCCGTCTCTGGCATATACTTTCGCTTACATACGTTAACGCAAGTAAGTAGAATTAAACTCTCCTTTTGGCTCTCTCTTTAACTCGACCTTCTTTCTCTTTTCTAACAATGAAGCGTGCTCCGGCTTTCACGCCTTCTTGTAAAATTGCCGCGGCGAGAGGCTTTCTCCCGAATGGCGAAACCCCACCCATCTCCTCTTTTACCTCCTCTTCGATTTCGGCTAATTTGCCGACCACCTTCTTCATTTGATCAGAATGTTTTAAGAGATAGTTCATTCTGGCAATTGTCGGCGTTCCGATTCTAACGTATGACTCGATCGTCCGGTAATCATGACCCTTAAAGAGCATCTTCGCGATTTGGAGTCTTTTTGCCACCATCAAAAGCTCGCTCTCGGTTAGTAAGTCCTGAAAAAATTGCCGCTGTTCCTCTTCTCCTTCAAGAAGCAAAAGGGATTCCCAAAGGCTAGAAAAGATTTCTTTCAGCCTTCTTGGTTCGATAAATATTCGACTAACTTTTGTCATCTTCTACTTACATACGTTAACGCAAGTAAGTAATATTATCAAGTCTCAAGCAATAATCAAAGTCGGCGAGAACGCCTGTTAATCACTCCTTGCTATCTCTACTGCTGAATAATCGAATAGAACTAATTTGCCTTTGATTTTAAATTCCTGCGCCGCCTCTTTCGGCTCGTAAATAGTATAACTCAAATACTGTGCTTCTTTTTGGGGCGGGTTTCCTAACCACCACAATAAATATTCATAATTCTTGTTTGTACTGGGCAAATCCCACAAGGGCCCTTCTCGTCTTAGGCTAAATGGCTGGCCGTGAGCGTCATTAACGATAAACTTCGCTACCGCGATCCTGGCTGAAAGGGGCGGCCCGTATTTGGCAATAAAGAAATTGGCGGAGAGAAGCTGGTAAAGATTAAAGGCAATAAAAACGGTGGCCAAGCTCCAGGCTAAAGACTCTCTCCTCCCCGCTCTCAATCTCTCCCAACCGCAAGCCAAAAAAAGACATACTGGCGGCAAGATGAAATTAAAGTAGTGCTCGGCCTGAGAGTTCTTGATGGTTAGGCCTATTATTCCCAAAACTAACCAATAAAATAGCGGCCTAACACTTTCGCTTAGCCAATCATGAATCGCGCTAAGGGCAAAAAATATTAAAGTGATAGCCAAAAAAAGGTTTCCAGGAGAAAGCATAAATGTTAACATTTCCGTCCAATAAGAAAAAGGGGTAAAAGGAGAGCCGCGAATTTCTTTCAGGAAGATCAAAGCCAGAATCACCAAGAAAAGCGCGGCAGAAAAAAGTGTCTTTTTGAAACCGGAAAGGGTCACTAGCAGCCAAATCGGCAAAAGGAGAATCGCGGAAAGGTGTAGCTGGGCGGCAATTATAAAAGAAACAAAGGTCAGCCAAAAATTTTTTCTTTTAAGGCCCAAGAAAAATATGAGCAGAAAAAATGGTAAGGGCGAGGGGTGAAGGCCAATGCGCGAGAAAATAACAGCAAACGGCGAAAAAGCCAAAAGACAGGCAGCCAAAAGACCAACTTGTCGGTTAAAGTACTTCTTTCCGACAGCATAGATTAAATAAATCGCCCCGATTCCAAAAAGGGCGCAAAGAAAAGAAGCGGCGGCGGGATGAAAGTTACCTAAAAATAGAGCGATGGCGGAAAAATAATAGAAAATGGGGCCAAGATAAAGCCGGGGAACACTTGTCTGCGGACCGACTACGGGAAATTGATGATTAATAAATATATCTTTAGCAACTAACAAATCTCGTCCCTGGTCACCGCTAAAAGGCGCAAGTGTCAAAAGCTGGTAAAGCCTAAGGAGGGCGCCAGCAATAATTATTATAAAAAGGCCCAAATGAAATAGCCTAAGACTGGCAAAAAAATGGACGGCCAACGCCCCCGGCCAACCAGAGTGTTTTTGGAAAAAATAAAAGCGGCTCTTGGAGAAAATGCGGTCTATCTTTTCTCCTTTTTCCGTGCTTTTTCCGCCATAATGAATAACTTTTGCATGGGGACAAAAAACAACCCTAAAACCTGCTTCCTCGACCCTTTCGCAAAGATCGACCTCTTCAAAATACAAGAAAAATTTTTCGTCAAAACCCCCAAGTTTTTCGAAAAGATTTTTCCTGATTATCAGGGCCGCCCCAGAAACCGCCCCCACCTCTTTTTCTGATTTTCTATCCCACCCCTGGTACCAATATTCTCTCGACCAATGATTATTTTTAGAAACTTTTGCCAAGAAGGTAAAACTAAAAATCGCCATTAGGGGCGTAGGAATGGCGGAGGAAGAGGGAACAATCTCGCTCTTTTCGCTTAATAATTGCGGTCCTAAAATCCCAACTTCTGGATGTCTATCCAAATACTCAATCATCTTTTCTAAAGAACCGGGCAAAACCACGGTGTCGGGATTCAAAAACAGGAGGTACTCGCCTTTGGCTTTTTGCGCCCCCTTATTGCAAGCTGGTCCATAACCAATGTTTTCTTTATCATTGTCAACGATAATAATCTCCCACAAGGGATTCTTTTCGATCGAGGCAAGACACTTTGGCAAGTATTCCTGGCTTCGATACTTAACAATAATGAGAGAAAGCTTAGGTCTTACTGGCATAAATCGTGATTGCTTCTCCCTTTTTTAAAATTGGCTCAAGCTTAGCCAAAATAAAAATAGAGAGATAGCCGAAAATCTTGAAAAGGGGCAAGGCGAGCTGATAAGGAGAATGCTTTGCCGGCTTTTTATTTAAAACTGCGCCAACCCCTTCTTTAAATTTTGGTGAAAAGCGAAAGCGCAAAGATTGCTCTAAGCTATAGGTGTTGTGCACAGAATAATCATGTCTAACTTCCATCGGCTTAAAACCTGTTTTTTCAAGCATCTTTGAAATGGTTTTCGGAGAGAAAAGATAAAGGTGCTTCGGCGGCTGGAGCGAGTTCCAATACTGACCAAAAATCTTAAATCCAAGACTTTCGATATTGGGAACGGTAACGATTAGTAAACCATTAGGCTTAAGCCAGCCCCGAACTCTCATCAGGGTTTCTCGTGGCTGGTAAAGATGCTCTAAGGAATTATTAAAAACGATCGCCTCAAAAAAGCTATCGGGAAAACTAATTTCAAGAGTGTCCTTACCCTCAAGTTTAATCCCAAAATTTTTGCTCGCATCATCCACCATTTCTTTTGCCACCTCATTTCCGAAAACCTGCCAGCCATTCTCCTTAAAGAAATTAAGGAGAGCGCCGGTGCCTGCCCCCACGTCAAGAATCTTACCGCTCCCAGGAAACCCTTCTAAGATTGGCCGGTAAATTGGCCGGTAGTCCTTTTCACAAAACTCACCCGCCCAATACCTCTCTTCGGGATAGAACTTATTAATTTCTTCCTTTGCTGGTCGAGGATTGACAAAAACTAAACCGCATTGGCGACAGCGGACAACTCTAAATTTTTCGTCGTATTCCCAATAACCCGCTGCCGGAAAAATCACTTCTTCCTCGTCGCTTTGACATAAATTGCATTTTACTTTTTCCATCTTTTCCAAAAGCCAATTGCCGTTCCCGCCAGAACTCCTAAATCCGCCGCCAGCTGCAAAACTGGCAGCCAAAAAAGCGCTAAAGGATGGCGGACATACCGGTAGTTTTTCCAAACCGCGAAAGCAAAATAACCCAATAACCCGATAACCAAAAAACCAAGTGGCAGCCAAATTAAGCAAATTAGGCCAATTAGATAACGCAAATAAACCAATCCGATCTTCCTAAGGTGTGGCCAGTAGAGCGCTTCGGCATCGCCGGAAGCATAATGAAAAAATTGGGTAAGGGCTTGCCAAATATCTTTCCTTTGCGGCCAAAAAACCAGGGCATCCCTGGCAAAGGCGAATTTGAGGCCTGCATCTTTGAGCCTTTGGTCAAAGACGAGATCCTCGCAATAATTTAATTCTTCGGGATAACCGCCCACTTTCTCCCAAGCCGCTCTCCGAAAAGCAACTGATCGAGAAGAAGGCAAAAAGTTTTCCGGATTAATTTGGTCTTCCCTTGCGCAGGTGTAACAGGCTATGCATTTTTCAAAGATGGTTTTGGCTAACGGCTGGTAAAAGCCGGCGACAATCGCAACGGCTGGATCGCTAAAAGGCTTTATTAGATTTTCCAGCCAATTCTTATCCAGGACGCAACCAGCATCAGAAACGGCGATAATTTCTCCGGTCGCTCTTTTTATCCCTTCATTTCTCCCCACTGATCGATTGGCGCCCCTAACTTGCCATATTTTAATTTGAAAATTGTTTTGATCATTTGAACTTTTGAACTTTCGAACTTTTTTGAGAGTCGTGTCTTCCGAACCGCCATCAATAATTACAACCTCATCCGGCTTTCCTGTCTGATCGAGAACCGATTCAAAAAAACTCTTAATTGTTTTCTCTTCGTTAAGAACAGTGGTCACTAAAGAAACTTTCATTCAAAATAGTTAATTGTTAATCAGCTACATAGCTACATGGCTACATGGCTACATGGCTACATTGCTACATTACTGCCAAAGCTTAAGGTATAGCTCGGTTACTTTCTCCCAAGTCTGTCCCCTGGTCCAGTTATAAACTTCGTCAGCCAGTCTCTCTTGCTCTTTGGCAGGCCGTGTATCATGGACTAACCTATGATACAACAACTCCGGACTAGATTCGATCACTATCCCCTTGGCAAATGGAGAAAGGCGTAAATAATCTTCTTTCAGGGGATTATCATAAACGGCAAAAACCAATTTCCGACAAGCCATCGCCTCGAGAATCGAAAGATAGCCAGAGGTAAAAACAAAGCGGGACTCTAAAAGATAAGGCCGAATGTCTTTAACCACTCCTAAAACTTTTCCGTACTTCTCGGCTTCGCTCTTCAAACTTCCCTCGCCCAAAAACAGTATAGGGTATGGAGTATTGAGTATGGAGTATTTTTTGTGCAAAAGCTCGATCGCACGAAGGTAGATCGGTAAGCCGGTGTCATTTTCTAATCGACCAACAAAAACAATTTGATTTTCGTTCTTTATCTTTGAACTTTGAACTTTAAACTTTGAACTTTCTACACCACCGTAAGTGGTGTAGCCCGGCCTTGTCCCATACCATTTCTTGATATAATCTCCCACGCAAATATTCCCCCGGGCCAGCTTTTCGGAAATCTTCCTTACTAATTTATTTTTAAGCGGCACCGGAAATTTTCCTTCCCAACCATGAAAAGTAAGATAGAAAGGCTTTTTGGGATATAAAAAGCGAAAGGGCCAATACCAAAAGCCAACATCATGGGCATGCACGATATCTGCTTCTTCAATAAGCTTTTTATTCTTCCACAGCCACGCCCAAATCCTAAGCTTCTTAAACCAATCATCCTTCCCCGTCGGTGTTCGGTAAATTTTTATATTCTCAAGTTTTGAGTTTTCAGTTGTAGTTTTGAGATTTGAGCTTTGAGTTTTGAGTTTTTTGTAGGGAAGCTCTTCGGTAATAATTACCACCTTGTGTCCCCTCCTCGCCAACCGTTTCGCCACTTCCAAACCATGCTTCTCCACTCCTCCCACATGAGGCCAAAAAAAACGGGAAAGGAAAAGAACATTCATGGCTAAATCTTTCTTGCTAAAATTACTAAATCATTAGGCCTCCTATATCCAGGTAAAAAGCGTATTAAAAATCTTTTTAGTTTGTAAAGATTTCTGAATGCATACAACCGTACGGCTCTTAGCGGCTTGAATCCACACATTTCTAACTCTTTTAAAATTAACGCTTCCGAATAAATCCTAAGGTGGCCACTAGGGTTATTCTTCAATTCCCGAAAGCTACCTATATCTTCATTAAGTGGAATAGATACTATTAAGACGCCACTATCACCCAGAACCCTATGGGCCTCCTTAATGGCTTTTAATGAATCCCGAGGGCTAAGATGTTCTACAACTTCCAATAGAAAAACAACATCAAAGCTTGCCTTTGTGTACGGCAGTGAGATGGCAGAACCAGTCGTAAAGTAACCCTTAAATTTCTTCCTTAGTCTATTGATTGCTACCCAAGAGATGTCTATCCCATAAATTTCAATGTGTTTAATCGTTGATAATTCAGTCTCTAAAAAACCATAGCCCGCTCCTACATCCAGGACCTTTACGCTAGCAACTTTCGGAATCATATTTATTGCGACAGAGAGCCTTTCCCTATCCATCGGCCCTTGAGGGGCGAACAAACTTCCCTTAACCTTCTCGTCCCAAAAAGACGCCGGTTTCGGTCTAACTGAGGCAACCTCGTCTTTATAAGTTTGCCTCAAGGCCGAAATATCGTTTTCTTGCGCTAATTCCTGTCTAACTCTTTCTATCTTGTATGGATTATAAATCGTCATTTCCAGTCCCCTTCTTGTACTTGACAAGAGATCTTTAATTTGGCTACTCTAAGGTGAAGTGGCCAAAACTGCCCTAAGATCACTTTTTCTAATTTTACTCCTTTTAGCGGCGCTGTGGAGACTCTCCCCCTCAAAAGCTTTTTCTCTTACAAATAGTTCTTGGTTAACAACGTCGGCTCTTCCTTATTACGCGGCAAGTCATGTATCTTACACTAACGGCGGCAAGGTAAATGTTCTAGGTGGAGCGACAGATTTCGCCTTTTCAAATATCGGGATCGGAGCAATAGCTGGTGATAATTCTATACTCTCATGGACAGCATCTCTGTACCCGCTACCAAGGTCCATATTTTATCACTCGCTCGTAATGTATGGTAATAATGCGTATGTTTTGGGAGGAACAACATATCCACCCACCACCTCAATAAATGATGTAATGTATAGCTTAATCTCGAGTGGCACAACAACTAATTGGACCGCCGCCACCCCCCTTCCCCAACGCCTTTCTCTCGGAAATGCAGTAGTTAGTAATGGAAGAATTTATTATGCCGGCGGATTCACAGATTCTATCGGCAACACGAAGTCGAATGTCTATTTCGCAAGTATAAATCCCGATGGAACTATCGGCAGTTGGAATAGCACTACCCCTCTTCCGCTGGCTATTCACGGATTCGGAATGATCGCCGCAAATAATAAGATTTATATTATTGGCGGTAGGACTGGAGATCTCGGCCATACAGAAAAAGTTTACGTAGCAAATGTTGATCCTTCCGACGGCACCTTATCGTCATGGACAGAGTCCGCTCCTTTACTAGCTGCCATTTCCAACGCCCAATATGCCAAAGTTGGTAATAATATTTTCGTCGTTGGCGGACAAAACGCCTCCCAACAACTTGTCCCTGACGTTTACGTCGGCGAGCTTAACGGCACAGGCACCCTTCTTTCTTGGACAAAAAGCGCCAACGGCTTGCCAGTACCTATCTGTTGCGGCTCCCTCGCCGCAACGGAAACGCATCTTTATTTAACCGGCGGCTTCGGCGGCAGCGGCGCACCCAGCTATCTAAAAACCGTTTATTACTCTCAAGTCGCCACTCCTTCTCCCACCGAAACTCCGACCCCCACCGAAACCCCAACACCCACTCCGACTTTGACTCCGACCCCAACTCTTACTCCCACTCTTACTCCGACTCCTACGCCTAAACCACTAGTCGTG
>Ga0194126_10011072_pt1 | contig 11684 bp, 9 predicted proteins | sample TA2KigC150mmetaG_FD_148641 | JGI IMG/M metagenome (GOLD analysis project Ga0194126, IMG submission 148641) | Freshwater microbial communities from Lake Tanganyika, Tanzania - TA2015035 Kigoma Deep Cast 150m | ecosystem: Environmental > Aquatic > Freshwater > Lake | place: Tanzania: Lake...
GCGCTGGACATCATCCTCGAACGCGTGCCGAACACCCTGATCCTGATGGTGCCGGCTGAAATCGTGATCCTGCTGGCATCGCTGGCGATCGGTATCTACTCCGCCATCCGCCAGTATTCGTGGGTCGACCAGGCGGTCACCACCGGCTCCTTCATCGGTTATTCGATGCCCATCTTTTTCATCGCCCTGGCATCCATGTACTTATTTGCGGTCAATTTTCGCAAGTGGGGGTTGCCCTACCTGCCCACGGTCGGGATGTTCGACCCGAAGGTCGGCAAGACCTTCGGCCAGGTAGCCATTCACCTGGTCTTGCCCATTTTCAGCATGGCGGTCATCAGCATTTCCGGCTGGAGCCGCTACATCCGTTCGCAGATGCTGGAGGTCATCAGCCAGGACTACATCCGCACGGCCTATGCCAAGGGTCTTTCCGAGCGCAAGGTGCTGGTACGGCACGCCCTCAAGAACGCCGCCATCCCGATGGTCACGCTGCTGGGGATCGAGATCCCCTTCCTGCTCGGAGGTGCAGTCGTCACCGAGACGATCTTTGGCTGGCCGGGGATGGGACGCCTGTTCATGGACCATCTCACCCGCTCCGACACCCCGGTGGTGATGGGCATCCTGATGTTGATATCCTTTGCGGTCGTCATCTGCCAGTTGCTCACAGACATCGTCTATGGCTGGCTCGACCCCCGCATCCGGTATGACTAGGGAGGCGGACAAGACATGGCAGAAACCAGCATAAACGACGCCCTCGCTGTCGAAAAACCGGAAAAACCGCAATTCAGTTTTTCCCAGTTGGTCTGGCTGCGCTTCAAACGCCACCGGATGGCCGTGGCGGGGATGGCGCTGCTTGTATTGCTCATCCTCTATTCCACCATCGGGGCTCTCTTCACCACCGAATCCTATGCCAATTTCACCGATACAGACATCCGCTTGAGCGCCCCCTCCAGCGAACACCCGTTTGGAACGGATACGGTGGGACGCGACATCCTGGCCCGCACCATCTATGGCGGGCAGATCTCGCTCATGATCGGCCTGATCGCGATGGCGGTCGAGGTGACGGTGGGGGTGCTGATCGGCGCCATCGCCGGATACTATGGCGGGATCGTGGACAGCCTGTTGATGCGTTTCACGGAGGCCATGTTCAACATCCCCCAGATCCCGCTCCTGCTTATCCTGGGCAAGTTGCTGGCCGATAAACTGCCGACCATGATGATCCTGGGGCGGGAATTCAGCGGCAGTGTGGTCGTCATCATCGGCGTCATCGGCCTGACGAGTTGGATGGGGCTGGCGCGCATCGTGCGCGCCAATTTCATGTCGTTGAAGGAACGTGAGTTCATCTCCGCCGCACACTGCATCGGCACCCGCAACCGGGCGATCATCTTCGGGCACATCCTGCCGAACACGATGGCCCCCATCATCGTCAGCGCCACGCTGGGCGTGGCGAATGCCATCATCAGCGAGGCTTACGTCAGTTTCCTGGGGGTGGGCGTCATGCCGCCGACCGCCACCTGGGGCAACATGCTCAACGGAGCCTACCAGTATATCGAGACCGCTCCCTGGTTGTGGATCTTCCCCGGCACCCTGATCGTCCTGACCGTGCTCTCGATCAACTTCATCGGCGATGGTCTGCGCGATGCGCTCGATCCCCACGCCCTCGTCAAAGCAGAATAGGAGCGAATCGTGGCCGCGTTGCTGGAAGTCAAAGACCTGAAAGTCCAGTTCAGTACGCTGGAGGGCGTCGTCCATGCCGTGAACGGTGTTTCCTTTTCCGTCGATGAGGGCAAGACGCTGGGGATCGTGGGCGAGAGCGGCTGCGGGAAGAGTGTAACGATGCTCTCTGTGATGCGCTTGATCCCCGAACCGCCTGGCCGCATCGTGGCCGGCGAAGTGCTCTTCAAAAACCGGAACCTGTTCAAACTGGACAAACCGGCCATCCAGAACCTGCGCGGCGCTGAGATCGCCATGGTATTCCAGGACCCGATGACTTCCCTCAACCCGGTGCTGACCATCGGCCAGCAGATCAGCGAAGCGCTGATGGTCCACGAGGGGATGACAAAACCGGGCGCCGTCGGGCGGACGTTGGAACTGCTCGACCTGGTGGGCATTCCCCAGGCGAAGGAACGTTACAACGATTTCCCACACCAATTTTCGGGCGGGATGCGCCAGCGGGTGATGATCGCCATGGGGCTGTCCTGCAATCCCAGCATCCTGATCGCCGACGAGCCGACCACGGCGCTGGACGTAACCATCCAGGCCCAGATCGTGGAACTGACCAAGAAAATCCAGAGTCACCTGGGGATGTCCATCATCTGGATCACCCACGACCTTGGTATCGTGGCTGAGATCGCCGACCGGGTGATCGTCATGTACGCCGGGTATATCGTGGAAGAGGCGGATGTCTATTCGATCTTCGAAAACCCGGTCCACCCCTATACCCTATCCCTCCAGCGGTCCCTGCCACGGGTGGACAGTAAACGCTATGAGCGGCTCTCGATCATCCAGGGCTCGCCGCCCGATTGCATCCACCTGCCGCGCGGCTGTCCCTTCGGACCGCGCTGCGAATATGCCATCGAGCGTTGTTTACAGGAGAATCCCGTTCTTGACGCGGTTGGGGAAGGCCATCGGGCAGCCTGTTGGGTCGATGCCAGGAAGAGGAGGGCCCGATGAGCGCCGATGACATCCTGGTCACCGTTCAGGGATTGAAAAAGTACTTCCCCATCACCAGGGGTATCCTCATCCGGCGGGAGGTCGGGGCGGTCAAAGCCGTGGACGATGTCTCGTTCGACATACGCCGCGGCGAGACCCTCGGCCTGGTCGGCGAAAGCGGTTGCGGGAAAACGACCACCGGGCGGACGATCCTGCAATTGCACCGTCCCACAGCCGGGAGCATCATCTACGACAACGTGGACCTGACGAAATTGAAGAGGGAAGCGTTGCGGCATATGCGCAGCCGGATGCAGATGATCTTCCAGGACCCCTATGCCTCCCTCAACCCGCGCTGGACGATCGCCCGCATCATCGCCGAACCGTTGCGGGTGCACAAAGTGATGGAGGGCGAAGCCGCCAGGAAGGAACGGGTCAAGGAACTGCTCGAACTTGTAAAGCTGGACCCCTACCACTTGAACCGCTACCCCCACGAATTCTCGGGCGGCCAGCGCCAGCGGATCGGGGTGGCACGCGCCCTGGCCTCCAACCCGGATTTCATCGTCTGCGACGAACCGATCTCCGCCCTGGATGTGTCCATCCAGGCCCAGGTGGTCAACCTGCTCGAAGACCTCCAGGACCGCTTCAACCTGACCTACCTGTTCATTGCCCACGACCTTTCGATGGTGCGGCATATCTGCAAACGGGTGGCCGTGATGTATCTCGGGGTGGTGGTCGAACTCTCGACCCGGGATGAAGTCTATGACCATCCGCTGCATCCCTATACGGTTGCCCTCCTGTCGGCCGTCCCCATCCCGGACCCGCGCAAGACCCGCGCCCGGCAGCGGATCATCCTGGAAGGGGATGTTCCCAGCCCGAGTAACCCGCCGCCCGGGTGCCGCTTCCACCGCCGCTGCCCAATCGCCAAACCGATCTGCGCCGAAGCCAACCCGGAATGGCGCGAAGTCCAAGCGGGACACTGGGTGGCCTGCCACGAAGTAAAGTGAACCGCCAATCGCCATGTCTTCGAAGCGGACATGCTATAATCTTCGCATGTCCGCTTTCCGTTTCCATCACCCCATCGAGGTGCGTTACGGCGACCTGGATCCGCAGGGTCACCTCAACAATGCCAATTTCCTGACATATTTCGAGCAGGCGCGCATCCAATACCTCATTAACCTGGGCTTGTTCGAAAAAGGGCAGTCGTTCATGGAAGTTGGCATCATCCTGGCTGAGGCCAAGGTGACCTTCCTGGCGCCGGTCCATTTTGGCGCAGATGTGAAAGTTGGCGTCAGGGTTTCCCACCTGGGGGGCAAGTCCATCACCACCGAATACACCCTGCTGGATTCCGCCAGCGACCGGGAACTGGCGACCGGTTCGGCGGCGCTGGTGGCTTACGACTACCGCTCCAGACAGACCATCCCGCTACCGGCCGAATGGCGGGAGAGAATCGGGGAATTCGAAGGCCATGGCGGACAATAAAACCATGGAACCAAGCGCATCGAGACCTTCTGCTCCCCGGATACGAATCTGCTCCGCCATATTGACAACTGCAACATTTTCGGCTTCCTTGATTTCATTTTCCCTGTCTTTGATCCCCTATCCCCGTCTGCGGACGATTGCCGACCTGTTCGCCCCTGACGGAGAGTTGGAGTCTTTTACCCCGCAGATACATGATGCGTTTTTTCTTCCGGGCGTCGTGACAGGTTTCCTGCTGCTCGTGCTGGGCATCGCCCTGATCGTCTTCCGGCCGGCAGCCATGCGCTGCCTGGGCGCGTGCTCACTGGCAGCCGGGATGTTCTGGCAGAGGATAAAAGAGGACGCCCGGAAATTCATCGGCGACCTGCGGGGAGTTCAACTCCCGCCAAAGGAGCGGATCCTCCTGGCGGCCTTTACGCTCGCAGGACTGGCCGCGAGGCTGCCGCTGTTGTCCCGGCCGGTTGAATACGACGAAGCATATACTTTCTATGCGTTCGCCCGGCGCCCTTTCGCCAAGATCCTGTCCGATTACCATGTCCCGAACAACCACATCCTGCATACTATCTTCGTCCGGATAACCAGTCTCCTGTTGGGGGACGATGTCTGGCAGATCCGGCTGACGGCATTGGCCGCCGGGCTGCTGCTCATTCCCGCAGTGTACCTGCTCGGCCGCCTGTTGTACAACCGCCGGGCCGGCTGGATCGCGGCCGGAATCGTTGCCTTTTTACCCGTCATGGTCCTTCGCTCGGTAAGCGCCCGAGGTTACAGCCTGCTGATCCTGTTGACGGTCCTGGCCTTCATCCTGGCTGGATATGTCATCAGGAAGAGGAATCTCGCAGCCTGGGCGCTGATGGCCGTCGTTTGCGCCCTGGGTTTTTATACCATCCCGATCATGCTGTATCCTTTTTCAGCCCTGTGCTTGTGGCTGCTTTTATCAGTCTTTGACATGAAGCATAGGCCGTACCACTGGAAGCAGTGGTTGAAGTACTTGAGTGTTGCAGTTATCCTGGTGGGCATCCTGTCGGTCCTGTTATACCTGCCAGTCTTGCTGAAACAGGACCTGGCCGATGTGTATAAGAACAACCGGGTTTTGCACGCCCTCCCGTTCATGGATTTTCTGCGGACCCTGCCGGATAATTTTCAGGAAATACTCTGGGATTGGTCGAGAGGCGCCTGGCCGGCAATTGCCATGATCCTGGTCGCGCCATTGACCGTTGGCTTGTTCTGTCTGGAGAAAACACGCAAATATCGCATCCCCCTCCAGGCTGCATTGGCGCTCGCGACCATGCTTGTCCTCCTGGTCCAGCGGCCGGACTCTCTGGGCCGCATCTGGCTCTGGGCGCTCCCACTCCTGGCCATCTGGTCTGCATTTGGCATTCAGAAGACGGCTGATTACCTGTTCAATATCGGTCGAAAGAGCCGCCTGGCTTTCCTGCTGCCGACTGCCATTCTGGCAGCCTTGTTGTGTAATACCGCCTGGTTCACGCAGCCGGAGGCTTTTAGCGCCCAGGTGGAGGATCCGGTGGCCGAAGAAGTCGCCCTCTTCCTCGCGCCCCTGGTTGGGCCGGACAACCTGGTTGTGGTTTCCCAATGCGCGGATGCCCGCTACTGGTATTATTTCTATCGGTCCGGCATACCGGCCTCGGTTTTCTATGACCGCCGGGCGGACCAGGATTTCGAGAAGATCTACCTGATTGCCTACCCGGTAGGGAATCCCAGTTGCGGCAGCGAAGTTGTTGCCGATGTGCTCAGCCAATACGGGCCTGCATCCAACCGCCTCGACCTGGACACAATGAAGGCGATCCTGGAAATCGATTACGCAACCGTCTATGAGTTCCAGGCAATTGAACCGGCAGTTTCAGAAACGGAGTAACCATGCCCAGCCTGCCCCCGCTCGATACCCAGTACCTGACCACCTTCCTCTCCCGCCTGTTGAACACATCCTCGCCGACCGGGTATTGCGAGGCGGCAATCGCCCTGACCGAGGAGAACCTGAAAGCCTTCCATGCCCTCGAACTCAGCCGCACCAGGAAGGGAGCGCTGGTGGCGCGCTGGCAGGGCAGGCGCAACGATACCCCGCGCGCCCTGACCGCCCATGTGGACACCCTCGGCGCGATGGTCAAGGAGATCAAGGCCGATGGACGCCTGAAAATGACCAAGATCGGCAGTTTCGCCTGGAACGCGGTCGAAGGCGAAGGCTGCTTGGTCTTTGCCTCCCGGGGCAGGAAAGTGCGCGGCTCGATCCTGCTGACCAAGGCTTCCACCCACGTCCACGGTACTGAGATGGCCGAGACCAGGCGCGACGACGATAACATGGAAGTCCGGCTGGATGTAAAAACATCGTTTGCGGACGAAACGGAGGACCTCGGCATCCGGGTCGGGGACTTCATCTCCTTCGACCCGCGCCTGGAGTTGACCGAGGGGTTTGTCCGCTCCCGCCACCTGGACGACAAGGCGGCCGTGGCCTGCATCCTGGCGGCCGTCAAGGCCCTGACGGATGCCGGCCTCCAGCCCGAACATACCACATACATCCATATCAGCAATTACGAAGAGGTCGGCCACGGGGCGGCGGCCGGCATCCCGGACACGGTCCACGAACTGGTGGCGGTGGACATGGCGGCCGTCGGCGAGGGCCAGGAATCGGACGAATTCCATGCCACTATCTGCCTGAAGGATTCAGGCGGGCCGTACCACCACGGTCTCAGCCAGAAACTGCGGGCGATCGCGGAAAAGTACAATATCCCCTACAAGACCGACATCTATCCCTTCTACGGGTCGGACGGTGAAGCCTTCTGGCGCAGCGGCGGGGATGTGGCGGTGGCCTTGATCGGTCCCGGCGTGGATGCCTCGCACAACTATGAGCGTACCCATACCGAGGCGCTGGTCGCCACCACCCGCTGGTTGGTTGCATACCTGCTGGAGGAGTAACCGCTTGAAGATTCACTGGTTGTACGACCAATTGAAGGGACCAACCAACACATGAAACCCGGAACTATTCGGCTGTTCTCGTTCATATTGCCTATCTTAACCACCGTTTTGGCAATTCTTTTCCTGTTAATAGCCTTTCTGCCTTATGATCTGCTGCGCGAGATGGGAGATACTCTGGCAAAAGACGGACAGTTGGAATCGCTTACGCCGGAACTGGTCTCGAGGCTTCACCAACCAGCGATCATCATCGCTTTATTTCTATTTTTAGCCAGCGGTCTTGCATTCGTTTTCCATCGCCGTTTTTCGAAGTTCCTGGATGTTGCGTCCCAACATGTACAGGCAGCATTGTCGTATTTCAAGCGTGATTCGAGCATGTTCTGGAAGGATGTAAAATCTATTCGCATCCATCGGCATGAAGGCATTATTCTGGCGCTCATCATCGCAGTCGGGTTTGGATTGCGGGCGCTGCTCCTCGACCGTTCAGTTGAGTTCGATGAGGCCTATACGCTGATTTCTTTTGCCAGGAGGGGTTTTTCAAAGATCGTAAGTGATTATCATGTCCCCAATAACCACGTGTTGCATACGATCCTGGTTCGGGTCAGTTATTTACTGCTGGGGGACGAAATTTGGAAAATCCGTTTGCCGGCTTTTCTTGCCGGTCTGCTGGTCATCCCGGCCACCTACCTGCTCGGGCGGATCCTCTACAACAGGGAAACCGGTCTTGTCGCATCGGGTATTGTGGCTACACTGCCGCTGATGGCGTTGCAGTCATCCATTGCCCGCGGCTATCCTGTTCTTGCTCTCCTGACTCTCGCGAGTTTTATCCTGGCCGCTTATCTTATCAGGAAGAGGAATTTACTTGCCTGGAGCCTGTTGGTTCTTTTTTGCGCGCTCGGTTTTTACACGGTTCCAACGATGTTATATCCATTTGGAGTCCTTTTTTTCTGGCTGTTCCTGTCGGTTGTGGATATAAACAAAGAACAATACTCTCTGTGGAGTTGGATAAAGCATTTATTACACGCTGGAATTTCGACGGCCATTCTCACGGTTGTTCTTTATTTACCCATCATGCTCAACCAGAATGTCTTCTCTTTGTACACAACCTCTTCAGTCATGAAACCTCTTGACATGGAGAGTTTCATAAACATGTTGCCCGGGAAAACTACAGACCTGATCCAGGATTGGTTGACCGGTTTGCCTCAGCTCATCACCCTTCTATTCGTTTTTTGCATTGCGATCAGCCTTCTTAGAATAAAAGAGATCAGTAAATATAAAGTCCCAATACAATTCGCCACACTTGTTGCTGTTTTGTTACTCCTTCTTGCGCAGCGCCCCGACACTCCCGAGCGGATCTGGTTGTGGATCCTGCCGTTATTCGCGATCTGGATCGCATATGGCATCAGTATCCTCATGCACATGTTGCGAAAGATCTCGCCCATCCGGCATTTTGTAATCATTTTGCCGATACTCATCCTGGCTGGTTTGACAGTGAATGGTGGGGGATTTTCCACCTATGCAGCGAATGACCCGGCGACAGAGGAGGATCCCTACGCAGAACAAATCACACTCGCCATCCTGCCTCGCGTCTCGTCCAGTAGCACGATAGTTGTATCGGCGTGTTCGGATGCGCGCTACCGGTATTATTTTTCCCATTATGGCTTACCGCTGACCACCTTCTACGATCCGAGGAATCCGATGGGTTTCGAAGAGGCGATCATCATTGTGTACACCGAACCTCTCGATACGTGCGGATGGCTGGTGGGACAGGATGGCGTTGAAACGGTCATGGATGTTCTGGAAAACTACGGGCCTGCCTTGGATGCCCTTGATATCAACACCTTGCAAGTGGTGGAAGAGATCGAGTACGCGACCATATATCGTGTACTCGCAGCGCCGTAATTCGTATCCGCCTGGAGTCAATTAGAATAAAGGATGTTTCCATGCGTTTAGATGCCGCCCTGCCTCCCATCCACCTCGAGCATGTGCCCGAGATCGCCCGCGCCGCCGAAGGCATGGGATTCGCCGCCCTGTGGAGCACGGAGACCCAGCACGACCCCTTCCTGCCCCACGCCCTGGTTGCCGAACATACCGCCAAGATCGGGATGGGCACAGCCATCGCGGTCGCCTTCGCCCGCAGCCCGGCAACGGTCGCCTACACTGCCTGGGACCTGGCGGCGCAGTCCAACGGGCGCTTCATCCTGGGACTGGGGACGCAGGTCAAAGCCCACATCGAGCGGCGTTTTGGGATGCCCTGGCCCGAGTCGCCGGTTGGCAAGATGCGCGAGCAGATCGAGGCCATCCGCGCTTTCTGGGACTGCTGGCAGAATAACAGCAGGTTGAATTTCCGCGGCGAATACTACAAACTCAGCCTGATGTCGCCGTTCTTCAACCCTGGACCACTCCCCCTCACCCCCAGCCCCTCTCCAACAGGGGGAGGGGAATCCATCATCCCGATCTACCTGGCCGGGGTCAATACCGGGCTGGCGAAACTGGCCGGGGAATTGTGCGATGGTTTCCTGGTCCATCCGCTCAACAGCCGGCGTTACCTGGAGGAAGCCGTGCTTCCCGCCATCCGGCAGGGTGAGAAGAAGGGGAAGGACCGTCATACGGATATTGCCGTGACCGCCTTCGCCGCCAGCACGCCGGAGGAACAGAACTTCTGCCGGGCGCAGGTCGCTTTCTATGCTTCGACCCCGTCCTACCGCCCGGTGATGGCGCTGCACGGCTGGGAGGAAGTGGCGGAGAACCTTTCCGCCCTGGCCGCCCGGGGTGAGTGGGGCGAGATGTTCGGCCTGGTGACAGACGACATCCTGTCCGCTTTTTGCGTCACCGCCCCTGTTGAAGAACTGGCTCAGGCGCTGAAGGAACGTTACAACGGCATCGCCGACCGAATCACGCTCTACATTCCCTTCCTGCCGGGCGAGAGGGATGGGTTCTGGAAGGACTTGATCCGGGAGATGAAGGAATGAACTTCACCGAATATCAAACCAAATCCCGCAAGACCGCCAAATACCCGGCCATCGGGCATCCGGTCGTTTATCCCACCCTCGGGCTGGCCAACGAAGCCGGGGAGGTGGCCGGCAAGGTCAAGAAGATCTTCCGCGATAAGAACGGCATCATCGGCGAGGCCGAGCGCCAGGCCCTCGAAGGGGAATTGGGGGACGTTCTTTGGTACCTGGCCCAGGTCTGCACCGAACTCGACCTGTCGCTGGACGAGGTGGCCGAACACAACATCGTCAAACTCTACGACCGCCTGGAGCGCGACAGGATCGGCGGGGATGGCGACAACCGCTAAACTCTAATCATCCTCATACAAAATCCCAGCGCCTTTTTGGTACAATCAAAACCGATACTTCTTGTCCAATTGTGCGGGACGAAACTGGTTGTCCCGCCGGGAGAACCCTATGGCTGGTATGGAACGCTTTACCCAAAGGGCGCGCCGGGTGTTGAGCCTGGCCCACCAGGAAGCCGAACGCGCCCACCGCGACCTGATCGGCACCGAGCACCTGCTGCTCGGCCTGCTCGAGGAAGGCGACGGCGTGGCCGGGCGCGTCCTGCGCGAACTGGGATTGGAGGGCGGGCGGCTGCGCGAGATGGTCGAACGCCTGTCCCTGCCCGGCGGCGGGGTACGCAGCGGGAAACTGGAATTGGCCCCCGATACCCAGATGGTGCTGGAACACGCCATCGAAGAAGCCCGCAGCCTGGGACACCAGTACGTGGGAACCGAACACATCCTGCTCGGCCTGGTGCGGACGGAGGGCGTCGCCCTGGAGGCGCTAGGTAAACTGGGCGTGACCCCGGAACAGGTCCGCCGCCAGACGCGCCGCATCCTGACCGAAGGCGCAGCCGCGCCGGCCCCGGTCGGCGGGAGCGGCAAGCCGCAGCGACAGTCTACCACCGGCCCCAAGACCCCCCTCTCCGACCAGTTGGCAGTCGACCTGACCAGCCTGGCTGAAGAGAAGAAACTCGACCCGGTCATCGGCCGCCGGATGGAGATCGAGCGCGTCATCCAGATCCTGGCGCGCCGCACCAAGAACAACCCGGCCCTGATCGGCGAACCCGGCGTGGGCAAGACCGCCATTGTCGAAGGCCTGGCGCAGCGCATCACCGAAGGCGATGTCCCCGCCCCGTTGATGAACAAGCGCGTGCTCCAGTTGGATGTCGGTTCCCTGGTGGCGGGGACGATGTACCGCGGCCAGTTCGAGGAACGGCTCAAGCGCGTGATCGACGAACTCAAACAGTCGGGAGCCATCCTGTTCATCGATGAAGTCCACATGCTGGTGGGCGCCGGCGCGGCCGGCTCGTCGGTCGACGCCGCCAACATCCTCAAGCCGGCGCTCTCGCGCGGCGAACTCCAGGTTATCGGCGCCACCACCCTCAACGAATACCGCAAGCACATCGAATCCGATGCGGCGCTCGAACGCCGCTTCCAGCCCATCGTGGTGGAAGAGCCCTCGGTGGATGAGACGATCGCGATCCTGAAGGGCGTGCGTAAAATGTACGAGGACCACCACCACCTCGTCATCTCGGATGACGCCCTCGAAACGGCGGCCCGCCTCTCGTCCCGTTACGTGACGGAGCGCTTCCAACCGGACAAGTCCATCGACCTGGTGGACGAGGCATCGTCGCGC
>Ga0194126_10011076_pt1 | contig 11682 bp, 10 predicted proteins | sample TA2KigC150mmetaG_FD_148641 | JGI IMG/M metagenome (GOLD analysis project Ga0194126, IMG submission 148641) | Freshwater microbial communities from Lake Tanganyika, Tanzania - TA2015035 Kigoma Deep Cast 150m | ecosystem: Environmental > Aquatic > Freshwater > Lake | place: Tanzania: Lake...
CTCTTTCCCCATCTCGTCGAGGCCGCCATGGCCCGGGTCGCCCGCCGTTTGCGCGAGGCCCAGGAGGTGATCTCATGAGCCGCCCGAAGCTTCAAATCATCGTCCTTTTCCAAAACCTGGGAGAGGGCCGGCCCTACTACGCCCATTCCCCCGCTCCGCCTCTCTCGGGGGCGCTCGTCGCGGGGCTGACCCCTCCTCTCGTCGAGGTCGAGCTTCTCCACGAGATGATCCGTCCGATCGATTACGCGACGGACGCGGACTTCATCGCTCTGAGCTTCATGGACTTCTGCTACCCTCACGCGTGCGAGGTGGCCCGCAAGTTCCGGAAGCTCGGGAAAACGGTCATCGCCGGGGGGCGCTATGCCTCGACCTTCCCGAGGGAGGTCATCCCCCATATGGACGTCACGGTCGTCGGCGAGGCCGAGAAGGTCTGGCCCCGCGTCGTCGAGGACCTGGTGAGAGGGAAAGCCGGAAAGGTCTACGAGGCGCCGTTCGGCGCGCCGCTCGACGGCATCCCCCCGCCGCGCTACGACCTCGTTGAGCCCCAGTTCGCGGTCCCCATCGTCACCGAGGCCACCCGGGGCTGCAAGTACCGCTGCAGCTTCTGCCAGCTGACCGTTCAGAACGTCCCCTACCGGACGCGCCCGATCCCCGACGTCATCCGCGACCTGACGGCGACGGCGGGCCTGCCGCTCCACAAACGGAAGATGGCCATGCTCCTCGACAACAACCTCGGAGGCGACATGGATTACGCCAAGGCGCTCCTCAGGGAGATCGCCAAGCTCAAGCTCTGGGGCTTGGGAGCGCAGTTCAGCTTCGACTGCCTCCACGACGACGAATTCGTCGAGCTCCTCGTCCGGGCCCGGTGCGGCATGGCCTTCCTCGGCCTCGAATCGCTCAACGAGCCGAGCCTGGCCTCGGTCCATAAGAATCAGAACAAGGTCCACGAATACAAGGAGCTTTTCGACAAGCTCAAGCGGAAGGGGATCCTGACCTTCACCGGAATGATGCTCGGCTTGGACGAGGACACTCCCGAATATCTGGAGAGCATCCCCCGCAAGCTCGACGAGATCGACCCGAGCTCGGTCCTCCTCTCGATCTCCATCCCCATCCCCGGGACCCCGTTCCACAAGACGGTCGAGGAGGAGGGGAGGATCGTTGACCGGGACCTCTCCCACTACGAGGGCGACCATCTCGTTTTCCGGCCGAGGATCGTCACGGCGGCCCAGGTGTTCGACGCTTTCCGGAAGATCAACCGCCATTTCTATTCCGTGAAGAGCATCCTCAAGAGGTGGTGGCGGCTCGTCGCCGCCCAGACATGGAGGGGGGATCCGGCCTCGCGTCTCTTCCACACCGCGATGATCTCCGCCGTCTTTCTCAAGCTTTCGATCTTTCAGCGGGACCACGCCGAAAAAAGGGTCTACGCCTCCGCGGCGGCGGGGGCCGAAGGCGCGGAGGCGAACCGAGCGCCGGTTCCGCCCTGATGACCTGCCTCCCCTCACAGGGTTCCGGTTCTTGGGGGAAGTCTTGTTGGATCCGGCCTCACCCGCTATGTCGCGCGGCCGGGCCGGCGAGGCCGGGCGATGGACCTCAGGCGCCGAGCCTGCCGGCGGCGTGGCGCTTGCCGAGGACCGCCAGCATGTCCGCCGTCATCGCGGCCAGATCGCAGTCCGGCTTCCAGCCCCACTCTTCCCGGGCCGCGCCGTCGTCGATCGAGGCCGGCCAGCTGTCGGCGATCTCCTGGCGGAAGTCCGGAACGTATTCGCAGACGAACGAGGGGATGTGCCTGCGGATCTCGGCGGCCAGCTCCCCGGCCGTGAAGCTCATGGCCGTGACGTTGAAGTTGGAGTGGTGCCGGAGCCGGCCGAAGTCGGCCTCCATGAGGTCAAGCGCGCACTTGAGGCAGTCGGGCATGTACATCATGGGCAGCCGGGTGTCCTCCCGGAGGAAGCACGTGTACCGGCCGAACTTGACGGCCTCGTAGTAGATGGCCACGGCGTAGTCGGTCGTTCCGCCGCCCGGCAGGGTCTGGTGGCTGACGATCCCGGGGTATCGGCAACCCCGCACGTCCAGCCCGTACTTGCGGACGTAATAATCGCAGAGCATCTCGCCGGCGGCCTTGGTCACCCCGTAGATCGTCGTCGGGTCGAGGACCGTGTCCTGGGGCGTGCGCTCGCGAGGCGTCGCCGGGCCGAAGACGGCGATCGAGCTCGGCGAAAAGACCCGGGCCACTCCCAGCTCTCGGGCCGCCTCGAGGACGATGTGGAGGCCCTTCATGTTGACCTCCCAGGCTTTCTGGGGGTTCTTCTCGCCCGAGGCGGAGAGAAGGGCCGCCATGTGGTAGACGGTGCCGATCCGGTATTTGCGGATCAGCTCCGCCACGGCCGGGCCGTCCGTGACGTCGAGCCGCTCGAAGGGGCCGGAAGCCGTGAGCTCTCCCTGGGGGCGGATGATATCGGTGGCCACGACGCTGTCGCTTCCGTGCTTGCCGCGCAGGGCCTGGACCAGCTCCGAGCCGATCTGGCCGGCCGCGCCGGTCATCAGGATCCTTTTGGCATCTTTGCTCATGGGGCGCTCTCCGCCGGGGGATAAGGGAAAAAACAAGGCTCTACATATAGCACAGGGCCCGGAAGGGGTCAAACTCGCCGATCCCACTTGCCTTCGGCCCCGTCTTCCGATAAAGTGATAGACCGCAACCGCGGACCGACAGCTCACGTCGCGAGGAGGCGCCGGCATGTCCATCGTCCTGGAAGGAAAGAACCTGACCATCGAGACCGTCGCCCGGGTGGCCCGCGGCCGCGAGCCCGTGGCCCTGGCCCCCGAAGCCAGGAAGCGCATCGAGAAGTGCCGGGCCCTGCTCGAGGACAAGATCCAGAAGCGCGAGATCATGTACGGCGTCAACACCGGCATCGGCGAGCTGGCCAACGTCGTCCTGACCCAGGAGCAGGTCGAGCGATACCAGCGCTACATCGTCTACAGCCACGCCGCCGGCTACGGCAAGCCCCTGCCCGAGGACGTCGTCCGGGCGGCCATGCTCAGCCGCATCAGCTGCCACTGCCACGGCCACTCCGGACTCCGCCCCGTGGTCACCGAGACCCTCGTCGACATGCTCAACAAGGGCGTGACACCCGTCATGTGCGAGAAGGGCTCGGTCGGGGCCTGCGGCGACCTGTCGCCGATGTCCCAGATGGCCCTGGCGGCGATGGGAGAGGGGGAGGCCTTCTATCAAGGGGAGCGCCTGCCCGGCCTCGAGGCCCTCAAACGGGCCGGCATCGAGCCTCTCGTCCTTCATGCCCGGGACGGCCTGGCCATGATCAACGGCTCGAACGTCATCGCCGGCCTGGGGGCCCTCGAGGTCCACGACACCCACCGCTGGCTGAAGATGTCGGAGATCGCCGCGGCCATGACCCTCGAGGTCCTCAATGCCAATATGAAGGCCTATGACGAACGCATCCACAAGACCCGCGGATACCCGGGGGCCATCGAGTCCGCGGCCAACGTCCGCCGCATCACGGACGGGAGCGAGCTCCTGGGCCGATCCGGCAAGAAGGTCCAGGACGCCTATAGCCTCCGGAGCACCCCTCAAGTCGTCGGGGCCGCCCGCGACGCCCTCAAGTGGGCCCGGAGCATGATCGAGATCGAGCTCCGCGGCGCGGCCGACAACCCCGTCTTCTACCCGGACGAGCAGCTGGTCCTGACCGGGGCCAATTTCCAAGGCGTGCCCATGGCCCTGGCCCTCGAGCTGCTGGGCACGGCCGTGACCACGGTCGCCGTTCTCTCCGAACGGCGGCACAACCGGCTCATGAACCCCCATCTCAACGCCGGCCTGCCGGCCTTTCTGACCAAGGGCGCGGGCATGTTCTCCGGCCTGATGCTGTCCCAGTACACGGCCGGGGCCCTCGTCTGCGAGAACCGGGTGCTCTGCCATCCGGCGGCCACGGGCTCCATTCCGGCCGCCGCCGACCAGGAGGACTTCGTCAGCATGGGCATGACGACGGCCCTCAAGACCCGCCAGATCATCGACAACGCCCAGGCCGTCCTGGCCATCGAGCTCATCGCCGGGGCCCAGGCCGTCGATTTCCGCAAGCCTCTCAAGCCGAGCAAGGGTGTCCAGGCCGCCTACGACGTCGTCCGCAAGCACGTCGCGCACCTCGAGGAGGACCGGCCGCTCTACGACGACATCAACCGGCTCAAGGAGGTCGTCGAGTCCGGGGAGATCCTGGAAGCCGTGGAAAGCGCCGTCGGGCAGCTCATCTGACATCATAGATCCTACGGAGGCCGTGCCATGAGCCTTCGCATCGCCCTCGTGACCGGCGCGAGCCGGGGCATCGGGCGGGCCGTCGCCCTGCGTCTGGCCGAGGACGTCTCCGGCGTCGCCGTCCACTACTTCCAGCGCAGGGAAGAGGCCCAGGAGCTGGCCGCCGTCCTCCGCGCAAGAGGCAAGCTCAGCGCCGCCTTCCGGGCCGACCTAACCAAGAAGGCCCAAGCGGCCGGCCTGATCAAGAAAGTCGAGGAGCGGTTCGCCCGCATCGACGTCCTGGTCAACAATGTCGGGCCGTTCCTGGTCAAGCCCTGGGACCACCTCGAGGTCTCCGATTGGGAGCGCGCCCTGCGCGGCAACCTCCTCGGTTCCTACTTTTGCATGAAGGCCGCGCTGACCGGGATGCGGCAGCGGAAGTGGGGAAGGATCGTCAACATCGGCTACAGCCGGGCCGAGCAGCTGGCCGCTTTCCCGACCATCGCTCCCTATGCGGCCGCCAAGACCGGCCTGCTCATCCTGACCCGGACCGCGGCCGAGGCCGAGGCCGTGAACGGCATCACCGTCAACATGGTTTCGCCGGGGCTCATCAAAGGCGGGGCCATGCCCCCGGTCCGGAACCTGCCCGAAGCCCGGCTGGGGACCGTCGAAGACGTGGCCGAGGCGGTGGCCTTCCTGTCCTCGGACAGAGCGGCCGCGGTCACGGGGACCAACCTGATCGTGGCCGGGACCTGGAAGATGTGACCAGGCCGTTCGAGGCCGGATGGTATAATAGAGGTGGGGAAGGACGACCATGAACAGAGAGCTCACCGCAACGCTCGCAACTCTCATCGTCCTGGCCGGGCCCGCGGCCGGCCAGGTCATCCGGCACGAGACCAAGACCATCAACGTGGAGATCCCGGTCCGGGTCTTCAAAGGCGCCGATTTCGTCGACGGCCTGAAACTCGAGGACTTCGAGGTTTACGACAGCGGCCGGCTCCAGAAGCTCGACGCCGTCTATCTGGTCAGGAAGGCGGCCATCGAGCGCCGCGAGGAGACCCGTACGTTCGTCCCCCGGACGGCCCGCCATTTCACCCTGCTCTTCGAGGTGAGCGAGTACGATCCCCGGCTGGACGAGGCTTTGGACTACTTCGTCAAGAGCGTCCTCATTCCCGGCGACAGCCTGGTCGTCATCACGCCCATGAGGACCTACCGGATGCGGGCGGAGAACTCCCTCCAGGCGGACCGCGAGAGGATCCTCCAACGGCTGGTCGAGCTTATCCGCCGTGACGTCCTCATCGGGAATTCCGAGTACCGGGGCCTGCTCGAGGACCTGAAGAGAGTGGCCAGGGTCCTGTCCGCGGCGACCAGCGCCGGAACGCCGGCGACGACGGCCTCCGGGGACCCCTCTTTTGCCGGGGCCTCTTTCGAGGAGCAGCTCGAGAACTACGGGGCGCTCCTCCAGCGCTTGGAGACCCTGCGCGCGGTCGACAGCCAGAAGTTCCTCGACTTCGCCGGCTACCTCAAGACCCTCGACGGGCAGAAGGACGTCTTCCTCTTCTACCAGAGGGAATTCGTCCCCAAAGTCGACCCTAAAGTCCTGACCCGGCTCATGATGGTCTATAACGACCGGGTCGACATCCTGTTCTCCCTCATGAACTTCTTCGACTTCTCCCGCAGGGATTCGACCTTCGACACGGACTTCATCAAGAAGGCTTATTCCGACTCGTCGACGGCCGTCCACTTCCTGTTCCTGAGCACGCCGGCGGAGACCGTGCCCGGGGTCGTCATGGAGGAGCGGACCGAGGACATCTTTGAACCGTTCAGGGAGATGTCCCGGGCCACGGGCGGGTTCACGGGCACTTCGTCGAATTTCGGGGCCATCATGCGATCGGCGGTCTCGGCCCTCGAGAACTACTATCTCCTCTATTACACGCCGGCCGATTACCGGGCCGACGGGGCCTTCCGCAATATCGAAGTCAGGATCAAGGGCGGCGGGTACCGGCTCACCCACCGGGCCGGCTACATCGCCGATTGACTTTCGCGGTGCGGCTCGCATATCCTTGCCGGTGAGGATCGTTCTCGTTCAGGGAGGTCAACCATGGCCGCGCTTCTTTGGATCGGCATCGCCGCCGTCGTCGTCTTTCTCGCCGGCATCCGCATCGTCCGGCCCACCCACCGGGGGCTCATCGAGCGCCTCGGCAAGTACAACCGGTTCGCGAAGCCCGGGCTCAACTGGGTCTTCCCCGTCGTCGAGACCATCCACCAGGTCAACGTCACCGAGCAGATGGTCGATGCCGCCCCCCAGGAGATCATCACCAACGACAACCTCAACGCCCGGGTCGACGCCCAGGTCTATTTCCGGGTCAAAGAGGACGAGACGAGCGTCAAGGCCTCCCAGTACAACGTCAACAAGTTCCAATGGCAGATCGTCAACCTGGCCCGGACGACCCTCCGCAACATCATCGGCACCCTGACCCTGAAGTCCGCCAACAGCGAGCGGGGCAAGATCAACGACGAGCTCCTCAAGACATTGGCCTCGGAGACGGGACGCTGGGGCATCGACATCGTCCGGACCGAGCTCAAGGAGATCGACCCGCCCAAGGACGTCCAGGAGACCATGAACAAGGTCGTCAAGGCCGAGAACGAGAAGATCGCGGCCGTCGACTTCGCCACGGCCCGCGAGACCGTCGCCGACGGCGACCGGCGGGCCGATATCAAAAAGGCCGAAGGCGTCCGGCAGGCCAAGATCCTCGAGGCCCAGGGCGAGGCCGAGGCCATCCGGCTGGTCAACGAGGCGGCCGAGAGGTATTTCGTCGGCAATGCCCAGATCCTGCGCCGCCTCCAGGCCCTCGAGACCGCCCTTCAGAGCAATGCCAAGATCATCGTCCCGTCCGACAAGGACCTGGTGAACGTGATCGGGGAGATGGCCGGCATCGTGCCCCTCAAGCGGGATTGAGCCTCGTCTCCCGGCGGAGGGCGGGCTGTCCGAAGCGCTTTCGGTCGATCCTGACGAGCGCGGCCTGGACCTTCCGGCTTCGGCCTAGATCTCTCCCCGGACGAGCTTCCCCGGCGTCCTCATCAGGCGGAACAAATATAATATCAGGATCAGGCCCATGGCCGCGAAGGCCGGGAGCATCTCCCGGAGGGGGAGAAGACCGGCTTCACCGGCGGCGACACGGACCGTGCCGCGGATGAGGACGTAAAAAAGGAGGTTGATGGCGGCCACCAGGCCGGCGAAGAACTCGCGGAGAAGATCCCAGTAGACCCGCCGCTTCTCTTCCGGGAGCTTGAAGAATTCCTCCTTGTGGGGGATGTTCAGGTGCCGCGGATTGCTGGCTATCCTGGGCAAGAACCGGGCCAGGACATAGAAGACCAGGGTCATGACCAAGGGAACGGCGGCCAGGGCGAAGAACGCTTCGCGTCCGCTCCATCCGTCCGGATTGCCGGCGAGATCGAAGTGGGTGGGGATACGCTTCGGCAGCCGGGGATACCAGGAATGGACGAAGCTCCCGATGAGGAACAGAAGGATGAGATTGGCCGCGTCGTAGATCCTTTTCATGGTTCACCTCTCGTAATCTGGGGCCCGTTTTCCGGAAATATACCTCCCGGCCCGCCGGGCTGTCAACCGAGGGCGCCGCGCCGGACCGGGTTTGGCGAAATCGCCCGGACATGGTATATTTTCACTTTAGGAGAGAGGTCGTCATGAACATCCAACTGACCAAAGAGCAGCTCGAAACCCTGGTCAAGCTCGTCTACCTGGGCAACAGGATGGCCAACGACTGGCGGACCGACGACATCCTCGAGGAATACGACGAGGTCGAAAGCCTCGTCCTTGCGTCGGCCCAGAAGCACGGCCTGGGCGACCTAGTCGAATTCGAAGAGGACAGCGGCAAGGCCCTCCCCTCCGGGGAACTCGAGGAGAAGATGGCCGAGATCACGGATCTCTACAACGACAACACCTTCTGGGACCAGCTCATCTACCGGATGGCCGACCGCGACTACGTCCGGAAATACGGCGAGGACTCTCTCGAGGAGCTCTACACCGAGCAGGGCATAGAGCGCGAGCGGCCGCTCGTCGAGCGGTACGAGAAGGAATTCAACGAGCACGGCCTCGACCGGCTCGAGGTCCGCCGCGACAACTGAGTAAAAAAAAAGGGAGCGGCTTGTTCAGCCGCTCCCCGAGTGGAGTCGTTTTCACGACCCCGGTCTCTCCGGGGTCTTAGTACCGCCGGTTGCCGCCGCCGCCGAAACCGCCGGACCGCGATGAGTCCGTGCGCGGCTTGGCCTCGTTGACCGTGGCCGTCCGGCCCTTCAGGTCCTTGCCGTTCAGCATGGAGATGGCCTTTTCGGCCTCGCCCTTGTTCGGCATCTCGATGAAGCCGAAGCCGCGGGACTCGCCGCTGAACTTGTCCTTGATGATGGAGGCCGTCGACACTTCGCCGAACGCCTGGAAGACTTCTCTCAGGTCGTTCTCGTTGACGGTCCTAGGCAGGTTGCCCACATAGATATTCATTCTCGTCTCCTTTCGACGATGGAAAGGCTCTCCCGAGCCTTCCCGGTCCTTAAAGATCTTAGAACGCCATAAAGGAGAGGAGGGTGTGACCGATCAGGGCCTCTGGCCCCTTCCTTTAGTCATTCAGGTGTTTAAAGCTGGGGTTTCCCATTGCTTATGAACAAAACCATTATACCACGGCTTAGGGAGAAGGGCCCGTTGTTTCGGCCCATTATCATCTCAACCTGTTGATTACGATCATCTTAAAATATTTCATCACATCGGCATTCTTATGAATAGATCAGGTTAGAAGGCTCTCTTCAACGGCTCGCTCCGCCGAAAGACGGCCCATCGTGATCGCCTCGACGCGCTGATTTCAAAGAGCCTCGTGTCCTTGACACTGCCGGCCGTTTCGGCTACTTTACTTACTCCCCCCAGGCGGTGGGCGCGGTGGCAGTCTGTGCGGCTCAGTGTCAGTCTGCCTTCCCGGTCCCGCGGGCGGGGGTTTTTATATCTATCGACATCCAAGGAGGATCCATGACCGACCACAAGATCTACTGGACGGAGACCGACGAAGCGCCGTACCTGGCCACGTTCTCCTTTTTGCCGATCATCAAGGGCTTCACCAAGGGGACGGGCGTCGACGTCGTGCTGAGCGACATCTCGCTCGCCGGCCGGATCATCGCCAACTTCCCCGATCATCTGACCGAGGCCCAGCGCATCCCCGACAACCTGGCCATGCTGGGCGAGCTGGCCCTGACGCCCGAGGCCAACACCATCAAGCTGCCGAACATCAGCGCCTCGCTCCCTCAGCTCCAAGAGGCGATCGCCGAGCTCCAGTCCCAAGGCTACAAGCTCCCCGATTATCCCGAGAACCCCAAGACCGAGGCCGAGAAGGAGATCCAGGCCCGCTACGCCAAGGTCCTGGGCAGCGCCGTCAACCCCGTCCTGCGTCAGGGGAACTCCGACCGCCGGGCCCCCCTCTCGGTCAAGAAATATGCCCAGAAGCATCCCAAGAAGCTGCCTCTGCGCGATTGGAAGCCGGATTCCAAGACCCATGTCGCCCACATGACGCACGGCGACTTCTACGGCAACGAGCGGTCCGTGACGATGGACAAGGGCGAGGACTTCCGGATCGAGATCCAGGGCAAGGACGGCACGGTCAAGGTCCTCAAGGACAAGCTGACCGCCCAGGCGGGCGAGGTCATCGACGGGACGTTCATGAGCAAGAAGGCCCTGCGGGCCTTCTACGCCGAGCAGATCGAGGACGCTAAAGCCAAGGGCCTGCTCCTGTCGCTCCACCTCAAGGCGACCATGATGAAGGTCTCCGACCCCATCCTGTTCGGGCACGCCGTCTCGGTCTACTACGAAGAGGCCCTGACCAAGCACGCCGCGGTCCTCAAAGAGATCGGATTCAACCCCAACAACGGCCTCGGCGACCTGTACGCCAAGATCAAGGCCCTGCCCGAGACCAAGAGGGCCGAGATCGAGGCCGACATCCGGGCCGTCTACGCCAAGCGACCCCCGCTGGCCATGGTCGACTCCGACCACGGGATCACCAACCTCCATGTCCCGAGCGACATCATCATCGACGCCTCCATGCCGGTCGTCGTCCGCGAGTCGGGCCAGATGTGGGGGCCGGACGGCAAGCTCCACGACACCAAGGCCATGATCCCCGACCGTTGCTATTCGAGGGCCTACAAGACGATGATCGAGGACTGCCGGGAGCATGGCGCCTTCGACCGGGCGAACATGGGCAGCGTCCCCAACGTCGGCCTGATGGCCCAGAAGGCCGAGGAGTACGGGTCTCACCCGACGACGTTCGAGATCCCGTTCGACGGGGCGGTCCGGGTCGTCACGGCCGCCGGCCGGGTCCTCATGGAGCACAAGGTCGAAGCGGGCGACGTCTGGCGGATGTCCCGGACCACGGACATCGCGATCCGGGACTGGGTCAAGCTGGCCGTCAAGAGGGCCCGGGCGACGGGCGCCCACGTCGTGTTCTGGCTCGACCGCGACCGGGCCCACGACGGCCAGGTCATCGCCAAGGTCGAACGGTACCTCAAGGACCACGACACGGCGGGGCTGACCATCAAGATCATGGCCCCCGTCGAGGCCATGAAATACTCCTTGGAGCGGATCCGCAAGGGCCTCGACACGGTCTCGGCGACGGGCAACGTCCTTCGTGACTACCTGACGGACCTGTTCCCGATCCTCGAGATCGGCACGAGCGCCTACATGCTGTCCATCGTCCCGCTGCTCGCCGGCGGCGGGCTGTTCGAAACGGGAGCGGGCGGCTCGGCCCCCAAGCATGTCCAGCAGTTCGAGAAGGAGAACTACCTGCGCTGGGATTCGCTGGGCGAGTTCTCGGCCTTCGGCGCCTCGCTCGAGCACCTGGCCGCGGCCTTCAAGAACGCCAAGGCCCAGGTCCTGGCCGAGACCCTCGACGCGGCCATCGGCACGTTCCTGGACAATGAAAAGTCGCCGGCCCGCAAGGTCGGCCAGATCGACATCCGGGGCAGCCATTTCTATCTGGCCCTCTACTGGGCCGAGGCCCTGGCCGCCCAGGACAAGGACCCCGAGCTCAAGGCCCGATTCGTCCCGATCGCCAAGGCCCTGGGCGAGAAGGCGGCCGAGATCGACGCGGCCCTGATCGCGGTCCAGGGAAAGCCGGTGGACATGGGCGGCTACTACCACCCGGACAAGAAGAAGGTCGCGGCGGCCATGCGGCCGTGCGCGGCGCTCAACGCCATCATCGACGCGCTCTAAGGCGCGGCGGCCGGTCCGGACATCGAAGCCCGGATGGGTATTCCCATCAGGCTCAGATCCGTTCGTACTCCTTGACCGTCCGCTCGTGCTCGACGTTCCCCGTATGGGTCGTGCCCAGGGGCTCGACGACCAGGAGGTGGGCCGGCTCGCCGGGCGCCGTCCGGGGGCAGTGCTCGACGCCCCG
>Ga0194126_10011084_pt1 | contig 11677 bp, 10 predicted proteins | sample TA2KigC150mmetaG_FD_148641 | JGI IMG/M metagenome (GOLD analysis project Ga0194126, IMG submission 148641) | Freshwater microbial communities from Lake Tanganyika, Tanzania - TA2015035 Kigoma Deep Cast 150m | ecosystem: Environmental > Aquatic > Freshwater > Lake | place: Tanzania: Lake...
CAACAGAATCCAGAGGGGAGCTGTCGCTTATGCTTCCCAGACTGGCATTGTCGGCGCTCAGGCATTACCACTTGAAGACCATGCCTACCCCATCAGTAAGATATGTGATTTTGGCAATAAATGCGATATAAATGAAATTGACCTCCTTGAGTATCTGGCAGACGACCCAGAGACAAAGGTCATCGCCATGCATTTAGAAGACATAAAAGACAGCCGGCGATTTATAGATATAGCCCGTAGAGTAGTTGCTGATAAACCAATTTTGATTCTCAAGCCAGGTCGGAGCCAAGCTGCTGCCAAAGCTGTTGCTTCCCATACCGGTTCACTAGCCGGAGTTGACCAAATTTATGATAGCGCTTTTAGACAGGCGGGGATTGTTCGACTAGACACGTGGCAAGAATTTCTAGACATACCCAAGGTCTTCGCGTCTCAGCAGCTACTTACGGACAACCGACTTGCCATTGTCACCGTATCCGGTGCAGCCGGCATAATGGCAATTGACTCTGCTGTGGATAACGGGTTGACAGTTGCCCAGCTATCTTCAAGCACCATTGATAAGCTAGCCAAAATATCTCCCAGACTGGCCAACAACCCTGCTGATATCGGTCAGGTAGCACCATTCATTGATAACTTCCACCAGGCGCTTGAATCGGTAATAGCTACAGTGCTAGCTGATGATGGCGTAGACTGCGCCGTTCTCATCCTCTGGGCTGCTTTAGCGGCTGAAGTATTAGGCACATCAGATGTGTTTCGCCGGCTGAAGCAACAGGTCTCAAAACCGATGGCAATATGGATTTACGGGCCAAAATTATCCGCTAAAGAAGAGCTGACGCGACAGCTAGAAGCTATAGGACTACCGACTTACCTCAACCTCGAAACCGCAGCCAAAGCGCTTGGTATCGCCGCCAGTTATGCCAAGTTCAAATCCCGCCTTGAGCACCACTAGGCCTGAGCTGTCCAGCAAAGATGTACAAGCCTCGCCACAATATCAGTGAACAAAAAATGGTTTCTTATCGGTGATGATTCTTCTAGTTCTGGCTAACTGATGGCGGATGTGCTTGGGGAAAGTAAATGAAGCGAGGTGACTGAGACCATCGTAGGATTTTGGCTTTTTCAACAGCCTAGCTGAAATCCTGCGGTCCACATCCTCAGGCGATAGTTTGGTAGGGCCAATACTTTGGGACGCTGTAGCAAACCCCCAAAGGTCAACAAAGGAAGGAACATAAGCTTGATACGGGCAGACTATGGCAAAAACACTTTTCAAAGTGTTGATGATTGCAGTGAAGTTTTGCAGGTTAGTCCAGCCGGAAGCTCCGGACTGGACAGACATAATACCTCCAGGATTCAGCCTTTCCTTGACTAGCTGATAAAACTCCTGAGTATATAACAAACAAGCCGGCCCCTCTTCTAGAGGCTCAACCAGGTCGATTACGATAACATCAAACCTATCAGCGGTCTCCTTTAGATACCCCCGGGCATCTGTGATTTGAAGGTCCAAACGTGAATCATCAAAAGACCCCTGATGAAAGAAACCAAGAAAGCGGCGGCAGATATCTATCACCTGCCTGTCAATATCCGCCATAACCACTCTTTTCACCGTCTTATGTTTCAGCACCTCACGCAGAGTCGCCCCCTCACCACCACCAGCAATAAAAACCGTCTCGGGACACGGATGGCTAATCATTGCAGGATGGACTAAAGCCTCATGATAGATGAACTCATCCCGCTCGCTGGACTGAATCTTGCCATCCAGCACCAGGCAAATGCCAAAGTTCCCAGTATCAACAATCTCAACAGACTGGAATTCGGTTCGCCCCGAAAATATTACCTGCTTAATTCTATGGAGCTGGGCGAGGTCAGGACTGACCTCATCGCATAACCATTTGCGTTTGTCAGGATTATCTGGGTCGTTCATTTTATCTCACAACCAACTCGACTACCTTGCAAAATGCCCCTTTTCAACTCAATAAAAGAGGAATTCTTCGACCCTAGCTTTTCTACCAACGGTTTGACAGCTAGTTCAGGCTTAGTAGAATCCCCACAAGTAAAAATGTCTATCGCGGCATAGCCGTATTCAGGCCAAGTATGAATGCACAGGTGAGATTCAGAGATAACCACCACGCCACTTATCCCATGAGGGCTAAATTCGTGGAAACATTCATTGACTACAGTTGCTCCAATTTTCTTGGCAGCATCGTGAAGACAACCCTTAAGAAAATCTAAGTCATTGAGCACCTCCAAGTTACAATCTTTTAATTCTAGTAGTAAGTGTCTTCCGAGAGCATTCAAATCACCGTCCCTCCTTTAGATTTTTAGATTTTTGATGAAGTTCTCACCTCCAATCCACTCAAAAATTGTAGTAACAGGCTGTAATTTTATATTTTGTGACTATGATTTTCAAGACCTTTTTGTCCGAAACCTCTTGACAAAGACGATTTTGCCCTGTAAAATCAAGTAAAACTCAAGAAGGAGGTGAAAATTGAGAAAAACGGTCGGTATTCTATTTGCTTTGGTGCTCGCAGTGTCCTTGGTGCTGATACCGGCAACTGTATCGGCTGAGGATACGTATGCCGGGTTGGACAAAGGCGCGTGGGACAAGGTGAAATGGCAGGACAATCCAGATTCCTGGCATCTCTACCTGCAGCACTGGGGGAGGACTCCAATCCAGGCCATGTCACGCCTAGCAGGTCTGTGCAGTCCCAACGTCCTGTGTTCTCAGCTGGGCACAAACTGCCCCGAGAAGAAACCGATTTATGGGGACCCGAACATCTGTCTTGGTGGTTGCCCCTCTTGTCGAGTTGAGGAACCGGGAGCTCTTGCAACCTGCGATGACCCTGTAGCATGCGAGGCGTCTCTGTGTGAAGGTGCAGCATGCCCGGCAACAGGCCAGGGAGACTGCTACGAATGCCCAGCAACCCCAGTACTGGAGAACAAGTTAGCAACCTGCTGCTGCTGCTGGGGAGTCAGCCTTGCCTTCGCCAACAAGAGCTGGGCCGGCTGCACCATCAGCACTCACCCCAGGGTTAACGACTCACACCTGAATCACTTTGGGGTTAGCGAATGCTATGGTGGCGGCAAAGGTGGCGACTGGGGACTTTCTGGATGCCCGCACACTGAAAGTTGCTCCTTGACCTGGTGTCTCCAGGACAATCTATGCGCCAATCCACTAGCTAATAAGTAGAGAGATATCCTAGAAGTTTTTACTATAGTTTATTGAAACCAGAAGCTCTGGTGCGGTTTAGTGTAAGCTGTGCCAGGGCTTCTTGTTGGTTTTTTACCCTTGTAGTGCGACCCTTCAGGGTCGCCTGACCATATCATTGCGAGGGGAAACATAGCAATCTCCTTGTTCCCCATGTCATTGCGAGCCCTCCGCCCCCTTCTTGTCATTCTGAGCGTAGTGAAGAATCTCATATTGCTGAACAGGAATTAAAGGTTTGCCTGAAGAGACTGGCCTCATTACAGTTTATGTAGCCTACGGACAACCGGAGGCAGAAATCATAAAGGGACGCCTTGAAAGCGAAGGGATTCCAGCTATCCTCCGCTACGAGAGCGCCGGACTTGTGTATGGTCTGACTATCAATGGTTTGGGGCAGGTGGAGGTACAGGTTCCATCTTCTTTGGCTCAGCAGGCAAAAGAGATTTTAGGGATTGATTAGAGCAATCTTCCTTTGTACTGATTAGGACACCAATGTAGTGCGACCCTTCAAGGTCGCCATAGGATGGTGGTTTTGTGCGAGGCTTTAGCCTCGCTCTACATACGCTAGGGAAAAATCTACTGTTAGCCTCGGGGCAAGCGAGGATTAAACTTTCAGGCCAAGCTCCGAGTAAAGAGCTTTGAAGTCAAAATAACGCTCTAAAAGGTCTTCAAATTTCTGTAGCTTTTCAAGATTGCGAAAGCTTGCTTTAGCTAAAGCTTCTTCGATGCCAGCTATAGTTGCACATATATCTTGCTTTACCGCCACTATCGGCACATGTTTCTCCTCAGCCTGGGAGATAACAGTTGACAAGGGTTTTACATTATTGGTAAGAATGAGGCATTTAGTTGAGGTTTGCAGAGCAGCCAGTTGCATATCGGCGCGCTCACCTCGAATCACCGCTGCTTTTTTTGCCTTACGGCTGAAATAATCCATTCCGGAGTCTGGAGTCATAGCTCCAAGCATAATGTTCTCTACTATCTCGCCAGCGCCCTCTGGAGAGCATAAAATTTCACCGCCAAGAATTTCAGCCAGCTCCTCAACGGTGACACCTAGCAAGCTCCGAACCTCGGGAAGTATGCCCAAGACCTTTATTCCAGCATTCTGAAATGAGTCTGCCAAGTCTTGTCTCACCGCATCCATCTTGGACTCCGGCACAAAATTAATAACAACCCCCAGCAACCGCTGCTCAAGCTTTTTACCTATTTGCACGATTTTGGAGGAGTCCAAAACAGAGGAGAAATAACGGAGCATAATAATCACCTTAGCATCCAAGGCATCGGCAACCGTATAGCAAGCCAGAGTGGACACTTTATCCGCATCCAAGTTGCTTAATCCTTCCATGACGATAGCATCTTTACCCCGTGATATCTTGCGATATGCCTGCTTAAGCCTCTGTATAAAGTCGGCTACCTCATCGGTTAAACCCTGCCATAATTCCTGTCGGGATAAGCGAATATGGCATAACTGCTCGGTTGATTCTGTCAATTTCAAGGCTTCCTTAATAAAATCTGCATCTTTATAACCGTCGGCATTGCTGGTTTCAGAAAGCTGGATTGGCATAAAGAAACCCGCTTTTATCCCTTCTTCAATCAACTTACTACCGATGCCAGCACACAAGGCAGTTTTTCCAGCAGTTCCCACAGACGTTATATATAAAGCAACCATACCTCCTCCTGACTACCTGAATTTGATAATTATATTAACTTTGTGTCACTCTTTACAACTAGGGCAAAGCAGCCTATAATATGTGTCAAACCTCAATGACCGACTGAGGGTTTCCAAAACTCTCAGTTTTTTTACTAGCTTTTGAGACGGGAGACATCACATGAACCAAAAGAAAATTCTTATCACTCGGGAGGGCTTAACTAAGCTACAGTCTGAGCTGGAGTATCTGCATTCAGTGCGAAGGCCTGAGGTAGCCAGTAAGATCAAGCGGGCTAGAGAGATGGGAGGCACCGAAAACAATGCTGAGTATGAAGATGCCAAGAATGACCAGGCTTTTGTCGAGGGCAGGATTCTTATGCTGGAGAACATCGTTAAGAATGCGGCAGTAGTTGAGTCACCAGTTTCACCGGGTGTGGTTGAGTTCGGCGATAAGGTACTCATCCAGAATCAGGATGGCAAGATAGAGCAATTCACTATTGTAGGCAGTACTGAAGCTAATCCTATTGATGGCAAGATTTCCCATGAGTCACCGGTAGGCAAGGCCCTCCTGGGCAAAGGAATCGGCGATGAGATTGAAGTGCTAACCCCGGCTGGAGTGCTCAAGCTCCTGATAATGGACGTAAGTTAACCATTATGGCAAGATTAAAGCACATCGCCCAACAGCGTTTGGAAAAGCTAGACAGAATTCGAGGGCGAGGAATAAATCCCTACCCCCATTCTTACTACCGCAGCCACACAACGCAGGAGGCAGTAACCATCTTCGAGCAACTAGAGGCAAGCCCACAGACCATCCCACATCCAGAACTGAGCCTTGCCGGTCGAGTTACAGCTATTCGCTTCATGGGGAAGCTAGCCTTTTTCGACATCCGCGATAGCTCAGGCAAAATTCAACTCTATTTCAGCCATGCTCTCCTTGGCAACGAAATATATGAATTTCTTCAAAACATTGACATCGGTGATATTGTTGGCGCCAAAGGCAAGCTTTTTCGAACCAGGACCGGAGAAATCACTCTTGAAGTAACTGATTTCACCATCCTATCCAAATCCCTTCAACCGTTGCCTGAGAAATGGCATGGGCTGGTTGATGTTGAGAAACGCTACCGGCAGCGCTACCTCGATTTAATCTCCAACGAAGAAGCTAAACCTATTTTCAGGCTTCGCAGCCGAATTATCTCAGTTCTGCGACTTTTTCTAGATGGGCGAGGATTTATAGAGGTGGAAACCCCAGTATTACAGCCAGTGGCTGGAGGTGCTCTGGCTCGGCGATTCAAAACGCATCACCAAGCCCTTGACCAAGACTTATACTTGCGCATTGCTCTGGAACTCTACCTCAAACGGCTAATAATAGGCGGCTTTGATAAAGTTTATGAGGTCGGTAGAGTATTCCGCAACGAAGGTGTCTCCACAAGGCATAATCCTGAGTTTACCATGCTGGAACTCTACGAAGCCTATGCTGATTATAATGATATGATGAATCTGGTAGAAGACATGGTGTGCCATATCGCCAGGGAAATCATCGGCGAAGTTAAGATTAAATTCAACAACGAGCTTATTGACCTCGCGCCTCCGTGGCAACGTCTATCCCTGCGTGAAACAATCAAGGAGCGCTGTGGCATTGATTTTGAGGACTACCCTGAAGCCAACTCACTTCGTAAAAGGATGGAACAACTGGGACTGGAGGTTGACCCCAAGAAGGATAGAGGCAGGCTGGTAGATGAGCTTATCTCTACTTTCGTCGAACCTAGCCTGATACAGCCTACCTTTCTTCTGGACTATCCAGTGGAGATGTCGCCTCTGGCTAAAAGAAAGCGAGACAACGACCGATTAGTGGAACGCTTCGAAGCTTTTATCGGCGGGATGGAAATCGCCAATGCCTTCACCGAACTTAACGACCCCGTGGAACAAAGAGAACGCTTCCACCAACAGAGAGAGACACAATCCAATAAAGTGCGAACGAAACTAGGTGGGGATGAGCCAGAAGCTGAAGCCATTGACGACGATTTTCTCCAGGCCCTGGAATATGGCATGCCACCTACCGGCGGTCTGGGTGTGGGCATTGACCGATTAGTAATGCTAATGGCTGATAAACCATCCATCCGTGAGATTATCCTTTTCCCCCAATTGAAGGTAAAATAGAAAGAGCGCATTCACTTGTCACCCTGAGCGCTAGCGAAGGGTCTTTAGATTCTTCGCTCTGCTCAGAATGACATGTAGGAACTGAAAGCAACCTAAAGGCTGATTTATCATGCTGGATATTAAGTCAATCCGTGACAATCCCGAATCAATCCGTCAGGCTTTGGAAAAGCGCGGCGAGAGCGTCCCACTTGACAAAATCCTGAGCCTCGACGAGCAACATCGCCAGATGCTCCACGAGACGGAAACACTCCGTGCACAGCGGAACCAAGTCAGCAAACAACTGGGCAAGATGGCAGATAAGCCACCTCAGCTTATTGCCGACATGCGACAGCTCGGAGAAAGAATCACTTCCCTTGAAGCAGAAATATGCAGACTTGAGGCTGAGCTGGAAGACCATTTACTGCGACTCCCCAATATCCCTGCTGATGACGTGCCTGCCGGTAAAAACTCAGAGGATAATATTGTGGTACGTTCCTGGGGTGAGCCGCGAGATTTTTCCTTTATGCCGCTACCGCACTGGGAACTTGGAGAGAGGTTAGGCATCATTGATTTTCAGCGTGGTGTCAAGCTTTCTGGAAGCCGTTTCTACGTCCTGAAAGGACTGGGAGCTCACCTGCAGCGGGCGCTCATCGCTTTCATGCTTGACCTCCACATAAATGAACACGGCTATACCGAAATCTACCCTCCTTTCATGGTGAAACGCGAATGCATGTTGGGCTCCGGTAATCTGCCAAAATTTGCCGATAACCTATACCACGACGAGCAAGATGACTTCTGGTTCGTGCCCACCGCTGAAGTACCCCTGACCAATTTGCACCGTGATGAAATTCTGCCGCCGGGCACTTTGCCTATCTACTATGTGGCTTATACCGCTTGCTTTCGCCGAGAGAAAATGGCTGCCGGCAAAGATACCAGGGGCATCAAAAGAGGTCATCAATTCGACAAGGTCGAGCTTTACAAGTTCACCGAGCCAGAAGCCTCTGCACAAGAACTGGACAAGATGGTTGCGGATGCTGAGGATATATGTCGCCGCCTGGATATCTCATATCGAGTGGTGCAACTGTGTACTGGCGATTTGGGCTTCGCTGCTGTTAAATCCTTTGACATCGAAATGTGGGCTCCAGGCTGCGGCGAGTGGCTGGAGGTTAGCTCGTGCAGCAATTGTGGTGATTTCCAAGCTAGGCGAGCAAACATTCGCTACCGCCCGGAAGCAGGCGCTAAGCCCTGTTTTGTCCACACTCTTAATGGCTCGGGGCTGGCTCTACCAAGAGTAGTTATTTCTATACTAGAAAATTATCAGCAACCCGATGGCAGCATAAAGATGCCCGAAGCACTGAAGCCGTATATGGGAACGGAGATAATCAGAAAAAGTGTTTAGCAACTGCCGTCGTCATTGCGAGGAGTCCCGATGCAATCAGGACGACGAAGCAATCTATAAAGAAGTGATTGCCACGCTTCGCTCGCAATGACAGCCTGACTGTTAAACAATCTATAACCAGAAGAAGACAACAAAAAAACTGCTGGAATAAATAAAATGGAAGATGAGTTCAAGCTCCGCTATTCTTGCCCTGGCTGTGGTGCTAAAGTCAGAATCAAGTCCGGACACTGCCCGAAGTGTGGCTTCATCGGCCCTATGAAACACAAGGACATCCGTCTGCGGGACACGGATGCCTACGGCAGAACCATAACAGTTGACCCACCGACGGTGCAAGGAGACACAAGAAATCAAAAACCCTCTAAAGCTTTCAGCACCACATCAAATTACACATGCCCACGGTGTGGTACCAAAGCCAACAAAGCAAATGGACGCTGCCCAAATCATCGCAGTTGTGGCTACGTCGGCCCGATGCACACCAGCACCATTGGCAAGCCGAGGTTAAAGTAGAGGTCACCAAACCACCTTTCACAGTAAGCTCGACTGGGTGTGGCTGGTACCGAATCATTTCGCTATATTTCCTCTAGGTGTATAATTAATGACAAGTGTATGCGGCTTGAAAGTAAGCGTAGCGGTGATGGAAAGAGTAGAAATATCTAGATTAAAGCGACTACTGGTGATAACGTGCCAGAGATAGTAATCTGCCCAAAGTGCCACGTGCGGGTAGAAAAGGACAACCTAGGTGAGCTTTTGTGTCCAAAGTGTGGCGTAAGACTATGTCCTAAAGCTCACATCGTTGATGGCAAGATCTGTCCGTACTGTGGTTGGGAAGACACCAATTACTACTTATGGCAGAAGGCACAGAAAGTTCGGCCAAAAAGCTCCGAAGTTGAGAAATCGGGGCAATTTCTTGACGGTAAGCCTCAACAGGTGTGCCCAAGATGTGGCATTGTCATTGAGGCAACAGCCGGACGTTGCTCAGGTTGCGGCTGGCTTTATGGCAGCAAGCCCAGAGGAATCCAGCAGTCAGCAGCAAGCATATCTTCAACACTAAAAAGTGAGCCACGACGTCCAGCTTCGTTACCAGGCGAACCGACACGACCTGCAGCAAGGCAACCAGGCACTCCACCACAAAGTCCCCTTCTGCACGAATTAAAGAAAATCAAACACAGGGAATGGGATTTTACACCGATAAGGCGGTTTCTGCAGCCTTTTGGGGCAAGCCTTCTAGTTTGCGCTGTCCTGTTTGGCGCGTTTCTTCTCGTCAAGGAAGTCCTTATTCCCGTTTTTAGCCAACCTGCGGGCAAGGCCAGTCCTCAAGCAATGCCGCCTCCAGTTTTTAATCCAGCCAAACTCTATACGCTTACCGCAAAAGCGGCACCGGAAGGAGGAGGCCGAATTCAGGTTTCTCCGCCTTCTGAGAGGGGGACATTTGAGTCTGGCATTACTGTAATACTGACAGCCATTCCTGACGAATGCCACAATTTTAGCTATTGGGAAGGTGATGTTTCGGATTCATCAAAAAACCCTATCCCCCTTACTATAGACTCAAATAAAAGCGTTACCGCTCATTTCAACCCCACAGACATGACCGCACCAGCTATTACAAAAGTCGAGGTTAGCAGGTGCTCTGACATAAGTGCTACCATAACATGGAATACTGACGAGCCTGCCAAAGGCCAAGTTGAATATGGGAAAACCGAAGCCGATAGCCAACCTACGCCAACGACCAAAGAATTCACCACCAGCCACAGCGTCCGGTTAACCGGGCTGGAGCCCAATACAACTTATTATTTCAGGGTAAAGGCAGAAGACAAATGCGGAAACGACGCTAACACTGTTGCAGGAAAGTTGAAAACCTCAGACACTATATCGGCTGGCCATGAAGTCGGCAAGCGCGCTCCTCTTTTCACCCTAACATCCTACCAAGATGATAATCCGGAGTCGCCGAACAAAGGTCAAACAGTCAGCCTGAACAATTTTCAAGGCAAGAAGGTGTTACTTAATTTCTGGTCAACTAGTTGCGGCCCCTGTATCACGGAATTTCCTCTTTTTCGTGAGCTCTATTACGATAACCAATGCAATAAGAACACTGGAAACGTAGCTGTAATTACCATCGGCATTGATAACCGGCCAGACCGAATTAAGCTTATCGAAGATAAATACCAAGCTGAATACGGGCGCTTCACATTCCCCATGTTACTTGACGTACAAGAAAAGCCAACCAAGGATAAGTATCGCATTTGGCGGGTACCTACAACCTTCTTTATCGATTCAGATGGCATCGTCAGGGAAATCAAGACTGGTCGTTTCACCAGTCTAGAGGAGATAGAAACCATACTCAATTCCCTCGAATAATCTGGTGTTTTCACACCTGTTCACAGTCTACGCAAATTACCCCAACTCAGTAGTGCGACCCTTTAGGGTCGCTTTCCCATAGCGAGGCTAAAGCCTCGCCTACACTAGCAAACAGTCTCTATGAACCAAATATTCTACTTTATGCCATGACTCGGTGTATAATAGAAAGATATGAGAGTGTGTTTATGAATAATTCATTCTCAATAATGTAGTGCGACCCTTTAGGGTCGCTTTCCCATAGCGAGGCTAAAAAGCCTTGCCACTACACATTAAGAAATGAGAAAAGGTAAAATAGTAGCCAAAACTCCAAAAGACTATGAAGTAATCGGAGAAAACAAGTAGCATGCAGCCGAGAATAACCCTCTGCTCTGTTTGCCACTCGCAAATGTCTCCAGGCCAGCCACTCTGCCGCAACTGCGGTACAATGTTATGTCCGCATTGTCGTGACCCGCTCCCTCAGAGGTCAAGGTTTTGTCCCAAATGCGGCTTTCTCTGCGTTCCCGATGAGCCGAGGGGAGCTACCCAGCCGCTGACACCCACCGTATCATCGCGACCACAAGGCACGCCTGCTCCGAGAGTCCCAAGTCTCCCCCCGCAACCCAGCCCTCAAGCTGTTATGTACCAGCCCTCTCCCGGAATTGCTGGCTCGCAGCCTCAGCGCAATTGCCCCCAGTGCGGTGCCAGCGTTGACCCAGCATCAGGCCGCTGTCAAGGTTGTGGTTTGCTTTATGGGAGCAAGCATCGAGTGGTAGAACAGCAAGTGCCACGTCCAATACCAGCGAGCCCCTCATTTACACCAAGACCGCAAAACATCAGGGGACAACAATCCTCGGGAGTCCCAACTCCAAGGCCTCAATATAACTACCCACCACACAATGCTCCATCAGCACCGTCCTTTGGACGTCGCCAAAATTACGGCTCACCCACTACTATGCCATCCAGTGGC
>Ga0194126_10011085_pt1 | contig 11677 bp, 12 predicted proteins | sample TA2KigC150mmetaG_FD_148641 | JGI IMG/M metagenome (GOLD analysis project Ga0194126, IMG submission 148641) | Freshwater microbial communities from Lake Tanganyika, Tanzania - TA2015035 Kigoma Deep Cast 150m | ecosystem: Environmental > Aquatic > Freshwater > Lake | place: Tanzania: Lake...
TCTCCAGGCCGGCTGCTGCGGCTTCAATTATGCCTTGTACGTGGCTGAACGGATGGTGGCCCCGGAAGGGAAATATGCCCTGGTCATCGGCAGCGATACCAACTCCCGGTGGAGTGACTGGACGGATCGATCCACCTGTATTCTCTTCGGGGACGGCGCCGGCGCCGCGGTCATCGGCCCCTCGGAGCAGGGGCGCCTGAAAGAATCCTTCATCGCCTCCAGCCTGAACATGAAGCTTTATTGCGAAACGGAGTTCAACCGGGAAGTCAGCCCCTTTCTTCCCCACCAGACCCAGACCCAACGTCACTATATTTACATGGACGGGCCGGAGATCTTCAAATTCGCCGTGACCGCGGTGAAGGAGTCCCTGCGCCGCATCATGGAAATAGCCAATATCTCCCGGGAAGACCTGGACTATCTCATTATCCACCAGGCCAACTGGCGCATCCTGGACGCGGGGGCCCGGTTCGCCAAAGTGCCCATAGAAAAGGTCATCGTCAACGTGGACCGGTACGGCAATACCTCCGCGGCCTCGGTGCCCATCGCCCTCCATGAAGCTCTCATGGAAGGCAAGATCAAAAAAGGGGATAAAGTCCTGCTCATCAGCTTCGGCGCCGGCGCCACCTGGGGCGCGGCATTGGTGGAGTGGTAGGGAAGGTTTCAGGTTTCAGGTTTTACACCAGATTATACCTTTGAAAAATTGATAGAGGGGAGGGCAGGGATAAACGATCCCTGTCCTCCCCTCATTTCTTATTTGCCCTAAAACCTAAAACCTGAAACCTATAACCTGATCTTACATAATCCTAATTTTCTTGGGGTGTTCCGGTTCGGCCGGGGGAGTTGGTTTCTCCGCCGGAGGCGCGGGTTTTTCCGCCGGAGGCTTGGGCTTGGGCGGCGGCTCCGCGGCTTCCGCCGGCTTGGACGGCTTGGCCGGACGCTCTTCCGCCTTTTTCTTGGGAGCAGCCGACGGCGCCTTGGGTTTTTCCGCGACAGGAGGCTTGGGAGGCGCGGGAGCTGCCGGAGGCGGTTCGGGAGCCGGAGGCGGTGTCGCCACCGGAGGCGGCGATACCGGCGGCATCGGGGCCATGGGCGGCGCTTCCGGAACCGCCGGGGCCGGGGTGGAAGACAGATGCCGGGCCGACACCCAGCCCAGGCGGCCGTCCCGCTTCACCCGCACCTGGAACCAGTCTTCCGCCTCCCCCACCTTTTCCACCTCTTCGTTGCGCTCCAACACGGAAATGCGGGGGCAGTCCATTCCCGGACACGCCCTCAGGTTGAGGCGGTTGGCGTTGACGTACAGGACCGGACGGCTCACCACCGGGGGCGGCGGTGCAACCGGCGGGGGCGGGGGGGGCATCTCCTTATAAGGCGGAGGCAGGCACCCGGCCAGCCCCAGGGCCAGCAGGCCCCCCAGGAGCAATTGTTTAGGCCAATTCCGGGTTTTCATAGCCTATCCTGACGCTCCTCCTCCCTCCACCCGGCTGTCTTTGATCTTCCATTCGTTGCCGCTTTTTTGCAGGATGACCTTGTAGCCGGTGCGATCCAGAGTATAGTCATGGGAGCGGTGGTCATACAATTGAATGTTCCATAAGATGTCCGCGCTGGCCTGGTCTCCCTGGCGCTGGACATTGGAAATGCGGTAATTAACCTCTTTGATATCGTAATTTTTCCAGAGTTCCAGCATCTGGCTTTCCCGCTTCCCCAGGTCGGGGTAAGCCGAATTATAGCAGCTCAGCCACTTGTTGATGTCTTTGTTCAGGTGGGCGGAACGGATCTTTTCCGCCACCCGCTCCACTTCCCGCCGCATATCTTCCTGGGGGGCCACCGTAACCGGAGTGCGGGGCACCGGCGCCTTGGACGCGGGGATCAACCGCCACGCATAATAGACCACCCCCACCACCAGGACCAGCCCTAACAGGGTGAATATGGCCCGCCAGGGGCGGCGGCCGGAACGGCGCCGAGGGCGGAGGTCGGCATTCCGAGGATAAAACACGGGCGGTGCCTCCTCTTCATCCGCGACCCGGGCCATTCTCAAGGGCAAACCGCAGTCGGTGCAGAATTTTTGTCCGGGAAAAGTGAGGGAGCCGCACCGGGCGCAAGCCCGGACGCCGGCGGCGGAGCCTTTTAAAATCTGCCCGCAACGCTGGCAGAAGCGGTGTTCCTCCCCGTGGATTATTTGGCAATGACTACAATACGGCATGGTTTTGTACCCACTATCCCCTAGCCTTTTCTACCATATTCTCCTGATAAAGCAAAGGAAATTAGATTCGAAAGAGGGAAGTGATTTTTGGGGAGGTTTCCACCACAAAATCCAACAGGTAAAAAAACTTCATCCGGCCCCCTACATGGCCCCAAAAGAACTTGACATGTTTTATAAATCAGAATAATCTGATTTGTACGAATAAACTGAAATTAAATTGAGTCATGGCGAGGAGTCAAACGATGGCCAAAAGCAAGAATCAATCATGCGGCATACCCGGGATCAAACCCTCGGGTTCTTACAAGGTGGAATCCATAATCACCATTGACGGGCGAGGACAGATGGTGCTCCCCAAGGAAATCCGAGACCAGGCTGGCATTTTGGCAGGTGACAAGTTGGCTGTGGTTACCTGGAGCAAAGGGGACAAGGTCTGCTGCATCTCCCTGATTAAGGCCGAAGAGTTGGCGGAAATGGTCAAGGGGCTCCTGGGTACTTTGGCAACCCTGACTCAGGATTAGGAGGCAGAACAATGCAAACCCAAGTAGCCCAACACGGAATGGTCGAGGCCCCGGTGGAAGTTGACAAAATTCGCAAAGTCTACAATATTTTCAGCCGGATTTACTTCCTGGCAGCTCCTCTTGAAAAAAAGGCCCGAATGAGGGGTATCGAGTTGGCCAAGATAAAGCCAAATGACAGAATCCTGGAAGTTGCTCCTGGTCTGGGGGATTCGTTCCTGGAGATGCTTAAGCGGGTGGACCCGGCCAACACCGTATCCGGAGTCGATCTCTCACCGGCGATGCTGGAGAAAACCAGAAAGCGGGCTTTAAAGAATGGTTACTCGAACTTCGATCTGAGGGAAGGCGATGCCCGCCATTTGCCCTTTACCGATGAGACGTTCGACGTGGTGTACAGCAGCTATATGCTGGACCTGATTCCATTAGCCGACCTGTCAAGGATCCTGGGTGAATTCCATCGGGTTCTCAAAACGGATGGGCGGCTCGTGCTGGTCAATTTAAGTAAGAAAGACGTTTCGCCCGTCTTCTATGAGAAAATATACCGTTGGATGCCTTACCTATTGGGCGGTTGTCGGCCTGTGCTGATGGCATCCTTCGTCAAGCACGAAGGGTTCTCGGACGTGAATCGGGAGTTTCTTAACCTGCCCATCCCATCGGAGATCGTTACGGCTGTGAAGCTCCCAACTTGAACTCTCAAAAAAATATCCTTCGCCCTTCGCCAATGTCCATATTCCTCTATCAGAGGTCTTGACAGCCGCCCCTTTGGAAGGATATATATTTATGGTTATTATTCAGGAGAGAACTTTAACATGAAAACCTATACGGCCCGGAAAGGGGAAGTGCCTCGGAACTGGTACGTAGTGGACGCCCAGGGAAAAATCCTGGGCCGGCTGGCCAGCCGCATCGCCATGGTGCTCCGGGGCAAGACCAAGCCGGTCTTCACCCCCCACATGGATACCGGCGATTTCGTGGTGGTGGTGAACGCCGGGTTGGTGCGGCTCACCGGCAAAAAACTGGAAAATAAATTTTATTACCGGCACTCCGGCTATCCGGGCGGCATCAAGTCCATTTCCGCTAGGCACCTACTTTTGAAAAAGCCCGAAGAAGTGCTGCGCCACGCCGTGCGGGGCATGCTGCCCAAGAACAGTCTGGGCCGACAGTTGCTGAAAAAATTGAAGATTTACGCCGGGGGCGAGCATCCTCATCAGGCTCAGCAACCCGCGCCCCTGAATTGGGAGGATTGATTTTGGCGGAAGCGAATACCATTCACGCCGTGGGCAAGCGGAAATCCGCCATAGCCCGGGTGTACCTCAGGCCCGGCAACGGCCGCATCATCGTGAACCAGCGGGAATTTGCCGATTATTTCCTCAAGGAAACCACCCGCAACCTGGCCCGCCAGCCTCTGCAACTGGTCAACGTGGGCCCGGAGTTGGATATCCTGGTCAACGTCATGGGCGGCGGCATCGAGGGCCAGGCCGGGGCCGTGAAACACGCCCTCAGCCGGGCCCTGGTGGAGTTCAATCCGGAGTTGCGCCCCATCCTGAAAAAGGCCGGGCTCCTCACCCGGGACCCCCGCATCAAAGAGCGCAAGAAATATGGCCGCCGGGGCGCCCGCCGGGGCTGCCAGTACTCCAAGCGCTGATTTTACATATGTGGCGGAAGGGGCTAAGTGCGGTTTGGCGGTTTAGCGGTTTGGCGGTTTGGGAATAACACCTAACCCGCTGAACCGCTAACCCGCTAACCCGCCAATGCCCCCGGCCCTCCCCTCAAATATCATTATCTCAGAGTGCCAATGAACAAGGTCAAAGTTGCCGTCATCGGCGCCTCCGGTTATGCCGGGCTGGAATTGGTGCGGCTGCTGGTCCGCCATCCCGGCTGCGATCTGGCGGCCCTCACCTCCCTGGAATATCCCGGCCTGCCCTTCTCCCAGATCTTTCCGGCCCTGGCCGGCATCGTGGACCTGCCCTTCAGCCAGGAATCCGAAGAAGAAATTGCGGCCCGGGTGGAAGTGGTCTTCACCGCCATCCCCCACCAGGCCGCCATGGGCATTATCCCCCGTTTCCTGGCCCAGGGGTGCCGGGTGGTGGATTTGAGCGCGGATTTCCGCTTCCGGGAGGTGGGCCTTTATGAGAAGTGGTATCAGGCGCACACGGCCCCGGAATTGTTAGAAGAGGCGGTTTACGGCCTGCCCGAGTTGCACCGGGAGGAGGTGCGCCAGGCCCGGTTGGTGGGCAACCCCGGCTGTTATCCCACCTGCGTCGTCCTGGGGCTGGCCCCCCTGGCCCAGGCCCGCCTACTCCAGCCCGATTCGGTGATTGCCGACTGCAAATCCGGGGTGAGCGGCGCCGGGCGCCAGGTCTTGCTGGGCCTATCATTCTGCGAAGTCAATGATGGCTTCCGGGCTTACAAGGTGCTGGAGCACCGGCACACCCCGGAGATGGAGCAGGAGTTGAGCGGGCTCGCCGGCACGCCGGTGAAAGTCACCTTTACCCCGCACCTGGTTCCCATGAGCCGGGGCATCCTGGGGACGCTGTATGCCAAACTGACGGAGTCCCGGTCGGAAGGGGACCTCCGGGAACTCTACCGGCAGTTTTATCAAGGCCACCCCTTTGTCCGCCTTCTGCCGCCGGGAAGCCTGCCGGACACCCGGAACGTGCGGGGCGCCAATTTCTGCGACCTGGCCCTGCGGGTGGATGAGGAGGGCCGCCGGGTTATCGTTTTGTCGGTCATTGATAACCTGAACAAGGGCGCGGCCGGCCAGGCGGTGCAGAACTTCAACCTGATGATGGGTTTTCCCGAAACCCTGGGACTAGAGACGCCGCCGTTTGCGCCGTGAGGCGAAAAGGGGAAGGGGTTAAAAGGGGAAAAGGTTAAAAGGTTAAGCGGGAATAAAAACAATTTTCTCCTGTTCCCCCGTTAACCCTTTAACCCATCCCCTTTTAACCCTTTAACCTTTTAAGCCTTAGCCCAAGATTGCCAATAGAGCCATCCACCCCTGAAACCTGACACCTGATCCCTGACCCCTTGAGAAACATCCGCCTCCTTCTGGAATACGACGGGACCCGCTACCACGGCTGGCAGCGCCAGAAAAACGCCCTCACCATCCAGGAAGTGCTGGAAGCGGCCTTGGGCAAGCTCACCGGCGAGGCCGTCAAGGTTCTGGGCTCGGGACGCACCGACGCGGGGGTCCACGCCCGGGGGCAGGTGGCCAATTTTCGCACCTCGGTCACCATCCCTTTAAAAGCCTTTCACGAAGGGCTAAATTCCATGCTGCCCTATGATATTGCGGTGCTGGAGGCCGCGGAGGCTCCCCCGGATTTTCACGCCCGCAAGTCGGCCAGGAGTAAGACCTACGAATACCGGATTCTTAACCGCTCCACCCGTTCGCCCCTGTACCATAACTATGCCTGGCGGGTGGAAGATTCCCTGGACCTGGAGGCCATGGAGCAGGCGGCCCGGGCCTTGATGGGCCAGCACGATTTCACTGCGTTCCAGGCCAGCGGCAGCGGCATCAAAAACCCGGTGCGTGAGGTGTTAGGTTCGAAGTGGCGACGGGAGCCGGAGGATTGGCTGGTTTACACTGTTACTGCCAACGGTTTCTTGCGGGGCATGGCGCGGTCCCTGGTGGGCACCATGGTGGAGACCGGCCGGGGAAAGTTCCCGCCGGGCCATTTGCAGCAGGTCCTGGAAAGCCGGGAGCGCCGCCGGGCCGGGCCCACCGCGCCGGCCCAGGGGTTGTATCTGGTTGCCGTGGAGTATTAATCACAGAGATGCAGTTATAGGGTGCACTCTGCGACCATCTTTGGTGCTCATTACGGTAGGCAAGGTTTGGCGGGCGCGGAGGCCCGCCCCACCCAGGGGGGGCGGACGGCGCAGAAAAGCTTAGGAGCCCGAATAAGAAAAATTATTGAAATCCGGGATCGCTACCGTCCCCACTCGCGCCCCCGCAGGGCTGGACTTGGTGGAAGTGAGGTATTAACTTTGGGGAGCAGGTGTTTCCTGAAGACGGGGACGCGGCGCCACCTGACCCTGCCCCCTTTCCCCAAACGCCCTTGCAGCGGCCTCATTTTGGGATAAATTCAGGGCCGCAGGTTAAGACATGGAAGAGCTCATCAAAGCCATCGAACTGGCCATTGCCCACGAGTTGGAAGCCCGAAAAAGCTACCTGGCCCTGGCCCAGGAATCGGATGACCCGGAACTGAAGCAACTCCTCCGGGAGATTGCCGCGGAGGAGGCCCATCATGAGGCCACCTTGCGGAGCCGGCTGCGCCTCTACCAGGAAAAACACCTCCTTCGGGATACCATTTCCAGGTACGTCAGCCCCGAAATGTGCGAAGAAATTCTCAAAAATCCGGAATTGCTTAAACTGGGGGGGCAGCGCCAGAAGGTGACGGTGCTCTTCGCCGACATCCGCAACTTCACCGCCATGTCCCAGCAGATGGCCCCGGAAGCGGTGGTGGTGATGCTCAACGCCTTTTTCACCGAGATGGTGGACCTGGTCTTTGAGCACCGAGGCGCGCTGGATAAATTTCTAGGTGACGCCCTGATGGCCATCTTCGGCGTTCCCGTGGAAGACCCGGAGGCCGCGGCCAATGCGGTGGCCTGCGCCCTGGCCATGCACCGCCGTCTGGCGGACATGCGGGCCCGGGGGGCCACCCCCATCCAGGGGATGCGCGTCGGCATCAATACCGGCGAGGCCATTGTGGGCAATATCGGCTCCCACAAGCGCATGGACTTCACCGTCATCGGCGACGTGGTCAACGTGGCGGCCCGGCTTCAGGAGCTGGCCAAGGAACTGGAGGCCGACACCCTGATCAGTGAGGCTACGCGCCGGGAGATGCAAGGAAAGTTCCGGCTGGACCCGGCCCCGGCCCTGACCCTCCGGGGCCGCACCGAACCCACCGCCATCTACCGGGTCCTGGACTCTTAGGGAGCCTCTCGCCCCCTGGAATGGTGCGTTAAACGCACCCTCCATGCTATTTTCCCTTTCCGGTAAAATTTTGCCCCGGAAAGGCTTGCCTCCTTCATGAACTATGTTTATATTTTCACAACTAGCCGAGACTGTCTACCGGCCCCGCAGTTCCCGGCGTCCCGCACCGAACCGGATCCATCCACCATCTGCCGGGCTCTGGCTGAAATTCTAATCCCCTGGGGAAGCCAATTGGCTCTTTCCATTAACCAGACTTCGTGAAAAATATCATTGACAACGATTTTTCTATTGACTAATGTGGGGTTCTGAGTATTATGTGAATGTGAATATTTTCACATTTTTCTAAGAATACAATTTTTAGCCGAAAAGGGGAAATTGATATGGGACTCATTGGCCACGGCGGTAAACCCCTGGTGGAACGGGTTATAACCGATAAGGCGGAAGCCAAGAAAAAAATCGCGGGGCTCAAAGAGGTGCCGGCCAGCCGGCAGATGGCAACCGAAGCCATCGGCATTGCCTATGGATTCTTTTCACCCCTTGAGGGGTTTATGAAAAAGGCGGATGTGGACGCGGTGGCCCAGAAGATGGAGCTGGCGGACGGCACTCTCTGGAGCATCCCACTGGTTTATGACATTTCCGACAAAGAAATCGCCGACTATGGCATCAAAGAGGGCGACAGCGTCCTGTTGACCCGTAACGGCAATCCCGTGGCCATCTTTGACATCGAAGAAATCTTTACCTATCCCAACGAGGAGATCGCGTTTAAGGTTTACGGGACCAAGGAAGAGAAGCACCCGGGGGTGGCCCGGACCTATGCTTACAAAGACAAGTTTCTGGGCGGCAAGATCACCCTGGTCAACCCCCCCAAGATTCGCGAACCTTACACCAAATACTTCCTCACCCCGCGCCAGCACCGGGAAAAGTTCAAGGAGCTTAATTGGCAGCGGATCGTAGCCCACCAGACCCGGAACGTGCCCCACTCCGGCCATGAGTGGCTGATGAAGCACGCTTACATCGCGGCCCACGGCGAACTGCCGGTGGAGTCCATGGAAGTGATGGGCAAGGCCATCAGCGGCGTTCTGGTCAACTGCATCGTGGGCGAAAAGCGGGCCGGCGACTACATTGACGAAGCCATCGTGCTGTCCCAGGATCAGTTGAGGACGGCCGGCTACTTCCGGCCGGACATTCACATGACCACCATGACCTTCTGGGATATGCGCTATGCGGGTCCCAAGGAGGCGGTGCACCATTCCATCATCCGGGCCAACCTGGGGCTGACCCACCACATGTTCGGGCGGGACCACGCCGGCGTGGGCACCTACTATGATTCCTATGAAGCCCACCGGCTGCTCATGAGCATTCCCAAAGAAAAATTGTTCGTCACCCCCATCTTCGTGCTGGAATGGGCTTACTGCCCCCACTGCGGCGAGGTCACTTGCATCGGCCTGTGCGGCCACTGGAAGGAGTTGCAAAAATTCAGCGGCACCAAGATCCGGTCCATCTTGTTGGATGAAGTGAAGCCCACCCGGTTGATCTTCCGGCCCGAGGTCTTTGACGTGGTCATGGACGCCGCCAAGAAATACGGGTTTGGCTCGCCTTTCGTAACTCCGGAATATCTGGCCAAGGCAGCGCCTGCCTTTAGCTTTGAACCCTTATAAGGTGTTGACGCTTTGGCTAGTGGAGCTCGCTAACCCTGTAATTGCTAACATAAAGGCGCCCCTGCCTGAGACAAACCATAGGAGGAAAGGAAATGGCTGAGACTTTTCCCATTAATATATGGATCAACGAAGAGCGGTTTAAGGCTCTGCAAGATGCCGGCCTCGCTGGTATGCTGAAGGAAGAGCTGGCCGGGATGAAGGTCATGATTGTGTCCTGCTCCGAGGCCCAAAGGGATAAGGTCCTCAAGGTATTCCCCATGGCCAAATATGATGCAGCCACCACCAAGAGCATCGAGCTGTTGCCCAAGTATGTGAAGGACAAGATTTACGACATGGCGGTGAAGAGGAAGTCCTTGGCCGTCATTGATGAGTTCCTGGCCGGGTTCGAGAAGGCGGGAGACGCCTTCTGGAATCAGGAGATCGCCTGAGCCGACGCTAGGGCTTCCGGGGCTTAACCGATAAGGCGGCCCAAAGGCCGCCCCCGACAAAAGCCCTGGGATTGCAGTTGGTGGGAAATGATTTTTTCGCCCTGGGCGGAAAATCCAATTATAACCCGGTAACCCCGACATTTTGGGGAGAGGAGGTGGAAACCACCTGAACCGCAATCTTCACCAAAGTAAACCGTTAAGAACACCTAAAACCGCTTAACTCTAAGAGGAGGTTTAACACTATGCCCAGTTTTGTAATCGTGGAGAAGTGTGACGGCTGCAAAGCCCTGGACAAGACCGCTTGCCAGTACATCTGCCCCAACGATCTGATGGTCCTTGAACCCGAGCAAAAGAAGGCGTACAACCAGGAACCGGATCAGTGCTGGGAATGCTACAACTGCGTGAAGATTTGCCCGGTGCAGGCCATTGAAGTCCGCCACTATGCGGATATCATGCCCCTGGGCTCCAGCACCATCCCCATGCGGTCCAGCAACGACATTACCTGGACCATCAAATTCCGGAATCAGAAGACCATCAAGCGGTTCAAGTTCCCCGTCCGCACCACCCCGGAAGGTTCCATTGACTGCTTCAAGGGCTTTACCATGCCCAGCGATTTTGCGGATCTGAAGAAACCCGGTTTCTTCACCGGCAAGGCCCGGACCGAGTAACCTTTAGCAGCAGCGAAAATTCAAGGAGGTCAACGAGATATGGCTCTGGAAAGAGAATTCTGCAAATGGTCTTTTTGTGCGAAACCCGCGGTAGAAACTATCGAGACCGACCTGCTGCTGGTGGGCGGCGGCATGGCCTGCACCGGCGCCGCGGTGGAAGCTGCCGCCTGGGCGAAAGCCGCCGGCCTGAAGGTCACCCTGGTGGACAAGGCCGCCCTGGACCGCTCGGGCGCGGTGGCCATGGGTCTCTCCGCCATCAACACTTATGTGGGCGCGGAAAACCCCGTGAATGATTATGTCAAATATGTGCGCACCGACCTTATGGGCATCATCCGGGAAGACCTGGTGCATTCCCTGGGCTGCCACGTGGACCAGTCCGTGCATGACTTCCAGGATTGGGGCCTGCCCATCTGGCAAAAAGACGCGGAGAACCACACCGTGGACGGCCAGGTGGCCAGAGACGAAGGCCTGCCGCTGCTCAAAGACGGCGGCAAATGCTGCCGCTCCGGCCGCTGGCAGTGCATGATCAACGGTGAGTCCTACAAGGTCATCGTGGCCGAAGCCGCCAAAAACGCCCTGGGGATGGAAAACATCTACGAGCGCGTGTTCATCGTCAAGTTGCTCACCGACAAGAACAACTCCAACCGGGTGTGCGGCGCGGTAGGCTTCAGCGTCCGGGAGCACAAGACTTTCGTCTTCAAATGCAAAGCTATGATCGTGGCCTGCGGCGGCGTGGTCAACGTGTTTAGGCCCCGGTCCGTGGGTGAAGGCCAGGGTCGTGCCTGGTACCCGGTGTGGAACGCCGGCTCCACCTATGCCATGCCCGCGGAAATCGGCGCCAAGATGGTCCTCATGGAAAACCGTTTCGTCCCCGCCCGTTTTAAGGACGGTTACGGCCCGGTGGGCGCCTGGTTCCTGTTCTTCAAGGCCCAGGCCACCAACGCCTACGGCGAAGATTACATGGCCAGGAACTGGGAGCAGGTCAAGAAGGAATATCCCGGCTACGCCGACGCCCCCGGCACCTGCCTGCGGAACCATGCCGCCATGATTGAAATGCGGGAAGGCCGCGGCCCCATCATGATGCACACCGACAAGGCCATGCAGAAACTGGCCGAGGTGCTCTCCAAGAAAGAGCTCAAGCACCTGGAAGCGGAGGCCTGGGAAGACTTCCTGGATATGTCCATCTCCGCCGCCTGCCTGTGGGCCTCCATGAACATGGAACCCGACAAGGTGCCTTCGGAGATCATCCCCTCGGAGCCTTACCTGCTGGGCTCCCAT
>Ga0194126_10011086_pt1 | contig 11675 bp, 6 predicted proteins | sample TA2KigC150mmetaG_FD_148641 | JGI IMG/M metagenome (GOLD analysis project Ga0194126, IMG submission 148641) | Freshwater microbial communities from Lake Tanganyika, Tanzania - TA2015035 Kigoma Deep Cast 150m | ecosystem: Environmental > Aquatic > Freshwater > Lake | place: Tanzania: Lake...
CGGAGGTTGGCTTCTTCGAGCGCCGCGGTTCGTTCGTTCACCAAGGTTTCAACTTGCTGCGAACGCCTCCCGGTCGCGAGCAAGTACGCCGTCAACAGCGCGCTGAACGAGAGTCCTGCCACCAGAGCGAACATGGGCTGCGGCGACTTCATGCTCGCCAGGAATTCCTGGGTGGGGCGGAACAAGCACAGCCACTCCCGATGGCGCGACATGGCGACCCGTTCGATCCGATGCCGTCCCGAACGGAACTCCTGCTCAATCGACTCGAGGTTCGCGGTCAAATTCGTCTTCCCCAGAGGCGGCGTAGGCGCGGCCTGAACTCGTGCGGCAGCCGAGGACTTGGGTATGTTTGTCTCGCCGGGGTGATAGTAAAGGAACCGGTTTGTGGCGTCCGCCGCGGAAGCATCCACGACGAGCAGGTCCAATCCTCCGAACGGGTTCCCCAGGAGCGAAGCTTCCACACCGTCGCCCACGCGAAACATTCCCAGAACAAAGCCGTGCAAGTGTTCGAGCCGGTCCGCGACAGTTTCTAGTTTTCCTCCGTTGCGCAACACGGCCGCGATCACGGTCACACTGGCCTGGGGATCGGGCTCTTTGGACAGCGTGATCCGTTCGCTGACAGCGGGTTCATTGTTGGTGCACGAGTCCATCAACCACCCCAGCCGCATGGGATCGGAGGCGACGTCCCAGCCGAGGAGCTTTCGGTTCTCCTCAATCGGCTCGATGTAATGAAGGGGAAAGTGGTCCGTTCGGGGCTGCGCGGCGACCAACTGGCGGTTCAGCCCGAATTCCGTGAACTGGTAATTGGTCAGGCCATCGGCGCGGCCCGCGGCTTCAAGCACGGAGCGCTCGGAAGCTCGGAAGCAGGCACGCGCGGCACCCATTTCAACGCCTGAATCCCGGGGTTTCGGCTGATCAAGTCCCGCGCGACTTCGCGGAACTGTTCGCGCGACACGTTGGTCGAGGATCGGAACAGATTGCGCAGCGCAAGCAGGAGTTCGCCGTGGCTGTTGATCCGGTTTTGCAGCGCGCGCATGTGGTTTTCCACGCGCCGGTCGAATTCGGTCCGGATGCGTTGTTCTTGTTGTTGACGCTGCTTGGCGAAGAGGAGGGCCGTCAACACGACACCGCACAGACCTGCAATCCAGGCGGGCAGGTGCGCACGAAATAACGACTCAACGCTGCTTCGCCCGCGTCCCCAACGTGGCGGGCGGGCGGACATGAGCCAATTCCATACAAGCTTCACCCCGCTCGCGCAACTCCCAATTCCGCTGCGGAGGAACTCTCATTTTGGCCTGCTCGGTAGGGCGAGCCCGTCCCGGCGAGCCGCTCCACGCGTTTGGAACACGTCGGGACCGGCTCGCTGGGGGCAGGCTCGCCCTACCCTGGAGCGTTCGGCAAGCAGGCGCAGGATTATTGGGATTATGAAATAGAATCTTAGAATTACCGGGTTTTGGCTTGCAGTGGATTCAGGGTTTTTCTATCCTCCGATCATCAGCCAATCAGTTACTGCCGCCCAGGCTAGCCGTCGCGCTTGAACGGGGCGCGCCCGGATTTCTTCAGAAAAGCTTCACGTCTGGCGCAAGCGAACGAAACCAGCAGAGGACAGCGTGAAACATTTGTCCATTCGAGTCCGCTGGAGGGGACAGCGGACCTGCATTTTAGAAAGCGCGACAGAGTTTCATGGAGCGACCTCGTTTGCCGCAATGCCTGCCTGCTGTTGGGCCGAAACAAAACAACTAACCCCGTAATCCACCATGCAACCGAGAATGCGAAGGTCACCCTCAGAACTAGAATCCCACGATTCCCGAGGCTCAACCCTCAGGGAGAATCGAAGCAGACCACACATGTTCCCTCCTGTCATGATCGGACTGGCCTTTCTGGCGAGTTTATTGCCGATTCACGCCGCGAACATCGTGACGTTCCGCGAAGGCGTCAATGGCTACGCCGGGACGCACGACACTTTCATCAGTTCGGGCGCCCCGGCTACGGACAATAGCGCCGCGACCGCCATCGAAATCGATCAAGAAGGCGACGCAGGGGAGTTCCTTTTGATCCGATTCGAGAATCTCTTTGGTACAGGCGCCAACCAGATCCCATCCAAATCCAAGATCCTGTATGGTTCCTTGACCGTCAGGATTACGAACACAGGCAACGATCCGAAAATGCACCAGATGCTCGTGCCCTGGCAGGAATCAAGCACCTGGGAATCTCTGGTGGATGGCATCCTGGCGGATGGCGTTGAAGCGGCGATTGATCCGGATGTCACGTTCCCCGGTAACGGCTCAATCACCGTGATTCCGCTGCCGGTCAGTACGCTGCAAGCGTGGTCGGATGGCACCAAGCCGAATCACGGCTGGGTGTTTCTGCCCGGAGGAACTGATGGCACCGACTTCAGCTCCTCGGAACATTCCAATCTGGATGATCGGCCTTTGCTGACGGTAGTCTGGTCCACCGTGGACGAGCCTTTTGTCAGGTCGGTCCGCCCGCTGAGCGGCGCTACGGGTGTCTCGGTTGACAGCAACGTCGAGATTATCGTGGTGGACGGAACCACTCCGAAGCTCAATCCCAACTCCGTGCAACTGTCGGTGAACGGCCAGAGTGTTACACCAAAACTGACCAAGCCGGCGGACAGCAATGAGACCACCATTCTTTACGATCCGCCAACGGACCTTCCCCAGAACAGCAAAATCTCCGTGCGCCTGGTTTACGGCGATACGGCAACGCCTCCGCACGTAAACACAAACGACTTCAGCTTCACGACTCGTGCGACCACCGTCACCGTTGCGGCCATTGACGAGAAGACTGTCTGGCGATTTGACCGCACCGCAGTGGACTTGGGGACAGCCTGGCGTGAGAAGAACTTCAATGACAGCGCGTGGGAGCAAGGTCCGGCGCTCATTGCGGATGAGGGCGGCGGGACCGCCGAGCCAATCCGCACACAGATCAGCCGCTTCAGCGACAACGGCGACTACCTCTGGACCGTCTATTTCCGCTTCAAGTTCACCTACAACGGGCCGTTAGGCGGCGATCTGTTGCTGCGTCATGTGGTCGATGACGGGGTGGTCTTTTACCTTAATGGCACCGAGATCCATCGCTTCGGACTCGCCGCAGGGACGCCCGTGGCCTGGGATACATCTTTCGACGGCCACGAAAACCGCTACGAAGGCCCATTTGTCATTCCAGGCAAGGCTCTGGTCGCGGGAGAAAATGTGCTGGCGGCTGAAGTCCACCAGTCCGGCGCGGGCAGTTCGGATCTTGTTTTCGGAGCCGAATTGCTGGTCTCGACCACGCCTCCCGCACCGCCACCACCACCCGCCGGAGTAACCCTCGTCACGAACGTTGTGATCCGCATTGATGACCAGCAGAAGTGGCGCTACGAAAACACCGGCAAAGATCTGGGAACCGCCTGGAAAGAAAAGAACTTCAACGACAGTGCCTGGCCCGAAGGCGCGGCACTTTTGGCGCTTGAATCCGGCGCCACATCGGAACCGATTCGAACCACGCTCAAACGGCAGGATGCCGCCGGCGTCGGCATCATGACCGATTACTTCCGCACGCACTTCAATTTCACGGGTGATCCAGCCACGACGAAATTGAGCTTGCGCCACCTGATCGATGACGGGTTTGTCCTTTATCTGAACGGCGCCGAAGTTTATCGCTTCGGCATCGCAGCCGGACCGGTCACCGTGACTACAGCCGCAGCCAGCCACGAAGGTCGGAATATCTGGGAGGGACCTTTTGACATTCCCGCCGCCGCCCTCGTGAAAGGCGATAATGTTCTGGCGGCCGAGGTGCATCAGACTGACGCGGGGAGTTCGGATATCGTCTTTGGGCTCGAGCTTCTCGCGCTGACTCAGGGTCCGCTTCCACCACCCAGCGCCCCTGGGCTGATCTCCAACGTCGTGGAAACCGGCGGTGACAATGAACCGACCGACACCATCACCGCGAAATGGACCGGGCAAACGTTCACCGTCTCCGTCGCCAGCGAACCCATCCCAGGGGCGGCAATCGGTGACAAATACACCGTGGGCCTTTTCGGGAATCACGCTCCAGCCTTCGTGGACCGCAATCATCGCTACACGAACGCCTCAGACACCGTGTCGATTCCGGCTTACCTGGTCGGCGGGGAGTACATCATGTCCGGCAATGACAATCGCGACAACGCAAGTTATGTCCTCGATGTGACCGTATCCCAAGCCGTGCAGGCGTACATGCTCATCGACAATCGCCTCGGCGACCCGAACAGCGCGAATAGCGATCCGCCCTCGTTCGGCCCTACCAAAATGCAGTGGCTGCTGGATCAAGGTTGGGCGCCGGTGCTCTCGGGGAAGAATCGCGCCGGCAGCACGGCCGCCCCGGATGAGGTCGGGATTGACGAAGGGGCGGACGGCTCCATCAACCAGTGGTATTCGGTTTATACGAAAGCGTTTCCTGCCGGTGCCTTCCAACTGAAGCAAGCGGACAACTCCGGTCAAAACATGTATGGCGTCGTCATCACGCGTCCTGCGGCAGGAGACACCAAACCGACGCTTAGCAAACCGACGCGGCAAGGCAACAACCTCACCCTCACCTGGACCGGCGGCAGACTCCAGGAAGCACCCGCCGTCACCGGGCCCTGGACTGATGTTGCCAATGCCTCAAGCCCGTTCAACGCCGCTTTAGGTAGCGGCGCGAAGTTCTATCGAGTGCGGCAGTAAACCGCAAAGTTCCTGATCTGCATGCAAAAGACCGGAGGCAACTCCGGTCTTTTTTGTTTCGATGGGGAGCGCACGCGCCCTCGCGTGCCGTGGTTGGCGCCCTCGCCGACCACACTCTTCCAGCCGAAAAGCAATCGCTACTGAGATGGTTTCTTCGACGTTCCGACCGGCGAGGCGCCGGTCGGAACACGCGACGCGTGTGCTCCCCAATTCCGCCGGCATCGTTAGCGTTGCCCAGGGGGAGAGTGGCCGTTCACTGGCCGGTCGAGAGTCTTCATGATGGGCAACTAACCAACTGAACGCCGCATTCAATCATTTACACGGCCTCTCTCGGCATCTTTCGTATGCGCCAGGCCCAGTATTCAAGTGTCTGTCGCCTCCAGCGCCTCCGCCAAGACTTCCGCCATGTGGCGGGGACGGAACGGCGTCAGGTGTTCGATTTGATGGCGACAGCTTGTGCCGGAGGCGGCCAGAACCGTTCCCGGCGGTTGATGGCGCAGTTTTTCGACAAGCGGCTGGGCGACTTTCAACGACAATTCGTATTTGGAATCGAGCGCGCCGAACGCTCCGGCCATCCCGCAACAGCCGGTGTCGAGCAAAGTCACTTTCCGTCCGGGCAAACGCTGAGCCAACCGAACCATGTATGACGGGTTGGTCAAAGACTTGGCGTGACAATGCGCGTGAATCGCGACATGGCCGGACTGGTGGCTGAAGCGGAGCGCGTCCGGCTCGCGACTCAGCAAGCCTTCCACAAATTGCTCGAAGAGAAAGCAACGCTTCGCGGCTTCGTCAGCGCCAGGCAGACCCAGTTCGCGATAGTCCTCCGCGAACATCGAATAGCAGGATGGTTCCAGGAAGATGATGGAAACATCACCCGAAACGCGGGGCGCGGACGCCCCGCGAACCCGCAGGCTGGAAGCCCACCCCACATTTGCGGATTGCCGATTGCGGATTGCGGATTCGGTCTGATTGAGGAGTTGGAGATTGTGTCGGCCCAAACGCGCGGCTTCGTCGAGGTTGCCCTGGCTAAAGGCAGGGCGGCCGCAACAGCGTCTGGAGCGCGGAAGCAAAACTTCAAAACCCGCCGCTTCCAACACGGCCAATGCGGCCCGGCCAATGTGCGGTTCATAATAGCGCACGAAGGTGTCGTCCCAGAGAATCACCGGCCCGCGCGTGGGTCGGTTCGGCAATTCATCGCTGCCAGTCACTAAAGCCTTAGCGATTTGTCCGCCGCGTTCCCCCTCTCCCGTTCCCTCTCCCCCTCGGAAGGGGAGAGGGTGTCCGCAGGACGGGAGAGGGGGACGTTCGTGGAAAGTTCCCTTGGTCTCGGAACCAGGCACTCGGCCCATGAACCCGGTAGGACGAGTCCGTCCCGGCGAGCCGCTCGACGTGGGTGGAACACGTCCGACTCGGCTCGCTGGGGACAGGCTCGCCCTACCATCTGGTTCATGGGAAGGGAGAAGCGATTTCAGCGCCCGGCCAAGAATCGCGGCGCCTCTTTGAACGAGCGCGGCAAAAGTATTTCCCTCCCCTTGGGGAGAGGGCCAGGGTGAGGGGAAAGCGAGCGGTCGTGGTCCGTTGACGTTGGAAGCCGCGCGACGCTCAAACCAATAATCGAATCGTTCCCCGGCGAATGGAGGAAACGGGCGCCTGGCGGAGAGGCCGAGCGTCAATGCGAGCAGACGCCGCAACCATCGCCACTGCAAACTGGCGTTCGCAACTCCCGGCATCAAACACCCGATTCGGCCGAGCGCATCCACGTCGCTGAGCAGTCGTTCGCGCAGCGGCAATCCGTCCCGCTGATGCCGCGCGTGCAGGAACTCCGCCTTGAGCAAAGCCATGTTCACGTTCGACGGGCACTCGGTGGTGCACGCCTTGCACGCGAGACAATTGCTCAAGGCTGCCTCCAGTTCGGCAGATCGCAGCGCATCCCGGCCATCGATTCCACGCCGCTCCAGAACAGCCCGGATCGCGTTGGCGCGCCCGCGCGTGGACATGATTTCTTCGCCGGTCACGAGGAACGTCGGACACATCGTGGGCGCGTCTTTGCGGCAACCGCCGCAGCCGTTGCACTGTTCGAGATTCCGGACGAACGATCCGTCCTTGGCCGCGAAAGCCAGCATGGGTTCGAACGGCAATTTCAGCTCATAATCTCCGCTCAGGCGAAGCCGCGTGTCGATTTTGAATCGCCCGTCCGGAATGATCTTGCCGGGGTTGAACCGATTCTGCGGATCGAACGACGCCTTGATTTCGCGCAGCACGCCGATCAATTCCTCGCCGAGCTGCTCCGGCATGTACTCGGTGCGGGCGATCCCCACGCCGTGCTCCGCCGCCAGCGATCCTTTGAACTGGCGCACAAGAGCCGACACCTCATCGCTCACCTGCCGGAATTTCTTCAGATCGCTCGCGTGGTGCAGATCCAGCACGGGACGCACATGAAGAAGCCCCGAGGCGGCGTGCCCGTAATAGCAGGCGCTCAAGCCGAGCAACTTCATGATCGATTCCAGACCTGCGACGTAATCGGGCAAGCGTTCGGGGCGAACGGCCGTGTCCTCGACGCCCGTGACCGGTTTGGCGTCGCCTTTGCATCCCGTCAGGAGCGAGAGGCCGGCCTTGCGCAACGACCAGACCAGATTCATCTCCGCCGCCGTTTGCAGAATCGTTTTGCGCAGGCCAAGCTTCCGCCGGGCAAACGCCGCCAGCCGATCTTCCACGTCGTCGAAAAACTCAACGATGAGGATCGATTCGCACGGCCTGGCGTCGAGTTCGAGAAGATCGCGCGCACCTTTGAAGTTCAATTGGCCTTTGGTCTGGTCGAACAAGACCCGGTCGATGTGCTCGATGGCCGCGGGTTTCAGATCGAGCAATTCAACCGTGGCCTGCATCGCCTCCGCAACTGACGCGAAAAAAATCAGTCCCAGCCCTTTTTGTTTGGGCAGCGAAACAATCTTCAATTCCGCGGACATGATGGCGGCCAGCGTTCCTTCGCTGCCCGAGAGAAGATCAGCTAAATTACCCGGCTGGCGCAGCCATCGATCCAGTCCGTAGCCGGGCCAGCGCTTCAACAGGCCGGCCGGCATGCGTTCGGAAATCACGGTGGCATGATTTCGGATCAGTTTGTTCGTCAGGGCGCGCTGGGCGCGCAGGGTGTCGTGTTCGGGGCCGATGATTTCGACCCGGCCATCCGCGAGCACGATTTCCAGCGCGTGAACGTGGTCCGCCGTCGTGCCATAGAACGCAGTGTGTGAGCCGGAAGAATTGTTCGCAATCATGCCGCCGAGCGTGGCGCGCGAACTCGTCGCCACGTCCGGTCCGAAACGGAATCCGTGCGGCTGGAGAAACGCGTTGAGTTGATCCAGCACGACGCCGGCGCCCACGCGCACCGTGCGTTTCTCCAGATTCAACTCGGTGATCTGGCGGTTGAACCGGGCAAACTCGACGATCAAGCCCTCGCCAATCGCGCCGCCCACCAGTCCCGTGCCTGCGCCGCGGGGGGTGATGGAGAGGCCTGTGTCCGCCGCGGCTCGAATGACTGCGCTGGCCTGGCCGGCGTTGCGCGGAAAAGCCACACCCACGGGCTCGATCTGATAGATCGAAGCATCGGTCGCATAGAGCTGCCGCGTGAGATTATCGAACGCCACGTCGCAGCCTGCGGAAGCGATGTTTCGTTGCTGTTGAGTCCAGGTCATGGCTCGCTGCGAAGCTAGTGAGGAATGGCCGGTTTGACAATCGCCGCCGAGGAAGCATCGCAAGATTTTGGAGTGCGGCAACGGAGTCAACGGAGTCGCCGCTTTGGACGCCGCAAGCAAAGTGGTCAGCAGTCAGCGGTCCAAAAATCTTCGATCGACCGGATGATGACGATGGTGGCGGGAAAAGCGACGCAGCGATTGCGTTAATTGCTCCCGGCTGCGGTCTGTGGAAGGGATGCCGGAGGAGGAGAGAAACTCGGGACGGCCAGCGTTAGCCCGTGTGGCACGAACAATTTGAAATCCGACTGATTGACGGTTGCGACTTGCGCCTGCGCCCGGATCGCCGTCGCCGCGATGAGGCAATCAAACCGTGAACCGCGCCGCCGTCCGGTCTTGTTGAATTCGAGATGGATCTTGTCCGGCGCGGTCCCTCCGCCGCCAGACGTTCCTCACGCACCTCGCGCAGGTATTGCTCCGCCTGCTCTGGCTTCAAACGCGCTTCCTCCTGCAAACGGCGCAGCGCTTCGCGCGGTGACAACGATTCTGTGTCAACAGAGGCGGGGGATTGCGCCGGGCGCACCCCGACCACCGCGTCGCCTCTGCGAATCCGGATTTGTTGGCCGCCCAGCTCTCGATCCACCCAACGAGCCAAACGTGACTTGGCTTCCTCGACCGTGAACGTTTTCATGGCCGCAAATTGCCGCAGTGCGCTCCACGTAACAAGCCCGCATGATCCCTAGGCGGATTCGAATTGTGCGCGCGGGGCCGACGCGTTGAAGGACCCCGCGACCAAAGTGGTCAGTAATCAGTGGAGCAAATCATGGGACCGCCCACCAATCCACCAATCCATTCATCCACCAATCCACTTCCGGCGTGCGGGCCTCGAAGCTGCTGACCCGTTTCGGATTGCGGACGCTCAAGGTGCAAGCCGAGACCGACGAGCAGGGCAACTGGAAGTTGACCAAGAACAATGCGCGGCGATTCTTCTCAACGGACAAAGACGATTTTCACGACGCGGGAAGGAACGCTTACATTGCGTTCCGCATCTGGCTGCTGGACTGCGATGCTGGCTGGTCAGTGAACGAGTGCGACGCGGCGTTGTGTCGGAGCTGGTGATTTCAAGGATCCTGACTGTGGTGAAGCGTTCGCAGTCGGCCCCATTCTTCGCCTACTGGCCCGAGACTGCCGAGAGCGCGTCTGATCACAGAGCAAACCACAACCGCTGGAAAGATTTTTTCTCACTCCTGCGTACGCTCTCACCCTGATTTTGCAGGCTTCCCCGAATCTCCGACCAAAACATTCGCGCGCCTTTTGGCCTCTGGCCCCCCAATCTTTACGCCGCTTCCCCGAGTTTCTTCTCAGACACTAGCTAGACCCTATCCGAAAAGGGGGTCGTCGGCACCGTGTGGTGACACTCTCGTGTTCGGCTGAGCCGGATTTTTGATTCAGATCAGCCCCGCGCAGCTATCACGGGAATTCAATGCGGCTTTTTTTGACCACGGTTGACGATAGTTGTCCCATATCTTTAGTTCCAATCGTCTTCGGGTAATCTATGCCGCCAGTGATTTCTCCTGACTCTCTCTAGCCCGGCGCTCCCGGACACGAACGATCTGCCCAATGTTGTAGGCCAAAATCTTTTCCGTCAGCTCGGCTCGCACATTCTCATTGCCGCGCCTGAGCAATTGACCGAACTCGTATCCGTCCTTCAAAGTGAAGACCAGTGATTCGATGCCGGAACGATTGGCTCGCGCCGCTCGGTACTCGGGCCGCCTCCATTCCTCAGCCGAAGTAATTTTCTTTCCCTTGGCTCCGCTGATGCTCACCACTTCAATGCCCGTCTGCAGCAGATCTTGGCGGGCGCTCTTATCGCTGTAGCCATCATCGCTACTGACCAACTTTGGCAACACTCCGCTTCGATCCCAATGGTCCACCACCACATCGACCAATTGACCACTGTCGGCCGCGTTGCCCCTCGGCACGATCAGAGCACTGACAAAACCCTGGCCGCTTTTGCCCAGTTGAGGTCGATAACCAATCACCGTATTCCACCCGCCTTTGACGATGAAAGCGGCATCGCCGTCGCTCAAGCTGATGATCTTTTCGCGGCTGGGGACTGTCTCCTCTTGGAAGATCCTGCGCTCGCAAGCCTCCGCTACTTGGCCGATGGCCTGAATATCCGCACGGATCAGCCCGATCACTTCTTCAGCCAACAGTCGCTGACTCGGCAGTAATTGCGTTTGCTGCTTCAAGGCCCTTTCCACTGCCGCCAGCTCCCGCTCAAAACGCTTGCGGCTCCGCCGACCCCGTCGCAGCAGTTTGTAATAAAGCTTCTGGAGTTTGCCCTGGCTTTTGGCTTTGCCGGTGCCAAATCCAATCTCCCGATGCATCCGGCGCAGATCCGTCTGCAACTTCTCCAAGCCGCTGGGATTGAAGTTGGGCAAGTCAAACCGATCCAGTTTAGTTCCCGTGCGGCAGATCCGCTCGACCAGCTTGGTGATTAAGCCCGAATCGGTCGGCCGTTCGGTGTTGGCGGCCGTGGCCGTGCTGTCCAAGTAGAGACTACTAAAATCATCCAGCCGCTCATTAATGATATAGCGCAGTTGCGCTTTGTGGATGAAATCGCGCGTGGCATTGCTGACGGCGTTGACATTCTCACTCAAGGTACTGGCCGGGGGCAAACTCAGTCCTAGATTTTCCAACCACCAGTGCAGCGTCATCGATTCTTCTTGCAGCAGGCGTCCCTCTTGATCTTTGCAACCACCAAAGCGCCCTCGCCACATGAGCGACAGATAGACCAAATAAGGTTCCATCCGCGGACGGCCCACTTCCAACCGCAGGCTGGTCGGATTGATCTGGCGCAACTCAATTTTCAAGGTGGGCAGATCTAAGGTTTGTCCTTCCAGAAAACGGCGATCGGCTTCGCGCAACAATTTCTTTTTCAGCCCGTAGGCATCCAGGTCCGACTCGATGTGATCGAGGATGGCTGGTTCAAATTCAACGATCCGGTGGGTTTCCACCAAAAACTGATGCAATGGGGAATCCACCGGCATGAGAAATAACCGCGGGAGCGGTTGCGAGGGAAGGACAGGCACGCTAGACATGAGGGTTTATACTCATTCTAAGTATCTCCTGTCAAGGATATTACGATTGACAACGATTGACAGCGAGAAAATTCTCGAAAGAGTAGCACTGACATCAGAACGCCCCTTCACCTTTTCGGATAGGGTCTAGCTATAGCCTGTTGCGAAATAGGCTTATTCGCGAGCGGTTTTCTTGCGACTGGCAG
>Ga0194126_10011094_pt1 | contig 11669 bp, 10 predicted proteins | sample TA2KigC150mmetaG_FD_148641 | JGI IMG/M metagenome (GOLD analysis project Ga0194126, IMG submission 148641) | Freshwater microbial communities from Lake Tanganyika, Tanzania - TA2015035 Kigoma Deep Cast 150m | ecosystem: Environmental > Aquatic > Freshwater > Lake | place: Tanzania: Lake...
TGGGAACATCAGCATGGATGTGCTGGCGACGGGGGACAGGGCCCTGATCCGCGAGGAGGTCGTCGGCAAGCTCGAGGCCGCCAAGCCGGGCGGGGGCTACGTGCACCAGTCCGACCATTCGGTGCCCCCGACTGTCAGCTACGCCGCGTACTGCTACTGGATGGACTTGGCACGGGAACACGGCGAGTACGGCTGACGGGGCCTCCGGTCCGGAGCCCCGACCTGCCACGGTCGAGGCTCCAGACTCGGTGGTGCGGCCTCAGTCGCCTGCCCGGCGGGTCCAGTAGCCCCACGGCACGCTGGTGCTTGTGTTGACCCACTTCATCCACTTGGCGTGCCCGTCACAGAACCCCAGGTTGGCCCCCTCGTTGTGGCGGCCGGCCACGCCGGGGCATGTGGTCCCCTGGCTCGGGTAGTAGTTGTTCGGCCCCAGGTTCACGCACGTGGAGTCGCCGACCCACACGGTCTCGGACGGCGCCTCGATGGACGACAGCTTCTGCCCTAAGGGCCCGTGCCAGTTCGGCATCTGCGTGCCGCCCTGGCCGCCGGCGCCGCAGTTGACGCCGTAGTGAACCGGGCGAACCGCCTGCGGGCTGCCGCAGCCGCAGGTCCTCCACTGGTCGCCGTCGGCGCTCGGGCAGGCGAAGAGCTGGCCGTTCTTCACATAGGGCTCGACGCCTTGCGCCCACCAGTAGGTGGGGGCCCCAAGCGCCCAGAAGACGTACCTCTCGTCGTAGTCCTGCGTATACATCTGCGCTGCGAGGCTGATCTGCTTCACATTGCTCAGGCAACTTGTCTGCCGGGCCTTCTCACGGGCCCGCGCAAACACGGGGAAGAGGATCGCCGCCAGGATCGCGATGATCTGACTGCTGAAAAAGTGGGGCAGGGGTTGGCGGCGGGAGGTGAGAATCTAGGGGCTGAGGTGAGCCCCGATGCATCATCGACCGCAGCCGCCGCAGCCTTCGCTGTATGACGACTACTTCGTTCGGCAGTTGGTTCCCCCGGATCATCCCCTGTTGGTGATTGACCGCGAGGTAGACTTCAGCTTTGTTCGGGAGTTGGTGGGCGAGCTGTATTGCCCCGACAACGGTCGGGAGGCGCGGGACCCGGAGTTGTTGCTGCGGCTGTGCTTCCTGCAGTCGTACTGCGGGCTGAGCGACCGCGAGGTGATCGACCGGGCGCAGACGGACCTGGCCTTTCGGCTGTTCCTGCACCTGGGTCTGGAGGACTCGCTGCCGCATCCGAGCCTGCTGACGGTGTTTCGCCGGCGGTTGGGTCCCGAGCGCTTCCAGGCGATCTTCAATCGGTCGGTGACGGTCGCGGTGGAGCGGGGCTTGGTGAAGGGCCGGTTGGTGATGGTGGACAGCTATGGGATCGTGGCCGATCTGGCGATTCCCCGGTTGCGGCGGCTGCTGATGCGTCTGGTGCGGAAGGCACTGTCGATGCTGTCGCGGTTCGGGGCCGAGGCGTCGGCGCTGATGGAGGAGCAGGCGGCGCTGTTGGCGGACGAGTCGTGGTGGCAGAGCAAAGAGCTGCGCGAGAAGGACGTGGCGGCCTGGTTCGTGCTGACCCAGCGGGTCCGGGAAGCGATGGCGGAGGCGGAGCTGCCGGCGAGGGCCGAGCGATTTCGGGCGTGCTGGCTGAAGCTCTTGGACCAAGTGCTGCAGCGGCAGACGAAGCCGAAAGCGAACGAGCGGGGGGATCGGCTGGTGAGCGACGTGGACCCGGACGCGCGCTGGAGCACGCGCGAGCGGGGCAAGAAGGCGATGGTCGGCTACAAGCAGCAGATCGCTATCGATCCCGAGCACGAGATCATCACCGGGGCGTTGACGACGCCGGCGAACGTGGACGACACCCAGCCGTTCGAGAAACTGCTGGATCAGCACGAGGCGAACACGCAGCAGCGGCCGGAGGCGGCGGTCGCAGACAGCGGGTATTCGAGCGGCGAGAACCGGCACGCGCTGGCGGAGCGTGGGATGACCGACTACGTCGCGCCGCCCACCCCCAAGGGGCACAAGCAGGGGAAGCTGTCGGCGAGCGACTTCGAGCCGGAGTTCGATGACGAGGGCGTGCCCCAACGCGTCCGCTGCCCGGCGGGGCACGTGGCCGAAGGCGGGCGCTGGAAGGCCGAAGAGCAGGGCTGGCACTTCTACTTCACGAAGGGGCAGTGCGAGGGCTGCGCGCTGCGGGAGCGTTGCAGCAAGTCCAAGCGTGGGCGGACGGTCTTCGTCAGCGCCTACCACCGCGAGCACGCTGACGCCCGGGCCCGCAAAGATACGCCGGAGTTCACGGCGGCCCAGGTGGCGCGGCTGGAGATCGAGCGCACCTTCGCATATCAGCAGCGCCGCGCCAGCCACGATCGGGCGCGCTTCCGGGGCCTGGACCGGGTGGCGATCCAGGTGTACCTCGGTTGCTTCATGGTCAACCTGGTGCGCATCGTCCGCAGCACACAACCCAAGAGAGAACCGCGCCGAAGACGCCGATAACCCAAACCTGGACAGTAGAGCGTCTGCTCGCAGAAAGAGCGGGCGCAAACCTGGACAACCGCCCGTCAGAGCGCACTCGGCGAGGCCTTTCAGACCCCCGAAGGGCTGCTTGACTTGTCGACAGCGCTCTCACAACGAAGGAGACGGCTCAGAAGGGAGCAGCGGGAGGCTTTTTCAGCAGTCAGATGATGGCGATGACGACTAACAGCTCGATCAACGTGAAGCCTCGTCTCATGGCGCTGCCTCCCCCCGCCCACGGGGCGGGAAACTGGTGAGACCCCACACGTTTGGCCATCAAGGAGTTCGCCGCGCGTGCGCAAGTGACCTTCCCGCCGGCACGGCAAGCGCAGAACTGAGGTGAGGCCCGTCGCCGCTCACCGTAACCGGTACAGCGCCGCTCCCCGGGCGAAGTAGAGGTCGCCCCGGGTGTCCACGGCGATCTGTTGGCCCCCTTCGGTGGACACCCGGCGGGCGGCTTGCGATGAAGCGTCGATCTCGACGATGCCCTTCCCGTTGATGCCGTAGACGAGGCCGCTCGGCGCGACCGCCAGCCGGTCCATGGCGCCGAGGGGCGCCGGGAAGGCGGCCACGGTGCGCATCTCTTGGGGATCGAACACGAACACCTCGTCGCCGCTGCTGCCCACGACGACCCCCTGCGCACTCGCCAGCCCCGAAACCGACCGCTCCTCCTCGTAGACCTTCGCCTCCCGGGAGGGGTCCCACACGAAGAAGCGCCCGCCCCCGGCGCAGAACAGGTACCGGTCGTCGGCGACCATGCGACTCACCGCACCGCCGGGCACGAGGTCGAGCCAGCTCCGATGCTCGCCGGTGGCGGGGTTCCAGCGGGTGAGCGCGCCGGTCGGGGCGGAGTTGTACGAGGGAATCGTTCCGACCCAGATGCACCCGTCGGGCCCGAGGACGATGGCCTGGGTGCGGTACTGGCCGTGCCCGACCGTCCCCAACTCGCGCGGGTTGCCGTCGGGCTCGCGGCTGGGGCTCCACGGTCGCCGGGGATCGTAGACGGACAACGCGGCGTGGACATATGAACCCAGATAGATGCGCCCGTCGCGGCCGGCGTGGATGCTGTCGACCTGCCCCCCGAGCCGGATGCACTTCCCCAGGTCCGTCAGGCGGTTGCCTTCGGGTCGGTACTCGAAGATGTGCTGGTTGATGTAGGTGCTGCCGTACAGGTTGCCGTCGGGCGCGCCGGTGAGCGTGAAGATCTCCATGCCGTCCTCGGCCTCGGCCAACGCCCGTCGCTCCAGGACTTCACGCGTCTGCAGATCGTACAGGAAGTAGTCCTGATCGCTGATCCCGTGCACCAACCGGTCGTCGACCACCTGCTCGCACTGGCCCAGCCCCGCCGCCAGGAGGGACAGCTCGCCGGCCGCGATGTCGTACTGATAGAGGTCGCCACCAGGCGTGCTGTAGAGGTACGGCCGGCCGGGAGCCCCGCCCCGGGCGTTCATCCACGCCAGGGAGTCACTCGGCGGCGGGATGACGCCCACGAGACGCTCGGTCTCCGCGTCGAAGACCAGCACCTCGCCATCGTAGAGGATGCTCACCAGTACGTATCGCCCCGAGGCCTGCAGGTCATAGCAGCAGGAGTTGTCCTTCCGGTCCTCAGGGAGCACGTCGCGGCGCTCGCCCGTCTCCGGGTCGAGCACCACGAGATGCGCGTGCGTCCCGACCCCGACCCAGACCCTCCCTCGCGAGTCGACGCACAGGGATCGCGCGTACTGCTCGCCCTCGCTCATGGGCCCGAGGTCGCGCAGCTCCTCAGTTGCGGTGTTGTACTCGATCACGCTGCAGGTGGGGTAGCACGCGCCGTAGACCTTGCCGTCAGCCGAGGCCGCCAGGTCCCAGAGGTACTGGACGCCGAACTGCGAGCCTCCCAGGTTCCGCAGCTCAGAGGTCTGGGGGTCGTAGCGGTACAGGTCGCCCGGGCTGATCCCGCCGACATACAGGGCGCCGTCCGCACCCCGCACGCAGCCGTATCCCCCGGCCGAGCCCAGCTGCACCTTCACCTGCTCGCCCGAGTCGGCGTGATACCCGACCAACGCGCCGCCCGTTGTGGAGTAGTACGGGATGTAGAACATGCCCTCCCGGCCGTCGGGGCTCGGCGCGAGGGCGCCGTGGCTGTTGCCGTAGACGACGGCCTTGATGGGGACACCGACCAGCTCGGACTGTCGCACTTGGCCCTCCAGCGTCGCGCACGAGAGCGCCAGGATGCAGCCGGCCAGAGCGTAACCTGCCGTGGGCACCGCGGACCACCTCCAGACGGTCAGTGGACGGCACCGGGGGGTTCCGCTCGGCGGGGGGCGACGCCTGCTCCTGCGGAGAGGAGACCGGAGGGCCGGGGGTGAAGCTGGCGCGCCGACTCACCGCCGACGAGCGTCCTGCGGAGACGAACATGGAAGAGACGCGTGAAGGACCTCCAGCCCCGAGCTTGCTGCCCACGTTAGGGCTGGCGTCGCTGGTCCTATACGGCATCGGCGACATGCTGGGTTCGGGGGTCTACGCCCTGACCGGCAAGGTCGCCGGCACCATGGGCAACGCCGTGTGGCTCGCCTTCGTCGTGAGCATGGTGGCGGCGCTCCTCACGGCGCTGTCGTATGCTTCGTTGGGCTCACGCTACCCTCGGGCCGCTGGAGCGGCCTACGTCACGCAGCGGGCCTTCAACCGCCGCTTCCTCTCCTACGTGGTCGGGCTCGCAGTAATGGCCTCGGGGCTCACCTCGATGGCGACGCAGTCCAGGGCCTTCTCCGAGTACGCCTCCGCGCTCGCCCAGGCCGTCCCGATCCCGCTTCTGATCCTGGGCTTCATCGGCGTACTGACGCTGGTGAACTTCTGGGGCATCAAGGAGTCCTCGTGGCTCAACCTGCTGTGCACGGCGGTCGAGGTCTCCGGGCTGATCATCGTGGTCGTGGTGGGCTTGCGCTACTGGGGCGGCGTGGACTACCTGGAGACCCCCGCGATGCCGGAGGGCCCGGCGCCGCTCGGCATCCCGCTGGTCCTCCAGGGCGCGGTGCTGACGTTCTACTCGTTCATCGGCTTTGAGGACATGATCAACGTGGTGGAGGAGGTCAAGGACCCGCGCCGGACGTTCCCGCGCGCCGTGGTCCTCGCGATGGCGTGCGTGACGGTGCTGTACATCGCGGTCAGCCTCTCGGCGGTGTCGGTCGTGCCCCACGCGGAGCTGGCGGCCTCGAAGGAGCCGCTGGTGGAGGTCGTCCGGCGCGCCGCCCCGCGCTTCCCGTCGGTGATCTTCTCGGGGATCGCGCTCTTCGCCATCACCAACACCGCCCTGCTCAACTACATCATGGGCTCGCGGCTGGCCTACGGCATGGCCCGCCAGGGCTTGCTGCCGCGCTTCCTGGGCGTCGTCCACCCGACCCGGCGCACCCCGCACCTGGCAATCCTCACGCTCATGGCCTTCGTGTGCGTGCTGGCGTTCATGGGAGACATCAAGTCCCTCGCGAAGGCCACCAGCGTGCTGCTGATGAGCGTCTTCATCGTCATCAACGCGGCGCTCATCGTGCTGAAGCGGCGCCCCGGCGAGCCGCCGGGGCACTTCGAGGTGCCGGTGGCGGTGCCGGTCGGCGGCATCGTGGTGTGCGGCGCGCTGCTGGCGCACGCCGGCAGCCGAGAGGTGCTGATGGCGCTGTCGCTGATCGGGGGGATCGTGCTGCTCTACCTCATGCTGCGGCCCACAGCCGTGCCCGACGAGGAACCGCCGGAACCCGACGCGTGAGGCCCCTCAGAACCGCCGGAAGCTCTCCTCGATGGGCTTCGTGTGGAGGCGGTCCTTGAGGTTGCCGCTGCGGACGGCATCGGCGAGGAGGGCGAGGGACTCGTCCACCACGCTCAGCGTGTGCTCGATGTCTTCGTCCTGGTGGCTGAAGGTCACGAACAGCAAGCCGCCGCGGCGGATCAGGACGCCGCGTTTCGCGGTCTCCTGCAGGAAGAACGACCAGGCGTCGGCGTTGAACTCGGGGTTCGGGTGGGTGAACCGCGGGCAGGCCATCGGCGCGAGGCCGGTGCAGTCAAACGGCACACCGTGGCGCCTGCCGGACTCGGCGAACCCGTGCACCAGCTGCTCGCCCTGCCGCCACAGGTGCGGGTGCACCCGCCCCTTCCGGTACTCCTCCAGGCACGCGCAGACCGCCGCCAGGCTGAGACACTCGCCGCCGTAAGTCACGCTGATCAGCAGGTCCGCGGCCGTCTGCATGATCTCGCGCGTGCCGCATACCACCCCCAGCGGCATCCCGTTTGCGACGCCCTTCGCGAAGCACGCGAGGTCGGGCGTCACCCCGTAGGCCTCCTGCGCGCCGCCCGGCGCGAGCCGAAAGCCGGTGACGATCTCATCGAAGGCCAGCAGCACGCCATACCGGTCGCACAGCTCCCGCACGCCGCCGAGGTACCCCGCGTCAGGCTCAGTGGCGCTGACGGGATCGAGGAAGACGAGGGCGACCTGGTCGGCCGTCTCCCTCAGGATCGCTTCCAGAGCCGGCAGATCGTTGTAGGGGAAGCTGCGGACGGTGTTCCGCAGGCACTCGGGCACTCCGCGCGCGTTGGGGGTGGTCTGCTGCGCGGTCCACTGGTCGGCCCAGCCGCGGTACCCGCAGTTGAGGATCAGCTCGCGGCCCGTGTAGGCCCGCGCGATCCGCGCCGCCGCAGTCGTCGTCTCCGCCCCGCCCTTCAGGAAGCGCACCATCTCGGCGCAAGGCACCGTCTCGGTGATCAGCTGCGCCGCCTTCACCTCCAGCGGGTGCAGGAGACCGTACACGACGCCCTTCTTGAGCTGCTCGACGATGGCGTGGTCGACCGCCGGGTAGCAGTACCCGAGCACGATGGGACCTAGCGCCATCAGATAGTCGATGTACTCGTTCCCATCCACGTCCCACACGCGGCAGCCCTTCGCGCGCTCGGCGTAGATCGGAAACGCCCCCGGAGCGTACCCCTGCGGGCGCTTGGACATCGTCTGCGACCCACCCGGGATCAGCTCCACGGCCTTCGCGTACAGCTTCTCAGAGAGGTCCAGCTTCAGGGCGTCGGGCATGGGGCACACTCCATCCGGCGTCACAGGTACACCGGCGCGCCGGTGCGCAACGATTCGTGGATGGCGACCGCGAGCTCGACGGCGGCGCGGGCGTCTCGAGGCGAGATGAGCGGCTCGCGGTCGAGGCGGACGCAGTCGGCGAAGTGCTCGAGTTGCGCCCGCAGCGCGCCATGCTGCTCGCCGCGAAGGTGCGGGCCGTAGAGGATGTCCGGGCGGCTCGCCCGGTCAGGGCTGATGACCGTGCAGCCCTCGTCGCCGACCGTCACGCGCACCATGCCCTCGCTCCCGATGACCTCCAGCCGCGCGTCCAGCGTGCAGGGAATCCCCTTCGGCATCGCCCAGCACGTCTCGAGGCAGCCCACTGCCCCGTTCTCGTACTTCAGGAGGGCCATGATCGAGTCCTCGGCGGCCACGTCCACCAAGACCTTGGAGGCCGCTTCCGCGTGGACCTTCACGGCCTCCGCCCCCACGAACCAGCGCATGAGGTCCAAGTCGTGTACACCCAGGAAGAAGGCGACCGAGGTGCGAGGGGCAATCCGTCGGCCGGAGTCGAGGATGTTGTTCCGCCGTCCGTAGACCTGGATGACCTCACCGACGGCCCCCTCCGCAATGGCCTGCTGCGCCACGGCGTAGCGGGGATCGAAGCGCACCACATGCCCCACCATCAGCTTCACGCCCGCCGAGGCGCACGCGGCGATGATCGCGTCGCAGTCCTGCAGGCTGGTCGCAAGCGGCTTCTCCAGCAGGATGTGCTTCCCCGCCGCGGCCGCGGCGAGGCACGGCTCCACATGCCTCCCGTCGTCGGTGCAGACGCTAACGAGGTCCACGTCCGGCCGGTCGAGGGCCGCTTCGAGCGACCCGGCGGCCTCGCAGCCGCAGGCCTCCGCCACGGCCTGCGTGCGCTCGGGCACGATGTCGTAGACGGAGACGAGCCGAGTCGTCGGCAGCTCGCGCCAGATCGCCGCGTGCCGCTCACCCATCATCCCCAGGCCGATCACGGCCGCTCCGAGTTGTTCAGCCACGCTTCTTGCCTCCCTTTTTCGCCGGCGGGCGCCGTGCCCTGACGCTCGTGCCCACCACGTAGCTCGCGACGAGCTCGGCGCAGTTGAGCAGCCCGTCCAGGTGCGCGATCTCGCAGCCGTGGGTGTTCTCGGTGGGGAAGCCGATCAACGCCGACCTGCCCGCCAGCCCGTTCTTGGCCGCGGCGCTCGCGTCGCTGCCGTAGCCGCGCACGACCATCCGCTGGGGCTCGTGCCCCAGCTTCGCGCTCAGCGCGCACAGGGAATCGGCCAGGGGCTTGTCGTAGATGAAGATGGCGTCCATGTAGAAGACCACCGGGCGCGGACCCGCCTCGACGGGGTACTCGGGCGCGACCGGGGCCACATCAACCGCGATCACGATGTCCCCGGGCAGGCTGCGCGCCGCGTAGATGCCGCCGACACATCCGGGCTCCTCGGCCGAGGTCAGGCAAAAGTACGTGTCCTGCTTCGGCTTTCGGTTCGACTGCTTCAGCATCCGCGCGGCCAGCAGCAACGCGGCGACCGCGGCCTTGTCGTCGAGCGCGTAGGCGGCCACGTAGTCCCCCAGAAAGGTGGGGGTCTTCCGGGAGCGACTCAGACACACGCGCGTTCCGATGGTGATGCCTCTCTTCGCCAGCTCCGCGGGCGTGAGCTTGCAGTCGAGGCGCACTTTGTCCCATGACAGCGGCTGGCTCGTCTTGGCGGCGTAGACGTCCGCCGACAGCGCGCTGACGTGCTTGCTGCCGATGCCCAAGATGCCCGTGACGACCTCGTCGCCCAGCACGTCCAGCGGCCCCTCCCCGTAGACCCACGGCAACGACCCGCCCAGCGGCTCCAGGCGCAGCTTCCCGTCCTCTTCGATCCGCGCTACCAGGGCGGAGATCTCGTCCTTGTGGGCCATCAGCCGGACTGCCGGGCCATTACCGGAGCCCTCGATCAGTCCGATCACATTGCCCGCCTCATCCCGCCACACCCGCGAGCAGAGCGGCTCCAGTTCGGTCAGGCACAGCTCCTCCATCTCCCGCTCGCAGCCCGAGGGGGAGTGAGTGGTCAGCAGGCGGCTGAGCAACGCGAGGAGTTCCTCTCTCATGCTTGCCCTTCAGGTTCGAGGATGCGTTCGAGCTCGGCGATGAGGGGTGGCAGGTGCAGCGCCACAGCCTCCCACAGTAGGTCATAGTCAATGACGTCGTATCCGTGGATAAGGCGGTGACGCATGGCCACGATGGCCTTCCACGGGATGGCCGGGCAGCGGGCGCGGGCTTCCGGCGGCACGTGAGACGCGGCCTCGCCGACCATCCCGACGAGCCACGTCAGAGAGAGGCAGAGCGGGCGGTCCGTGTCGAGATCGCTGCGCGTGCGTCCCTCGGCCATTGATCGGGCCTCGCGAGCATGTGCCGGCATGTGTCGCATCCGCACGGTCGGATCACGCCGTGCCATAGATCTCCTCCGCCTCCGCCAGGACCTCATCGCGGAAGTACCTGCTCAACGTACCGGCCGTGTTGAGATCGACGGTGCGGTCTAGCAGGTCGCTCAACTCCACCTCCAGTTCCGCCAGGGTGAAGTAGCTGGCCCGTGACTGCGGCTCGAACTCCACCAGCATGTCGATGTCGCTGTCGGGCGTGAAGTCGTCGCGTAGCACAGAGCCGAACAGCGACAGGCGCCGGACCGGGAAGCGTCGGCAGATCGCCGCAATCTCATCCAGCGGCAGGGAGATGTTCGTGCTCAGCATCGCTGGGGGTCTCCTCCGGCTACCAGCTCAACTCGACCGCCTGCCCCGTCTCCGCGGCCTCGATGACCGCACAGAGGGTGCGGGTGATGGCGAGGCCGTCCTCCCCGGTGATCAGCGGCTCTCGATCCTGCAATACGCAATCGACGAAGTGTTGGATGGCCTGCCGCACGAAACCGGTGGGCTCGCCCATCACGTCCCCGGCGAGGTAGCCCGGTTGCTCGTACTTCGTCTCGCCGGCCCGCACGTGCGCGGGGAGCAGCGGGTCGATGTTGGCATATCCCTGGGTGCAGATGAGCTGGAACTTCGAGTCCACGATCCAGGGCAGGCTCTCGGGCAGGATCCAGCAGCTCTCGAAGTTCCCCACACACCCGTTGGCGAACTCGATGGTGGCCTGGTAGAGGTCGGGCGTGTCGATCCCCCGATCCCGCAGCACGCCGTAGCGCCGGACGGCCGTGACGCGCGTCGCCTCGCTGCCGAAGTACCAGCGGGCGATGTCGAGCCGGTGGCAGATCAGCCAGTGGGGCAGCTGCGTGTTGGCCGACCAGGAGAGCATCTTCGTCGGCACGTAGAGCGTGTTGTTCAGCCGCGCATAGCAGTACAGCGGGTCGCCCAGAGCGCCGGATTCGAGGGCTTCCTTCGTCTGGCTGAAGGCCAGCATCCAGCGGTTGCTCCAGTTGACCATCAGCTTCTTCCCCGAGGCCTTCTGCGCCGCGACAATGGCCTGGGCGTCTTCGACCGTCGTCGCCAGGGGCTTCTCAAGCAGCACGTGCTTCCCGGCGGCGAAGGCCTTCTCGGCGGCGTCGCGATGCAGGTGGTCGGGCAGCGCGATGGAGACGGCATCGATGTCCTCCCGTGCGAACAGCTCTTCGTACCCTCCACGGACCACCTCCGCCCCAAACCGCGCCCCCACGTCGGCGGCGCGCTGGGCGTTGGCATCGCAGACGGCGACGACTCGGGCGTTCGGAATCGCGTCATAGCACTTCACATGGCCCTCGCCCTGAAGGCCTACACCCACCACGGCGAGCTCCAGAACTTCGGTCGAGACGGTCGTTGGCATCCGACGCTGACCTCCTGGCCGGCGAAGTCCGTCCGGTCTTCCTTCGTTCCCCGGCTGCCCTTTCCCTCCGCCAGTCGCTTGACCCGGTTCAGGGGCGGGCCTATAATCGCGGCATGCGGGAGCCGAACGCAGCGACTGTCGCGGATCCCCTGCCCAGGGGCGACGATTCCCAGACTTGAGCGTTGGCAGTGAGAGGGGCCGGAGGAACTGTCGAAGATGACGCCGCCGCAGAAGACACAGCCATCGGACCCGCTGCAGAGGCTGCGCGGCAAGGTCGCCGTGCTGCGGACCTCGCCGGCCACGGTCGTGGACGACG
>Ga0194126_10011097_pt1 | contig 11665 bp, 12 predicted proteins | sample TA2KigC150mmetaG_FD_148641 | JGI IMG/M metagenome (GOLD analysis project Ga0194126, IMG submission 148641) | Freshwater microbial communities from Lake Tanganyika, Tanzania - TA2015035 Kigoma Deep Cast 150m | ecosystem: Environmental > Aquatic > Freshwater > Lake | place: Tanzania: Lake...
TCTTGCCTTCCCCGTGCTGATGGCAGAAATCGCACATTTGTGCCCTATCCTGCCACTCGGCCGCCTGCCTGTCAATAATAATGTGCCTTTAATAATACGCCTAATTTTTAGGCTGGTTTTTTGGCTATATTTGAGCTTTTCATAGCCCAAAATAGCCGAAAATAATCTAAAGAGCAGCCAAGGCAAAATAATGCTTGACATGGCGTATACTATACACTATAGTATTATACACATCGTAGTAAGGCATACGGCATGAGAATAGGAGACAATATGACCGGCCCAGAGATCGGCACGCTCGAAACGGAGATGAACCGCGGGTTCCTCCACATCCTGGCCCTGGCGCTCCTCGAGAAAGACATGTACGGCTACTCGATGGCCAAGCTCATCGAGGGGCTGGGCTACCGGGTCGAGGAGAACACGCTTTATCCCCTCCTCCGCCGGCTCGAGAAGCACGGCTGGATCGCCTCGAAGTGGGACGTCTCCGAGGACCGGCCGCGCAAATTCTATTCGATTACGCCCGAGGGTCGCGCCCTCCGTGCCGCCCTGCTCGAGGTCTGGAATAAGCAGGACCGCATCCTCGACGAGATCACCAAGGAGAACACCGATGTCCGATAAGCCCCGAACGCTCGAAACCTACCTCGAAGAGATCAGCCACTTCCTCTCGGGCCGCGCCGAGCGCGAAGAGATCCTGTCCGAGATCCGCAGCCACATCCTGGAGAAAGCCGCGACCGAGCACGGCGGGACCGGCGACGCCGCGATCGACAAGGCCGTCGCCGCCTATGGCCCGCCCCGCAAGGTGGCCGAGAAATACCTCGACGACCGGCCGATCATCGCCCCGGCCTATAAGCGCCATCTCTTCCGCTACACGTCGATCCTGTTCGCCGCACACCTGCTGCTGACCGCCATCGCCGTCGTGTTCAAAAAGAGCTTCATCGTCTTCCCGTTCCTGTACATGCCGGAGATGGGCGTCCTCGAAGCCCTCATGTACCTGCCGACGGCCTTCCTGGCCGACCTCGGCGCCGTGGCCCTCGTCCTCTATTTCATCACCCAGAGCGGCAAGGACGTCAAGCTGCCTTGGCCGCGCTTCGGCGCCGACCTCGACGAGTTCAAGCCGGCGAAAGGCTTCTGGGCCGGCCGCTTCGCCACGGCCGTCGGCGCGGTCATCATGCTGGCCCTGACCGACCTCGCTCTCTACATCCTGTCCAAGTACGGCACGATCTTCCTCTATTTCGAGAACCTCAAGGAGTCCCGTGACCCCATTCCCCTCTTCACGCCGGGCGCAGGCCGGCGGCTGTCGCTCATCGTCATCGCCATGCTCGCGGCGGCGACCATGAAGCTTTTCATCAGGCTCTTCACCCGTTCGCGCTGGGTGGACGTCGTCTCGAACGCCGTCTCGTTGACGCTCATCGGCCTTCTCCTCCGTCAGCCCTTCGACGGACTTTTCGTCCCCGAGATCCTCTCCCGCTTTTCGCCTCGATTCGTCGACTGGGCTGAGCACACGCTTCTCATATTACTTCTCTTCATCGCCCTCATGGTCACCATCGACCTGGTCAAGAACCTGGTCGCCATCGGCCGCAAGAAATGGGGGACATGATACCTATTTCCCATATTAACCAACACAAAATAATATAGATGCGCTCCATCGACCCGTGGTATAATATAATATTGAGGTATCGTCTGATATGGTCAAGAACGGCATGAAGCTCCAGGCTTTCGAGGCCGCACGCATCAGGGCCGAAAAGGTCGACGTCGAGCAGAATTTCCGGATCCTCGATGCTCTCTACGAAGAGGCCGTCATGCTGGGAGCCTTCCCGCCCGCGGACCCGCTAGAGGGGATCGAGGTCAAGATCCGGATCGCCAAGGCGGTGAACAATGTACAAAAGCCTGATCAAAAGGGTCGCCGCAGAACTCGACCGAAATAAGATCCCCTACATGATCATCGGCGGCCAGGCCGTCCTCCTCTATGGCGAACCCCGCCTGACGAAGGACATCGACATCACGTTGGGAGTGGGGATCGAAGAGCTGCCCGTAGTCAAAAAGTCTGTGCGAGCTCTGCGTTTGAGCATCGAATCCGATAACATCGACGATTTCGTCCGTAATACGATGGTTCTGCCGGCCAAGGAGGACGAGACCGGGATCCGGGTCGATTTCGTGTTTACTTTCTCGCCCTTCGAGAGACAGGCCATTGAGAGGGCCCGAGAAGTGATCTTCGATGGAACGCCTGTACGGTTTGCCTCTCTTGAGGATATTGTCATTCTTAAGATCGTAGCGGGAAGGCCCCGCGACATCGAAGACGTCAGGACCATTCTTCTGAAGAATTCGGGGTTTGACCGCCGGTATATCCGATCCTGGCTTGAGGAATTCGACAAGGCCCTTGATGAGAAGTGCTCTCGACGATTCGAGGATATCCTGGCTGATATCGCCCGTATCAGCGGAAAGCGGCTGGCCCGGCTTGGCGGGACGGCCAAGAACCTCCGGCCGATCCCTCGTCGAAAATCGCGAAGCTGATCGCTCCGGAAAGCTGGGCATGTTTGATTTTTGACAAAGAACACCTCGACTGGTAGCTTGAATGTCCGAGGCAGCTCTAGTGAGAGAATATAAGACAAGCTTGGCGCAGACCATCCGCCGGGGCGGCGGTATCGTTATCGAAGCTTCTATCATCTTGGCCTTGACCGTTATGTTTTTGTTCTCAACGAGCGGCCTGTCCGCAGCGCGCCCGTCCACTCAGTCGGCCGACGAGACCGCGGAGCTCGTCGCCAAGGTCGGCGAGCGTCTGGCCTCCTACCCTAAGCTCGAGTCGTGGCAGGCCCGGGCCTTGTCCACGACTGCTTACATGAACTCCGCCTGGAAACCCACCAAGACGACGACGGTCGAGAAGATCGTCACCGTCGACGGCCGGCGCCGGTCCGAGGAGATCCTGAAGGCCGTCGAGACCGAGGGCGGCCGGACCCGCGACCTCACCGAGAAGACGCGCGCCGAAGCCCGGGAGCGGGCCGAAAGCCGTCAGCGCCCATCCGACGACCAGGAAAGCGGGCGCGCCCGGCTCGAGAGCGATCCGCCCGAAGAGAACCCTCGCGGGGACGGCGAGCGCAGCGGCAGCCGCCGCCGGCGCGGCCCGAACCTATCTCCCGACGAGATACTCCCCTTCAGCCCCGAAACGCGGACCGGCTACAATTTCACTATCAAGGGCCCTTCCAGTCTCAACGGCGCGCCGGTCATCGTCCTTCAGTCGCGCTCCAAAGTCCGCTCGGAAGACAAGCTCGAGGGCCTCTACTACATCGACCCCACGACCTACGACGTCCTGCGGACCGAGCTGACCATGACCAAGAAGCCCGCCGCTCTCAAGCGCATGGAGGCGGAGGTGGAATTTGCGGTCCTGCCCGGCGGCCACCAGGTCATGACCCGCGCCGCCATGCGCATGCATGTCGGCCTGGTCGTCAAGAACATCCGCATCGAGGCCGTCGAAACCTACTCCGACCACCAAATTCAGGGAAATTAGGGAATGAGTATTGTGTCCCTAAATTTGGGTGTGCTAAAGTGTCTGCATGATCATCATTGACGGGACGATCGCTCTGTCTGAATTGAAGCGCATGGCTGCGATCAACATCCGGCCCTCCCAAGGGAATCGCTCGCGCGGCGTCGACGCTCAGGCGACCAGGGCGAAGATCATCGAGTTGGTCGAAAGGCTCATTGCGCCGTGAGCGCTCAGCATCGCGGCCTGGCCGCGGGGCGTTGGCACACCTTCCCTCTCGTCGTCCAGTTGGCCAACGTCGGGAGCGAGGTCGAGAGGGCCCTCGCTTGGCGAGAAAAGAACAACCCCGAATACAGCCGCCGGGCCCTCGACCGGGCTCTCGAGCTTCTCTGGTTGACGATCGATGATCCCCGTCACCGACAGCGTCTTACCGAGCTGACCCGATTGAGGGAAGCCCTTCTGGATTATTTCCTCGGAGATAATCTGTTCGGATCGACGGACAGAAGCTGGCGCAAGTATTTCTACGGCTTCGGTCATGCGGCGGCCGTGCTGAGACAGGCGTCCCGGCAGCCTTAAAGCGTGAATTCAGGGACAGGGGGGACACGTACCGGAAGCGGCGTGGGCATGTCCCAGGCGAGAAGCGTTTGCCGCGCGGCCTGCAGAAGATCGGGACGAACCGATAGCGCAGGAGATGAAGCCGATGCTTTGATATGCTCGAAGGCCAGAGTGATGGCTTCGCGGAATGCCGGCGTTGTTATGACGAACCCCGGCGGGACCTGCAACCCGGCCCGGGCGAGCCGGGCCAGGCCCGCGCCCTTGCCGCCCGCGAGCCGCTCGTCCCGGGCCTTCCGGCTCGAGAGAAAGAGGACCGGCGCCGCCATTTCTGCCCTTCCCTTACCCTTGGAACTTGAGCCCTATGAGTAACAAAACCCGCCGAGCCTGTCAATGAGCGGGTTCTTATAAATGGGGGTGCACATTCAACCTCGAAGCGCAACGACTCGGGTAAAGACTTCTAAGGGTGTTCGATACTTCAAGCACTTCCTCGGCCGGTTATTGATCCGGGATTCGACCGCGGCGATCTCTTCCTCGCTGATGTTACGGAAGTCCGTGCCCTTTGGCAAGAACCAGCGGATCATCCCGTTGGTTTGCTCATTGGTTCCCCTCTGCCACGAGGCGTAAGGACGGGCGAAGTAGCACTTGGTCCCGATCTCCGAGGTGATCTCTTCATGGAGGGCGTTTTCTGTGCCGTTGTCCAGCGTGAGAGTCTGTCTGAGCTTCATCGGCAGACCGGCCAACCGCTTCACGATCGCTCTCCTGGTCTCCTCGGACGCTTTGCGCTCGAGCTTGGTCAGAAGCAGCAGTCGGCTCTTGCGTTCCGTCAGGCTGTTCAGCACGGGCGGGCTCTTCTGGGACTCCATCGTGTCCCCCTCCCAGTGCCCGTAGAAGCGTCGTGAAGCGACGGCTTTCGGTCTGACCTCGATCGGTATCCTATTGGGGATCTTGGTCTTACGAACCTTCCGGCCTATCCCTCTGAGCTTACGCATGCGGTGGGCCCGCCGCAGCAGCAGGACCAGATCCTTTCGATCCTTGGTCCGACGATCATACAGATACTGATAGATCGCCTCATGGCTGATACGTAATCCCCGACGCTCCAAGGGCAGTCTCCCGGCGATGATCTCCGGAGACCAACCCACCTTGAGCTTATCGCGGATATAGGATCGTATCTTCTCGTTGTCGATCCGCGGCCGCCGGCTGGCCTTGCTCCGCCGTTCATCACTCCGGACCTGGGCCCGACAGGGAGTGTAGAGACGACGTTTCGCGCTACCGTTGCGGTTCAGCTCGCGCGAGATCGTACTTTTGTCCCGGTGGAGGGCCTTGGCCATCTCGGCAAGAGTATGGCCTTCGTGATAAAGCTTAGCCAGCCGCTCTCGCTCTCTCACTGTCAGGTGTCTATAGTGTTTTCCCATTTGCACTTAGGATAGCATCCATCTGTAAAACTACCCCAAGTGTTGCACTTCACTATTGAACTCGTACCCCAAAAACGAAAAAAACGCACAGCTCGTTCAGCTAAGAGCTCTGTGCGGATCGCACTGCCTCATAGAACGCCTCGAGGTTCGGCAGTGGCGTACCTGGGGGGATATCGCACCCCGACGAGATGATGAAGTTCCGATAGCCGCGCGTGGCCTCGAGGAGGGCGCGGGTCGCATCGGCCACCGTCTCCGGCGTGCCGCTGTGGAAGACGGCGGTCGGGTCGAGGTTGCCGCCGAGTATGGCCCGCCCCCCGCCTCCCCCGCTCGCGCTCACCCGCTCGAGGGCGGCGACGATGTCCATGGGCGCGCCGAAATGGTAGATCCCGGCCCCCGACTCGAGGACGCGGTCGAGATGGACGAGCCGGGCGCCGCAGTTGTGGAGAATGACCGCGAATCCCGGCGTTTCCGCGGCTTCGACGATACGCCGCACATAGGGCGCCGAAAAGCGCCCCACACCCGCGGGCGAAAGCAGCCCGGCCGCCGGCTCGGCCAGGATGACGCCCCACGCGCCCGTGTCGCGGAAAGCGCGGGCGTAGCGGCCCAGGAAAGCCGTCACGCGTTCGAGGAGCGCCTCCACGACCTCGGGCTCAAGGACGCTTGCCTCGAGCGCCTCACTTACGCCGAAGAGCCGCCCCGCCAGCGAGAAAGGGCCGAGCATGCAGCCCAGGACCGGAACGGCCCCGCCGGTCGCTTCGACCAGCCGTTGCGCCGTCTCGAGCGGCACGCGGGTCCGGGCATCGCCGGGAGCGGGCTCGGGGAGCACCGCGATCCCCGCCCTATCCGCGACGCGCCGCCAGACCACGGTCGGGATCTCGCGCTCGGACATCTTTATCTCGCACCCGTACGCCTCGGCCTCGGCGCTCAGGTCCATGGCCGTGAGCAGGACGGGTGTGCGGAAGCGCTCGTGAAGGGCCATGACCGCCGCGAACTGCGCGTCCGGGCGGCTGACGATGTCGCGCACGCTGGCGCCCGTGATCTCCGCGCCCGCGTACGCCCCGATGGGCATGGCCAGCCGGCCGGGGAAGTCCAAGACGAAGCGGGCGAAGCGGGTGTCCATAAGCGGGCGGCATCATATCGGATAGGCGACAGGAATTCAATAGAGCCGTTTATCGTTTTCGGCCCTAAAAACGCTGTTCCTACAGCTTAGGGGTAGCCCAAAAACGCGGATAAGTTGAAGATATTAAATAATATCCTGTGGTCCGACCCCATTAAAGGGCTGCAGAGCCCTTCCTTATAGCAACTTTTAGCCTGTATCGGACGTATTCCTTAGTGTACTCGGGCTCGAATTCATGAGTGCATCCGGGCAATAGATCGTCCGTGCAGAGGAGTGGAAAATGAAGAAATTAGCGCCGATCGCCCTAACGTTAACTCTCATACTGGCCATACTATCCGCAAACGCCCTCCCGGCCCTGGCCGCGCCGTCTGATTCTGACCAATCCGACCAATCCGCAGCTCCCACCGAAACTACTCCCTCCTCCAACCCTACCACTAAAACCGCCACCAAGCCCTCCTCCCGCCCTCTCGTCGCCGACGAAAAGACCGTCGTCGCCGTGCGCGCCGACTCCCCCATCACGATCGACGGCCGCCTCGACGAGCCCGTGTGGCGGACCGCGCCGGCCGCGACCGGCTTCACCCAGACGAACCCCGACGACGGCTCGCCCGCGACCGAGCCGACCGAGGTCTGGGTGGCCTACGACGACCACGCCCTCTACGTGGCCGCCTTCTGCCGCGACTCCGAGCCCGCGAAGATCCGCAAGCGCCTCGGGCGGCGCGACACGCAGACCGACTCCGACTGGTTCGGCGTGGCCGTCGATCCCTACTTCGACCGGCGCTCCGGCTACGCCTTCTACGTCAACCCGGCCGGGGCCATCACCGACACGGTCCTGTCGAACGACATCAACCGGGACGACTCCTGGGACGGCGTCTGGGAGACCCGGGCCGCGGTCAACGGCGAGGGCTGGGCCGTCGAGCTCCGCATCCCCTTCGACCAGCTCCGCTTCACGAAAAAGGACGAGTATGTCTGGGGCATCAACTTCCGGCGCATGATCCGGCGCAAGAACGAGGAATCGACCTTCAACTGGTCGCCCCGCGACGAGGCCGCCTTCGTCTCGCGGTTCGCGCGCCTCGAGGGGATCGGCGGGATCCGTCCGGGCCGGCACATCGAGTTCATCCCTTACGCGGTCAGCCAGGCCCAGCTCCGGCCGGCCGAGGCGGGCAACCCGTTCGAGACGGGGCGGCGGGCGCTCGGGAACGCCGGCTTCGACCTCAAGGTCGGCCTCAAGAGCAACCTGACCCTCGATACTACGGTCAATCCCGACTTCGGGCAGGTCGAGGTCGACCCGGCCGTCCTCAACCTCTCGGCCTACGAGACCTACTACCAGGAGAAGCGGCCGTTCTTCATCGAGGGCGCGTCGCTGTTCAACAATTTCGGGCGGGGCGGGGTGTTCCTCAACGCCAACATCAACTGGCCCATGCCGCGGTTCTTCTACAGCCGGCGCGTGGGACGGGCGCCGCAGGGCTACGCGACCGAGGACGGCTACGTGCGGATGCCCGACCGGACGACCATCCTGGGCGCGGCCAAGCTCACGGGGCAGCTGGCCGGAGGCTGGAACGTCGGTTTCCTGAACGCCGTGACCGGGCGCGAGCTCGCCAGCATCGATCAGGAGGGTGCGCGCCTGACCCAGGAGGTCGAGCCGCTCTCGTACTACGGCGCGCTGCGCGTCCAGAAGGACATCGACGAGGGGAGGCGCGGCTTCGGGCTGATGGCCACGGGCGTCATGCGCGACCTCGACGGCGGGGGCGGCGGCTCCGTGCCGAACGACGCGCTGGCGGCCATGCTCAACCGTAACGCGTTCACGTTGGCGGCCGACGGGTGGGCCTTCCTCGACAAGGGCAAGAGCTGGGTGGTGGGCGGCTGGGTCGGGGGGACGCGGGTGGAGGGCGGCGTCGACGCCATCTGGCGGCTGCAGAACTCGTCGACCCACTACTTCCAGCGGCCCGACGCGACACATGTCGAGCTCGATCCGGCGGCGACCTCGCTCAGCGGCTGGGGGGCGCGGCTCAACCTGGCCAAGCAGCGCGGGAACGTGATGGTCCTGTTCAACGCGGGGGCCCTTTCGCCGGGGTTCAACCCGAACGACGCGGGGTTCCAGCAGGGAGGGTCCGACGTCATCAACCTTCAGTTCCTGCCGGGGTATCAGTGGACCAAGCCGGGCAAGGTGTTCCTGAGAGCGCTCGCTGCCGGGGGATGGTTTCGCAACTACGACTTCGGGGGCAACAAGAACTGGGACGGCGGGTTAGCCTTCTTCGAGGGGCAGCTGCGGAACTTCTGGGGGGTCAACGCCATGGTGGCCTACAATCCCGATACGATCAGCAAGAACCTGACCCGGGGCGGGCCGCTGGCCCTCATCCCGTCGGGGTGGCAGATCGAGGGAGGGGTGACCACCGACAGCCGCAAAGCGGTCGTTTTCGAGCTCTTCGCGACGAACTACCGGCGGCCGCGGGACGGGAACGAGTGGAACGGGCGGTTCTCGGCGCGCTGGAAGCCGGGGTCGAACTTCAGCCTGTCGGTCGGACCGACGGTGGGGTTCGAGACGAGCGAGATCCAGTGGGTGCGGCGGATCGCGGACGAGCTGATGACCGAGACGTTCGGCGCGCGGTACGTGTTCGGACGCATCGACCAGAAGGTGCTGGGGAGCGAGGTGAGGCTCGACTGGACGTTCACGCCGCGGCTGACGCTGCAGGCCTACGTGCAGCCGTTCCTCGCGGTCGGGCACTACGATAGGTTTAAAGAGTTGGCGGCACCGAAGACGTACGAGTATAACGTGTACGGGGAAGGCGCGAGTGGCGGAGGGGGCGGGGGCGGCGGCGCGGAGGCGTCAACGATCGTTTACGATCCGGTGAGCGACAGGTACACGGTCGATCCGGACGGAGCGGAGGGAGCGGCGGCGCCGTTCTCGTTCTCCAATCCGGATTTCAACTACAAGTCGCTGCGGGGGACGGTCGTCCTGAGGTGGGAGTACCGGCCGGGGAGCCTGCTGTACTTCGTGTGGACGCAGAACCGCGCCGATTTCGCGAACCCCGGGAACCTGCGGCTCGGCCGCGACCTCGGCGACCTGTTCTCCGCTCCCGGCGACAACATCTTCCTGCTGAAGGTCTCTTACCGGTTTTAACGGGGTCGGACCACCTTATTTCTATTATTATTTACATGTTAAGTGCGTTTTGTGGCAGTTCGTTCAGTTTGAAATGCATGTTTTTGGCCCCGAAAACGTAAACCGACAGTATGCTGCGGCAGATAAGCTCTCGATCAGCCAATAAATTCGTTTTCAGGGCCAAAAACGTCATTTCCAATCAATAGACCTCGCCCAAAAAGCTCGTAACTTGTTTATTTCTATTAAGATATTGTGGTCCGACCCCAAAGAATCACCGCTTGCGGTTCATCTCCTGCCAGACGACGTTGGAACCGACGTTGGGGTTGTAGCCGGGGCTGTCGCTGAGGATGTACTCGCTGCCGTTGGTCCACACGTTCCCATACCCGGACGGAAGCTCGACGGCCCGGTTGCTGCCGGGGTCGATATACGTATCCACGCCGCGGTACGCCTGGGTGTACTTCTCGAACATCCGGTCCTGGGCCGCGCTCCGGTTCTGGTAGGTCTGGGTGATGATGTCGTCGACCTCGTTCATGGTCTGGCGGATCTGCTGCAGCCGGGCGAAGATGGCCTGCTGTTGGCGAAGCTGTTCGCGCGTGATCACGGCCGCCAGTCGCGTGTAGTTCACGCCCCAGAGCGGATTGTCGGCCCGGGAAAAGACCATGATCTGGAAGAGCCGGACCTTGGACGCCATCTCCTCGCTCGGGGCCCGGAAGCTCTCGACCTGTGGCACCCAGGTGATGAGGGCGACCTGGCCGTACATCGTCGGCGTGTAGGCGATGATATAGGAGATCGAACAGGTGAAGTCCTCGGTCATCCGCCGGCCGTTGTACGTGTATTCGACCTTGACGCGCGCCGAGTCGGCCCGGGTCTCGATGGGGCTCTTGGGCGGCGAGATCTGGTGGAAGACGTTGAGTTGCGCGTTGCCGACCGCCAGAACGTACTGGGCCAGGCCGGGAAGAGGCTGGGTCTCGACGACCTTGAGATCGCTGACGCCCGACCGCGCCCGGGGGAGGTAGAAATTCTGCAGGAATTCCGCGGGACCGATCGGCTGCATGACCGGGGTTCCCTGCTGGGCGTAGGTGTAGTTCATGGTCTGGTCCTGGGACCACATGAAGGTCATCGGCGCGGGCTTTTCAAAGGCGCAAAGCCCGTCGGGGCTCGAGATGGCGTAGGCCGTTTGGGCGTCGGGGGGGATCTTGTTGAAATCCCAGGTGACCCCGCCCTGGAAATTCCAGTCCTTGGGGACGAGCATCCGGAAGACCTCGTAGCCGAAGCCCTGCTGGTCGATGATGATCTGGTTGCGGAAGTAAAGCGGCTGGGAGGGAGCGGAGGCAGGAGCGGCGGGCGCCTGAATTCGGGGCTGGAAATGGCCATGGGAAGCCGCCGGAGCCACGAACGGGGGCGGGGAAAGGGGGAAGCTGGCAGCCGCGGGTGGATCCGGCGGTCCGGGCGGGTTTTCGGCCGGCAGCGGGCCCGAGAGCAGGATCAGGGCGGCGAGGGCGCCAAGGGCCGTCAGGGCGCAGGCGGCGAAAGCCGGGCCGGGCCTGAAGAAAGACGCGGGTCGGGGTGACCTCCGGATACGCCGAGCGTTCATGGGTTCCCTCCTTCGGAAGCGCGAGATATCTGAGGGAACTATAAGCCCGGCGGAAGCGCCTTGTCAACGGCGCGAACAGACCTTAGAAGGGGCCATGTGCTCTTCTGGGTCGAGATGATCGTTTTCAGCCAAAAACGTCGTTTCTACAGCTTGGGAACAGACCAAAACCGAAGCTATCTTGCAGAAATCAAGAAAAATATGGTGGTCCGACCCCGATCAGTAAGTGATGCGCTTGACGACGATGACCGGCGTAAGGCCGTAGCTCATGCCGTCGACCGTCACGGACTGCGCGGCGTCGAAGTCGAGCAGGCACTTGACGGTCCCGTCCTCGCCGATGGTGAAGCTGCAGGGCACCGTGATGACCTTGGGCGGGTCGATGGTCAGCGTCCAGGTGCGTCCGTTGACCACGATGGACGCC
>Ga0194126_10011098_pt1 | contig 11664 bp, 7 predicted proteins | sample TA2KigC150mmetaG_FD_148641 | JGI IMG/M metagenome (GOLD analysis project Ga0194126, IMG submission 148641) | Freshwater microbial communities from Lake Tanganyika, Tanzania - TA2015035 Kigoma Deep Cast 150m | ecosystem: Environmental > Aquatic > Freshwater > Lake | place: Tanzania: Lake...
CATTGCTTGTTCTTCAAAATGATATTCAAGCAGTAAAGCCATTGTTTCGGATGCCAGATTAGCATTTTTCAACCCAAGATTATTAACGACTTCGAAATAACTGAGGAGTCCTGCACTAGATTCGTCTGAACTGTCACTGGTCTTTTGCCCTGCCTTTCTTAACTTCTACCACTATCGCAGCAGAATCCATCAGGACATTCTTGTTCCTGATTCCAGCCAGTTTGGCGGTGATATTTTTAGGTTTTATCAGATCAAGCTCTCTACGCAAGGCTTCGTTGACAACCCGGCTCCTAGAGACGCTGGACACTTATTTTTCAAGTGTTTCTTTCACTTCCTGATCAATCATAAAATTCAGTTTATAGGATTTCTTTTCGGGCACCTCATTATTTGACCCCATTTGACCCCATTATTGTGCTTCTCCTTATTCGCTATATTGATTACACCATGATTATCCTCTATTTTTGCCTGAAGACCGACTAAAAGAACCTATCAACTGGCTAAAAAGATCAGATCCGGAACTGCTTACGGTAGTGAATATATTCACATTAATTAAAATTTCATAAAGTTTCGCTGCTAAGCAAAGACTTCTCTTCGTCGATAGTGATAAATAATGGGGGACAAGTCCATAATTGTTAAAAGCTCCATTCCCTAAACACAAGTATCTAGAGCGGGCAAGATTAACGCTGAACCAGAGTTAGCCTTGCCCACCATTTAATTCAATTACTAATTTGCTCTACTTGGTACAGTTTAAAGTAAAATCTGCATTATTTGACACCACTGGCAATGGTGTTATAATGTTAACCTTTTGCCATAAAAAGCCTGTTCCAACCCCTCCTCCACAACCAATTGTCCAATCATCCTTAATCTTTTTAGTGCCGGGCGCATTAAAAATGATCGTTTCAACCGGACCTTGCACTCCGTCACTGCGCTCCCACCTATAAGTGACCGTACAGGATCCGTTAGTGGTGATATCTGCTTCAAAGTTAATTTTTACCGGGCCGGGGCCAGTATAGGAATTGGGATTTGCATAAGCGAAAACCTTTGTAACATGTGGAGGTCCCGTCGCTCCGCCGCCACCTCCCGGTGGTTGTTGCGGTGGCTGCTGTTGCCCAGAACCATGTACTTCAACCTTGATAGTCTTTGTCTTGGTGCCACCACATCCAGTTGCCGTCAGGGTGAATGTTGTTGTGGATGTTGGCGAAACATGCCTTGAGCCCGGGGAACCAACCTCACCAAAACCTCCGGGAGAGAGTTCGACGGATCGGACCAACGGACCACTGTTGCCGTTAGTAATCGGACCCCATTCAAGTAGCACTGTCTGACCAGGAGAAACAACCGGAGGATGTGCCTCAAAGAATGTAAAGGTCGGAGGCCCTTCACAACCAGAAGGAGATGGTATTACTTTTGGTTGAAGTCCTGGATCAGATTGTGGACCAGGTTCCGGTCCAGGCTGCGGGCCTGGTTCCTGGTGCCCAGGTTCTGCTTGTGGGGTTGGCTCAGGGTGTGGTTCAGGTTCACCATGAGGGCTTGGTTCAAGATGAGGGTCCGGCTCCAGATGGGGGTCTTCTTGTGACCATTCCGGAGACGATTCACCACAGCCTAAAAATCCACAACCGGATAGACTAATCGCTAACAAGATCACCATAAAAATTAAGGACAATCTTTGTTTCATTTTTTCTCCTTTCTCTAAACTAATGTTGTATTGCTGTAATATAAAAAAGTACCCGTTAGATTCCCTAAACATATTTAAAACGGCAGTTCATACGGGCCGAATTCTTGATATTAAGCGTCAAACAATAAGCTGTATTTTTGCCTTCTGCACTGGATGCCCGCTTTGTTTATCAAGCTAAAATACTTAACTGCAACAGCACCTGCAGTATGGGATCAGGGCGTGAAATTTATTTTGTATTTAGGACTGCCAGTAAATCTTTCAAATTAGTGGCATGCAATAGCCCGCCCCTGATCTCATTTCAAAATCTGCCTCTGATAACTTGCGGTCAAGGTCACTAAAAGCCCTTTTCTATTTCAAGTTAATGCATCCTCCTTCACTTCTGCAAATTAAACCGCTCCATTCCTAAGGTAGTAGCTTCATTGTGTATATAATCGGTTCATCATCAACCGAGAAGTACTCATTGGCCAGCCAGGCATCGGTCATATCAGTGTTGTGCTTACTCATGAAATACTCGTTCTGACCGGTAATCAGCATCATGTAGGCCTTCGGCTGCGGTTCGAAACTAACAATAATCCGCGGGGCCGAAGCAAGATCAGCGATGTACGGCGGTGCAACTTCGTTAAAACGGGCCCGCTTGTTTGTTTCGCCATCACCGGCAAAGGGAAACGGACCGTAATTGACCAGGGGACGTAGCATGGCAGAAGAGCCCAGAACATGATCAAAGCGGATCTTATGGATCTCCCCCCACCTCCAGCTCTCCGGGCCGGGGTTACCAAAGGTCTCTTCTAAGAGCAGGCAGCTTTCGACAAAAGCAAGCGTTGCAATATCAGATACCGATTCTTTTTCGGTTGTATTAATGTTGTTGAAGAAGCTATCCGCCTTCTCTACCAGGTCAAAGAAATTTTCCATGCTGATATAGCGCTCTTTAATATACTCTGCCGCCAGATCATCACCCAGTTCATCGGCAAACGTATTAAAAGCAAAGCGAACGTAAAACGTATTATAGATTGAAGTTGCCGCCGAATCGATGGTGCTGTCGCCATCCCAGCTCAGTAAGAGTTCGTACGCCTTCTTCAGGTTAGGATCATTATTTTCATCCAGTCGCACATGCTCTTTTACAATCTCCTGCATTTTGGCAGCAAGAACAGTGAAAGTATCTGTTTGAGCCTTTTTCATCTGCTCAGCATCAATCACCGTGTTTCCCTCAAGCAGTCGGGCAACGTTCTCGTAGCGATAACCCGGCGAGTAAGTACCGTTTAAATAGTAGGGGTAATCATTAGCCGGTTTGTTATTGGCGGTAATCACATAATGCCAGGGCGGGTTCTTCACACCAGGGTAATCGTCATCGGGGATATTACCGTCCCAATTACGCAAGGTTATTTCACCGTCGGCAATCAGGTTGCCTGTTCCCTCGATCCGCAGCGGCAGCGAGCCGATCACCCGGTAAGCAATATTACCCTGGTCATCGGCAAATACCAGGTTCTGCGGAGAGATGCGCAGGTGATCTGCCCCTTTCATAAATTCATTGTAATTATTGGCTGCATTCATCAGGTAAAAACCTTTTAAATCAATGGTATCGAAGCCTGTCCAATCAAGGCTGATATCAATACCCAAATCGGCAAAAACTTCGCTGAGAACCGGTTTATGTTCTACGTAATAGACACTTTTCACAACCGGTTCTTCACCCTTGACCTTAAAGGTAAACTCTTTTTCAGCCAGGGGATAATCTGCACCTTCAAAGCGGTATGTTTTCTCTTCCCAGTCGATTTTTTCCTTAAAAAGATCAACCATATCTGTCCCCTGGTTGGTTACCCCCCAGGCACAGTGGCGATTATATCCTGAAACAACAAAGGGCAGCCCGGTAATCTGGGCCCCTGTAACTTCAAAATCACCTGCCTTGACACTGATCAGGTAAAAATCATTGGGCAGTTTCGAATTGTGAACCTGCATATCGCTGGCTAAAATGGCCCCGCTGTGAACTGTCAATTCCGGCCCCACAGCCCAGCCGTTTGAAGCCGAACTACAACCTAGTAACCAGCCATAATAATCCTTTACAGCAGCCAGCTTACTGTCATCAAGCTCGTTGAATCCGAAATTACTAACTGAAGTGGGTGTGCCATCTGGCACATAATTAATCAGTTTTCGTCCCTGCTCAAGCCCAATCCGGTCAATGATACGCTGATAGAGAAGCTCGTGCTGCATGTTATAAGCCAGAGACCAATTGAGCATCATGCCAACAACAATGGAATCGGCTATCTCCCACTGCTCTTCCTCCATCCCCAAAAGTATCATGTAGAGGTTTGGTCCGTTTAAATCCAGGTAATGATTTATACCGTCAACATAGCGTTGATAGAGATTTTTTAATTCGGGATCCATAATCCGCACATAATCTTTGGCCCTTTCTTCAAAACCTACCGCCCTTAGAAAAACATCGCGGCTTAAGTTCTCAGCGCCGGCAAATTCAGAGATCCGACCCTGCCCTACCCGGCGGGTAAATTCCATCTGGAAAAGCCGATCCTGGGCATTGACATAACCCCAGGCAAAGAAGAGATCCTCCATGGAATCAGCAGTAATAGCGGGCACAGCGTAGCTGTTCCTTTCCACCGTTACCGGCGCCGAAAGCGAAGGGGCAATAACATCTGAATGGTAATCCGGTAAACCTGTACGCAAGAAAACATAGACTGCAACTGCAATAACAATAATCAGGATCAGAAACACCAAAAGTACCTTCTTCAACATCGAAACGCCCCTCCACTCTCTAAATAATTAATACCATTATACTCTCCTTCAAATAATAATTTAATACATTCAATATAGTTTTACAAGAATAATGAATCTGACAACTATCCCGTGAACCGAATCGCTGAGTATCCCATATGTAGAAAATAAAATCGCTTTTTGCTGATAAACCGGGAGAAACCATCACTTTAACCTGGCGCTCCGGTTCTGCCTCCTGTAGGTCATTAAGAATTTCTTCAGCAATCTGGCTTAAATCAAATTTCTACTCTATTAATTCTGTACGGGTAATGTAGGAAAGCTTAAGCAGGTTATCTACCAAATTACTAATCTAAAGGGATGCTTATTAATCCGGTTAAGATAATGGAAGGAAGGCTCTGTTTGTCAAGCTGATCACTATATTTTACAGTCAGGCTGGTACTAAAAGCATTAAGGGCCCTTATTAAGGGGGGGGCGGAAATCATGTGAAGTGGAATAGACAAAAGTTGCTAGTTCTCGGTTAACTGCTTCAACCTATATACTATTCTCATTGCTCTACATTTATGATATGACGGCTGTTCACTGGAATTGTTCACATTATGACTCTTGCCTTAAATATAGTTTGAGAAGACCACTTTACCCCAACGCCCTATCAGCCTCTCCCGCTTATCTGCTCGGAAATAACTGTCTTAATAATCTTTCTTGTATTGACGCTGTTGATAATACTCTGCGCCTCCTTAGCTTTTTGGCGGTAATTTGAATCAGCCATAATCAATTGTAATGCCTCAGCTATTTTCCTTTCAGTCAGCTTACTTCTACGAAGCTGAACCGCGTTGCCAAACTTCTGGTATAAAAAGATATTTAAATCCTGCTCGGGCTGCATCCCGATACCGACAAAGGGCACCCCTGCTGATACGGTCGTTTGAACCGTACCCTGACCGCCATGTATAACTGCAATATCCACTCTTTGGGTAACTTCGAGAGCAGGCAGCCAATCAGTTACCAAAACATTATCAGGAATCCTGTCGCCCGGCTTCAAATGACTTTTTATCGGCGCAACAACAGCTACGTCGAGCCCTGCAAAAGCGACAAGAGTTTTAAGTAAGATTTCTCTATTGGCAGAGCTGCCCATAGCAAAGTAAATTTTTGTTTTCCCTTTTTCTGAAAGCAGCTGCTCCACTTCAGGCGGAATTGGGTTCTTTAAGTGCGCAAATAGCGGGCCGGAGAAATACCATCCTTCAGGCAGTTCTTTAAGTAAACTTGGTTCCCGCGCTTCGGCAACGATATTTACATCACCTTCCCACAACTGAAGAAAAGTGTTCGGTTTCGGCAGTCCGAAATTCCGGGCAGCTTTTCGCACATTACCCAAAAATAGGGGTACGTTAAGCAGCAGCCAGGCCCCTAATCTGTTTACCCATTTTGGCCAAAACGGGCTTACAGGCAGGTTTGCTTTTAAGTATGGGCGTGAAAGAGCAAGAGGTATAACGTTAAACAGTAAAGTGCCTGTTAAGCGACATGATAAAGAAAATGTGAGCACGGAGCCAAGAAATGCTGCCACAGGCTTAAGCTGCACAATCAGTTTAATCTCTGCAAGAATCCGCTGCTCAACTTCTCCATAAGACCAGGGTTGCTTTAACGATTCACCCCGATCAATTTTCCATAAAAGTTCGATTTTTTCTGGCCCTTCCCTGGGCGCCAAACAATGCAGTGTAAATCCAGCTTCTTCAACCAATTCTTCAAACTGCCCACCGTATGAGAAAAAATGGCATTCATACTGGCCTTTGAAAAGCTTCGCCACTTCAATCATCCGTGTGGTCTCAGCAATATTCCAGCCAACAGTTCCAAATAGCAGTTTATGTTTTATCTAAACCCTCTCCCCCAAAGGTTTTTGGTACAAAGTTACCGATTTCTTTTGCCCAGGTGAAGCTGATGAAGCCATGCTGGAAATTAACCTTCTTTAAAGTATGAGACGATCGGCTTGATGGCCAGGATAAACGCTGCTATAATGAAAAGCCATACATAACTCAAAACAAAATCTACAAGATATGCCCCTAAAACCATGCCAAACAAGATGCAACTCCATTTTATTAAACCAATATCCATAACCGAATACTTCTTGTCTTTAAAAAGCTTCATAGTGTATGCACCTCACCACATAAGATATTCGATATTGCAGCCATATATTCCACGCCAGACTAAAAGCTCCTTTTATTCACTCTTTTATTCACACTACAGCAATCAATGACAAGAGTTTACATATTCAACGATTTCAGTGATATACTCTTTCTTTGTAAAGTCAACCGGTTTACTATAGGCTGCCAGCATCCCCTTTTCATCCCTGGTCAACTCTTTTTTCTGCTTCTTTTTAACCTTTATTTTCCACTCCAGTAAAGACATTAATAATTTATCGCTTAATGGAAGCTTAGCGTAGTTGAAGCCGCCCCGTAAATAGAAAAATTTAATTTTATCCTGCTGGTCCGGAGAAAAATTGTTAGTAATAATCTCTTTCTTAACATCCTCGCTTGATGGGGATGCCCCTGTAGCAAAAACTACCAGCTTTTTACCGGCTAGCTTCTCCAGATTACCGGTAATCAGCTTTAAGCCGATAATTCCAACGGCATGCAAACTGCCGCCATAAATCACCGTATCGTACCCACTCAACAGGCTAATACTAACTTTGGAAGCCTCAAATAGATCGGCGGAAAGCTCTTCGGCAAGCCAAACTGCATATTTTTTAACAAAACCAGTTTTTGATTTGTAAATAACGACCGTTTTCATAGCTTGGTGACTCCCTTCGGGTTAATAATTAACTGCACCAGCTTTAAATGATTATAAACGGGTTAATCGCTGCTCAATGTCCTGAGTCTAAACCTGTATCTGCGCTATAACCCACATTGATACCGAAAAAGATCTGCTCCCAGGGGCTAAAATCCGACTGCAGTTGAGTCTCATTGTGCAGGATTGAGCAGTAAAAGCTTATCCAGCTCTTTTGCCGAAGTATAATGAGCCGGTACTTGATTGCCTGTTGCCCAATGAACTGCCAAATCACCATAGTGGGGGCTTAAATAATGACCTGACTGACCCGGCGGGCTAATTAAAGTCATAGTGGAAAGATCGGCCATATCAACGACAATTCTGATGCAGGCTCCACTTTTCATTTCAAATGGGTTATTGTGATCCCACCACCCGGCATGGATCGTAAAATCATCACCGGGGTAAGCATAAGGCCCCAGGTTTAAGAATGGCAGCACTTCGCCAAGTGTATGCCTGATAGGCATTTTGTGAACCTGGCCCCACTCCCACTTACTCTGGTTGGTGCCAACCGCTCCGGTAACTAGTTCAATAGCATCTCTTAAGCTTTTAACAATCAGATCATCTCTGTTTTCACGGGTTGATGTTGTGCTGTCATTCCACAGATAGTGGTCCGGTTGATCGCTGTATCTGATCAACCATTGCAGGGGTATGGAGATGGCCAATCCCTTATAGAATTCTTTCACAACTTCATCTCCGATATCATCGGCAAGTGTATTATAAATTAAGCGATCGATAAAGGCATTAAAGATGGTTGCCTCCACGCTGTCTAAGCTGATGCTTTTATCCCAGTTGACAAGCATCTCTACGTAAGAGGCCAGATCTTCATCTTCTGAAGCGGCTTCGACAATCAGTGGAACAAAACGCTCTGCAACGTGAGAGCCGGTATCGTTTTGCATTTGCCTAATCTCATCAACACTAAACTTTTGCTGTGACTGCATTATCGCCTCAAAGCGGTAAGGCCGCTCAAACATAAAATAGGCCGTGCCGTAAAATTCTTCATCGACTACTTCCGGCATTTGGTTAAAAGAAGCCAGGTAACCTTTTTCCGGATTGATAGCGTATGGGTGCTCATCAAAAGGCACAAAACCGATCCAGCCATATTGATCAGCTTCACCGGGCACCGGAACAGGGTTAGTGCCGCTCTTCCTTAAAGGTAAAGTAGTAATGTACTGGTAACCGATATTACCCTCGATATCTGCATAACCGACATGAACACTGCCGCCCTCTGCCATGCTGAGTGCAGATCGGAACTCCTCAAAGTTATTCGCCCGGTTAACGGTCAACAGTGCGTTCAAAGTGCCGTCGCTTCCCATTAAGCCCGGCCACATCATTGCAGTATTATCCGGGAGGCCACCTACTACTTCACTGACGATCGGACCGTGGCGTGAATTTTTAATTTTAATATCTTCCTCAAGATAGCCGCCCTTTTCTTTAATCTTGATAATATCGTTAATAATCCTGAAATCTTCATAGCCTTCTTCGGTTAAATATTGATCTTCGTTTTCTGGATTAAGCTTCTCGATAATAAAATCGAGGTTATCACCGTTTCCAACAGTGATGCTCCAGGCCACTTGTCCATTAAAGCCCAGGGCATGTACACCTGGCACGCCGGGAATTGAACCGCCGATAACATCATATGATGGGCTGTTTAAATGGATTAGGTAAAAAAGGGCCGGTATGACCGCTTCAAGATCAGGGCTACCGGTAAAAACCGCATTTCCTGTAGTAGTGCGGTCGCCGGAAAAAACCATCCAGTTACTGGCCCTGATGCGTAGTGGAATCGGGCTGTAGAAGTTTTCGAGGGTCATCTCCGGCAGTACGCCAGATGTTTGTTGTGGGGTTTCAAGAGTAATAGCCATCTCCTTCTCGTTGAGTGGACCGGAAATGACCGGTGCCTGGGCCGGAATCCAGGGCAGCAGGTCGTTCAAAACATCTGCCCCGGCGTTTTCATGAATTTGATGAAGAATTGGCTTGATGGAACGGGTAGAGTTTAAGCGGAAAGACATCAAAATGGCCCCAACCAAAGAATCAGCCGGCTCCCATGATACGGGTTTACCACCGAGAATAATATACTCACGGGGGAGATGCTTAACCGTTGCCAGATAAGCATTTACACCACGGGCATAAGCATCTACCGCCAGCCTAGTTTCAGGAGTCAGGTTTATATACTCTCCCTGGGCGGCCCTGTAAAAGCCCAATGTTTTAAAGTAACGGTCGGATTCCAGTGTAGTTTCGCCAAAGATGGTTGAAAGTTCCCCTTTGCCGGCCAGCCTGGTTAAATCCATTTGAAACATTCGTTCCCTCGCTGTAATATAACCCTGGGCGAAGAAAAGGTCCTCGTCAGTTTCAGCAAAGATATGGGGTATTCCATATTCATCAGTTCGAACTTCAACAGGTGCAGTTAGCCCTTCGATATCAATAATGCCGGTATATTTGGGCACCGCCAAGCGAAAAAAGATTTGGAAGCCAATTACTGCTGCTACCACCAATACGATCAATGTGATGATGACGCCTTTAATCCATTTGCCAAGCTTACCTTTCACCGGTTGCTCACTCCTTCTTTTCCATAAAAACATCTCGTTAATAATAGTAAATCATCTAATAGTAAGGCCTCTCAAACAGAAGTTAAGCCCATATAATTGTGTAAAAACGTAGGAGCCATCTCTGGTCTCCATCGGTTAGAATAAAGTTGTTCAAACAAAACCTAACTGAGAGGAGATTCGAAATGGCTCAATACCAGATTACCGTAGATTCGCAAACTTTGCACCAACTATTTCTGACTAAATCGAAAGACTCAGGAGTGTCAGCGTTGTTGGAATCAGTATTAAACCAGATTTTACAGGCGGAAGCCACCGAGCAGCTGCAAGCGGAACCTTACGAGCGCACTGATGAGCGTCAAGGCTATCGCAACGGCAGCTATCCCCATAAGCTGACCACTAGGGTGGGCACTTTGACTTTAAGGATTCCCCGCCTCCGCAACGGTAAGTTCTCGACAGAGATGTTCGCCCGCTACCAAAGAAGCGAGCAAGCCTTGGTATTAGCGATGATGGAGATGGTCATCAACGGGGTCTCAACCCGTAAAGTTACCCTGGTTACCGAAGAGCTCTGTGGAGCTCAGTTCTCCAAGTCGACCGTCTCTGAACTCTGCAAGAACTTAGACCCTTTAGTTGATTCCTGGAACCACAGACCGTTAACGGAGCGCTATCCCTTCGTGGTAGTTGATGCCATGGTGACCAAGGTCCGTGAAGAAGGCCGGGTGCGGATGAGAGGGCTGCTCTTAGCCTTTGGGGTGAGTATTAAAGGTTACCGTGAGCTCTTAGGCTTCTGGGTCGGTGACAGCGAATCTGAGGCCAGCTGGAGCGAGTTCTTTGCCGATCTGAAACGAAGAGGCTTAAGAGGGGTAGAGCTGATTGTCTCCGACCAGCATAGCGGTCTGGTCAAAGCGATCCGCACTCATTACCAGGGAGTAACCTGGCAAAGGTGCCAGACCCATTTTATGCGCAATATCCTAGACTCTACCCCTAAAGCCCTAAAAGAAGAGCTCTATCCGAAGCTAAGGGCGATGCTTGATGCTCCAGATCTCCAAACAGCAAGGTTGTTGTTTTCAAAGACCGTTGAAGATTATCAGGACAGGGCACCGAAAGCGATGAAAACTTTAGAAACCGGCTTCGATGATGCCACTGCTGTGCTGATCTTACCTGAAAAATACCGTAAACGCCTGCGCACTTCTAATGCCATGGAACGGCTGATTGAGGAAGTGCGCCGCCGGGAAAGGGTGATCCGCATCTTTCCCAATCGTGAATCACTTACACGCCTGCTCGGAGCGCTACTGATCGAGTTTGACGAGAAGTGGGCCAGTGGCCGCCGCTACTTAGATATGGCCGAGTTCGAATCATGGTTGCAAGACCGGCCAGCTAATGCAAAAAAGGTGACAAGGATAATGTGACGCTAATGTTTCTAACCGAAATCGTTTTTACACAAAATTAAGGACTTGATCCTCAAACAGAAATATTATTTAATTTGAGTAATAATACCATGAATAGAAACTAATACAAAAGAAATCTGTTGAATTACATGGAGGTGTTATACAGCGATAAAGAACAATTTTCAACAACTATGGCCCCTTGATATTTTAGTGTTAAAGGATTATCCTCATAATTTCCTCCCGAAGATCTATGATAATTCTTCCACATATGGAACAAGACTGCAGGAATTATAAATATTTTGTTGAATGGCTTTGTACAAGTAAAAATACTAATTGGGAAAGGCATGAGGGCATGTATCGTATACTATTGGCAACCGATGGTTCCAAGAGCATGAAGAGGCTTGTTGAGGAAGTTTTAACGATTGCCGTCGCACTTGAAGCAGAAGTTACTATTTTAAATGTCATAGAGCATAATGACTTTAGCTACATGGTAAATACCCCTTATACCGTTGAAATCAAGAATGATGTTAACAAACAG
>Ga0194126_10011099_pt1 | contig 11664 bp, 13 predicted proteins | sample TA2KigC150mmetaG_FD_148641 | JGI IMG/M metagenome (GOLD analysis project Ga0194126, IMG submission 148641) | Freshwater microbial communities from Lake Tanganyika, Tanzania - TA2015035 Kigoma Deep Cast 150m | ecosystem: Environmental > Aquatic > Freshwater > Lake | place: Tanzania: Lake...
AACTGACTCCAAAGCAATCTATGGAAGGAAGGATATCCGCTCACTCCCCCGCGAATCGCTGCTCCTGGGGGTTGCCGGAGATGAATTGCCGGTTCTATTGAATCTCTTTGATCCGATTCCGGGGCCAATTCTGATCGCCGGCGATAAAGGCAGCGGCAAAACCATGCTTCTGCAATCGATCGCGCACGCGGCGGAAGGCATGCATGCCCCGAAAGATCTGCAATTCGGCGTGATCACTCCTCATCCCGAGCAATGGCATCGTTTTCAAACCAGCAAGACCACCTCAGGAATCTACTCTACAAAGCATGAACTGGCGCTCGAACTGCTGCAATCCCTCGTCACCTGGGCGCACAACAACAAGGGGGATCAGCAATCCATCCTGCTGATCATCGAGGAATTGGATCTGCTCACTCAGTGCGACGAACAAGCCTGTCAGAATCTTCGCTGGCTGTTGCTCCGCGGCCCCAGCCGCAGGGTATGGCCGATTGTCACCCTCGAGGCCGGCCTGGCCCGCGACCTCAAGGATTGGATGGACTTCTTTCGCACGCGAATTTTCGGTCGAATCAATGGATTGAATGAAGCCCAATTCCTCACCGGCCGATCTGAATTCCCTCCGTCCCAGCCTGGGACGAGTCCGAATTTCGCCCTCTGGGAAGGCGACCATTGGCTGCAGTTTTGGGCTCCCAGCGTGGGATCCAGTTGAAAGGAATTTGAACATGCACACCGGAATGTTATGGTTCGATAACGACCCGCGCACAACGCTGAGCGTCAAAATCCAGAAAGCCATGGATTACTACAGACAAAAATACGGTCGCATACCCGACCTGTGTCTGGTTCATCCCAGCATGCTGGACTCCGGCCAGAAGCATATCGAAATGGGGAAATTGATCATTCGCGGGTATCGCCCCGTGATGCCTGGCCATCTATGGATAGGTGTCGAAGATCAAAAATGAGCGAAGCGGCCCTCGTTCATTTCTTCTGGTACATCCTTTACCTCAACCGTCTTCCTGGTAAACCTCCCGCGGGCAAACCGTGGGAGGAATTCATCCCTCAGTCGCCACCACGAAGGCAAGAGCATGTTCATGCGTGTGACTCAGGCTGACAGACCATTGATGGAGTCCGAGTTCCTCTGAGCGCTTTTTCGCAACTCCATGCAAGATCAGATACGGGGCACGGTTCTCATCGCCTGCGATTTCTATCTCCCCCCATCCAACCTCTCCGATGCCGCAACGCAATGCCTTGGCGGCGGCTTCCTTTGCGGCAAAACGTGCCGCCAGCGATGCAGCGTTTCCACCGCACGCAAGCTGCTCGCCTGAAGTAAAGATCCGGTTCACGAAGCGATCCCCATGCCTTTCCACAGCCAGGCGAATGCGCTCAATTTCGATCAGATCTACTCCGCTGGAGAGATTCATGGATAAGGGAATTCACGGACCGGCGGTTGCGATAACCAAGCGATCCGGGTCAATGTACTTGCGGGCGGTTTCCAGCACATCCTCGCGCGAGACCTCCTGAACGAGTCCCTCATACCGATGGTAGTAATCCAATCCGAGGTCATATCGCTCGATGTTGATCAAGGCGCCGGCAACACCTCCATTGGATTCGAGGGAAAGAGGCAGACGGCCGATGAAATTGGCCTGACTGTCGGCGAGTTCCTCGCGGGTCACACCGTTCTTCCTGAATCGCCGTAATTCCTTTTCGACCAGGCTGATCGCCTTCCTGACATTTCTCGGATTCACGCCGGCAGTTACCTCCCACGTTCCGGGACCAATCCCGCTGCTGAGGCTGGAATAGGCATAATAAGCGAGTCCCGACCGTTCGCGTACAGCGTCACCAATGCGACCCATCAATCCAAACTGCCCCAGGATGGAGTTGCCCAAAGATGCCGCCATGTATTCCGGATCCTTACGGCGCGGACCAACCATACCGATCACAAGATCAGCCTGCAATTTGCCTTCGATTGGGTGATGCTTCATTACGGTCTTTTCGATTTCCCTCAAGGTTGGCAGAGAGGGAACATGAGCCTGATCCTTCACCTGCCAGTCACCGACCACTTGGTCCACCAGATCCACTGCCTTTCGGGGTTCGATCGCGCCAACGACGGACAGGACCATTCCACGAGGCCCAAAATTCTGTCGGACGAAGTCCTCAAGATCCTCACGCCTGATCGCCTTAATGGTTTCCACATATCCATCCCCCGGGCGTCCGTACGGATGGCCGGCAAACAGCAGTTGATCGAAGATCAGCGCAGCCATGTCGGAGGTATCCTGCGCGCGGATGGCAAGCCCGGTCAAAAGCTGGGCGCGCAGCTTTTCAACCTCATTCGGTGGAAAGATCGGATTGCGCAGGGTATCCGAAAGAAGGTTGAGCAGCAACGGCAGGTCTTCCACGAGGGATCGGCCGACAAAGGTGGTGTTATGTACGCCCGAATCGAAGCCCAGGCTGGCGCCCACGGACTCGAGTTCGTTGTAAATCTCATCAAATGTGCGCGATCGCGTGCCGCGCATCAAACATGAGGCCACAAAATCCGCCAGCCCAAGTTTTTCGTCGGATTCAAAAATCGCGCCGGCCGGCAAATATCCATTCAGGCTGACCGAGGGACTGTTGAAATTGGATCGGCTCAGGACGACAATCCCATTGCCCAGCTCGGCTCGCTGGATATCCTCCGGACCAGGCAGGGATTTTTTCGAGAGAGGAGAGTGTTTCCTGGTCATTCAACCCCCTGCCCCATTGACAAGATAGGTACCGACAACTCTGCGACGCGGTTGGAAATACTCGCGAGCCACACGCTGCACATCCGCCGGCGTGATCCTTGATAATCGCTTAAGGTAACCGGTGAACCAGTCATATGTGGCGAACATCTCGGCAAACCCCATCCAAAACGCCTGGTTGGTGATGTTCTCGCTTCCATAGGCAAAGATCGCACGCGCCTGTTTGATCGCCCGGGTGATCTCCTCGCTGGAGACCATGTGTTCCTGCACCTTGCGGATCTCCTCATCCAAAGCCTCCAGGGTTTCCTGCGGTTTTCGTTTCGGATGAATCGTGAGCGTGAATGTATATAGGTAGGGATCAACCGTCACAGCCGCCCCGCCGGAGGCGCTTACCGCATATTCCCCATCCACGAGGGCGCGATAAATCCGCGAAGTCTTGTTCGAGATGCCTCCTCCGAACATGTTGAGGTTGCTCGGTCCGGCGAGCAAACTGTCCAGGACGGCCAGAGCAAAAAAATCCTCATGTTGTGCATGTGGAAATCGATAGGCTACTTGCAGGTAATTCGTTTCGCCCGGGCCTTCCACAGAAAGTCGGATCTCACCGGTGGATTCTGGTTCATTTCGCTGGATTCTCGCAGGGGGGCTTCCGGCAGGGATCTTTTCGAACAAATCGCGTATGCGTTTGAGCATGGTCTTCGTGTCGAAGTCACCGGCGACAGCCATGACCGCATTATTCGGGAGGTAATAACTGCGGTAATGCCTGTACAGGTCCGCGCGCGAGATGGTCAGCAGGTCTGCCTTGTCGCCGATCACCTGGTGATGGTATGGATGCACCCGAAACGCCGATTGCTGCACAGCCTCGCCCAGCCTGAAGAGCGGTTCATTCTCATGCCCCTCGCGTTCCGAAATGATGACCGTCCTTTCGGAAGCAACTTCCTTCTCATCGAAAAGGCTGCGGACCATGCGATCGGATTCCAGGCGCAGGGCCAGGTCGATCTTACCTGCCGGCATGGTTTCAAAATATGTGGTCCAATCCAGATACGTGAAGGCATTCCAGGTTCCGCCCTCGCGCGAGATGGATTTGTCGAGCACACTGGCGGGGAATTTTTTCGTCCCCTTGAACTGCATGTGTTCGGTCCAATGGGAAATGCCGGTCTTCCCGGTGGGTTCATCCTTCGAGCCCACGCGATACCATACCCAGGAGGATATGATCGGGGAGGTAGGTATTTCCTTGAGCATGACCTGCATGCCATTCTTCAGAATCGAACGGTGTATCTTGTTTGACATTCCTCTCCGTTATTTACAAATCGGCTGTCCATCCAAATTGGCGGCGCCGGCATCGACCATGCAATAAAACGGCCGGACGACCTGCTGCAGACCGGTAAAAGGCTCGTGGAGCTGGGTTTGATCCAGCGGAATATCGACCGGCACATTCATCACCACCGGTACGCTGACGTCCACCGGCACATTCAAGTTTAGCACAACCGGCAGGCTGGTCCCTTGCGGCAGGACGATGGTGGTCAACGCATTGGTGATGTTCAGCCCTCCCGTCTTTACCGTCACCACCGCGTTGTCTATGGTGACATCCTGGCTCAGCACGACATTCGTTTGCTGGTTGAGCTGAAGGTCAAATTTCACGGGAATGGTCGTGGTGACCGGTATGCTGGAGGTGATATGCGCCCTGTCCATCTTCTCAAAATTTTCATACAAGCCACCCAGAAAGGAGCTTCCGAGGTTCAATGCGCTGTTGACATCAAGGCGGCGGAAGTTGACCAGCATCACAACCAGGAGGATGATCAGGGCTGCATTTACGGCCAGAGATATCAAACTGGCAATTGTCCAAAGGGGAGGGCCGAGGGGGGAAGAGCGTCCCTTTGAAGGTGGCGATGGTTGGGCTATCGTTTGAGTTTTCCCCTTCGAGGTAGGGATACGTCCCATCTTGACCGTCCCCCGATCCTGGTCACTGCCCTCTGGACTGTTGGATCCCGGGGTGGCTTCCTTTTTAGGAAGCTTTGTCATGGGGGAGGTCCTGCCTCCCTTCAACAAAGTGCGCATCTTTTGAGCGGGATCTTTGGGTTCATCGATCATGGCGCCTCCTGGGGAACAACGGGTAATCTTAACATAGATAACCGGCCATTTGGGATCATTTATACTATTTTTCACGATCTGCGCCCTGCTTGTCCGCCGGGGCTTTTTAAAATATAATTTGCGCGGCAACCACCGAAAATCGAAGTCATCATCAACAAGGAGGCATGTTTAAGTGGACAAACAATATCGAATTGCGGTAATTGGTGCCGGGCCGGCCGGCCTGTTCGGCGCCAGGGAACTCGCCTTACAAGGAGCTCACGTAATGATCTTCAACCGGGATATCAAACCCGGAGGCCTGGCTGAGTATGGCATCTACCCGGAAAAACACACCATGAAGGAGGGGTTGCGCAAGCAATTCCGCTCCGTGCTTGACCAGGAAAATATCGATTACTTTGGCAATGTGACCGTTGGAACGAACGGGGATCTGACGCTGGATAACCTGCGATCCTTCGGATTCGATGCTTTCCTGGTGACGGCCGGCGCGCAGGGGACCAAATCCCTCGATCTGCCTGGCGAGGACCTTGAAGGTGTGTATCACGCCAAGGATGTGGTGTATTTCTACAACAAACTTCCGCCCTTCAGCCAGAGGAAGTTTCGCTTTGGAAAGCGCTGCGCGATCATCGGCGCCGGCAACGTGATGGTCGACATCGCCCGGCATTTGATCGATGTGCAGAAGGCGGATGTGGTCACCGCAGTCGTGCGGCGCGGTCCGGGCGAGGTGAACTTCACCAAGGACGAAATGAGACACCTCATCCCATATCTGGATCTCCAGGAATTTGAGAAGGAAATGGGAAGGGTCCTGCCTGCACTGAAGGCGATTGAACAGGATCCCGAACTGGGTCGCCGAAAGATCCTGGACGCGCAGTCCAGGGCTGATCCAAAAACCGCGAATACGAGATTCCGTTTCGATTTTCTCGCCTCGCCAGTGGGGATGCTTGGTGAGAGTGGAAAATTGACCAAGCTCGAAGTCGAAGAGAACATCCTGACCCTCAAGGATGGGACGCCAAAACCGCGGGGCACGGGTGCGAAGCGCATGATCGAAGTGGATACAGTCATATTTGCCATCGGTGACAAGGTGGACGAATCCTTCGGACTGCCGGTGGAATGGAACGAATATGTAAAGAAAGCCGAACCCCGCTTTCCGGTGGATGGCCTGTCGTACGAATCTCCCGAGGAAGAGATCTTTGTGGGAGGCTGGTCGCGCAAGGCAAGCGATGGACTGGTCGGCTACGCACGCAAGGATGGCATTAACGCAGCCAGGGCGGTATCGCTCTTCCTTAAAACCAAATCCCCATCTTCGGGAAATGTAGAAGACGTGATCGCGAGATTAAAGGTATTGGGCAAACCGGTGGTCTTCAAGGAGGACATCCGACGGCTTGAAGCGATTGAAGTGGAAGAGGCCAGAAAGCGCGGCCTTGAAGAATTCAAATACGCAACGAACGAGGAAATGCTCCAGGCCATGGGTCTGGTAGAAACCGCCTGACAGATGAAATCCTCCCCACAACGGGGAGGGTTTCGTTTTGAAAAGCCATTACGGCGGCGATTCGAGTACCCCGACCGAGTCGCAAGAAGGGAAAAACCATTCGTAATTCTGACCTTCCCGCGCCTGGAAGCGAATCAGACGATCACGCCGGATTGGCGCAATTCGAGGATCCTGTCCTTCGAATATCCCAAGTGCCCCTCCAGGATCTCGTCCGTGTGCTGACCCAGCAGCGGAGGAGGATACCGGTACTCCACCGGCGTACCACTCATTTTCAAGGGAGATCCGACCAGCGGCAGCTTGCCGCCCGTCATGTGATTCATCGCGATGACCATCTCGCGTTCGCTCACATGCGGCATGGAAAAGACCTGAGGCAGATCCTGGATCGCGGAGCACGGGAATTCATCCGCAAACCGGTCCAGCCATTCATTGACAGTTTTTTTTCGATCAGGGGTCCGAGGATATCGTTCAATGCCTCACGATGTTCGACTCGCGCGGAATTTTCGGCAAATCGCGGATCCTTCGCCAGATCCGGCAATCCGATCGCCAGACAATGGTTCTCGAATTGGCGAGTGTTCCCAACGGCGATGACGAACCAGCCATCGCGGGCGCGGAAACTTTGATAGGGGACGATATTGGCATGCGCATTTCCATAGCGCCGCGGAGCCTGACCGGAGATCAGGTAATTGCTTGCCACGTTCGCCAGCCAGCCGAATTGAGAATCGAACAAGGATAGATCCAAATGCTGCCCCTCGCCGGTCCGGTTGCGTACGTGCAGCGCGGCGAGAATGGCGATGACCGCGTTCTGCCCCGCAAACAGATCTGCCACAGCCACTCCCAGCTTCATCGGCTCACCTTGCGGTTCGCCGGTTACGCTCATGATGCCGCCCATGGCCTGAATCATGAAATCGTAGCCGGGCTTGTCTTTCAATGGGCCGGAGTGCCCAAACCCGGTAATCGAGCAATAGATCAAACGCGGATTCGCAGATAATAAGGATTCATGACCCAGGCCAAATTTCTCCATCGTCCCGGGCCGATAGTTTTCCACCAGCACATCACAGGCTGGGGCAAGTTGACGGATGATCTCAACCACCTGGGGTTTTTAAGATTGACCGCCATGCCGCGCTTGTTGCGGTTGACGCATAGGTAATAGGCGCTCTCCCCACCCGCGAAAGGAGGACCCCAGCCGCGGGTCTCGTCCCCCTCGGGAGGTTCCACTTTGATCACCTCCGCGCCCAGATCCCCGAGAACCATCGTACAATATGGACCGGCCAGCGCGCGACTTAAATCCAGAATCCGAACATCGGTTAATGGCGTCATCGCATCACCTCTCATGAAACGCGATCTGTATTTTAGCAAACCTCTGATGAACGCTGCCGGATCGCTAGGCTTTGTACCGGATCCGCGAGCGGGAATTCCCTTTGAGACATTCGGTGCTTTCGTGACAAACCCACTTTCACTGCGACCACGGCAGCCTGCCACACAACCAGCGGTGATTGAATATCCCGGTGGATTCCTGCTTCACACCGGCCTGCCCAACCCGGGGCTCGCGAATGCGATCAGCACGTACAAGAATCGTTGGGACCGTGCAGATTTGCCTATTCTCCTCCATCTCATGGCAGACCGGCCGGAGGAAACCTTGCACATGGTGAAAATGCTAGAAGGGATGGACAACCTGGCTGGGATCGAACTGGGATTCGCCCCGCTTCTCGCAAACGACATTCTTCTCTTGACCCTCGAAATGTGCCTTGGGGAAATGCCGCTGATCTTTTCGTTGCATCCGGATCAAGTCCTGTCTCTGGGTCCGCGCCTGATCGAAAAAGGCGCTGCCGCCATCAGTCTTGCTGCGCCTCGCGGGAGGTTGAAGAACACGCACGGACATTGGATCGCCGGTCGGATGTACGGCCCTTCCATGCTTCCGCGGTCTCTGGAGATCGTGCGTTCGGCAACGCAGATCGGGATGCCGATCATCGGCGCCGGCGGGATTTGGAATGACCGGGATGTGGAGACCATGCTTTCCGCCGGAGCCATGGCAGTACAAATGGACGCAAGTTTGTGGCTCCCCCGCCCGTCGAATACCCTGCCCAAGCCTGATTGAACCGGCCGAGTGGTCATTCGCCTAATTCGGCGACCGGCTCCAAAACCATTACCGGGATCACGCGATGCGGCGCAGCGCGGAATTTGTATCTTTCGTAACCCCGGTAATACGCAAGAGCCAGCTGCCAATATTTCTCCCGCTCCACACCGTGAGCGAGTCGGGCGATATATTCCGCGACCCTGCCGTTGAATCGTACGATGCAGCGAGGGTTCGCCAGCAGGTTGTAATACCAGCCCGGGTTGCGCCGGCTTCCGAAATTCGAACCGATCAACGCAATCTTGCTCCCATCGGATAAACTGACGAGCGGGTTTGTACGTGACAGGCCGGTTCTCGCGCCCAGGGTGGTTAATAGAAGGATCGGCAGGCCCACGATTTCGGTGACCGTGTGCCTCCCGCGTGAAATTTTCAACATGAGGAAATCCACATGATGAAGGGTAGCCGCCAGGAATGCGGAAACAAGCCGCATCATCAGAATTCGGTGGATGAGCTTTTGGAAGGGGTTTGGGAGGCGAGGTTCCATTAAAGTCTTGGTTCCTTCAGGAAATTCATCTGGGCCCATTCAAGCACGAGAAAAACGAACAGCCAAAGTGAAACCGCCAGCTGCAGTCCCACGGATATCGCATGCCGTTGTGGCGCCATGGCATCGCCGTGCCAGGTGATGAACAGATGGGGAAACAGGGTCAGGCAAAGGAGGATGAAAATACCCCAAAGGGCATTCGTGCGCCAGGCTTTTTTGAAGACCGCGATCAACGCCGCCAGGGTCAGCCCGATCCAGATCCATTGGACGAAATGGACCGGGTACAGAATCCTTTCCATACGCGAAGGCAGCAGGTCCACGTAGCGCCTCGAAAAGAAAAAGCCCACCTTTTCATAATAAATCAACCCATTAAACTGATTGAACGCCTCACCGGCTCGCGTGAGGGGATCGGCAAGCAGCCAGCCCATATAGCAGGATTTCGCCCGGTCCGGAACCCAACGGCGAAAATCCTCCAGCGCCGGTTCCGAGAAAAAAGCCTTATCCTGTCCATTGGCAAACGTATCCGCCAGTTCGAGCAGCTGCGAAGTGACCGGCATGCCACATGCCTCAAAATACGCCACCGAAGAAGAATAGGGCAGAATGCGCTTACCCAACACGTTAAGGAACGGGAAAATCCATCGTTCGCTCGTATCCGCGCTCAAGTTGCTGAGGAGGAAGATCAACAGAAAAACCGCTGCCGGAAACAGCATTTTGCGCGAACACCAGCCAACCAGCACTGCCAGGCCGATCAAACCCGCTGCCATCGCCAGGAGATAGGCATTTGTATCTCGCGCAAAGGCGAAAAAGAAGGCGGAGAGACACACACCCCATACGAGGTGACTCCGCCATCCCCGCGCCAGCCAGATACCGAATGCGATCAGGAGCACGAAGGTGGACAGGGAGAGCGATTCCGTCATCATCACAAAATCCCAGCCCGCCAGGTGACGGACAAGGCTCAAAGCCAAAAACGTTGCAAAGCCAAGCAATTTAAGCCACGCGTAGCGCAGGGACGCCGAAACAGAAAAGGCGAGGCAGAACCAGGCCAGCAAACTCAATCCCAATTGAGCCATGGCAACTGCGGTGAAATCCTGATCCAGAATCTTCAATAGCAGAGGAAAAACAAAGGGACGCTTCACCTCCAAAAATCCAGGACCCAAAATCGGCTCCCCGGAGATGCGCAGATAGATATCCGTATCTGCGAGTTCACGCGGCGAATCGATCGCAGGCAGCGTGGTCCATACGCGCAGGAAGAGGTAGACCACGAGCAGTATCCCTTGAAACCATCCGATCCGTCCGTCTCTCGCATTTAGGAATCCCACGAAACGCTTCATGATCGACTATTTTTCCAACCAGATCGTCAGCGGGCCGTCATTGTGGATCTCAACCTGCATGTGTTCCCCAAATTGACCCCCTTGAACGGGTACGCCATGATCCCGCAAGGCTTCGATGAATCGAAGAACCAGCGGTTCAGCCACTTCCGGCAGCGCGGCCTCGGTGAAGGATGGCCGCCGGCCCTTGCGCGTATCCGCATACAACGTGAATTGGGAGACCACGATCGCCTCGCCGCCCACATCCAGGACCGAGAGGTTGGTCTTTCCCTGCTCATCCTCGAAGATTCTCAAATGCGCGGTCTTCTCTGCCAAGAAATCAACTTGAGAGATTCCATCCCCGTGCCCCACACCCAATAGAATCAACAGACCTTTTCCGATGCGGGAAATGGTCTGTTCCTTGACGCTGACGCTGGCTTTTGAGACCCGTTGAATAAGCAGCCGCATGAGATACGATGAGCAGGTGCCGACGATTCCCGGATTCAGGGAAGGGCAATTGCCTCACGCACCTCCGTCATGGTTTGTTGGGCAATCGCGCGCGCCCGTCGGGCGCCGTCATCCAGAACATCCTGCACGAACGAAGGTTGGGAGGCGATATCGGCGCGTTTCGCCCGGAAGGGTTCCAGATGTTTGTTCAAATTTGCGGCGAAAAGCATTTTGCAATCCACACAGCCGATGCCGGCTTTGCGGCATTCGGTATTGATCATTCCAATTTCCTGCGCCGAAGAGAATATCTTGTGCATCGTGAAAACATTGCATACATCCGGATTCCCGGGATCGGTTCGGCGCAGGCGCGCCGGGTCGGTCACCATATCCTTTACTCGCTGGATGGTTTCCTCGGGGGTGGAAGCAAGCTCGATATGGTTGTTCAGGCTCTTGCTCATTTTTTCCCGGCCGTCGATCCCCGCCACCTTTAATATTTCGGTGTGTTTTACCTGCGGTTCGATCAGCACCTTGGTGTTGTAGCGATGATTGAAGGACCGTACGACTTCCCGGGCAAATTCCAGGTGCGGTGCCTGGTCGATGCCGACCGGGACGATATCGGATTTGTAAAGCACGATGTCCGCCGTCATCAGGACCGGATAACCCACCAGGCCGTAATTGACGTTCTCCGGCTGCTGCCGTATTTTTTCCTTGAAGGTTGGCAGGTCGGTTAATTTTCCCAATGGAGTGACCATGGACAGGTACATGTGCAGCTCCATGACTTCCGGAACATGTGATTGAACAAACACGATCGATTCCTGGGGACGGATGCCTGCCGCCAGCCAGTCCAGTGCCATCTCCAACGCGTTCGATTTCAGATCCTCGGTTGTTTCCACGGTGGTCAGCGCATGCACATCCACGATGCAGTACACGCAGTCGTACTGCTCCTGAAGCGCCACATAATTCTGGATGGCTCCAAGGTAATTGCCCAGGTGCTGGCGGCCGGTGGGGCGCGCTCCGGA
>Ga0194126_10011102_pt1 | contig 11660 bp, 7 predicted proteins | sample TA2KigC150mmetaG_FD_148641 | JGI IMG/M metagenome (GOLD analysis project Ga0194126, IMG submission 148641) | Freshwater microbial communities from Lake Tanganyika, Tanzania - TA2015035 Kigoma Deep Cast 150m | ecosystem: Environmental > Aquatic > Freshwater > Lake | place: Tanzania: Lake...
CTCCGCCGCTGCCGGGCGCTCAACACCGCCGACCGGACGGCCTTCTACGACGGCCTCGAGCACGTTGTCCTGGGTATCCGGGCGTGGATGAGCACGAACATCGCCGAGGCTCAGCGGTCGGCCGAGACCGAGCCCGACGGCGACCTGCGCGCGAACCTGCTGGACGTTGCCGCGATGAACGAGCGGCTGTTGGCCGATCCCCCGGCGACCTTCCGCGAGGCCTGCCAGTGGATCGGCTGGTTCGACATGGCCGCGCGCATGTACAACGGCAGCGGTTCGCTGGGGCGGCTCGACACGCTGCTGCGGCCCTACTACGAGCGGGAGACCGCCGCCGGGACGCTCGACGACGAGGAAGCGATCTTCCATCTCGCCTGCCTGCTGCTGATGGACACCGCGTACATGCAGCTCGGCGGCTACGACCCCCAAGGCCGCGACGCCACGAACCCGGTGTCCTACCTCGTGCTTGAGGCCGCGCATCGCCTGAGGATCCCGGCCAACGTGGCGGTCTGCGTGGGCGAGGGGCTGGACCCGGGGCTGCTGCGTCGCGGCGTGGAGATCATGTTCGCCGACCGAACGGGGGTGCCGAAGTTCCTCGGCAGCGACGCGTTCATCGCAGGCTTCGCGCGCAACGGTTACCCGCTCGAGCTGGCCCGGGAGCGCGCCTACTCGGGCTGTCACTGGTGCGCTCTGCCAGGCCGCGAGTACACGCTGAACGACTGCGTGAAGGTCAGCCTGGCCTCCGTGTTCGTCGCCTCGTGGGAGGACCTCCTCGCCTCCGGTGAGCCCGGCGTCCGGCGCCTGTGGTCGCTCTTCGAGGCGCACCTGCGTCGGGCCATCGAGGTCCTGGCGGAGGGCCTGGACTTCCACATGGCCCACATGCACGAGGTCTTCCCCGAGCTGGTGATGGACCTCCTCTGCCACACGACCCTCGAGCAGGGGCTCGACGCGTCCAACGGCGGGGTCGAGTTCGTCGACCTTTGCGTGGATGCGGCCGGGCTGGCCACGGTGGCGGATTCCCTCGGCGCGCTTGAGCAGCGCGTCGAGGAAGAGGGGCTCCTGACCTGGGACGCCCTCGCGCGTCACCTTGAGGCCGACTGGGCGGGGCCGGAGGGCGAACGGGCGCGCCGGCTGATGCGCAACGCGCCCCGGTACGGACATGGCGGCACGGCGGCCGATGCGTGGGCCGTGCGGGTCAGTCGGCTCTTCACGGCGGTCGTGAAGGAGCGGCCGACGCCCGCCGGCTACAACATGATCCCGGGGCTGTTCAGTTGGGCCGCGAACCTCGCCATGGGCGCCGGCTTACCCGCCACGCCCAACGGTCGCCGCGCCGGGGAAGCGATCTCCCACGGCGCGAACCCCGATCCGGGCTTCCGCAAGGACGGCGCGCCGACGGCCCTGGCCTCCGCCATCGCCTCCGTGCAGCCGGGCTGGGGGAACTCGGCGCCGATGCAGATCGAGCTGGACCCGGGGCTGTGCAGCACCGAGGAGGGCGTAGCGAATGTCGTCAGCCTCATCCGCACCCACATGCAGCTCGGCGGCACGCAGATCAACCTGAACGTGCTCGACGCCGAGAAGCTCAAGGCGGCCCACGCGGACCCCAGCCTCTATCCCGACCTGGTCGTGCGCCTCACCGGATTCAGCGTCTACTTCGCCAGCCTCGCCCCCGAGTTCCGCCAGATGCTCGTCGACCGCCTGCTCGCCGCTCAGTCGTGACACGCCGCGCAGAGCTGCTTGACGGGGGCTTTGAGGAGCGACGTGGCGGAGGCGCCGTGGAGCGCGTGGCACTGGTGGCAGCCTGCGAGGGGCTTCTCGGGGTGGAAGTGGGCGAGCTGGAAGTCGTCCGCCGAGTGGCACTGCTGGCAGGCGGTCGGCGCCTTCAGGTCCCCCAGCGCCTGGCGACCACCCTCGTCCGTGGCCTCGTGGCAGACCGTGCAGTCCTTCCAGCCCTCACCTCCGGCGTGCGAGCGGAACGCCTCGGTCGCCTCCGGGTCCACGGTCACGGTCAGCACGGTCTTGCCGAGGGCGATCCGGTGCGGGCCCGGAGCCAGGTCAAGGCGCGCGGCGAGAACCGGAAGCGCGTAGGGCCCCCAGGCTACCCGCTTGCCGTCGACCCTCAACGCCGGCGCCCTCGCGCCCTCGGGCAGCACGCAGATCATATCGACCTGGCCGTCCGCGAGCGTGGCGCCGGCCTGGGGAAAGAGGACCCGTAGCTCAGGCGGGCTGCCATCCCCAAGAGCCCGCGGCAGCGCGGCGACCGGCAGCACGGCCACGATGATGAGCGTCCATCCCGCGGAGACCCGCATCGTTCAGACCGCCCCGTGCTTCCGGCAGTACTCCGCGTTCTGGGCGACCTCATCGCTGAAGCGTGGGTACATCCCCACGATCACCGCGTCGGACGGCTTCACACTCGCGTAGGCGTACTTGAACGCGTTCTCGACCGCCGACTCCTGCCAGCACACGCGACCGGCCGCCAGGATCTTGAAGCCGAGACACGGCTGCTTCACCTGCCGCATGACGGCCGTCATGTCGTCCGGGTCCGACTCATAGAAGGGCTCGCCGACGGGGACCTTGCCGCCGAGCTTCAGGATGTCGTCGCGCGGGCGGGTGACGTAGTAGAAGCACGTCATGAACAGGTCGTTCTCCCAGCCCTCATCGGCGATGCGCTTCACATTGTCCGGGCAATGCGAGGACACTCCGGCCAAGGCCCCCGCGTCGTGGACCTTCTTCACGAAGTCGTGCACCTGCTCCGCCTTGCCGCCCCGGAACATGCCGTCGGTCACGCCGCCGTGGTGCACGATGGCGAGGGGCTGGTTCCTCATCACCTCAGACAGCGGCAGGTCCGCGCCGCGCTCCGCGTGCAGGCAGATCAGCTGAATCCCGCACCCCGCCTCCCGCGCGAGGCGGATCGCCTCGCAGGTCTTGTCGGTGTGGTCGTACTGCCACGCGTTGAGGCCCTGCCGCTCGCAGTGGCCCAGGAACTCGGCGGTCTTCTCGGCGGTGAACCACTCGCGCATGTGGTTGGACATGTGGATGGTGGTGTGCGAGAAGCCGCCGATCTGGTTGTAGCCCGCGATGAGCCGCGTGACCTTGTGCGGGCCCAGGTCGACGGTCGGCAGCCGCGGCTGCTGGGCTTCCTGAGCCGCCGCCGTCCCGCCGGCGGTCTTCAGGGCCGAGAGCGCCGCCAGCGCCCCTCCCGCAACCCCCAGGAAGCTCCGCCGATCAACCGCCGGTCCGCCGCATTCAGGGTACATGGCTATCCTCCGTTCATCGCCGCCTGCGCGATTCGGGCCCACATCGCCGCTTGCTCCTCTGCCGCCTCCGGGAGAACCTCGGCCTCGGGCAACGCCGCCCGCGCGGCCTCGGCCTCGACGACGACCCATGCTGGCTTCGCCTTCCGCACCGCCTCGACCTCGTCGGCCCGCGGCCCATCCCCCAGCACCAGCAGCGCCGCGCACCCGGCGACTTCCTCGGGCGCCCCGATGAACCGGGGCTGTAGCCCGGCGTCCCGCGCGCGCTCCAGCACCCCATCCCACCGCCGCCGGGTCATGTACCGGTCGTACAGCAGGAGGTTCCACTCCTGGCTGGAGGGCAGGTAGACGCCCAGCGCTGCAGGCGCCTCCATGAGGGGCGCCGGCTGCGACGCCTCGGCGAAGGCAGCCCGCATCTCCGGCGTCAGCTCCCACCAGTGCAGCAACCCCGCCGCGCCGTGGCGTCGCGCCGCAGTGATGAACTCGCGGATGTGCTCGGCGCACAGCGCGCTCGGGTACTTCGGCCCGGGGTTGATGCCGAACTCCTCGATCAGCACCGGACGCGGACGGTCGGGCAGCGCGTGCTGCAGGCTCTCGACCAGGAACGCCACGTGCCGATCGGTGGTCGGTCCGTTCAGCCACAGGTCGTAGGTGTGGGGCGCCCAGAAGTCGAAGGCCGCTCCCGCTCCCGCGTGGCCGCGAAACAGGCGCGGGTTCCAGTGGCTGACGGTGATCAGGTGGTTCGGGTCCGCCGCCCGCACGAGCTGGGCGCGCTGGATCAGCCGCTCGGCCAGCCAGGCATTGGCAAACGTGAAGTAGTCCCTCGCGGCCGCGTCCGCCTGCTTCTCGTAGGCCTCCATCGAGGGCAGATCGACCTCGGCGAAGCTCGCCGGCGCGGCTTCGCCCCATGCCCCTCGCAGCGCCTCAATCGTCCCGTACCGCCGCTCGGACCAGTCGCGGAACGCCTCGGCCAGCGCCACGGACTTCGGGTCGGGCTCCAGGAACGGCTCGTTGGTGACATCCCACGCCAGCACCGCCGGGTCGTCCCGCAGCGGCTCGACGATCCGGCGGATCGTGTCGCGGTACCACGCCAGCGCCTCCTCCAGCAGGTACAGATCGCCCGGGCTGGGCGAGCGGTGCAGGCTCGAGTTGTACTGGTACCCGTGGGCGCTGTACTCCAGGCAGACGATGACCCGGATGCCGCGCGCCGCACAGCGGTCGAGCGTCTCTCGCAGGCGACGCACAGCCTCCTCGTTCCACCGACCCGGGGTCGGGCGGTACTGGCTGCACGGCAGCAAGAAGCGCGTCGTGTTCACGCCGACTGCCTGCAGCTCGGCCAGGGCCCGCTCTTGCTCAACCGGAGTGAAGGTCATCAGGTGCGGGAGGTTCTGGCCCAGGGCGAAGTAGCGATGGCCATCGGCGAGCACGAAGCCCGCGCCGCTCTCGTCGACCCGCAGGAAGCCGCCCTGTCGCCCGGCCCGCGCCGCGGCCGGATTGACCGGGGCCTCGCCCGCGACCCCGAGCCGCTCGCGCGATGCCGCCTGCAGAGCCGCCGCGCCATCCCGGGGGCGCAGTCGGAAGGCGAACTCCACGCTCTCGTTGAGGGCGGGCGCGTCGAGAGCCACCTGCAGCGCGCAGCCCTCCGCCCGTCGGATGAGGAAGCAGCCATGCTGGTGCGTCGACTCGACGAGCACCGAGGCCCCCGTCTCATCGGCGTGGATCCACCTCGGCACGCCCACCGACCACGTCCACCACGTCTGCCCCTCCTTCGTCTCCGCCAGGGGGACCTCCACCGGCAGATCGAAGTACCCTAGATTGAGGACCTTCGCCTCGGTGCCGAAGCGAAACTCGATCCCCAGCCGCCCGCACCAGCCCTCATCCGTCCGCGCTACCTTCGCCCAAACCTGCTCCCCCTCCCGCCGCCACTCGACGCGGAAGGTCGGGCCCAGCTCCCCCTCGACCTCCCCCTCTGTCGGCGCCGGAACGGTGGGGTACTGCATCGCCTGCCAGCTGCCCAGCCAGGCGAACGCCGCCACCGACTTCGCCTCGGGCCAGTCGGCGGCCGCGTCGGGGCCGATGGCCAACAGCGCGAGGACGGCAGGCCAGGCTGGCGCGTGCATGGAACACTCCGGTCCGAAGATGTGGATGAGGGTGTTCGGTCAGGGCCGGCCGAGCCCCTCCATCCGGTCTCGAGGAGATCCCCATGAACCTGCCCTCGGTCGCTGCCGTCGCTGCTCTCGCCGCGCTCTGCGCCGGCGCCCTCGCCCAGGAGATCCGCTGGGACTTCGAGACGGGCGACCTCCAGGGCTGGCAGGTGGTTGAGGGGCAGTTCGCCCAGGTCGTCTCCGATCGCGCGAGCTTCCACAACCGCCCCGAGCAGCCGTACAACAAGCAGGGCCGCTACTTCCTGAGCACGCTCGAGATGCCGGACGGCTCGCCCAACGACACCCAGACCGGCACGGTCGTCTCGCCTGCCTTCAGGCTGCTCGGCCCGCAGATCACGTTTCTGGTGGGCGGAGGCGCGCACGCGGACACCGCCGTCGTCCTTGCCACCGAAGAGGGGGAGGAAGTCCTCCAGGCTCACGGGCGCAACGAGGAGGCGATGCAGCAAGTAACGTGGGACGCCTCCGCGGTCGTCGGACGGAACGTGTTCGTGAAGGTCGTCGATCGCAGCCAGGGCTCCTGGGGCCACGTCACCTTCGACGACTTCCGCGCCCAGGGCGAGGTCGACGCGGCGGCGACAGCGCAGCTCGTGGCCTCCTTCGCTGAGCGCGAGAGGGCGCGGCTGGAGCGAATCGCGGCGGGAAGGGCCCGGCGGCTGGCGGAGCTGACCGACGAGGCGACGCTGTTCGCGCGCGGCGAGCCGACTCTCCATCGGGGCGACCGCCTCACCGCGATCAGCCTCCCGGTCGGCGGCATCGGGACGGGAAGCATCGAGATCGACGGCCGCGGTGTGCGGCGCTCCTGGCACATCTTCAACAACTTCGCCGGAGTCCCCGTCCCCGACAGCTTCTTCGCCGTCCGGGCTAAGGCGCCGGGCGCCGAGGCCGTCGTGAGGCGACTGGAGACCGCGGAGGGCGAGCCGTTCGCCCCCATGGCCGGGCTGACGTTCCGGGGCGAGTACCCCTTTGCGTGGTTCGCGTTCGAGGACCCGCAGCTGCCCGTGCAGGTCACGCTCGAGACGTTCAACCCCGTCATCCCGCTGGATGCCAAACGCTCCGGCATCCCTTGCGCGGTCTACAGCCTGACGGCGGAGAACCCCGGCCCGAACCCGGTCGAGGTCGCCTTCCTGGCGACCCAGCAGAATGTGGTCGGCTTTGGCGGGGAAGGGCAGATCAACGGGCACATGCACCTGGCCTACGGCGGCAACCGCAACCGCGTCCTCCTCGAGGAGGGGGCCGCCCTCCTGCAGCTGACCAGCGACCTGCCTGACGATGCGCCGGGGGCCGGGGATGTAGCGCTCGTGGCGCTCGCCGACGGGGCCACGGGCGTCGCCTCATGGGCTGACTCCTCCGCCCTGGCCAGGGAGTTCGCCGAGACCGGGATGGTCACCGGAGGCGTGCAGGCCGGGCCGTCCCCCAGCGGCGAGACGCTCAACGGCGCGCTGGTGGTCTCACTGACGCTCAAACCCGGTGAGAGGGCCGTCGTGCCGTTCATCCTCGCCTGGTACTTCCCGAACGTGCGCCACGGGCAGAGCGGCTGGGGCGGCTACGGCAACCGCTACGCTGCCTGGTGGGACAGCGCCCTCGACGTCGCGCGGTACGTCCGCCGGGACCTCGGCGAGCTCACCCGCCTGACGCGCCTCTACCGCGACACGCTGTACGAATCGAACCTGCCGATCTGGCTGCTGGACCGCATCAGCTCCCAGGTCGCCGTGCTCAAGAGCAACACGGTCTTCTGGTCGAAGTCGGGGTACTTCGGCGGCTGGGAGGGCTGCAACGAGGGCGGCGGGTGCTGCGCGGGCAACTGCAGCCACGTCTGGCACTATGCCCAGGCCCACGCGCGCCTCTTCCCCGAACTGGCCCGCGCGATGCGCGAGCAGGAGTTCCGGCATCAGCTCGACAGCGGCCTGATCCCCTTCCGCCAGGCGCTGATGACCAGCCCCGCGGGCGACGCGCAGGCCGGGGCGGTGCTGAACACCTACCGCGAGCACCTGATGAGCGCCGATGGGAAGTGGCTCCGCGAGCACTGGCCCGCCGCGAAGCGCGCGATGGACTTCCACATCACAACGTGGGACGCCGACGAAGACGGGATGCTCACAGGCGCCCAGCACAACACGCTCGATGCCGATTCCAGCGGCACCTCGTCGTGGCTGGGCTCGATGTACCTCGCCGCCCTGGCGGCGGCGGAGAAGATGGCGACCCTCGAGGGCGACGCGACCGCCGAGCGCTACCGGCGGATCCGGGAGGCCGGGGAGAAGCGGCAGAACGAGGCGCTCTGGAACGGCGAGTACTACGTGCAGATTCCCGACCAACCCATGTTGCGGGACTACGGGACCGGCTGCCACGTCGACCAGGTGCTCGGCCAGTGGTGGGCCGGCCAACTCGACCTCGGCTGGGTCTACCCGGAGGACCGCGTGCGTTCGGCGCTTCAGGCGCTGTTCCGGCACAGCTTCCGCGCGGACTTCGCCGGCATCCCGCAGTCGCCGCGCAAGTTCGTGGCCGACGAGGACGCCGGGATGCAGATGATCACCTGGCCCCTCAACGGTCGCCCCGATCCCGGCCACTGCATGTTGTACGCGGATGAGGTCATGAGCGGGTTTGAGTACTCCGCCGCCGCCGCGATGGTCCAGGCGGGGCTGCTGCGCGAAGGCTTCGCGGTCGTCCACGCCGCCTGGCTGCGCTACGACGGCCGCTTGCGCGCCAACCTCCCCGGCGGCGCCTGGGGCTACAGCGGCAACCCCTTCTGCGACGATGAGTGCGGCAAGTTCTACGCCCGCCCTCTCAGCGTCTGGTCGATGCTGCTCGCCTGCCAGGGCCTCGTCTACGACGGCCCGGCGGGCCTCATCGGCTTCCGCCCCGTCTGGCAGCCCGAGGACCACCAGTCGCTCTTCACCGCCGCCGAGGGCTGGGGCCTCTTCAGCCAGACGCGCGCGGACAGCAAGCAGACGGAGCGGATTGAGGTGCGCGAGGGGAAGCTGCGCGTGAGGACGCTGGTGTTCGAGCTTGCCGAGGGCGTGACGCCGACGGCCGTCAGTGTCCGCGTCGGGGCGGGGGCAGTGGAGGCGACCCACGCCCTCGAGGGCCGGCGCCTCACCATCGCCCTCGCGCGGGAGGTGGTGGCGTCGACGGACGCGGCCCTCGAGGTGGTCATCGGGTAACGGACCCGGTCCCGGCGCCGGCTCAGTAGTACCAGCGCCCCGTGTTGTGCATTCCCGGCAGCGGCGCCGGGGTGGTGTTCTCCCACCTCAGCCACTTCGCGTGGCCGTCCACGAAGCCGTAGTTGCAGCCCCCGTTGTGGACGTCTGTGGCGATGTTCGCCTCGAACTCCGTGTATGCCGTCAGATCGTCCCACGTGGCGTGGTCGTCCGGCCAGGGGTGATAGTCATCCTCCATGAGACCCGGCCGGCGGACGGCCAGGTCGATCTGACCTGCTGCGTCCTCGAAGACCGACGCGCTGACGCCGTGCACGAACAAGCCGTTCAGCACGTAGTCTGACGCAGGCTCGGTGGCGGCCGCTTTGTAGGCCGGGCAGCGGAAGACCTGGGCGTTCTTCACGTAGGGGTACAAAGGGTCCCACCACTCGTACCCCACGGCGTGATCCACCACCGGATAAGCCTCGTCGTTGTCCTGGCAGTACATCTCCAGTGCCAGGCCGATCTGCTTGACATTGCTGAGGCAGGCCGTCTGCCGCGCCTTGGCCCGCGCGCGGGAGAAGACCGGGAAGAGGATCGCCGCCAGGATCGCGATGATCGCGATCACCACCAGCAGCTCGATGAGCGTGAACGCAGCAGTGGGCACGGAACGACGGTGGAGCATGATCGTCACCTCCGTAGGAGCGCTTCCCGTAGGTCGGAGCGCGGGCTCCGACGCCGTCGCCTGCCCCCTTTCCGAAGGAAGGGGGCAGGGGGTAGGAACGCCGTCATACAGAGATGACCGGGGGTGGCGCACGCGGGGCTGCGGGGGAGTAGACCGGGCTCACGCAGACCGAGACGGGCGTCTGTGCGCCGCCCGAGTGGCCGGCGGCCGGGGCCGCGAGGGGGCTGGCGTCATCGGGACGGGCAACGGCTGACTGCAGCAGCAGGCAGACCAGGCAGCTGTGGTCCGATTGCCCCGTCTCGTGCTGGTGCGCGTGCAGGCCGCCGAGCCCCAACGGCCCGAGCAGCATGAGCACCCACAGCGCCGTCAGCCCGCAAGCCACCCACCGGCGGGCCTGTCGGGGCCTGGCACGGCGCCTGGACTTCGGCCAGTGCATTCGGGTTCCCGCCTCGGTCTACGTCGACTTGCCTGCAGTCAGTATACCCACCCCGCGCATCTTCCTACCTCCCCTCAACGATCTCGCGCGCGACTTTTGTCCTGACGCGCTCCAGCTGCTCGGCGTCGTGGCAGTACTCGGTGAGGGACTTGCACAAGGCCCGCGCCGCGCGCAGCGCTGCTTCCTCGCCTCGCGCCTCGGCCAGCAGGCGCAGGTACTGGTAGTCCTCGATCCCCTCGCGAATCAGTTTCAGCCGGATCGAGCCCACCGGCCCGTCGATCCCGACCGGCTTCCCGGGATAGAGCAGCGAGCCGTCGCCGTAGATCGCCGGGTTGATGTCCTTCACCGTGGCCATGTCGGTCCACGGGTCCTTCGTGCCGACCGCGGGGTTCCAGTAGGTGGTGGTCCAGTACAGCAGGCCGGTCACCCCGAGTCGGTACATCTGCGTGAAGATCAGCCGGTGGGCGAAGCCGTCCATGTCCACGAAGAAGTTGTTGTACGGCGCCCCCGGCCCGCAGCAGACGTACCACCAGCCTGTCTCGCCCGCCGCTTGTCGCTCGCGGAACTGCTCGTAGGCACGCGGGTTCTGGTCGAAGTAGTGCTCGTTCGGGCACCAGATATCGAGGCTTCCGGTCAGCACGTCGAAGGTCGTCAGCCGGTCGTCCCAGTCGGGCGCCCGAAAGAACGGCGCCGTCAGCCGCAGCCCCGGATGCGCCCGGTGGATCAGCTCGGCGGCCGCCTGGATGCGGTCATACGAGTCCCGGTTGATCGGCTCGTCCACCACGTACAGGTAGCCCTTGTCCAGTCGACCGCGTTCGTCCAGGTAGGTCGCGATGTCCCGCAGGTAGGCCTCATCCTCCTTCCACGGGATGACGTAGGAGGTCAGGCGCGGATCGTTCAGGTACTTCGCCGCCTGCGGCGACTTCAGATCCACCGGCAGGTAGTACGCCGACACGTAGTGCTCCAGCAGGAACTCGTAGTACGCCTGCCTGAGCGCCTGCGCCTCGGCTGTCCCGGCCTCCACGCCATGCTGCCCGAAAACGAAGCCCTCCGATAGACCGAAGGTCGTGACGGGCTCAACGTCCATCGGCAAGACGAAGTCGGCGACGCACAAGTCCAGGGGGAGATACAGCAACCCTCCGTGCCGGTCCGTCTGCACGTAGCACTTCAGGGGATAGGCTGCCGCCCGGGTGTCGGGAGGAATGTAGAGCTCCACCCACACCGGCCGGCTCGTGTTAGCCTCGACGCGGAACGGCTCCGTCAACGGCGGCAGCGGATCCGGGAAGTCGCGGTTGTGGTTCGGGCAAGGCACATAGTGGGGGAGGTAGAGCCTTACCGGGATGTCCGGCGCCGTCGCCGAGGCGCCGTCGTGGGCCGCGCCGACCTCGACGGTCACTCGCACGTCCTCCAGCGGCCGGTCGCCTGCGCGCACGACGATCTGGAACGACTCATACTCGTTGCGCGCCGCGTCCACACACAAGGCGCCCAGTATGGTCGAGCGCCCGGTGTCCGTGGGGAAGACCTTCTGAACGCTCGGCTCGAACCACGCCCTCGGCTCGGCAGCGAACGCGGCGGAGCCCACCGCCAACACAACCAGGGCTACGATGACCACGCAGTGCCACATGTCGCGCCTCCCTCGGGTACCGCACGGTACTTCGACGCGCGCCCCGCCGCACTCCTGCCGAGAGGAGGAAGCCGCTGACGCACGGAACGCCCTCCCGGCACACCGTCGGACCTCTCACCTGCCGAGGAGACCGGAACCGATGGCCTGGACTGCTCTGGCACTCATCTGTCTGACCGGCCTTTCGTTGGAGGCGCAACCGATGGACCCGGCTGCACCCGCCGCGTCGTATCGCTTCGAGACGGCCGCCGCCCTCGCCGAGGACGCCTCCGGGCACGGTCTGACCGCCACGATCGACGCCGGCGCCTCCGGCGAGGGCCACACGGGGCTGGGCCTGGCGCTCGACGGCCGCGGCGGCCTCACCGTCTCCGGCGGCG
>Ga0194126_10011106_pt1 | contig 11658 bp, 6 predicted proteins | sample TA2KigC150mmetaG_FD_148641 | JGI IMG/M metagenome (GOLD analysis project Ga0194126, IMG submission 148641) | Freshwater microbial communities from Lake Tanganyika, Tanzania - TA2015035 Kigoma Deep Cast 150m | ecosystem: Environmental > Aquatic > Freshwater > Lake | place: Tanzania: Lake...
AAGAAAAGCACTATGTCGAGGGAGCTTGGCTATCCAAGCCAAGCCGTAATAAGAATCTCGCATTTGTATAAAAACACAAATGCCCCCCCTCAGATAGACTTGCAGAACTCTTCTTCTTTTCGTTTGACTGCCTTGCGAGTTGTTGTTGGTCAAGAAATAGAGCTTCTCCGAACATTATCAAACAAGAATAAATCAGCGCTTTACTTTAAAATACTAGGGAAATACGATGTTTTAGAGTTTGCTTCCTTACCCAGTCTTCAGAGTGCTAACAAGGTAACAAGAGCACCTCACATTCTCGGCATAGCTTCCTTCCCGTGTTTTCGCTGGGGTAGTTCTTCTCCCAACATATTACAGCAGATATCTGACGTGACGCTGCCTTCTGTTATTTTTTTGAAACTAAATCAAACAATCATAGACAACATCGGTTTTGAAGCTGCAGCAAGAGTCATTTCTTTCATCGAATCAAATCCTTCTCTCAAATCAAAAAAGATTCATTGTCTGGGTTTGACAGGCCTGGGGTTTTATGAAATTATCTTGTGGCATCTGACAAACAATATCGAAAGGACTTTTGAACTTTTAAGATTTATCCGACAGCTAAGAATTCAAGACATATTCCCATCTTTTAATCATAAAACGAGCAGGAATGGCGCATTTTCTGACACTATGACAATGCCCCTCATTTCGTTTAAGAAGATTATTGCTACTAATAACTGGGAAGCAATTGAAGGAAAAATTAGACCTATTCTTCGCGTGCGATGTGCACCAAATAATGATTTGAAAGTTGGTGAGCATTTTAAAACTGCAGCCTTCGACATTTTGGGTGAAGATGATGTGATTTTCGAATGGAACCAACCAATTCCTATCAATGATTTTTTACCAAAACTGCTTGGATTTCGGGAAAAGTGGAGGAATAAACCAGGCTTGTTCGACACAACGACAAATTTACTGTCTGTCTCACCTTTGCCATTATCAAGCATTAAACCTCCAAGCGAATTTAGAAAACCTATACCGTACATTTATGAAAGACTTCAGACTTTAAGCAAAGTTCAACGTATTAGCCAGTCACTCCTGATTGAGTACATGTGTATAGTGAGTATCATAAATGCATACATCGCTAGAAATGCTGGAGACGAATTGTTTGATGAAGTTACCAGGTCAATTAATAGCATCAATGTGCTCCTAAAGGACTATTACGCAGCGCTTGCAGAAGGGGATCTAATAAAATATTCTACGATTGAAGGAGATCTTCTTCAATTTGCTAATTGGCTTCGCATAGGACTATCTCAAATAACGCCGAATGTTGAATTTTCCGATCCTAACTTCGGCCCACCTCTATCAACAGTCTCACTTGCGAAAGTACTATTATCAATTTCAAACTTTGTATCTTTCATATTTCAAAAAATTGTTGGTACTAAGCCACCACGTCGGCTATTAAAAGAGGCTAACCGGCAAAAAAAATGGAAGAAGCGTCGTAAAATAGTTTTTACGGATGAGTTTAAGTCCCCGTGGAGAGGATTTATTTTTTTTGATCCTACTGCAGGATATCAGATTTGCTTAGGTGAAATTATTTCTCTTCCTTTGTCTGATATCTTCAAACCATTGGATTGGATTACAGTGACTCATGAAATAGGGCATAGTTATTTTAACCGCATCTTCTTTATGCACGTTGAACAAGAATTTCTTAATAATCTTTTAGAGAATATCGATAAACCTAAGAAGGGTATCATTCAAAGAGAATTAGATGATTATGCGAATGAGTTTTTTGCAGACTGGTTTGACTACAAACATTTTTTTAAGGATGATCTTGACTTCTATATTTGGCATATTTGGAGAACATGGATTTATACTCCCCGTGTCTTTATTTTTACGCCAAAGTATTGGATGAGAACTGTTTTTCTTAGGCTTTGCAACCGCTGGAATATAATTGATGAAGCTATCGCCGAAATTCAAAAACAAAATGGATATCAAAGAGATGACAAAACAAAGAAGGATATCATGATGTTATTGAATCGTGAGATTAATTATACTACAGCACTTGTCAAGAGGTTTTTTCCAGAAGCATATCATAAGATAAAACTTACTTCGCAGGAAAGAAAGGAAGTTTTGGAGGGATTATATTTAATGTACCATTTTGCTTCCGTGTTTGAGAGGTACTATGTCAATGATGATTTAAGGAAGGCATTAAACAAGCCTTATCCCCAAATAGACAATCATATTGATTCCCTCATGAATGGAAAAGTTATTACTGATTCAATTCCGAATCCTTTCCTGTTGACAAAAAACCTTCTGAGAAAGGCAATGTTTCTCGAGCATAGACGAAAAGCAAGCTTAGACAAAATTTCCGTGGCATTTATTCATAGTCTATTGAAAACTTCAGTCTCATGAACACTCTGCGAAATCGAAGACCTTTACTTTTGTTATTAGAGAGCAGTTTCTCTAAAGATGATATTCAGAGCCTTATTAATCTACAATGGCTTCCAACCTCCATCGATGTCAGGGCAGCCCCTTTCAAAGCGGATACTCTTAAAAGAGAAACCTTAGGTTTTGATTTTTCTCAGAAAAAGAAGTTTTGTTTAACTTTGGGAAGCCCTTGCATAGTTCTGACAAAATTACCTTTGCTTGGTAATCCATGCGCCTACGAAAGTGGAAAATTTACTGTTATATCATCGACACAATGGCAAGGTAAATTTATCAACATTCCAGACAAGGCTATTTTAGTTCTTCATTTGCTCAAATGGCTTGTAGGCAAGCATGCTTGGAAGCATAGCGACCCTTGTCTTATTAATACTGAATATCGAGACTTGTCCAAAAGTACGGCACACTTTTGTTCTGACTGCAAAGATCGTCTTTCTTCCTCTCATACAAACGCAATAGTCTTGGTCTCAGAAGCTTTAAGGCTTTTGATGTCTTCAGCAAAAGATAAGAGTGAAGCTTTAAAAAAACATTCGGGTGAACTTCTTAGATCATATAATGATTTATCACTACCAACGCTTGTACGTCTTCGACACACAGAGTGGATGATGGATTACGGTATAAATATGAAACCAAAAACTAGAGATTGGCTGACCAATACCGCTACCCGTGTATTCAAAGAGAAAGAAACAATAAAAAAGAGCTATATATCACGCAGTGGTCAAAAACCAAGATATCCAACTTTTATTGCCGCCCGCAGATGGAACTCATGGACACCTGCGATTCCCGAAAATCTCCAATCCAAACAAATATCTCGTGAAGGAAAGAAAATCTTTTATAGGAAAAGTGGAGGAGGTTATTTGATATCTGACGGGAAAACATGTATTGCTGTTGATCCTGGGTTTGGTTTTATCGAGCTACTTTATCATTTTTATGGTTTAACCGTATGCGATATTGACGGAATTGTAATCACGCACGATCATCCGGATCATTCCGCCGGTTTACAGAACATCTTGACCCTTAGATATATTTTCAGAGATCATTGCCCTGAGTTGAAGGTTTATTTGAATTTGAGTTCTTTCAACCTCTATCAACCGTTACTTAATTATCATTCAGATGTTACGAAGTTTTATCAACTTATTGCTAAGCAACCTATCAAGATTGGAAACTTTGAGATTTATCCTATGTCAGTCTTTCATGACGAAATAGTTAACTCATGTTCAGCAAAGACAAGAAAAAAAGTAGGCAAGTCCACTACTCTCGGTATAGTCTTTAAAGGGCAGTCTGATGATGTCCGGAAGAAGTTTTTTAAGTTTTCAATTGTAGGTGATACGTCCTTTCCAACTACAGCAGCAAGTATTTTGGCTTGGACAGACTTCTTCTCAGATTCTGATATAGTCTCTCTTCATTTAGGATCTATCGAAAAGGATTGGGAAGACCTGACCAAGAAAGCTTCTCGAATAACCTACGGCGCAGGGCGGCATCTGGGCATAATAGGTGTGGCGAAAATGATCAGCCTACTACAGCCAAAAGTTGCTGTTGTTACGGAATTTGGGGAAGAACTAGGTATTAAAAAGTATCGCCTCGCAATAACAGATACGGTAAGGCAGTTTGTGACAATAGCAAATTCTACCATTCTTCCGGCAGATGTGGGTCTCAGCTTAACATTATTTGGTGATGAAATTCTTTGCCGATGCTCATGTGGTAAATATATACCAGTTGCCTTAGCAACGCCTAAAGAGAGGAATGGTTTTATCAACTATGAATATACTTCTGGCTGCGCTTCAAAATTACACCATATTAACTTGGCTTGAACCTAAAATTATAAAGATGTCCAATCATGTAGCCTAACAAAAAATTACAGATAACATGAATTTCATGGGAATCAGCATGCAGGATTAAATCGGAGAACAACGCAAAATGTATCAGATCTTTCAAAACCTATTTTAAAACCATTCAATATTTTTGGCAAAAATATTATTTTTATACTTTCTTCTCGATGTCCATAAACACACCTCTTTAATAGACACTAAAAAATGTGTTACTGAACTCTGCAGTTATTATCCTTTAACCTATTGAGAAAATATGGGGATTAACAGACATTTAATAAATCGGCTTCATCTTTCTGGCGCAAAGACTATTTTTCCATCAACCATTTCATAATCGCAATTGACAATAATACTGCATAGCAGTATATTTTTGAGCATGGAATATCTTTTAGTTGAATTCGATGAACAAAGAGGTGTTCTCATCGATGATATTGAGGAAGGGTTTACCAATGAGGTCATCGAACTGGAAACAGGTACTTATCTGATTTCGCTCATCGAGCCTAAGGATTTTGCACCTGAGTCCCGCGAAATCATCCTCAGAAGAACCACGGCAACAAGGCCGAAGGTGATCCGTTTTGAAAAAGTCTGAGACATCACACCGAATCGTTCTTACGATCATCCTCGCCCTTTTCTTTTTAAGTAGTTGCGCCCACTATACAATCAATCAACCGGCAAAATACGCTCACCAAAACGATTCTTACGAATTTAGTAATTTTAGTCAGTCGACAGATGCAGATGAGACTTTTGTCATTCTCACTTTTTCAGGCGGCGGAACCCGTGCCGCAGCGTTCTCTTATGGAGTACTGGAAAGGCTGAGGACGATACCTCTTCCAGGCAAAGATAAAACCCTACTCGATGAAGTGGATGTTATCTCGACGGTGTCAGGCGGGTCCTTTACCGGCGCTTACTATGCTCTCTTCGGAGATCGGATATTCGAAGATTACAAGGAGAAGTTTCTCTACCGGAACATCGAGAAAGAACTCACATTTAGATTGCTGAACCCCGTAAACTGGTTTCGCCTCGCATCTCCATATTACAGCCGCATCGATCTGGCGTCGGAACTTTACGACAAAACAGTTTTTGACTCCTTGACCTTCCAGGCTTTAGCTGATAAAGCGAAGAGACCTTTCCTCATCATTAATGCAACCAACTTATATCAGGGCGCCCTCTTTGAATTCACCGGCGAGCAGTTCAACTATATTGGCTCTGATATCCTTTCCTATCCCGTAGCGAGGGCGGTAGCAGCATCGTCCGCATTTCCTTTCCTCCTTGCACCTGTCAGCCTTGTGAATTATCCATTTCCTCCAGATTATGAGATTCCCGAGGCCGATAAAATGGCGATGAAAGACTATTGGATAAACAAAGAACGGTACTTCAGTGCCATCAATAATCTCATATTCTCTGACAAGGCTAACCATCCTTACATCCATCTTATGGACGGCGGGCTTGCAGACAATATCGGTTTGAGGGCGATCCATGACCTGTATGTAAGGGGTGGCATCAGGAAGAAAATCAACGATGGTAAGATTAAATATCTCCTTGTGATTGTAGTGAATGCCAAGAATGAACCGCCACAGAAATTTGATCTGAAAGAAAGTCCTCCGGGTCTGGCAACCGTCGGACTAAAGACCTGCACGATATCAATGGACAATTACTCCTTCGAAACAATTGAATCGATTAAGCAGCTATTCGAGGAAAGGATAAAAGCGCAGCAGTATATCGAAAGTTGTCAGGAGCAACTCGATAAGCATTGCCCGGACAGCTACAAGCTTCCGAGCATGTCGGGTGGGCAAATGAAACTATATGTAGTGGATATTTCATTTGACAACATATCAGATAAAGATGAACGGGAATTCCTGAAGAATCTACCCACAACATTTAACCTCGAAAAAGAGGAAGTTAACAGGCTGATCGAAGCAGGTGGTCGTCTTCTTGTCGAACATCCCGAGTTCAAAGCATTCATAGAAGAATACCAATAGAAAGTTTTGCTCTTCATAGAAGGAGGTGCTTCCAAAAGACTTATCCATTCCGTCAAATGCTGCTGGCGATTTCTCCTGTGCCACTCAGCAACTGTTTTTTTAAAGGATCGAGGTAATCTGCTTGCTGTGCTGCCCATGTAAACCATTTCCCAAGCTCGCTATCAGGCGTCACTTTTCCGTTATCCCGGCTCGCTTGCTCCTTGACTGCGTCAATATATTCACGAATCTGTTTGCTCTTATTCCAGTTTTTAACATCCTGCAGGAGCGCTGAGACTCTTTCCTTTTCTTCTTGTATTGCTCGTTCCTTTTCGATACGCTGCCGCTCAAGCTCTTCCCATTCCCTTTTCTCTATTTCTCTTTGCAAGTCTCTTGATCGCAATATACTGGAAGCCCTTATAAGACCAATGACAAAATCGTTAAGACAGTTCTCAAGTCTTGCCTTTTTCCCATCGGCCCAGGAGTGCCGAATGTTTCCCCAATAAACATTGTTTATCTTTAATACCAGCTCACCAGATGGAACGTATGTATATTTTTCGAAAGACTTCCATGGTTTTTGTTCGATGTCTTTCTTCTCCTGAGAAGTCAGTATTCGCTCGACCTTTCTTGCCGGTTCCTCCAGAAGAATCTCGATCTTCTGATTCAACAGAGTTACATAAGTAAGATCCCGGCCTCTGTAAGTATTGTATTGATCATTTCTGAATGACACAGAGAATCCCCTCTCTACAAACCTCTTCACCAGTGCATCCAGAATTCTCATCGCCCTGTTAATGCTGTTACGAGAAATAGATACATTGAAACACTTATCAGAATGTGGGGAGACCCGGCCGTACTGGTCCGGCTTTGCTGCGTTAAGTATATTCAGTGTTTTTTCTATTAGTGGATGAGGAGAAGTTAATCTCGAGTGAACTTGAATTTTATTCTGTGGCGATTCTTCAAGCGATATCAATACGCGTGCTTCCGCATCATGGGCTTCATCTATCGGCAGTATCTCCTTTTTCTCACGTTGCAATGTGTAGATGTCCATATCTCCAAATTTAAGGGGCGGTAAGGGAGTTTTATCCATCTTCTCTTTTTGCCAGTACCCTCTGCCGGGTAAAGGTATCTTCAGTTTCCTACAGATTTTTGCAAGGCCTACATCAGATAAAGAATATTTCCTGGCTAATGCTGACATAGGCTCAGACCATACCTCTTTGTATAAGGCTTCCCTTTTCAGCTCAAGTGTTTCATACATTTATACTCACCTCTGCAATTGAAATTTTTCGTATCATAATACATGCAGGACCATATAATATTGCCCGGCTACGCCTCCTGCCGATACTCCTGCAATTAGAGCACAACCGTTACGGAAAATGGCTGCCAGCTGTAATACAGTGCTGAATTTCTTCAACTATCCTTGCTATCAAATTTTTGTAATCAGATAGTAAAAAATGATGGTCAGTATAACCGCAGCGATCCATCTTTTATAAGAGGTTTTAAACTTATCCCGGTTTTTCAGTACAATTCTATGTGAATTCACTCTGGACATATTTGGTACATATTTGCCTGTGCTATTCCATTCCTCCAATAATCTTGTTTTCGGTCTGTCAACGGAATCACCCAGGTAAAAAGGGTAATTCTCCGCCTTGATTTTGTATGATCTTGTCACATTCCTCATATTACCGTCTGTGCTCACCAGGATTACCCTTCCGGTACCTTCTTCCTTGAGTTTTATTGCAGTTCCGACGATCCTGTTATCAGCGCTGCTCGCGAGATCATCAATGACCTGATACTGATTGTATATCCTCACGATGGATCCGGCAGAAGTCCTGGCCCCGGTCGATATGTCCTGATAACTTCCCAGCATATCAAGAGTTCTTGTCACTTGTCTTGCCGCTTTTGCCCTGTGCTCATCCGGATCAGGGTGCCTCTTCAACCCGTCAAGTTCTTTGATAACAGCGGTCGGTACGATGATCTCATTTCCCCCCAGCTTGTAGAAGACATCCGGATCTTCTATTAAGACACTGGTGTCGATAACAAAAATCTTTTTCCTAACATCATCCAATATACTCTTTCTCTCCTTTCTTGAATATTTTAAGTGATGTTTTATAAGCATTTAAAGATACTTTAATATCATTAATAAGTAATTATAGCATTTCGTGCATATTTGTCAATTCATTTTATGATATTTAGTCTGAATAAATTTGATATATTTTTCTTCAGGTGATAATATGTGTACATTTAAAGACAGGTGGTGTGAACCATGTTGATAGTAAACCTCAAAGCTCTCATAGAGCGGAAAAGCGCTGTTGAAAGAAGAAAGATCACTTATAAAGTTATCGAACAAGAAACCGGAGTTAAGGCATTAACCTTATCCAGGATGGCAACCAATCACAACTATAATGTCAGCCGGAAGGACCTTGAAAAACTCCTGCTCTTTTTCAAATGCCAGCCTAATGACCTATTAACGCTGATTGAAGAGAAAGAGTAGGGAAATGCTTCTTTCAATACTTATGAGGCTTCCAAATTTTATCAAATCAAATGATTTATAGGAGGCAATATGGTAGAAGAAAAAACTTTTAGTTTCGGAAGCTGCAAAAACGAGAGCTAATGCCGCGCATCTTTGATAACATAGAACAGGAGCTTCTGGGCGCACTTCGTGACACCCTTAACCTTTCTGATCGTGCGGATTTTTGTGTAGGATATTTTAATCTCCGTGGCTGGAAACAGCTCGATTCCTATATAGAGAAGTGGTCAGGCGGTGAAGAAAATTGCTGCCGCCTTCTTGTGGGAATGCAGAAACTTCCTCAGGATGAACTCTTATCTGCATTAAGTCTCATAAAACAGGACAAAGAGATTGATAACCAGACAGCTCTCCGGATAAAGAAGAAATTGGCCGAGGAGTTCCGCGAACAGCTTGTATATGGTATTCCTAACAATGAGGATGAAGTAGGTCTCCGCAGGTTAGCAGCTCAGATAAAAGACAAGAAAGTTGTCGTGAAGTTATTTCTGAGGCACCCATTACACGCAAAGCTTTATCTGCTCTTCAGGCAGGATCCAAACAGCCCGATTGTAGGCTATCTCGGAAGCAGTAATCTGACCTTTGCCGGACTCTCACAGCAAGGGGAATTAAATGTGGATGTTCTTGATCACGATGCCTGTCAGAAACTTAAAAATTGGTTTAAGGACAGGTGGAATGATAGATGGTGTATCGATATCTCCGATGATCTTGTCCGGATTATCGAAGAAAGCTGGGCGCGGGAAGACCTGATTCCGCCTTATTATATATATATTAAAATGGCCTATCACCTTGCGCAGGAAGCAAGAGCAGGCCTGTCGGAATTCCGTATTCCTCGCGAATTCGGTAAGAAGCTCTTTGAATTTCAGTCTGCTGCAGTGAAGATTGCTTCACATCATCTCCACAAAAGGAATGGCGTATTGCTCGGAGATGTCGTAGGTCTCGGGAAAACATTAATGGCGACCGCTGTTGCCCGAATCTTTGAAGACGATTTCGGACTGGAAACACTCATTATCTGTCCTAAAAATCTCGTAAAGATGTGGGAAGAGTATGTTCACCGTTATCGTATGCGTGCAAAGGTTCTTTCTATCACACGTGTAATAAATGAGCTGCCCAGTCTGCGGCGGTATCGCCTAATTATAATCGATGAGAGTCACAATTTACGTAATCGTGAAGGGAAACGCTATCGATCAATCCATGAGTACATCGAGGAAAACGAAAGCAGATGTATCTTGCTATCAGCTACTCCATATAACAAGAACTATCGCGATCTTACCAGCCAACTCCGCCTCTTTGTACAGGAAGACAAAGATCTTGGTATTCGCCCGGAAAGGCTCCTCCGAGAATTAGGAGAGACAGAGTTCATACGAAGGCATCAATGTCCTGTACGCTCCCTTTCTGCGTTTGAAAAAAGTGAATATCCTGATGATTGGCGCGATCTCATGCGTCTTTATATGGTAAGACGTACAAGAACATTCATACAAGATAACTACGCGGAGACAGACCCTGAAACAAGCCGTAAATTTCTCACCTTTGAAGACGGAAGCCGTTCATATTTCCCCGATAGGAAGCCGAAAACAGTGAAGTTTAAAATTGATGACAGCAATTCGTCTGACCAGTATGCACGTCTGTATGCTCCGGATGTAGTTGATACCATCAACGGACTCACCCTGCCGAGATACGGCCTTGGCAATTATATTGCCGAAACCCCGCACGAACCACCGACACCAGCAGAGGCAAAAATTATGCAGGACCTTTCCCGCGCCGGCAAGAGGCTTATGGGGTTCTGTCGCACAAATCTTTTCAAGCGCCTTGAAAGCAGCGGACAGTCATTTCTCTTATCGGTGGAGCGGCATATTCTACGAAATTACATTTATCTCCATGCTATTGAGCATGGTAACCCCGTGCCCATTGGGACACAGGATCCTGAGATGCTCGACTCCCGGTTTTTCGATGAAGATGCGGATGACATGTGTATGACGGCAAATATATTCGACGAAGAAGAAGAAACGAAGGTGTGCCACAGTTCATCTCTTCGCACTGAAAAAGATTTCAAGAAGAAAGCGGAGGAGGTCTACAAGGGTTATGAAACCCAGTTTAAAAAGCGCTTTAAATGGCTGCGCTCGTCTCTGTTTTTTAAGGACCTCGAAAAAGACCTTCGCAAAGATATTCAATCTCTCATCAAGGTCCTCGCAAAGTGTGGGGATTGGGACATAGAGAAAGATACCAAACGGGATGCACTTTATAATCTGGTAGCCAAGAAACATCCGGATGAAAAGATTCTGGTATTCAGTCAATTTGCCGATACAGTGCGCTATCTTGAAGCCGGCTTGAAAAAACATATCACAAAGATCGCAGGCGTGACAGGAGATACGGATGATCCTACCGAGATGGCGTGGCGATTCAGTCCTGAAAGTAATGAGAAACGTGACCTAATAAAACCGGAGGACGAACTGCGAGTTCTCATCGCAACCGACGTCCTCAGCGAAGGGCAGAACCTCCAGGACTGTTCCATAATAGTGAATTATGACCTCCCCTGGGCAATCATCAGGTTGATACAGAGGGCAGGCCGTGTGGACCGGATAGGTCAGAAAGCAGAAAACATTATCTGCTACTCTTTCCTGCCTGCAGATGGTGTAGAACGTATCATCAGATTGCGTGCACGGGTTCGTTTGAGACTTCAAGAGAATGCTGAAGTGGTTGGGACAGATGAAGAATTTTTCGAAGATGATCGTAATGAACAAGCAATACTTGACCTCTATAACGAAAAAGCAGGCGTTCTTGACGGGGATATTGACGGTGAGGTGGATCTTGCCTCATATGCATATCAGATCTGGAAAAATGCAATAACTGCTGACCCGGAAATACAAAAGATCATCCCTTCGCTTCAGCCGGTAATTTATTCAGCCCGGAAACACATACCTAATGAAAAGGAGCCTGAAGG
>Ga0194126_10011116_pt1 | contig 11649 bp, 10 predicted proteins | sample TA2KigC150mmetaG_FD_148641 | JGI IMG/M metagenome (GOLD analysis project Ga0194126, IMG submission 148641) | Freshwater microbial communities from Lake Tanganyika, Tanzania - TA2015035 Kigoma Deep Cast 150m | ecosystem: Environmental > Aquatic > Freshwater > Lake | place: Tanzania: Lake...
AAAGAAGGTCTTTTAGCTTTTTCTGGCTTATTTCTCTGGTTGTATTCCCTATACGCTCATAATAACGCCCCTCATAAGAAACAGGATAACTTGAATATGGAACTCTAACTCCAATTATTCGTTTATTATCAATCTCAGTAACTTCAATTTCAGGATAAATTGACAATTTATTAACAATTCGATTTGTTAAATCTTCCAGGAATTTACTTGAGGGATCAATACCTTTTATATTACCTTTTTTATCTACGCCAAGAAGGATTATACCGCCTTTTGTATTAGTAAAAGCAGAAATAGTCTCAAATAAAGAATTGTTCAGATTCTCTTTAAATTCTATAGATTCAGTCTCACCTGTAATAATAAACTTTTTTAATTCTATTTCATTCACGCTGCATTAACCTCTTAGATGGAGGACAGGGTCAATTAATTTTGCTCTTGTGTCCAGCTCACTTAGAATTTCGGTCATATAAAAATCCTTTGAGTTTATTCTATTAATTTTTTAAATCTTATCAAAAATTTTATAAGTTGATATTATTTTAAAATATTATTAAGAATATTTAATTATCTTGCAATAAGATTTATAGAATTTCTGCAAAAGATTATAGAATTATTTATTTCTTCATTATATAGTTATCAATATAAATTACGAGTATTTAAATAAGTCTTTTATTTTAAATAAAATATTTCATAAATAGCTTATATGGAACTATTGTATTTTTATTTAAAAACTTTGAAAAATTAAGTATATTTTTTCCAAAAAGGTTTTTAAATCAGCTATTCAGCAAATACTTTGTATTTTTAAATTTCAACTTTCGTTAACCTTTAGGAGGAAGGACAAATGTTAAAAGCTGCAGTACTTGGCGCAGGATACATGGGAAGTGCAATTACGTATCCATTATCTGATAATGGAATAGAGACAAACCTATGGGGAACGTGGCTTGATGATGATTTAATAAGCGGCTCCCTTGATGGGCTTCACCCAAAGCTGAAAAAACCACTTCAGGATGGGGTTTTTCCCATGTACAGTAAAGACTTAAAAAGGGCTGTATCAGGTGTTGATATTATATTTATTGGGGTAAACTCTGAAGGATTTATTCCTGTGTTTAAAATGCTTATTGATATAATAGGTGAAACAAAAGATAAAAATTACTATTTTTTTAAACTTACAAAGGGACTCGTAAACTTTAATGGAAAAATAGTCAGGGCAAGCCAGGCTGCAAGGGAAATCTTTTATAAAAAATTTGGTAGTAAAGATTTTCTTTGGACTACAGTTGGCGGACCGGTCAGAGCACTAGATCTTGCACATAAAACAGTATCTGCAACCATGTATGGAATATCTGAAGGAATATGCGGTGAAAAGATAAAAGAGATAATCTCCAGGCTTTCCACAGATTATTACAGGATTTTTACAAGTGATGATTTAACAGGTGTTGAGACATGTTCAACTTTTAAAAATATATATTCAATTGCACCAGGGATATGTGATGGATTATTTAGAGAAAAAAAGGAAGGTCTTTATCACAACACAGTTGCCTTTTTATTCAACCAGGCATCAATTGAAATTTCAAAAGTTGTTAGTGCTGCAGGCGGGAAAAAAGAAACAGCATTCAATCTTGCTGGTGTGGGTGACCTACATGTGACATCTGTAGCTGGCAGAAACAGAAGATTTGGAGAAATGGTTGGTAAAGGGATTGACCCTGATACTGCATTCAAAAAGATGTTTGAGGAAGGTGAATATGGTGAGGGCTATACAGCATTAAAACTTGCAATGCCCTGGCTTTCTAACTTTAATATTAATGTGAAGACTGAGCTGCCCCTGCTTGATACCTTACATAATATAATCTTTAAAAAAGCTGAACCTTATGATGAGCTAACGAGATTTATTAAAAATTTGGGTTCCTGATCGAGCAAATATTAAGTAATTGTAAAATAATACTAAGTATTAATTAATAAATAAATAAGCACTAAATTATCACAGAATTTTAGATGCTAACAAATATTTAAATAAAAAATATTCTTTAATTTTGATATTATTTGATTTTATTAATTTATAAAATCCTTAAAATTTCAATGATTAAAGAGTTATTGAGATTTAATTAATATTTAAATGCTTAAAAGGAAAGGACTAATATGCCAATAGTAACAATAGAATTATTGGAAGGAAGAACTATAGAGCAAAAAAGAGAAATAGCAAAAAAAATAACTGATGTAATTACAAATGTAGTAAATGTAAAACCTGAGCTTGTTCTTGTAAATTTTTATGATTTAAAGAAAGAAAACCATGCAGTAGCAGGAGAGTTATTTATAGATAAGTAAATTACAAAACCTTTAAATACTTCTGGTACTTTTCATCCCAGTTACCGGTATTTTTAGGTATATAATTTTCTACCTTTGATGAATTAAGAGAGATCTGTCTTCCCTCTTCAATATTTTTTATTTCACCTGCAGCTTTTAACTGCATAAGTAAATTGCCAATTGAAGTTGTCTCAGTTGGACCTGCATTCACAGACAGTCCCGTTGCATCTGCGACCCACTGGCATAGGAGCTTATCCTTCGTTCCACCACCCACCATGTGAATGAAATCAAGTTTATTACCTGTTATATTTTTAAGTGTTATAAGATTGTGCTTTACTTTTAATGCCAGGCTTTCATAAATAACTCTGGCAACAGAACCAATACTGTCCGGAACTTTTTGACCTGTCCTGCCACAAAAATCCTTTATGGTTTTTGGCATGTCAGCCTGTGCAAGCACAAAATCAAGTGCATCAACATTTATAAATGATCCTGTTGGAGATGTATTAATTGCCATATTCATAATATCATCCCAGGAAATTTCATTTTTAACATCTTTTAACCATCTATCCCTTGACTGTTGAATTAACCACATACCAACAAAATTCTTAAATAACAGCATCTTTCCCTCAACCCCGGCTTCATTTGCAAATCCTGATTTATATACCTCAACACTGACAAGAGGTTTATCCATCTCAATAATTGTTACTCCCCAGGTTCCAATGCTTATAAAAACTTTATTTTTTGATTTGTCTACAACAGGAATGCCTGCAATTGCTGAAGGTGTGTCATGTGTGGCTGGTGCTATTACAGAAATAGAATTTACTGCCAGATCTTCACAAATGCTTTTTTGAAGCTTTCCAATTTTTGTTCCAGGTGGAACAATTTCACAGAAAATATCTCTTGGAAAATTTAACCTGTCTATAATTTTATATTCCCACTTTTTTTCAAAAGGACTGCACATAGCTGTGGTATGAGAATTTGTATATTCGTTTACAGTGTTGCCTGTAAGAAAATAATTAAAAAGGTCAGGCATCATAAGGAATTTATAGGCATTTACATATTCAGTAGCATTCTGTATTTTTAGTGAATAAAGGTTAAAAATGCTGTAATAAGAAATTGCTGGATTACCAGTTAAGTTAAAAAGTTCTTCCTGGGGTATAATACTAAACAGTTCATCACATATACTATTTCTTTTTGTATCTCTATAATGAATAGGATTGGAAATCAGCTTTCCATTCCTATCAATCAGTCCAAAATCCACTCCCCATGTATCAAGTCCCATTGAAGTAATATTTTTATATTTTTTAAAAGCTGCAGAAAGTCCAGATTTCAGTTCAGAAAATAATCTTAAAAAATCCCAGTACAGTGTTTCTGTAGCATAAACAGGAATATTGTCAAACCTGTGTATTATATCAAACTTAAACTTTTTACCATCAAAAATTGCAATAGAAGCTCTACCATTGCTTGCACCAAAATCAAAGACTAAAAAATTTTTCTTTACCACACTATTCCTTTCATGTTACTAACTGTTTTTGCTTATAAAAATAGTTTCATGTAAATATTTAAACATACAGGTTATCTTAATAAATTATTATTTTAAAAGGGGCTAATAAAAAAATAGTTTATATAATATAAAAATATGCAATCAGCTGCTTTTTTTTAACTGTCTGGCAACTTCTTCCACTATTTTTGTTATTACACTCTGGCTGATAAGAGAGTCTGTTTTTTCCTTATCATCTTTTTTTTGCTGTGTTCCAGCATAAACTGTTTCTCTACCAAATGCATCTTTATATACAAATCCTGGAACACATACTTCCTTTGATACATCAATAGTTGCAAAATCCTCTTTTGTAAATTTCTTGTGAATAGAAAAATCAGCCTTAGGGTCATTACCAAACATAATTTGCCTGAAAATCAGTATCTTTGCACAATTATTAGCTACTTCTGTATATACATATGCATCATTTAAAGTTTTACCTGCAGCAAAAGAACCATGAAATGGTATTCCACATATAAGTGCTGCAGATGGGTCAATTTCTCTTCTTTTTTTAAAATTCTCCACAACCTGCATTCCCTGCTCCTGTGAACCCGGGACAACTTCCTCAATATTTGTTATAGGCTGATCCCCAATTACTGCCCTTGTACCTTCTGAAATTGCTGGCAGGACCATATGAGCCGCACCAAATGCCATAAAATAAACAGGATGTGCATGTATTACCGCCCCGATATCAGAAAAGTTCTGGTAAATGTAGTAATGGCTTGTGGCTTCTCTTGATACATTTTCTACCTCGCCGATTATTGGAACTTTGCAGAGATCTGTTATAATTATTGAGTCTTCCTCTATATTCCACTGGTGCTCTGCTCCTGCGCGTCTTGGAGATATATAGATTTTGTCACCATCCCGAACAGAGATATTTCCTCCACTTGAATCAGTAAGCTCCCTGTCAAATAAAAGCTTACCAATCTCACATATTGATTTTCTTATATTTATTGTATTTACCATTTGTTTACTTAAATAAAAAAACTAAATTATTAAATTTACATTCTTTCTTAATTAATCTTACTTTCAAGTTTATCAGTATAAATAAAAACGCGATAATTTTCAATTTTATTTAAATCTTGAGAAGAAAATTTAAGAGGATAAAAAATACTCAGGTTTATTAATTGAACTTAAAGTAAATACCAATATAAAACTATATTGATAGAGCAAATCATATTATCATATTATCTGAAAGAATTAGATACCCTCGCACTAAAGTGCGCGGCACTTACTTAAATTCAAGCTTTTGATTGTCGTATATCCATTCACCCTCGCACTAAAGTGCGCGGCACTCTGCCCTTACGGGTTTTTAGATTATCCAAAGAAATAAAACATTTTTAAGGTTTTTAACCTATAATTTCTTTTTCCTCTCTATGACATATTCTTCAATATCTTTCATTGAACCTGAAAATTCATCCTTTGTAAATACAAATGATGTGTGATTAACAAAATCATCAATTGCAATTCCGTCTTCATCATAACCTGCCTTAAAAAATGGAATTTTAAGAAGTTTTTCCATAACGCCTGTCGGTACGGGTTCATCAATCTGGCTGTAGATATCTTTTGTTTTACAGATTTTCAAGAAATCATCAATAAGCTCGGGGTTCATTGTATAGACAAGATTTCCTCCAGCTACTTTCTCAAGATGATAAATATTGCCTTCTCCCGGTCCCGGTCTTGCCGAGCATAGAAGAAGCTTACTCTTATATCCATTTTTCGGGTTATTAATCAAATTATGGGCTTCCTTTGCTATTGCAATCCCTGCCCACCTTTTTAATTCTTCGGTAAGCTCTATCCCAACCGATTTTGCAGATTCTGCAAACTCCGGTCTTTCCTCAAATCTTCCTATCATAATTGTTATTACTGATCTCCACTGGGAGTAATCAACACCCCATGAACTCCCAATTTCATGACCCCTTTTTACTGCCCTGGCAACCTGCATTGCAGCAGGAACATGAAAAACAAGTGTTGAATTTGTAGGAATACCAATAGAAGTTAATATCTGAATCAGATATATGCCTTCCTTTGAACCAGGACACTTTACAATAATATTCGGTGAAAGCTTTTTAAGCTCAAGAGCCTGTCTTAACATCTCCTTTACATCAGTAACAAGCCTTGGGTCAACCTGAGCACTTACATAACCCATCTTATATTTTGATTTTTCAAATAAAGGCATGTAAAGCTTTGCACCTTTTTCAGTAATAGCTTTATAAACTTTCCATGCAAGCTGGTAATTGCTTTTTACAGGATTACCTTTGATTATCTCATCTATAATTGGGTTAACCTCTTCAGGGATTAAATCAAGCACTTTCTTTGTCAGTCTTGGATTTGTGGTAACACCACAAAAAAGTGTCTCAGCAGGATTCTTAACATCAAATAAAATTTTTAGCTGCTTTTCAAGCTCATCTTTCTCTTCCGCCGCTGCTTTTTCAACCATTTTTTTTGCCCACGCTTCAAATATAAGTGGAGATGAATCCCACCATAGTTCCATATCGTCTGATGATTCTGACAGGCGCTGCATTGCCGATTTTGAATATACTGCCATTTTATCCTCCTCTAAAGACTAAATAATGATAAAAGAACAATAAAATAATAAACAAACAATAATCTTTTAAAAAATATTTTTTCTATTTAAAAATTATTTAAGTTATAAACTAATAATTTAATTTAAATAAAATTCTTATTTTGAAAAACCAATCAACTGCAAAAAGTAAACTTTTTTATAAATTGAAAATTGAAAAAGAACCAGTTCTATTTAAAAATATACAAAATTTATCAAATAAATTTCAGGACCTACTTGCCCACTACTTCTTTTACTGCACTAATAATATTTTCTTTATGCGGTATTGAGGCCTGTTCAAGAATTGAATTATATGGTATTGGTGTATTTAAACCCGCAACAATTTTAACAGGACTGTCCAGCCAGTCAAAAGCCTTTTGAACAACCCTGGCACAGATATCAGATGCAACACTTCCTCTTTCGCAGGCTTCAGTTACAATTACAAGATGCCCTGTCTTTTTTACTGAATTAATAAGAGCTTCTTCATCAAGCGGAACTAAGGTTCTCGGGTCAAAAACTTCACAGTCAATTCCTTCTTTCTCAAGTTCTTTTGCTGCCTCAAGAGACTTATACACCATATTGGAATATGCAAAAATTGTAACATCACTGCCCTCTCTTTTTATATCTGCAACTCCAAATGGTATAAGGTACTCCTCTTCTGGAACTTCTCCTTTAAGAAGATATATCATTTTATGTTCAATAAAAAATACAACATTATCATCTCTCACGGCTGTTTTTAACAGCCCTTTGACATCGTATGGTGTTGATGGCATTACCACCTTAAGGCCAGGCACATGATAATACCATGACTCAAGGCTCTGCGAATGCTGTGCTGCAACTCCCCTTCCAGCACCGCCCTGCGTTCTTATTACCAGAGGGCACTTGAGATTATCTCCAGTCATATACCTTATTTTTGCAGCCTGATTAACTATCTGGTCCATTGCAAGTGCGGTAAAATCTATAAACATAATCTCTGCAATAGGTCTGTAGCCTGTAGCAGCAGCTCCAATTCCTGCACCAATAATTGCTGCTTCAGAAATTGGTGTATTTATAACTCTTTCAGGTCCATACATATCCAGAAGCCCCTTATAGGCTCTAAAAGCACCGCCATATTTTCCAATATCCTCGCCAATTAAAAATACTTTATCATCCCTGTTCATTTCCTCAATTACAGCCTCTTTTATCGCTTCCCTGTATTCAATTTCTCTCATGCAAATACCTTTCTTTTAAATCAACTTAACTTCTTCAAGGAATTTTTCAAGTTCCGGTTCAGGACTTTGCTCGGCATACCTGACAGAATCTTCAACAGCCTGCTTTATCTCAACTTCAATTTTTTCTATTTCTTTTTCACTTAATATTTTTTCCTCAACCAGTTTCTTTTTATAATTGGTTACGGGATCTTTTTCTGTTTTATAATACTCAACTTCTTCTTTATCCCTGTATTCTGCAGGATCATTTGGGTGATGTCCTCCAAATCTATATGTTTTTGCCTCTATTAATGATGGCCCCTCTCCTTTCCTTGCCCGTTTCACTGCTGTATCCACAGCTTTATAAACAGCTTCCGGATCACTTCCATCTATTATAACCCCCGGCATATCATAGGCAGAAGCCCTATTTGCTATATCCCTGCATGATACCGATTCACAGGAACTCATTGAAATTGCATACATGTTATTTTCACAAAGATACACAACAGGCAGCTTAAAAACTGCAGACATATTCAAGGATTCATGAAAAACTCCATTGTTTGCCGCACCATCACTGAAAAAACATATAACAACTTTGCCATTGCCTTCCATCTTACAGCTAAAACCTGCACCCACAGAAATTGGAATTCCACCTCCGACAATTCCATTTGCACCCAGCATTCCAAGTTCAGTATCGGCAATATGCATTGAACCGCCTCTGCCCTTGCAGTAACCCGTAACCTTACCTAAAAGCTCAGCCATCATCCTGTTTAAATCTGCTCCCTTGGCAATACTGTGCCCGTGTCCTCGGTGGGTAGAAACTATATAGTCAGACTTATCAATTGCCAGACATGCTCCAGCTGCTATCGCCTCTTCTCCAATATACGGGTGAAGATAACCCCATATCTTAGCAGTTTGATAAAGCTGGATAGTTTTTTCTTCAAACCGTCTTATTTTTATTATGGTTTTAAGCATTTCTTTTTTTAATTCTTTACTTATAGCTGTCATTTATCTCCTGTCTATACTATTTCAATGTTTATACTAATATTCAATATGATTTACAAACTAAAAATTTATATTCTTATAAATAAGTCCAATATGTAATTTCTTTGAATAAAAATTAACTTATAATTTAATGACCTAAAGCTGTATAAAGATTACATATAAATAACACACCCTATATAATAAATCCTTTACAATACACCCAGGTCAGACATTGTATAGAAACAGAAATACTATTTAACTTAATTAAAAATAATAGATATATTATATGCAATTTTTAGCAGTATTGCAATAAATTTCGAAAAAATTATCGTTTAATCTTACTGGTTTGAAAGTTTTAAAATTTTTTCTGCTGCTGTGTTGTCAGTTATCAATATATTTATATACTTCCCTCTTAGTGCACCGAGTATTGCTTCAGCCTTTTCTTTTCCTCCAGCAACTCCAACTGAATAGGGAACCTTAAGTAAAGTGTTTACCGGCATTGCAATCAATCTACCTTTTAAGCTTGAATCACAAATCCTGCCATTAATATTAAAAAAATGCGAGAATACATCCCCCACAGCATTATGCTCTTTTAAAGATTTAAAATCTATCTCATTTATATGACCTGTTTTTATAAGAGTAGAAACAATTTTAGGAAACATGGCACCAATTCCAACAAGAGCTATTGTAACCCTTTCAAAATACTCATATGTCTTTCTTATTGATTGCTCCTGGAGTAAAAGATTATACAGCTCTTTTGAATCCAGAATTGCCGGCGCATAAAGTAAATTTGGCTCAGTATTAAACTTTTTTGCCATCCTTCTTGTAACATCATGACAATTTAAATCTATTGAAAGCTGATGAGAGCCTCCTGTTATTTGAACAACTTCAACTTCTTTATTTATCTTTGAAGGCAGCTGGTTAACTACTTCATTTATAGTTGTTCCCCATGAAACTCCAATAACATCCTTATTTTTAATTATTTCCATTAAGAAGTTCGCTGCCGCATTTCCAAGCTTGGATTTTAACTCAATATCAGAAAGCCCGTAATTATCAACTACTATTGCACGCTTCAGGTTAAACAGTTTTTCAAGTTTATCTTCAAGAGTCGAAATATTTACAGTGGGGTCAATGATATTTATCTGCACAATACCGGAACTAATAGCTTTTTTAAGAATTCTATTTACCTGATATTTTGATATTTTAAGCTTTTCTGATATCTCTTCCTGGGTTAGATTATCTTTATAATAAAGATTCGAGACTTTAACCATTAATTTAATATTGTAGCTCATGGTTATTATTACTACTTTAAAATGATATTATTTTTTTCTAAAACATTTTTATAAAAAAACTCAGCGTATAAAAACCTATTTTTTTATTGATTATATTTTCTATATTTTATCAAGCTCATTAATTTTTTTAACCTTTTTTACAGTACCGCCTGTTCTTTCAATGTCAAGCCATACTTTCAAGATTTCCTGAGCAAGGCTCTTTCCAATAATCAGTGCCCCCATACAGAGTATCTGGCAATCATTGGATAGAATGGATCTCTGGGCGGAATAGATATCATGACAAACTGCTGCTCTTATTCCCTTAAATTTATTTGCACATATAGCCATTCCCAGCCCTGTGCCACAAACAAGAATTCCACGGTTAAAATTTCCATTCTGAACCTGGGGTACCAGACTGCTTGCAATGTCCGGATAGTCAACCGGCTCATATGTAAAAACACCAAAATCCTTATAATCAACATCCCTTGACTTTAAAACTTCAATAAGTGCATTTTTTAAATCAAGCGCATTTTCATCACAGCCAATTGCAATTTTCATCTTAAAACCTCCTTACAAAAATTAATTACCTGCATAGGCCTGTGTAATTAAAATGTTAACAGGTAAAAAGTTAACAGGTATATAGAATTTAGACTATATTACTCAAATTTAGTTGTTGATTTTAAACTTTTCCTGTAATGAAATCTTCAACATTGCGGGCAATTTTTGGACCCGTCAGGCCATAGTAATCTAAAACTTCATCATACTCCCCGACAACAGCAAAAATATCATTAATACCAATCATGCGTATTTTTACTGGATTTTCTCTGGAAAGAACATCAGCTACTGCACTTCCAAGACCATTTACTATCGTATGTTCCTCAACAGTTACAACTTTTTTAGTTTTTAAAGAGGAGCTTAAAATTAAATCTCTATCAACAGGTTTAATAGTTGAAATATTTATCACCTCGCACTCTATGCTCTTTTTCTCAAGTTTAGAAGATGCCTCAAGTACCTCATGCACCATGGAAGAACAGGTAATTACTGTTACATCGCTGCCCTTTTTTAAAATTTCACCTTTTCCGACTTTAAATTTATAATCGCTTGAATGGAGTCTTTTTATTTTCTGCCTGTGAATCCTGATATATACAGGACCTTCAATCTCGGCAGCTGCAAACACTGACTGATAATATTCAGGCCCATCACATGGTGAAATAATGGTCATATTAGGAAGCGAACGCATTATTGACACATCTTCAAGTATCACATGTGTGGGTCCAAGAGCACTTACAGAAAAACCGCAGTTATTTCCCATAATATTTACATTTAAATTTGTCTTGCAAACATCATCCCTTACCTGTTCAAAGCATCTGAATGTTATAAACGGAACATATGCAGCGATAAAAGGGATTTTTCCGCTTATTGCGAATCCTGCTGCTTCACCCATTGCATTCTGTTCCTGTATTCCAAACTCAAAATGGCGCTCGGGAAACTTTTTATTAAATTCTGCACCGCTTGCACCCAGGGAAGAATCACATGATATATATAAAACATCCCGGTTTTTTACACCAAGCTCAACAAGGGCTTCGGAAAATACTTTTCTTGGATCCTCAATAATTTCATCAACTGTATTTATTTTCTGATTTTTAACTTTATTAACCTTATTTATATCAGGCTTCATAACCTTAATAACCTTACCTTATTAATTATCTGCTTAAATTTTTACTTCCTTATTTATTTTTTATCTGATTCTTAAACCATATTATTATTTTCTTTTCCGCTTCATTCTTGTAGAAACTTAAAATCCCATCTCCAACC
>Ga0194126_10011119_pt1 | contig 11648 bp, 10 predicted proteins | sample TA2KigC150mmetaG_FD_148641 | JGI IMG/M metagenome (GOLD analysis project Ga0194126, IMG submission 148641) | Freshwater microbial communities from Lake Tanganyika, Tanzania - TA2015035 Kigoma Deep Cast 150m | ecosystem: Environmental > Aquatic > Freshwater > Lake | place: Tanzania: Lake...
CGGATGCAGCAGGGACTGCAAGGCTCAGGCAACCTGAAGATATAAGGATAATCAGGGTGCCATGCAGCGGGAGGATAAATCCGCTTTTTGTGTTGAAGGCTTTCAACCATGGTGCAGATGGGGTGCTTGTTTCAGGATGCCATCCGAATGATTGCCATTTCAGCGAAGGGAATTTTTATGCAAGAAGAAGGCTTGAGGTATTGAAAGAGTTTCTTCCCATTATCGGTATTGATAAAAGAAGGTTTTCATATCAGTGGGTGTCTGCTTCTGAAGCTACCAGGTGGCAGAAAGTTGTAATAAATTTTGTAAAAAGGATAAGACAGTTAAGGCTAATTGATGCACAAGGAAACGGCAGTTGAAAAAAAATTAAGGGAGACAGCATCAGGGCTTTTTCCGGATGAAGTGGAATGCCTGGTAGGTTATACCCAAAGCGATATAGCAGGCAGGACAAACCCCGTTTTTATTAAGGAAAAAGCTGAAGCTGGCAAATTGATATTTGACAGGTTCTGCATAAATAACCTTTCGGTCTATCCCTATTACATGAAAGATGAGTTCATGGGCAGTATAGGTGTGGTTTTAAAGCCCTGCGACGTAAAATCAATTGCACAACTTATCTCGGAGGAACTGCTGGATAAGAAAAAGATAAAGTCAGTGGTCGTTGGCTGCGGCGGTGTGATTGATATAAAAAGGATACAGAGAAATATTGGTGGAGGCAGGATAATATCGGCAGCCCAGTCGGGGGACAGTATTGAAATAAACACTGCTGATAAGAGTTACACTTTAAAGATGGCTGATTTTTATGCTGAAAAATGTTATGGATGCCGTATTTATGACAGTCCCCCGTATTCTGATATTTTCATTGAGAATGATGAGAAACTTCCTGTTGTACCGCAGAACAGCAATCCTGACCTTCTGGACATTCTGGAAAAGTCAGAACTGGAAGAGATTCTTGCATTCTGGGAAAAGGAATTTTCAAGGTGCATCAGGTGCTATGCCTGCAGAAATATCTGTCCAATGGAAGTATGCAGGGACAGGTGCATCGCACAGCTTGACCTACCCCGCTGGCAGTCCGGAAAAATTAATTCAGATGAGGGTAAATTTTTCCAGTTGATTAGAGTTATGCATCTTGCGGGAAGATGTACAGAGTGCGGTGAGTGCCAGAGGGTCTGTCCCGCAAATATCCCGCTGGTGACATTCATGAAGAAGGTAAATAAAGAAATTTTAAGGCTTTTTGATTATGTGCCGGGAATGGACTCCCAGGCAAGACCGCCGCTCCTGACTTTCAAGAATGTCGAAAAGAATATTAAAGAAGAAGAACTTTTTTAGATGAATAAAAAGATTTGTATCAGAAAAGAAAATATCAGGCCGCTGCTTGAAAGGCTAAGTGAAAGCTATCAGATTTATTTACCTGTTAGAGACAGTGAAACCGGCATTATAGATTTTGCAGATTTAAATGTTCTAAAGGATAGTGATAATTTGTCTGCAGATTTTAATGAAAAGACAAAAAAAAGCCCCAAATCAGTTGTCTTTCCTTCAACTGAAACGCTCCTTGAATTTGAGTATAAAAAGGATATTAACAAACCTGAAATCACACAAATAAGCCTTCTGGAGAAATCCGGCAATGAAGCAGGCACTGAAAAAACTGGAAAAAAGATTATATTCGGGCTCAAACCCTGCGACACAATCGGTTTTAAAAGTTTTGATCTGGTATTCAATGAAAAAGGCAGGGAAGACAAGTACTACAATGAAAAAAGACTTGATACTGTGCTTGTTTCAATAGGGTGCAGCACCATTTTCCCGGATTGCTTCTGTCTTTCAGTTGGAGGAAATCCATTTAATTTTGATTATTCGGATATCGGGCTTGTGGATACCGGGGATCTGCTTGTTATTATGAAAAAAAGTGAAAATGGGGCAATAGCAGAAATTCTTGAAACCGGCAAAGAATTCCTTGAAGAAAGGGAATTTGATGAAAGTGGCTTGAAGGTAATAGATGATATTATCTTAGGCTCAAAAAGCAGGCAGCAGAAGTTGCTGGAAGAGGCAGGCCTTCCGGAAATAGACAAAGACTCAATAGAAAAAATTCTTGAATCCAATTTCAGCAATGAAGATGTCTGGAAGGAGATTTCCCAGAAGTGTGTAAGCTGCGGAGCATGCACTTATGTTTGCCCGACGTGTGTTTGTTTTAATATTGGTGATGAAGTTCGGGACCTGGAGGGTGAAAGGTACAGATGCTGGGATTTCTGTACAAATTATTATTATACACTCGAGGCAAGCGGCCATAACCCGCGGGGGAAGATTTTCCAGAGGTACAGAAATAAAATAAACTGCAAATTCAATTATTTCCATAAAAGAAAGAAGATATTATATTGTACCGGATGCGGACGGTGCGTGGACGTTTGTTCTGTTGGAATGGATATAAGAGAAATAATAAGGAAAGTTTTAATGCTTGAAAAAAGCAAGGAAACTCCATTGTCCGTTAGGTAAGGAAGTTAGCAAGAAGATGGAAAATAAAACAGACAGTGATATCCATGATAAATTAAATAACGAACCGGAGATGAAAAACCAGGAAAATCTTTTGTTGCCCGTTGTTGCAACGGTGAGAAAAATAATAAAGGAAACACCCAACATCATTTCCCTGCAGCTTGTCCTTGATGACCAACAGGCAATGGCAAATTTTAACTTTGAACCCGGTCAGGTTGGCCAGATTTCAGTATTCGGCACAGGGGAGGCAACATTTGTTATAAATTCACCCCCTTACCATAAGGAGTTTCTGCAGTTTTCCGTCATGAAGGCAGGGGTTGTCACAACAGCCATCCATAACCTGAGTGAAGGCGAGAAGGTGGGACTCAGGGCACCGCTTGGCAACTGGTTTCCTTACCGGAAAATGGAAGGTAGGAATATACTGTTTGTGGGCGGTGGAATCGGGATAGCGCCATTAAGGCCCCTTATTTTCCATATGCTTGCAAACAAAGACAGGTATAAGAATCTCAGGCTTTTATATGCTGCAAGAACACCCCAAGACTACTGCTTCAAAGATGACATTGACGCATGGGAGAAGTCAAAAGACTTAGAACTTATACAGACAATTGATGATGCCTGCTACGGGTGGGATAAGGAAGTCGGGCTCTGTGCAAATGTACTTGAGCAGAAGAAGCCTTCACCTGAAAATACTGTGGCAGTGGTTTGCGGTCCCCCGATAATGATAAAGTATACCCTCGAAGTATTAAAAAAGCTCAAATTTGAAGATGATATGGTCTACATTACTCTTGAGAGAAGAATGAAGTGCGGAATAGGGAAGTGCGGAAGGTGTAATATCGGTGAGAAGTTTGTATGTGTTGACGGCCCTGTTTTTTCACTGGCTGAGCTGAATAATGTATGTGAGGAATTTTTATAAGAGAAATCCGGGATTTTAATCATTACCATTGTCATTCTCTGATCCCATTATTTCCTGGCCTCAATATTATTCCCGCTATTTTTTAAAAAATCCAGGTAGTACTTTCTTGCTTTTGTGAAAAGTTCAGGATTTGTTTTCTGGAGCACATCAAAAACTTTCGGGTCAAACAATTTTGAGTGATTTATGCTCTTCCTGAACGCATCAATCAGGAATTCGACAAGGTCTTTATCTTTTTTATCAACGGTGTCGACCAGTCTTACAAAATCTTCTTTTTTTCTTTCTATTCTTTCATTGTTCTTTAAAATATCGGCATAGTCTTTTTTGTCAAGGCATGCCCCACACCAGTCAAGGCAGCTTTTTTCAGACTCGTAGAACACCAGTTTGTTGTTCCTGTAGTCTATTACCTGCGGTTTTACCTTGAAAATAATTGTATGGCACTCCGGACAAGTTACCTTCCTTTCATCCGAAAAAAATTCAATTTCATGGCCGCAGACATGGCACTGTATGACATTTGTATTGAAGTCTTTCAGATATGCAATATTCTGTCCGGGACACCCTGTTTTAAACTTTGCCATAAGAATTCATCCTTTCAGTTTTTTTAATAAACTAATTTTTTATGAATTGATCTTGGGATACACTCCTCCAGCATATTTTTATATTATTATCAGATCTGACATGTTTATTATTGTTACCACCATATTAATAAAATAATAAAAATTGTATAGAATAAATTTTAAGGGCTGATTGTTTTCCTGTCTCTTATGTTTCTGACATAATAAGATTCAAACAAACAGCCCTTATAGTTTTAAAAAATTTTTCTGTTTTTTCTATGATAGATCTTTTTTCATGTTTTCAAACTGTTCTTTAGTAATTTCATTTTTAGCATATCTTTCTTTTAATATATCTAAAGAACGATTACCGGTTTTATCTGCGGTTGCATAACTGAATCTTTTTACAAGCCATATAACAAGAAATACTATCCCTGTTATTATTGCTGCTGACCAGATAAAACCGAAAATCATACCAAATCCACCGAATCCGCCAAAACCCATCATATTGGGCCAACCCCACATCATGTTTATTCACATCCTTTATTATTAAATACTACTAAAACTATAGTATAAGTAGAGTATAATGTCAACATTCTTTAGTCTGACGTTAAACCACCGGACTTTAGTCTGGTGATGGATACCGGTTTCATGATTATCCGGCTAATTATAAATAATTCAATAAAAGTTCAAAGTTCGGAGAATCCTAAACTTCTAAATAAATTTTTTAAATATTTAATTAAAATAAGTATTGACTTTATTATAATTTATGTAATAATATAACACTATAAATAATAATATATAAAAAAATAAACTTTAGATGACAAATAACGGGTTTTCTTTTTACCTTAAATTTAAAGAAGAAAAAGGTGCAGTGGCGGTAGTTGTTGCATTGCTGCTTATAGGAATAGTGGGGATGCTGGCATATGTCATTGATACAGGTTCGATCTACCAGGAAAGAGGGGACCTGCAATCAGTTGCAGATGCAGCTGCTCTTGCAGGTGTTCAGGAGCTTCCGGAGAATCCTGCAATAGCTGTTCAGACGGCTATTGATTATGCTGATGTAAATGGTTTTGAGATATTCCCGTCGGATATAACGGTAACCCAGACCTTCGTAGAAAATGACACAATAGTTATCAGGGCAGTGGACGTTGACAGACCGCTGTTTTTTGCAGGTGTGATTGGCAGGGATACTGTAACAGTGGGTGCAACTGCCACGGCAATAATTGGTTCCCCTGCAAAGGTAAGTGGCATTGTCCCGTGGGGTTTTACCAGCAATAATTATACCCCGGGAACAGAATACACATTAAAATACGGATCGCCACCGGAACCAGGGCCGGGTAACTTTGGGGCACTCCGCATAGACGGTGGTGGTGCAAGCGTTTACAGGGATACAATTATTAACGGAAGTACAGCACCATTAAGCACAGGGCAGTGGTTAAATCCTGAAACCGGTAATATGTCAGGACCGACAAGACAGGGAACTGGTGACAGGATCTACCAGCAGGAAAATAATGCAATGGATTCTTTTGGTATCCTTACAGAACAGGTCGGGAATGTCTATGAACTTATACAGCCCGACAGCCAGTATATAATAGTTCCATGGGTAACAAGTTTTGGAAACGGCAGTGACCCTGTGCAGATTTTAGGGTTTATGCAATTTGTTATCACGTATGCCCAGGGTTCTGTGGTCAAAGCAAAATTCATCAACAAAGCCATCCTTCAGAGTGATGAAGATATTGACGGCATTGACGGCTCAGGCCTGAGAGTCATCCGCCTGATAGACTAGTATGAGTCCGGGATTCGATTGACCAGTTAATTATTATTAATAGGACCCGGATGTTTATTTTTTGATTATACCGCAGATTGTTCTGCTGCTTATGATATCTGAAAAGAGAACCAGACCAGTTTTTGAAACATCAAAAACCCTTATTATCCTGTCTGCTTGGGCGCAGCCAGAGCATATGTCCTGAAGTATGTTCTTTCTGCCTTTAAAGAATTCTGAGTCAAATTTTACTGTGTTGCTGCCTTCAAGAACTGAAGCGTAAAAAATGCCTGTTTCCACAAGGTCATTAAAAAGATGGCTTCCAAAAGACAGCTCGGGCAGATATCCTGCCTCCTTATAAGATACCTCACAAACAACCCTGATATTGCTTATTTCTGCGAAAGATACAGGGATGCCAAGTTCCGGAGAACCGGTGCCTATACGACCCGGCACCAGAAGCATTATTGATTTGCCCCTGTCTTTGTAGTAAAGATTAATTCTGCCGACTGTCCTTGCAATAATATACTTATCATTGTAAGGCAGCCTGTAATAACTGTCAGGATCGATCTGTATGACAATATCAATTTGTTCGTTTACTGCTCCACCCATTGTACCCCCTGATAATTCGAAGAAGACTTTCTCAAAATCCACTTCATGCGGGATAACTTTTGTGCTTTTGCCACTGACCTGAAGGGGCCTGCACTGCAGTAGGTTGATCAGGAAATCACCCTGAGCCGTGAAATTGCAGGTAAACTCTATGTCAACAGGGTAACTGTATTTGTTCTGGATCACAGTCATTAACTGCTTCAGTGTTTCAACAAAACCGGGCATCCCTATCAGGCCTTCACATGTGGTGAATAATACTTCTTCAGGTCTTCCCTGCAGTTCCAGAAGGCTTTCTTTCTGGGTGTCATGTTCTAGCATTATCCTTTTATACCATGCAGGCAGCTTTAAAGAAAGCTCAGACAAACTGACGGACTGGAAAATATCTTTCTCAAGATTAAGAATGTCAACTTTGTGCTGTGAGTACCGGCTTCTGCTTAAGGTGTCAGTCAGTGGAGTAAGACCAGGCTGGTTAAGGCTGGCTATTCTTGGATAATCACCCTCTGTCCTGTTTACAGCCCTTGTACCAAGACCCATAACCAGTCTCACCATGCCTGCACCGGGATCAATATCCTTGTGCCAGCGGTAGGAATTATATGAGTAGCCAACACCTGCGGCACAGGGCATAAAAATATTGTCGAATTTCAAACCTGAAACCCTCTGTACAAGGATGGCCATCTGCTCATCTTTGATGACCAGATCACGCTGCAAACGGTATTCAAGCGCCGACTCAGACATGGTACTTGCATAAACATTTTTTACTGCTCTCTCAAAATCATCGAGCCTTTCCTCCAGGCTTCCATTATTCACACAGAAGACAGACTCATACTTTCCTGCAAAGGAATTCTCGAAGCTGTCTTCCAGGAGGCTGCTTGAACGGACAATGATGGGACTCTGTCCGTAATATTCTAAAATGCGCCTGAACTGTTCTCTTGTTGAATCGGAAAAATTTCCGGCCAGTATTTTTTTTCTGAGCATTTTTGCTGCAGAGAAATATTTCTTGCCGCTTTTCTGTGCAAGCCTGAGCTTCCAGCAGTTATTCTGTACAATGTATGTGTAATAAACATCAGTCCCGATGTAAAATGAATCATGCAGCTCAAGTCTGCGGAAAACCCCGGGCAGGTTGTTTTCAACGATTTTTCTTGAGAGCAGCATCCCAGTGGCTTTCCCTCCAATTTTTCCTGAACCAATCATTCTTTCTTTAATTGCAATCAGGTCTTTTACGTTGAAATTGGAACAGACCAGATCCATAAGTTTCTTTTCTTTACCTATGAGCCTCTCACATATATTGTGCAGTGTGTCTCTACCTGCTTTTTTAAGGTTCATTTTGGCATACAGGAAAAACCTGTCCCAGTTATCCAGGTTTTGGTCTTCAAGAATGCTTGTCTTTTTTTCAATGAGAGCATAAAACCTGCTTACGCTCAGTCCGCCGGTCAGAGCGGTAAAACTGTTTGAATCATTTTTTTCAAATTTATGTGGCAGGAACATGGTATTAGAGTACCTTTTCCAGACTTTTAGGGGATGGATATAAATCTCCCTTTTTTCCGAATAAATATCCACTAAAATCTGTGTGGTTTCTCTGATTCTTGCAATTGTATCAAAGGAATGCTTTCCCCTGATTATTCCGAAATAGGCAACTGTATTAAGTTCAAAAAGGTAAGGGCATGTAACGACAAAGAAATTGCCCATCATCAGGTCTGCAGACCAGGCAGCCTGGAGCTCGGAGATGCTGTCAAAAATATAAAATGCTTCCTGACCCTCTTTTTCAATTATTTCGTGGACAGCCACAGTGAAACTTTCAAATCCGGCACTTGCATCAAGCCCTATTATTTTAAGGCCTTTTTGTTGCACCAGCAGCGGGCTGTGGTGGGCAAACCTCAGGTAAATTAAATTCCGTTTTTCATTTATGGCATGCTCTGCGAAGGATCTAGCAAAAAATGCATATTCCTCTATGTCCGATACCTGCCAGACCACATTGTCACCGAGCCGGATATGATCCAGTGTCCTGTCAAGCCCTTCAATACCGGAGCCGATTTTATCAAATACTGCCATAAATTAAGACTCTTTAAAAAAGATTATGAATTATACAGAGTGTTTGTGGGTTCAGGCAAACCCGGGTTAAATTTTAAATTTTAAATCCTGGTGCAGGGGCCTGTCAAAAACAGGGCCTATGGGTTCTGCCTCAAAAAAATCTCTTATCTCATCATCCAGGGTCTTACCAGCAGGAACAGAATGACTGCTTATGTAATAATTCTTGCTGTCCTTATAAACAGGATATTTGATTCTGTTTCCGTTTTTTTCCTTAACTTCAAAATAAAAAAGAAATTCTTTTTTCATGCTTACATTGTAACATAACACACAAAATTAATGTAATTATTTTATCCTGTTCGGTACCCATGATGACTACTGTACAGAAAAACGATGTGAAGGATCGGTTTAAAGTTTGCCGGTACAAATAGAAAAAAAACAGCACAAACCCTGGATAGTCATAAAAAGTTTTTCAAGCTTTTTAATAAAGACCCGGGGCTTGAGATAAAAATAAAAAAGACCTGTTTTACGCTTATTGCGCCAGCCTTATTTCTGATCTTTTTTTGACTTTTGCACTTTGCTTATTCCCCAGAACAGTATGCCCAATCCGGCAAGAAATCCACCAACACCAATCGGTCCGGTCCAGTAAAATACCAGCCACATATCCATTTTTACTCCTTCCGTTTTTGATAGTTGTTTTTAAACAAATATTATAATCATTGAGGTATTCAGTCAATAAAGTTATTTCCTGTTTCATAGGAGCTGTTTAAAATCCAGTTGGTGGAAAGTCCCCTTCTTGAAAGGTACTTGCGCACCAGTGTTTCATTGCTCATTCTGAGATTATTATAATTTTCCTGGGAAGCATCCTGCCATACTCTGTGAGACATAATCAGCGTGATACTTTTTTCTATAAGATCCCAGTCATGTTCAGAGATTTCACGCAGCAGGATTTCCTTTCTTTCATTTTCATCATAAAGTTCAAGGATATTGGAGACCGTATCTTTAATTAGAGAACAGACTGCTTTTAACGATCCGTTAAGATATATCCTGTCTGAAACTCCATGATTTTCATCCATTCTGGCAGGATTCCACATTTCTTCCAGGGAATAATCAGCAACAATATTTAAAAGCCTTATTGCGTTTAACCTTTCAAGCTCCCTTAATCTGTCAGATTGCTCAATATCAATTCCAAGAGGGGGACTGGTTATAAATTTCTTAAAAAATGCCTGCTTGAGCCTGCCCACTGTCAGCGGTTTTTTTGTATCCCTGCTGTAATCTTCAAGGTATTTTCTCACTTTATTTGTATCATCTTCAAGAATGCTGTCATATATATTGCTTTCAATCATATGTATTGCTTCAGTTTTTTTCTTTCCCCTGCTGCTCAGGAATGATACAAAGCCGGTTTCAGATTTATCCTTTGCGAGATCCATGTATTGCTGCCATTCCTCAGAAAAAATACTTGCCCATTTGCTTATAAGCACAGAAGTAAAAAATGGCATCTGCCTCAGTTTATCATGGGCAACAAGGTTTGTTTCCTTAAGTTTTTTGGTCTCGGGTTCTAAATATATTTTACATTCGATTTCCTTCCTGCCCGCCCATATCTGCGCTGCAGCTTTATGCTGGCCGTCAAAAAGATAAACCATACCGTTTTCGAGCCTGCAGACAGAAGGGGTCAGCTGACTGCTGACGACAAGGTGCCTGTAAAGATCCCATAACCTTTTTAATTCAAGCGGTCTTGGCTGAAGCTGGGTATCATTATTTATATACCTGACTGGAAGTACACAGTAAAAAAACTTAAAACCTGTTGATGGGCATGTTGATAGAGGAAATGCAGCTGCAGTGTTTTCAAATGTGATTTCCACCATTTCTTTATCGGTCCTGATGGAATAATCCAGCGATATATTTTCGTTTTTTCTCCCTGTTTTAAGAAAAATTACATCGTCAAGCTTTTTCTGCCCTGCAGTTTTAAAAAATCTGTCAATTTCCCTTAAAGCATTCAGCTCTGAGATGGAATACTGGCCCAGTTCCCTGTGGTGCTTTTTGCAGACTGTGGCAATATTTAAAACATCATTTTCCCTGTCAGAAAGGCTGGGGTTTATATGGTGATATTCAATCTCGGAAATGTCTTTTATTTCATGATTTCCCACCATGCAGATTAACTTTCCATCTGTGGTATTTTTTTCCTTTATGATTTTTTTATCTTTTTCAGTGGGTTCAGGATGTACGGACATTGGATTTCCCTCCTCCGGATTTAATTGAATTTTTATTAAAAATTGAAATAAAACTTTTTATATCCTGCCTAATTATACCCGAAAATTTCCGGAATCTGTTCAATTCTTGTAAAACCCCACTCCTGGGCAGGTTCAACAGAACTTCCCTCCTGGTGCTCATTGAATGTGGCTATAGTGACCTGATTGATATCCGGTGAAATATTTACAGGATCCAGGAAACCGGATATGATTTCAAGCTGGTATTTGAAATTATCACCGCTGCCTGAAAGCACAGGAAGGCTTTTTCTTTCATCCTCAAGGCACGAATCATCATACGCCGGGATTGCCGAAGGGATGAAATCTTTTGATTGCATCCTGGCAGCGGTACTCCACACCATATATAAGAATTTGAGCCTTTCAGCAAGCAGGGCTGTGTTCTGCGGTCTTCCGGCATATGCAGAATAACAGGATACAGCATCAAAAGCAGTGATTGTGTCAAGCCTGTAGTTCCAGAAAACAACATCCCCAACAAGGTAAACGTCATACCCTTTGTCAAGAAAATTTTTTCGTGCAGTCTCGATGACTTCCCTGAATCTGCCTGTATAATCTCTTGCAACATACAGCCAGAGCACAGGTCTACCATTGATTTTAAAATAACCGGGGGATGAAAGGTATTCAAGGGCAATGTGCTCCATATCTTCAAGGAAAGTCATGGATATTTTCCTGTCACTGAAATCATATGGAGGGCTATTATAACCTATGCTTTCAAATCTGAGTCTTGAATCATACATAAGGCAAAATTCTGTTTTGCCTGTGATAGCTTTGAGTATCCCGTTTTTTATGGTGCTGTCAAACTGCGGGATATATTCGATTTTTAAAACATCTATGCCATATTGATGTGCCCATTCAAGGTGTTTTGATATTATTTTGCTGTCAAGGCTGTCATAAAAACCCAGCAACGGAATATCTGAAAAACCCCTTTTCCAGTGTGATTCCGAATGCCATGTGTAATAGTCGCTGTAAACAATTGTATCGGAAATAATTCCGTCAGGTGTGCTGTTAACCTGGCCTTCAGCAATTCCGCTTTTTTTATTTATGGA
>Ga0194126_10011122_pt1 | contig 11647 bp, 12 predicted proteins | sample TA2KigC150mmetaG_FD_148641 | JGI IMG/M metagenome (GOLD analysis project Ga0194126, IMG submission 148641) | Freshwater microbial communities from Lake Tanganyika, Tanzania - TA2015035 Kigoma Deep Cast 150m | ecosystem: Environmental > Aquatic > Freshwater > Lake | place: Tanzania: Lake...
CGGCTAGGACGAACGACCCCGCCGGACCCAACGGTCCGATCAGCGGTCGATTCTCGCGGGTCCGCACATAGTACCCGCCGTCGATAAAGGGCCGGGGCATGCGCTCCACGTACGCCCCGACGGCGGGAAGCAGCCTCTGGAGCCCACGCAGCACGACCTCCGGGTAGCCGCGGTCGAAGCGCGGAGGAAACACCGGCGCGACGATCGGCGTGTGGTAGGGCCACAGCGCCAGGAAGACCGGGCTGTCGCCGGGCCCTTCCGGGCGGGCGTGCACACCGGAGGGCAGTTCTTCCAGCAGTCGGGTCTCGCCACTCTCGATCAGCGCACCGCGTTCCTCCTCGCTCCATGCCAGCCATTGGGGATCGCTGAGGATCAGCAGGGGCGCGGTTCGCGGCATGACGCCAAGCGGGTCGCCAAAGGAAGCCTTGACGTGCAGCTCGCACTCGGCCGGCAGGTCGCAGCCTTGCAGCGCGGCGACGCGCCTGGCGAAGGGACCGGCGGCATTGACGAAGATCGGGGTCGAGATCTCGAACGACCCGGAGTCGGAGGCGACCGACACGGCGCGCACCCGGTCGCCGGCGGCAGCGATGGCTTGCACCTCTCCGCGCACCAGGCGTGCGCCGCCCGCCCGCGCCTGCTCGAGGAGCAGCCGGCCGAGCTGCTGGGCACTGAACCAACCTGCGCGCCGCACGTGCAAGGCGCCGATCAGATCGGGGGCCAGGTAGGGAAAGTGGCGGCGCAGAAGGGCAGGATCACCGATGAGATCGAAGCCGTCCCGATGTTCTCCCTCCGGCTCGGGTTGGTAGGCCCGCGCGCCCGAAGGGTGCAGCCGCAGCGCGCCGGCGCCCAACGTGCTCGACTCCTCCGCCGCGTGCTGCAGCGCTGTCAGGCGCTGCGGATCCGAAGTTGTGTACAGGTAGCCGCGCCGATTCAGATGGAACGGATTGCCGGTCGCCTCGGCCAGCCCGTCGAGCAGGTCGAGGCTGCGATTCATCAGGCGCACCATGCCGTCGCCCGGGCCGGGCCAGAAGTTGCGGTAGCACTCGGTCGACTTGTCGCTGGTCAGCGAGAGCGGTTCCCCGGCTTCGACCAGCGCGACGTCACGCAGGCCGGCCCGCGTCAGATGCCACGCGGCGGCGATGCCGGCGATGCCCGCGCCGCAGATGACCGCCTCGGCGGTCGAGGCGCTCATCCCGGGCTATCGTCCGCTGAGGGGGCAGCGGCACGCGTGCGGAGCAGGGCGGTGATGGCGTCGTCCATCCGCAGTCGAGCGGACACAGCCAGGCGCTCAGCCAGGGCGGCCATGCGCTCGCCGGTGATCGGATGGCGCATGCCCGGGGCGACCTCGGCGGCCAGGACAGCCAGGTAGGCGCGTTCGAGCAGGTCCGGGTCGGGCAGGCGAAGGCTGCCCTCCTCGACGACGTGCGACCCGAAGAGCACCAGGTCCAGATCGATCACGCGTGGGGCGTACTTGTCCGGCGTGCGCCTGCGCCCGAGGCGGGTTTCGATCTGGCGCAGGGCGCGCTGCAGCTCCTTAGGTGGGTGATCGGTCTCGATCAGCAGCGCGGCGTTGACGAAGTCTGGCTGGCCCTCCGGTCCGATGGCCGTAGTGCAGTAGGCGGCGCTGACCGCCAGCACGCGCCCGAGCGCGTGCAGCCTGCCGACGGCCAAGGGAAGGTGGCGCTCCGGCTCGATGTTCGAACCGAGGGAGATGACGGCCTGCTCGCCCATGACGTGGATGATACACGCGACGACGGGCAACGTGCGCTGCCCGTCGTGGGGGGATAGGGCTGACAGACCCGCTAGTGCCCGCCGGCTCCCTGGCCGTTCCCGTGCGGGCCAGGGGTCAGCCAGAGGTTCGGGGTGCACGTCGGGCAGTCTGTCCCGTCGGGGACCTGCGTGAAGCGCTGGCAGCTGCCGTCGCCGGGTCCGCTGCCTGCTGGCGCGTCCTGCCCCTGTTCGTCGCCCGGACCAGCCATGGAGGGTGAAACGGCAGGGCCGGCTTCCGGCTGGCCGGGTGCGACACTCGGCTGTCGTGGCGCGTCCGAAGGACGCCCGGCGCCGAAGCGGGTGCGGAATGCGGCGGGATCCTGCAATGCTCCTTGGATCTCGGCCTGGGTCTGGATCAATGCCTGCTCGGCCGACTGCAGGGCGGCACCGTGCGGGTCGGCCTGGCGCAGCCGTTGCATGGTCTGCAGGCGGGTCTCGAGTTGGACCTGCAGTCGCTGCATGACCTGGGCCAATGCTGGATCGCCAAACTGGGAGGCAGTCTGCATGGCCAGGCCGAGCTGCGATTGCAGGCGCCGGGCGGGCTCCAGAGGGACAACCTCGCCCGCAAGGGTGAGCTGTTCCATCTCCCAGAGACGACGGTCGATCCAGTTGCCCAGCAGCTCCATCGTCTCAGCAGGACCACCCGCCAGGGTGAGCTGCACGTTCTCCGTCGCTAGCTTGACGGGGTAGAGCCAGTCTGTCGGCATGGCATCTTGCGCGGCCAGCGCCGTCGCACCACCACCCCCAAACAGGAGGGCCAAAGCCACCAGCAACCCTGCTAACGCGCTCATGGGTCGAAGCTCCTTTCGTCCGTCATGCGTTCCGCTCTTGTGACGGAGAAAGGAGGGTTGAGGTACGGGCAGCACCGCCGCCCGGTCGAGGAATGCCTGACGCCCGGCGGCCACCTGGTGAGGGTCACGCTCCGGGGTCGTGCGCAGCCTTTGGAGGGTGTCGAAGACTGGCTGGAGGGTGGGGTCGAGCGCCTCATCCCCGGCTGCGCGGCTCAGCACCTCGTCCAGGCCGTCTACCTCATGAGTCATGCGACACGCTCCATCCCACCTCGGGGCCGGTCAGCACCCGGCGCAGGGCGTCCAGGGCACGATGCTGCAGCGACTTGACCGCACCGACCGGTTTGGCGAGAGCGGCAGCGACTTCTTCGTTGCTCAACCCCTGGTAGAACTTGAGAACGATCACCTGGCGCTGATCGGGTGTCAGCCGCCACAGCGCCTGGCGTGCGACCCGCCGATCGTGTTCATCTTCGTCCTGGACCGCCGGTGCAGCCGCCAGGTCGGCATCCTCCAGGGGCAGGCTGGCCAGCTGGCGGTGATGGTCCATCGCCAGGTTGTGTGCGATGCGGTACAGGTAGGCTCCCAGATAGACCTGCGGACCGCCGCCGTTCCGAATGGCCATCAGGAGTCGTGCGAACGTCTCAGCCACGACATCCTCGGCAATCCTGACATCACCGAGCAACCGAAAAGCGTAGCGGAACAGAGCCGGGCTGAGCGCGTCATAGACAGCACCCAGGGACTCAGGATCCAGCCTGCGCACGCCCGGAAGCCAGCGATCGGGGTCGCTCATCACGTTCACCCTGTAGGACGCATTCTGACACGCTTGGATACGGCCCGCCACCGGCCCAGCCTAGGCGACACCCTAGATGGTGGCGTGGAGATGCGGCGAAACGTCTACAGAGAGGCCCGCAATGCCAAGCTCCAGGTTCAAACCTTGCGCCAAGGATCTGCACACGTCCTTCACATGAGGCGGATAGCATGCAGACCATCCCCCTGTACGGTTGAGGTGAGGTAGACGCATGGCAGTCATCTCGCGCAATCCAAGATCACAGCGCAAGCCTTCGCAGATCTTGCGGCGGGTGGTCCAGGGTACCTTTGTCGTCCTGATCCTGATCGCGGCGTGGCGTCACGCCGCCGGCGGCGAATCCGCCGGGCTGGCGTCGCTGGACGCCCTGTGCCCCTTCGGTGGGCTGGAAACGCTCTGGCGCATGCTGGTCGACGGAAACTATGTCCCGAAGACGCATCCCTCCAACCTAGTCCTGGGTGGCGGCCTGCTGGCGGGGGTGCTGCTCGCCGGCGCGGCCTTCTGCGGCTGGATCTGCCCGATGGGTTCGCTAACGGATGCCCTGACCTGGGTGCGCGAGAAGCTGCGGATCAAGGCGGTGCGAGTCCCGCCCGCTCTCGATCGCGGTCTGCGCTTCGGCAGGTTCGTGGTCCTGGGGCTGATCCTCTACCAGACGATCAGCATGGTGAAGCTGTGGTTCGCCGGGTACGACCCCTACCGCACGATCTTCGGCCTGGAATGGCTCTTCGAGTTCAACTGGGAAGAGCAGTGGCCGGCCTACACGGTCGCGGCCGTCGTTGTGGCTGGCTCCTTCCTGGTGCCGCGGGCGTGGTGCAAGTACGCCTGTCCACTGGGCGGCGTACAGAGCCTGCTGGGGATCCTCAGCCTGCTGCGCATCCGGCGCAACGACGCCTCCTGCAAGGCGTGCGCCCTGTGTGAGACGCCCTGTCCGGTCGGAATCGCCGTCGCGCGCGGGAGCGCGCGTATCAGCTCGGACTGCATCGGATGCCTGGCTTGTGTCGAGGCCTGCCCCCGCCACGGCGCGCTGGAAGTCCAGCTGCGACCGGCCTGGGTCGATGCCTTCGTCCGCCTGGCGCGCCGGGTGCGCCCGGCGGCACAGGAGGCATAGTCATGCGCGTCAACAAGTACCTGGTGCCCCTGCTGGTGGGTACGGCCCTGTTGGGGTCGGTGGGGATCGCTCAGGCTACGGGCCTGTGGGAAGTGAGTGGGAAGCAGGCCATCGCTCCGGGGGGGATGACGACCAGCGAGGACGTGCGCGGCTGGATGACGCTGCAGCAGATTGCCGACGGTTTCGGGCTCGGCCTGGATGACCTGTACCGCCTGGCGGGCGTGCCGCAGGAGGTCCCCCCGGAGACGGCACTCAAGGACCTGGAAGCCGTGCTGACCGACTTCGAGACTTCGGGCGTGCGCGAGGCCTTGAGCGTGTACCTGGGCGAGGTGCCTGCGCCGCAGCCCGCCACGGAGGAGAGGGCACCTGCGACGCCTACGCCAGTGGCCCTCACCACCCCGACACCCGCGGTCACCCCCACCGTGCATGCCGGCCCGACGCCGCTGCCGGCAGGTGAGATCCTGCCCGCCGCCGAGATAAAGGGACGCCACACGCTGTTGGAGATCTCGGAGCAGTGTGCCGTTCCGCGGGCAGACCTGATGGTGCACCTCGGCCTGCCGGGGGATACCAACCAGACCGTGGCGGTCAAGGAGTTGGCTGCCAGCGGTGTGCTGTCCAGCCTGGAAGACTTGCGCGCGGCCGTGGCGGAGCTTCAAGTGCGCTGAGACCCGATGGTATCCGGTGTCCCTGGGGCGGGGGAGGGATGGCGCTGCCGTCCCCGCATCAACCGTCGGACGGCGGTTGGTAGATCGGGTGACACGAACTCGGGGACCGGCACGGCCCGTTGGGCTGTGCCGGGCGCACGTGTCGGCATCAGACTGCAGAATCCCCTCGCCGGCGTTCAATCTCGACGCCCACCGAGCGGGCGAAGCGCAGCGCGCCGGGCTTCTCGACCCGCACCCGCACGCGCTCCACGCGCGAATCCGCCAGGCACAATTCGGCGATGTCCGCCGCCATCGCCTCGACGGTGAAGCGCCCGACGCGTTCGACGTGCTCGATGATGCGCTTGGTGATCGTCCTGTAGTTGGGCGTGTCGGCGATATCGTCGCTGCGGCCGGCCGGGCCCAGGTCGGCGAAGAGCGTCAGGTTGATCAGGATGTCCTGCGCCTTCTCGCGCTCCTCCGGGTTGATGCCCAGGATGCCGCGCAGGAGCAGGTCGCGAATCTCGATCCGATCGTCGCTCATGCAGGCTCCTCAGGTCAGGTGACGTCCGCCGTCGAGGTGCAGGATCTCGCCCGTGATGAAGTCGGGTCCGGCCAGGAGGAAGAGCAGCGCATCGGTTGTCTCCGCCAATGTCGCCCAGCGGCCGAGGGGCGCGGCGGCCGCCGGGGCATCATCGGCTGCGCCTCCGGCCGGCGGCAGGACGGCGCCCAGCGCCAGGCCGTTGACGCGGATCGAAGGCGCCAGCGCTTGCGCCAGGCTGGTGGTCATCGCCGCCAGGCCCGCCTTCGAGATGGTGTAAGCGAAATGGTCTGGACCCGGCCGCAGCGCCCGCCAGTCGAGCAAGTTGACGCTGGCCCCCGGCGCGCTGCCGAGCCGGCGCGCGAACGACTGGCTGATCAGGAACGGCGCCGTCAGGTTGACGGCCAGATGCCGCTGCCAGTCCGCCAGGCCGGTGGCGGCGAAGTCGAGAGGCTCGAAGATGGAGGCTGAGTTGACCAGCAGGTCGATGGGGCCGAGAACGTCGGCGGCGCGATCGACAAGCGCGGCGGCAGCCTGCGCATCGGCAAGATCGGCCTGCAAGGCGGCCGTGCGCACGCGGTGTGCCCGGCCCAACTCGGCTGCCAACTCCTCGGCCGGCGTGGCGCCGTAGTGCAGGCAAACGGCGCAGCCGGCGCGGGCGAGGGCGCGGGCGAAGGCCTCGCCCAGCCGCCGGCCGGCGCCGGTCACCAGGGCGGCATGTCCCCGCAGATCGTAGTCGAGCGTCATAACAACCCGGATTCTACCTTCCTTGGGCCGTCTCGGGCGGCACGGCCCACGAGTGTGCTACCATGAGCCGGGTCACGCCGCGGAGGTTGCCATGCACAACATCGAAGCTGCAGCCGAACTGCTGGAGGGGGTGGGCGTCGCCAAGCCGGAGATCGAAGAGGCTGTGCTCCGCCTGCTGGTGGCGGTGGGCGAGGATCCAACCCGCGAGGGATTGGAGAAGACGCCCAACCGTGTGGCGCGCGCCTACGACGAGCTCCTGGCCGGCTACCGGGTGGATCCGCACGCCGTCATCAACGATGCACTCTACGAGGTCGGCTACGACCAGATGGTCATCGTGCGCGACATCGAGTTCTACAGCCTGTGCGAACACCACATGCTGCCCTTCCTGGGACGGGCCCACATCGCCTACTGCCCCAACGGGAAGGTCATCGGGCTGTCGAAGATCCCGCGCATCGTCGACCTCTTCGCCCGGCGCCTGCAGGTACAGGAGCGTATGACGCGCCAGATCGCCGACTTCATCGAAGCGGCCATCCACCCGTGCGGCGTGGCAGTCGTGCTGGAGGGCTGGCATCTCTGCGCCACGATGCGCGGCGTGAAGAAGGCGCACGCCGTCATGGTCACCAGCGAGCTGACCGGCTCCTTCAGGGAGAATGCGTCAACGCGCAAGGAGTTCTTCGATCACATTGGGCGCGAGACGTTGAAGGTGTCGATCTGATCGTCCGGGACCAGGCCGACGCGTCGAACGATTCGGGGCGGAGCTCCCGGACTTGCCTGGGGCTCCGCCCCCGCGACTCTGTCTGCGGGATCCTGCCGCTACGCGTCCCGATCGAGGATGGAGGTTCCCAGGAGTGAAGCCCCGCCGTCGATCGCCAGCACCTGCCCGCGGATCATCTCCGCCTCGGGGCTGCATAGGAAGGCGACCACCCCGGCGACGTCCTCCGGAGTGACCAGCCGACCGGCGGGCGTCCTGTCGGCCAGCCGGTCGAAGATCGTCCCATCCCGGGTCATGGCGAAGTGCTGCAGGGCCTCGGTCGGCACGACGCCAGGGGAGACGGCGTTGACGACGATGCCGTGCGGCGAGAGCTCCACGGACAGGTAGCGCACCAACGCCTCGAGGGCCGCCTTGCTCGCCCCCACCACGACATACTCGGGCAGGACGCGCCCGGCGCCGGGGCTGCTGCTGGCCACGATACGCCCGCCGCGCCCCTGCATCAGCGGGACAGCCTGTTGCGCAGCAAAGAGCAGCGAGCGGGCGTTGATGTTCATCGTCCAGTCCCAGCCCTTGGCCGTCTGTTCGAGCGCCGGGCGGTTGTAGCCGGAGGCGGCATTGCTGATCAGGAAGTCGAGTGCGCCGTACTCCTGACGCACGGCCTGGAACATCGCCTCCAGGGCCGGCAGGTCGCCGACGTTGGCGCGCACGACGAGGGCGCGCCGGCCCAGGGCGCGCACTGCCTCGGCTGTCTCCTCGGCCGGCTGGCGGTTGCGGAAGAAGTCGACCACGAGGTCGGCGCCCTCGGCCGCCAGGCGCAGGGCGATGGCGCGCCCAATGCCCCGGCCGGCTCCTGTCACCAGGGCGATCCTGCCTGCATAGCGTGGTGTCGTCATCGCCTGGTCCGTCCTGCGTAGAGGATGGTCGCCGGTCTTCGGCGCCTTCGCTGCGCGCTGCTGATGCGAGCGCGGGCCCCTGCGGCCGGGGCGCCGGATGCGCCCGGTACGAGCAGATGATACCATCGCAGGCTCCGGCGACAGGCACGCCGGGCGCCGCCGCCCTACCAGCCCTGTGATAGCATCCCCGCTGTGGGGCGCGATGTGCGATGGGACCGGGTCGAGGCGGAGATGCTGGAGGCGGCGGCAAGCCGCAGCCGGGGCAACGAGGGTCGGGCGCGGGTGTGCGCCCGCCGGGCGGTGGGCATTGCGCTGGCGCTGCACTGGTCCGTCGGCCCGCCGGCCAACGCCTACCAGCTGCTGATGCGCGCCGCCGCCGACAGCGGGCTGCCCCCGGAAGTGCGCCAAGCGGCGCAGCGCCTCACCCGGCGCGTGACCGAGGCACACCGGCTGCCACATGACGAGGATCCGCTCGACGATGCGCGCGTGATCCTTGCTGCGCTGGGCCACTCCGTGCGTCTTTGACGGCGGCGGTTCGGACGGTCGCAGGTCCAGAAGATCGGTCTAGAAGCAGGGACTCGCCTGATGGTCACCCGATCCAGCCACGGCGAGTGTGAGGACCGCTGGATTGTGGGGTGCGGGCGCAATGAGTGCGCAGCCCCGAGGGCGAGCAGGTGGGAGAGGTTGATGACGAAGCGAGCTGCTGTGTGCGTGGCCTGCTTGCTGATCGCGGTCGTCGGCGCGGGCGGATTGTCATACGCCATGCCGCATGGCCCCACGGTGTTCAGCGACGGCGTCGTGTATCTGCTCTCGGCTGACAATCTGGTCAAAGGCGAAGGTCTTGGGATCGTCTGGGGGAGCGGGCGGTTCCACCCGCTGGCGGGCTATCCGCCGCTCTACCCATTCCTTCTTGCATTGGCTGAACTTCCCGGGCTGGGGATGCTGGCGGCCGCCCGCGCCACTGCAGTGGCCGCCTACTTCCTGACGATTCTCTGCCTCGGGCTCGCGGCCCAGCACGTCACACGCTCGCTTGGGCTTGCCCTGACCGTGTCGGTGTTCGTGCTGACTTCTCCGTTGCTGTTCGGTCAGTACGCGAACGCAGGCTCGGAGGGGGTGTTCTACCTGACTGGGCTGACGGGCCTGGCTATGATCCTGGTGGCCTCGGAGTCCGATCGGATACGGGACTGGGTCGTTGCGGGGTTCCTCGTTGGTTTGGCGTTTCTCACCCGGTACGTCGGCGTGGCGTTGATCCTCACGGGTGTCCTCTGGGCGATGCTGGCGGTCGCCGGCAGCCTGCAGCGCCGCGTCACACGTGCTGGGATCCTGAGCGCCATCCCTGCCGCCATGATGCTACCGTGGATCGCGTGGGCGTACACTGTCACGGGGACCATCGGTGAGCGGAGGGCCAGCGGGTTCACCGACCTGTGGGCCTTCACCGAGCCACTGCGCGCCGGGCTGATCGACCTTGCCTGGAGCTGGCTTCCCTTTCTAGGGACGATCGAGGCGAGCTATCGCCTGCGCGGGATGGTCGTGCTGGGGATGGGGGGCCTCGTGGTGCTGTTTCTCTTCACCGTCGCGGTGGGCGTACGGCGCGGGTGGATCTCGCCGCTAGGCACCGTACCGCTAGCGAAGTGGTCCAGCCTGTTCCTGCTGTTCGGTGTGGTCTACGCGGGCGTCCATGCGACTGCCTACATCACCACCGAGCCCACGCCCGATGTGAGCGAGCGGCTCTTCACACCGCTCTACGTCTCGGCCGTGTTGGCGACAGCCGGAGCCCTGTGGATCCTGCCTGCGTTTCGACCCAGGTGGCGCCTGATCGCGTCTGTGCCAGTTGTCCTCTTGGCCGGGCTGTTGGTCCCGAGCGGCATAGACACAGCCGCTCTCAGCGGATCCCTGCGGGTGGAGGGCGGAGGATTCAACACGGCGTACTGGCGCGCTTCGCCTGCGGTGGACGCGGTACGGGGGCTTCCCAACGGAACTCCAGTTGTCAGCCATGCTGCCGATGCACTGATCTTCCTCACAGGTCGGCCGACCTATTGGATCCCCGAGCTGATGACGGGCATTCCGGATCCGGACTTCTCGCGCTTTGGGGACCACCCGGAGCGGTCTGAAGAAGAGTACGCGTTCCGATACCGCAAGGGCGTGCTGGTGATCTTCCCGTGGATCCACGAGCAATTCAATAGCCTGTATGGGGAGGCCGCCGCCGATCGAGCCCGGGCACTAACGGAGGGACTCCGGGTGTACCTTCAGACCGCCGAGGGCGAGGCAATCTACCTCTATCCCTGATGAGGCTACCCTGGCGCGCCGTGCAAGGGAGCGCCTTGAGGTCGGCTCGCCTGCCGGACCACTTCGATTCGGGACCATAATTGCTGGGGATGCGCTGAAGTACGGTGATGAAAGGGGTCCGCGACCCAGAGCCAACAACACGGGGCCGATGGGGCGCCCACCGCCCCGAGCCTCGAATGTGCAGGACTATTGGACGGCCTTGCCACCTACCGGAGCCAGGCTCCGCGCCGCTCGTTCCGGGTCTCTGGCCAAGCCTCGCGAGGATCTAGCAGCTGCACACGGTCTAGTCTACTCAACGTGGACGGAGGATCGGATGGACATCGGTCTGGCACTGGGGGGCGGCGGTGCGCGCGGGCTGGCGCACATCGGCGTATTGAAGGTGCTCGAGCGCGAGGGCGTGCGCATTCGCGCCCTGGCCGGCACGAGCATCGGCGGCATCATCGGGGCGGCCTACGCTGCGGGGTACGGCCCGGACAGGATCCAGGCCGTGGCCGAGTCGGCCTCGATCCGCGAGCTGCTGCGCGGCCGGCCCCAGGGGCCCGGGCTGATGGGCATCGACCGCGTCGAGGAGTTCCTGCACGGCATCCTCGAGGAGCGCACCTTCGCCGATCTGCGCCTGCCCTTCGCCGTGACGGCCGCCGACCTGAACAGCGGCGAGGCGATCGTGCTGCAGGAGGGGATCGTGGCGCACGCCGTCCTGGCGACGATCGCGCTCCCCGGCATCTTCCCTCCGCAGGTGATGGGCGACCACCGTTTGATCGACGGCGGCGCACTCGATCCGGTGCCGGTGCGTCCGGTCCGCCGGTTGGGGGGAAGCCCAGTGGTGGCTTCGGTGCTCTCGCCGGAGCGCTCGCAGTGGTCCGAGAACCGCTCGCCCAGCCTGGCGGCCCGGCTGCCGGGCGTCGAGATTCTCATGCGGCTGCGGCCCGGGCAGGCGCTGATGGTCTTCCAGGAATACATGGAGATCGCCTCGCGCACCTACACCGAAACGCGCCTGGAGATCGACAGGCCGGAGGTGATCGTGCGGCCGGCAGTGTGGCGGGTCGGCCTTCTCGATGATCCATCCGTGGCTGAGATGTCGGCGCTGGGGGTGCGCGCCATGGAAAGCATGCTGCCGGCCCTCCGGGAGCAGTTCTCTCTCGGCCGGCGCGTGGCGCGGGCCCTCCGTCCGCCGCCGGGCGGCCGCTCGGCGTGAAGCCGCGCGACCTGCGCACCTATGCCCGTTCGACGACCGCGCGCCTGATTGCCGGCGGCATCCTGCTGCTCTTCGTCGTCGGCGGGGGGCTGGTCTATGCCATCTACGGCGGCGGGGCGCTCTTCTCCGCCGTGCTGTGCATTGGCGTAGGCCTGCTCCCC
>Ga0194126_10011134_pt1 | contig 11639 bp, 7 predicted proteins | sample TA2KigC150mmetaG_FD_148641 | JGI IMG/M metagenome (GOLD analysis project Ga0194126, IMG submission 148641) | Freshwater microbial communities from Lake Tanganyika, Tanzania - TA2015035 Kigoma Deep Cast 150m | ecosystem: Environmental > Aquatic > Freshwater > Lake | place: Tanzania: Lake...
CTTATAAGGCGCCCACCCTTTATCAATTAAACGCAGGAGCTGTCCAGTTCATGTTTGGCGGAGGGAATCCCAACCTTCAGCCGGAAGAAAGCCAGACATATGAAATAGGGGCCGAGCAGGAATTGTTTAGCAATAAGTTAAAACTGGGAACTGTATTTTTCCGCACCCAGCTGAAAAATCTTATTGATGCAAAATACGACCCCGTAACCTGGTATACACCCCAATATTCTAATATCGGCAAAGCCAGGATTTACGGATGGGAAAACACCATTGCTTTTCAACCGATCAAAACTGTCAAATTTGATGCCGGTTACACCTGGCAGGATACGGAAGACAAGAGTAACGGAGATGAATTATTGAGGCGCCCTAAGAACAAGATTTTCTTCAACCTTGGGTATACGCCTAATGATAAAATTGACATTGCCTTAAAATTCATCTATGTGGGCAGGAGAAGCGACGTAGGCAATTTATTGCTTAAGGCGTATACAAAAACAGATTTCAACATTAACTACGCCTTTAATGCAAACATTAGCGCATTCTTTAAAGTGGATAATATTACGGATGAACGATACAATGAAGTCATAAACTATGCAGAACCCGGCCGCATGTTTAATGCCGGGGTCAAGGCATCGTTTTAAATGAGGTAGGGCGGATTGGAAAAGTTCTTGATATGGGTTCTTAAATATGCTATCTAATTATCTATGAAAACAGACAAGGTTTTTCTTACGGCTTTAATAATTTCTCTTGGAGTACATGCGGCTATTTTTGTGCATAGCTCGGGCCTGAAGATCTTCAATTTGCCTAAGAAAGAGAAAAAAATCGAGCTTAGTTATGTTAAAGCATTGAAGGAAGAGCCTAAACCGAAGCCCGAAAGAAACATGCTGCAAAAACCAAGGGACGAATTTTTAAAGATCCCGCCGAGGATTACAGTTGAAAAACGGCTGCCCCCTCAATCAAGCGGCGAAAAAAAAGAACTTGCCGCAACAACGCCTGTTTTTCAAAAACCCGTTTTGGCTAAACCTGACATTATCGCGGTAAAAAAGAAAATCACCCTGCCGCCGGTTGATATGAATAAGATCAACAACCCATCATACATCAGCTATTACCAGATAATCAGGGAGAAAATACGGCGTGCAGCATATCAACATTACTCGCGTACAGAAGAGGGCGAGGCATTCCTCTCCTTTATGGTCTCATCTGACGGCACCTTAAATGAAGTCCGTTATATTGAGGAGAGGTCGACAAAAAACCCCTTCTTAAAAGAAATCGCCTTAAAAAGCATCAACGAAGCTGCGCCATTCCCTGTGTTCCCGAAAGAGCTCGCTTTTCCACAATTATCATTTAATGTCATTATCTCTTTTGAGATTGAGTAACACCGTGGCACATTGTAAGCGCTTTCCTTGACAGTTACCCCTTCTTGTGCTATACTTTACGATATTTTACCCACCTATGTCCGAAAGGAAAATAATGGTCCTAGATACAATCAAACAATTTAAGTGGTTTGATTTATTTATTCTAATTCTTTTGTTCAGAATATGTTACGTAGCGCTTAAAACCGGTTTTCCAACAGAGGTCTTTAAGCTGCTGGGAACGATATTCGCTACTCTTTTATCACTGCATTATTACACTATAATTTCCGATTTTCTTAACGCGCGGTTTTCAATCACGGCGGTGCCGCTGGAATTTATGGATTTTATCATTTTTGCCATCCTGGCGGAAATGGGATATTTTACCTTTTCCATGCTGCGTTTTGCCTTCTTGCGCGTTGTAAAGGTGGAGGCTATTTCCTTGCTAAACCGCTGGGGAGGCCTGGCTGTCGGGCTTATGAGAGCAGGATTATTAATAGGATTACTTACATATGGCGCAACCATCTCTTCGGTCAAATACCTTAAATCCAGCGTTGAAAATTCTTACTTCGGCAAATACACTTTTGAAATTTCCCCTTCGCTATACAGAAATTTCTGGGACGGCTTCATCTCAAAATTCCTCCCGGATAGCAAAGCAAATAAAATCGTAGAAGAGACAATAAATAATTTCGGGAGAAAATAATGAAATTAGGCGAGTTTTACAAACAAGCTATTGAGTTCGGCAGATTACATGACCCGCGCAAAAAAAATGAAATAAAAACTTTTGAAGACAGTAAGATACTTTTTGGAGATATAAAGACTGAGGTAAAAAAAATCCTCATCGGTATCGATATAGAAGTAGGCGAACTCATGCTCGCTGATAAAATTCGCTTCCGGGAGGGATTGGACTTAGTCCTTGCACATCATCCCGAAGGCCATGCATTTGCTTCATTATTCAAAGTGATGCGGTTACAGGTTGATATTCTGGAAAAAATCGGGATAAACAAAAGGGTTGCCGAAGAATTGCTTGAAGAAAGGCAAAGAGAGGTGGAAAGAAGGCTCCTTCCCAATAATCACACCCGCGCAGTAGATGCCGCAAGATTATTGAACTTGCCTTTTATGTGCCTGCATACCCCTGCGGATAATCATGTCTTTGCCTATATGAACAATAAAATAAAAAATGAAAAGCCAAAAAAAATAAATGATTTGATAAATATGCTCATGCGCATCCCTGAATATAAAGAAGCGGCTAAAATCGGCGCAGGCCCTCATCTGATCGCCGGTTCTTTGAACAGAGAAGCAGGGAAAATACTGGTTGAGATGACAGGCGGCACCGAGGGCTCGCGCGATGTTTATGACAAACTTTTCAAGAAAGGGGTCCGTACCCTTATCAGCATGCATTTAAGCGAAGAACATTTAAAGAAAGTAAATGACGCAAGCTTAAACGTAATAATAGCCGGCCACATTTCTTCCGATACGCTCGGCCTTAACCTGCTTCTTGATAATATCGAACGCAAATCCGGCGAAAAATTTGAGATATTAAGCTGTTCCGGCTTCCGCAGGATCACCAGGAATTAATATTCTACCTTTCATTTTTAGCACAGAAGAAAACGTTTATTTATGACAAACAGAATACCGGAAAATTTATTGGAAGATATTTTAAGCCGCGTTGACATCGTGGAATTGATCTCGGGGTACATCCCTCTTAAAAAAGCGGGCAGGAATTTTAAAGCATGCTGCCCATTTCACCGCGAGAAAACGCCTTCTTTCATGGTCTCGCCCGAAAGGCAGATTTATCATTGCTTTGGCTGTAATGAATCGGGGAATGCTTTCAAGTTCCTGATGGCTTATGAAAGGTTCGATTTTCCCGAAGCTGTGGAGTTTTTAGCCAGAAAAACCGGGGTAATCCTGCCGGAAAAAGAAAAACGCACTCAGGAAAATATAAGCATCACTACACAACTTTTTAAGATCAATGAACTGGCATGTGCTTATTATCAAAAATCATTGGATTCAGAAACCGGATCTTCCGCCAGGGGCTATTTTTTAAAACGCGGCATTCCGGAAGAAGGCATCAAACTGTTCAAATTAGGTTTTGCCGAAGACAAATGGGACGGATTGATCAACTATTTGCGTTCTAAGGGCGTCGGCCTTGCATTATTGGAAAAAGCCGGGTTAGCCATAGCTAAGGACCGCGGCGGATTTTATGACAGGTTCCGCAACCGGGCAATTTTCCCTATTTTTGATATTAAATCAAGGGTGCTTGGTTTCGGCGCAAGGTTGCTCGATGAAACAAAAGGCAGCACTGCAGCAAAATACATTAATTCACCGGAATCCCCGGTTTATACTAAAGGGAAAAACCTTTACGGCCTGAACCTCTCAAAAGAGGCAATACGTGAATGCGATTCCGTTATAATGGTCGAGGGTTATATGGATTTTATTATCCCCTATACCTACGGAATTCATAATATAGTTGCTTCGCTTGGGACAGCGCTCACAGAGGAACAGGCCGGATTGCTGAAAAGGTTCACTCAAAATGTAGTGATGGTCTACGATGCTGATGCAGCAGGGCAGATGGCTACTTTAAGGGCCCTTGATATATTTATCGAAGAGGGGATGAATGTAAGGATCGCCACGCTCCCCGCAGGGATGGACCCTGACCTATACATGAAAAAAAACGGGCTGGCCTCATTTAAAGAAATGGTAAATTCGGCAAAAAGTTTTTTTGAATACAAACTTTCGGTTATGAAATCCCGTTACAATACTAAAGAGATTGAAGAAAGGGCTATGGTTGCCAAAGAAATGCTTATATCAATAAGCAAATTCAAAGATTCAATAGTAAAATCCGAATACATAAAGCTGTTGGCTCAGGAACTAAACGTAAATGAAGAGGCGCTGCTGGAAGAAATAAACAAGATAAAAGGGATAAAGGCGCCTTATAACGGGCAAAATAGAACAGTTGCCAAGGCCCCGTTTAACCCTACAGAAAGCTTATTAATCAGGTTAATGCTTGAAGAATCAGAGCTGATTGACAGCATACGCAAGCGCCTGGAGCCGACGGATTTCCAGGATGAAAGGACAAAGAAACTTGTTACCGTGATGTTCGACCTTTTTTCGCAGGGAAAAACCCTTGAGCCGAACAAGATCATCAATTACCTTGACGATAGTAATTCTTTGGAACTTATCTGTAAATCTGCTTTTAAAGACGACGCTTACCCTGAAGATAAAGAAAAGGTCGTTGAAGATTGCATCAAACTGATCAAAAGCAAACGCCTGAGCCATATCAAACAGAGGCTCCAGGAAGAAATACGCATCGCAGAACAAAATAAAGACGAAGAAAAATTACACAGATTGAAAGATGAATTCTGTGAATTATTAAAAAAGGGAAGGTAAATCATGAAAAAGAAGACCTTTACAAAAAAAGATGTTCAAAAGATAATCGCCATCGGCAGGCAAAAGGGTTTCTTAACATACGACGAGGTCAATGACCTTTTGCCCGAAGATGTCTCCTCATCCGAGGAAATCGACCAGATCTTCGAAATTTTAGGGAACGAAGATATTCAATTAGTGGAAAACGAAGGGGAAAAGGAACCGGTAAAGCAAACTCAGATGATCAAAGAGAATATATTGAGCGATCAGCCGGCCGTAGAAGAAAGATTTCTGCCGTTAGATGATCCTGTAAAAATGTACCTTAAACAGATGGGGTCGATTTCGCTTCTTTCGCGGGAGCATGAAATTGAATTGGCTAAAAAAATCGAAGAGGCGGAAAATAGATTCAAAGACACCGTCCTGACTACTAAGTTTGCCCGTCAGGAGATCATAAAGATTGCCGAAGACATACTTCAGGGAAAACTTAATCTCGATGAAGTAGTAAAAGAAGAGATTAAGACCAACCGTGAACTGGTCATAAAACGGATTAAAAAGATCGTCCAGCGGCTTAAAGCTACCAAAAGCGAAGCAAAAAGCCTTCAGTTGCTACTCCTGTTTAATTTCACCACTTCAGTCATTGAAATTGTGGTGCGTAATTTGGCGGGGTTGATCAGAGAGATCGATTATATTGACCGGCAAAAGAAACGCAATCTTTCAAGAAAACGCCAAATCTTAAGGACCGTCGGGGAAAAACAAGTACGCATTAAAGAACAATTAAAAGTTATCCGCTCGGCACAGATTAAATTCAACCGTACCAAAAAAAGGCTTGTAGAGGCGAACTTGCGCCTGGTCGTCAGTATCGCTAAAAAATACACTAACAGGGGGCTGTCTTTTCTTGATCTTATCCAGGAAGGAAATATCGGTCTTATGCGCGCAGTGGAAAAATTTGAGTATAAAAGAGGATATAAATTCTCTACTTATGCCACCTGGTGGATAAGGCAGGCGATCACGCGTTCTATTGCCGACCAGGCACGCACCATACGTATTCCGGTACACATGACAGAAACTATCAATAAAATAATGCGTTATTCAAGGTTATTCGTACAGGAACACGGCCGAGAACCGACTCCGGAAGAAATCGCCCACAAAATGCGGCTGCCTCAGGACAAGGTTAAATCTATACTGAAAATTGCTCAAGAGCCGATTTCTCTACAGATGCCCATTGGTGACGAGGGGGATACCCACTTTGGAGATTTTATTCAGGATAAAAAAGCCATTTCTCCGGCAAATGCGACCGTCCGCACAATGCTAAAAGAAGAAATGGGCTCCTGCCTTGGTACGCTTACCGAGCGCGAAAAGAAAATCCTCATTTTACGGTTCGGCATAAATGACGGCTGCCCGCGCACCCTGGAAGAAGTAGGAAATGTTTTCAAGGTCACCCGCGAAAGAGTCCGCCAGATCGAAGCTAAGGCGCTTAAGAAATTAAGGCACCCCACACGGTCCCGTCGTCTACGGGCCTTCTTGGATATGACCCTGGCACATCAGCGAGAATATTAAACCGCCGATATTTTGTAATTTTTTCTTGCCAAAATTTACTAAAAATAGTATTATATACTATTGTCTTTGAAGTAGTTATCGCATGAGCTTATAAGGGCCCGTGGTCGAAGCATGTTTCCCATTGGGCCTTAAAAAGTTAATATATTGGGGCCCATAGCTCAGTGGTAGAGCAGGTGACTCATAAGCCCGTTAGTAAGTTTTCCACAAGCGTTTGATTTTATTGTAATTACAATATTTTGCATATAGTTAAGAGAAATTTTGTTTCGTAAGGATTCATAAGATTTTGTAGGGTTTCAGACCTAATCTTGGCACAAAATTGACACAGATAAGATTTTAGGCAATACGTTACTTTATGCGCTCTGTCATGGAAAACCCGTTAAAAATATGCTATAGTTTATATGGAAGTGAAAATAGTACTTGACAAAGAAAAAGCTTGTTGTAAACTAATGACAGTTGCTCCCCGCTTGACTTCCCGAAAGGGCTCAGGCGGGGTTATTTATTTGCAGGAGATTAGCAATGGCGCGATCCGAACCTAAAGTCAAAAATACGATAGTTTTTGTGGATGGGCAAAGTTTGTACCGTTCTGCCAAGGATGCATTTGGTTATTTCTATCCTAATTATGATATTAAGCTATTATCTGAAAATATCTGTAAGCGTCAAGTTTGGGCATTAAAAGACATATATTTCTATACCGGTGTGCCGGACCCGCAAGATAATGCTTTTTGGCATAAATTTTGGAGCAAGAAATTAAGTTATATGGGGCGTTTAGGGATTAAGATTTTTTCCCGCTCCTTGCGGTATCACAATGAAGATTTTACCTGTCCATCCTGTAAGAAAAAATACACCTCTCTCGTAGGTCACGAAAAAGGGGTAGATGTACGGATAGCGCTTGATGTTATTAGGTTGGCGCATGAGAAACAATATGACGTTGCTATTATTCTTAGTCAGGACCAAGATCTTAGCGAAGTAGCTGATGAAGTACGCAGAATTTCCCATGAACAGAATCGCTGGATAAAGATATCTTCGTCATTCCCAATAAGTCCTACCAAAAAAGATAATCGTGGTATCAATAAAACAGATTGGCTTACGATTGATAGAAAATTATACGATTCTTGTATAGATCCGAATGATTACCGGTAAGAAAAGTTTTAAAAGAGGGCCTAAAACAGGCTTTTAGATGCCTAAAATAAGCCGTAAATTAATTAGCAGTGAATTAGCAGTTAGCTGCTAATTAATTTGGTTAAATAGTGCACATTATTTTGCATATTATTTCTTAAATATCTTCTTTATCCCCAAACGCTTCCAATTATTTACCTGCGGTAGCCTTCCTGTAATTTTATCAACAACTCTGACGAAGGCTACCGCATAGTTATCTCGCTAAAACTATCCAAAACCAGCACTCAAACAAAAGAGAAAGCGGTTTCCTGAAGCCTTTCTTTCAATCTTGATTTTACATACCTTTATGTTATATTCTTTATACTTAAAGTAAATATGGCTGAGAGACCAAAAATCTTGTGATAATCAAGCTATAAATGATGAAAAATAGGCTCCTAAGAATTTTATCTATTTTATTATGCTTTTTGCTTTGCTTTGAGCAATCCGGCTTCGCTCAGATTATTGGCCAACTGGATGTTTCCGGCCATTTAGCCGGCTTACACAATGCTTTTGCTCCTGATGCCTTCCGCCCCTTACATCTAAGATACCTTTCCTACGATACCCTGAATAATAGTTTTAAGTTACTTCTGGATAAAGGCGATCAACTGAAGGGGTTCATTCCCGATAAGGTGGCTGTCCCTGAAGTCGAGTTGGCGACTAAAGAGCTGATGAATTACTTTTTCATTGGTTTAACTCTGCCTAATGATAGCTTCTGGGTAAACTTGAGGCCTGATTCACCCGATAATATCATTGACCCGGCCTTAGCCCAAACTGATGTGGGAAGAATCTTGCTGGAAAGCGACTTGCAGCTTAAAAAGGATACCGCAAGATTTACCTCTCCTCAAACTCCCGAAGGCAAGGAATATTGGGATAAACTATACCAAAAAGCAGGCGAAATCTTTGGCTCACAGAATATAACTATTCCTACCTTAACCCGTCCTTGGATTGTGCCGGACGAAATCATTATCCGCGAAACTACAGACTCAGTATATATCTACAAAGCCACTCTTAAAGTAATGCTTGAGCAGGATTATCTTAAAGACTCTGCAGTTTACAATTTCCAAGACGACAGGTTAAAGGAGCTCAATGAATACTCCTCCCAGTTAATCCGTGAACTCATTATCCCTAAACTTACCCAAGAACTGAATTCCTCCAAGCGTTATGCATCTTTAAGGCAGGTTTACTACTCTCTTATCATGGCGCAGTGGTTTAAGGCAAGGTTTATCAACCAAAACAGCCCCTACTCCCGGCTCATCAATAGAAGAGACCTTACTGGCCTGACTTCTAAAGAAGACTGGTCAAAGAGTACCTACTTTCAAGCCTATCAGAAGTCATTTAAAGATGGCGAATACAATATCCAAGAGCCGGTGTATAGCGTATTTGGTCAAACAATTAGGAGTTATTTTTCAGGAGGGGAAATATTCAATCTCGGGCAGATGCCTAAACAGGGAGAAGAAATACGCAATCCAGAGACAGGAACTACTATATCTTCAATACCTACCAGTATAACAATATCCAAAGCCATAACCAAAGGAAAGAACCTTTTGTCTGTTATGCTAGTGATAACAGGAATCGGCCTAGGTTCAGCCAATTCAGCAGAGGTTAAAGTAATAAATGCAGAAACTCCTCCAGCTATTGAGTATCTAGATAAAGTAGGCGCGGTCGAAGGAATTGCTCAAAAGGTAACTCTATTATTTCATAAGCATATAAATCCCGAACTGGTCAACATTTATATGGAACAATTAACCAATATCGACATAATGTTTGCAAAACGTTTTGTAGAAAGAGATACTGATATTAAAAAGGAACGAGGCATAGAGGAGGGGATGAAGTATTTACTTGGGCTTACGGAACTTAATACTGAAGAATATGACAAGCAATACAGGGATTCTTTGAATACGCTTTCGCGTTACAGAATGTTAGTTTCGGAAATATGGTCAAAGGAATCCTCTTTAATTAAAAAATTTAGAGAAGAAATAGAAGTTATTAAGGGGGGAGTTTCTCAACATGCCTTTTCGGCTATCGGCATAGAATTGACCCCGGAAGAACTAACGAGGCAAAAGAAAAGCGCTAAAGATTTACGGAAAGAAATAATTGATAACCTTAAAGCAGCCGATGCCACAGATTATTTGCAGAGGGAGGACGATTTGTTTTTAACGTTAGTGGGTCCGGAAGTTTATCTATTTGGTACCGAATATCAGCCTTTCATAAAAGGAGAAATAAAACTTATCGGTTTAGAATCTCCACAAATTAAAGACAGGGGTGGCAAGCTTATTGAGGCCTTTAATAAGGCCGAAAGGCAATTATTAGAGCTAAGGCCGGATATTGAGAAACAGTGGTATGAATTTAAATTTAAGATTAATAATAATGGGCGTCTGTTGTCTTACTATGAAATAGATGAAGAACAGAATCTTTTATTTAAAGACAATAACACCGGGAGAAAAGAGGCAGACAATGCGATAAATGTCTTATTGGAATTCTATAGAAATGCTGAGGAAAGGGATAAGTATGCTGCGGAACAGATAACAGCCAGTAAAGAAAACATTTTGGTCATTCGTGGAGAAGAACATAGGTCTGTTTTTTTGCAAGAAATGAAAAAAATATCTAACTATAACAAGATGATAGACATAAAGGAAACAAATGAAGAGAAAGACAATGAACCCAATTCTCTAAAGGGACGACAGCCGCCTAAGCCGTCTTTTGGCCATTCTGGCAATGAAGTAGACAAGCAATTTATTGAAGCACAGCAGGCAATCCAAAAAAAAGATTTTGCAGAAGCTAAAAATAAAGTCCGTGAAGCTATCAGGCTATTACGCGATATAGATTATGAAGAATTAGATGATTCCAATTTTCCAGTTGCCGATATGGTTAACCAAACAAAAGTAGCAATTTGGGTGTTGGAGCAGTTAACAGGCAATACTTCAGTGGACAATGAAATTTTAGAGCTGCTTTCTCAACTACGCAGAGGCAAGAATGGCTTGGAGTTAAAAGAAGCACTTGGATATAAAACAAATGAACAGGATGGGGTGGAAGAGAGAGCAATCAATTTAGCAAAACAACTCCAGGATATAGCGAGCAAACCAATTGTGCTGTCTGATGCAACGAAAAAGCAACAGGAATATTATGCTTATAGCAATATTATGAGGATATTACTTGTAGTTTTTGGGTATATACCAGCTTATGGCTATCTTAGACTCAGCATTCCGGAAGTAGAAACTTTGAAATCTTTCATTGCCCAATACCCTGAAGAGTATGGGATAGATTCTAATAATACTGAAATTATTTTTTATAATAAAAAGGCTGTAACCAAAATAGCGCCTATGGTAAAGGGTGAATTTATCCTGCGAGGAATTACGGCACAAGAGATAGTAGCAAATGTGGCCATGCAACAAAAAGCCCTAGATGGAGTAATTTTTGGGTTCCCCTTAAGTGATATAAGAGCGTTCAAAAGCGGCCGTAGAGATGGTGCAATTGGCGGTAGTGAGTTTATCAGTTGGAGTACTTTTCCGGGCAATGAAGATGAATATTTAAAAGTAAGAAATAGGCTACTAGCTGGGGAAGCAAAAATAAAACAGGCATTAGCTCAAGCAGGAATGAGAATTATCGAGAGACCAGAAATAGACAAAAATATAATCCATATCACATCAGGGTTACCTTCAGAGTTACAAGCTCAATTAGTAAGCAGAGAAAAAGAAGAAATCAATCTTCAGAAACCGAACAAAAATGACAATGAAAAAAGCGACGAGAGAAATTACCGTAATGTACAAATGTTTAAGAAGTTTATTAAAGATTATGCTTCTCAGGAAAATCTAAATGTCAATAATGCTATAGAAATATTGAGGGGGAAAAGAATTATTGATTTGGGGTGCGGTAAAAATGGTTTTTTAGTTCACGCGCTTCGTAATTCCTATGGATTAGATGCTTATGGTGTTGATCTTGACCTTGAAGAAAATGTTGCATATCCTTATTTAAGTAAAGGTGATATGACAAATCTATCTAGGTTGACAGATAAGGAATTTGATATAGTAATATCTATACTAACTTTATGCACAGAAGTTTTTGAGTGGAATAACAATAATAGATATAGAAGCGAGGAAGAATTTTATGACGCAACGGCTAAAGAGATAAAACGCGTTTTAAAATCAAACGGGGAATTCTGGTATATGCCTGGTTTTGAAGGTCCGAAAAGGTTATAAATGTGTTTAAAAACAATGG
>Ga0194126_10011139_pt1 | contig 11635 bp, 14 predicted proteins | sample TA2KigC150mmetaG_FD_148641 | JGI IMG/M metagenome (GOLD analysis project Ga0194126, IMG submission 148641) | Freshwater microbial communities from Lake Tanganyika, Tanzania - TA2015035 Kigoma Deep Cast 150m | ecosystem: Environmental > Aquatic > Freshwater > Lake | place: Tanzania: Lake...
CAGCAGACTGTTAAAGATTTACCGGTTAAGGTTGCTCAGCGGCAGCAGCAGAGCTGAAGCATTTGACGCCGCAGGCAGAATGTCATATTGCACGGAATTTAAGAGCTTCATAAAAATAATTTACCAGGCTGAAATAACAGGTCACCCTGTAAGCGATATTTTAAAGGATCTTTCCAGGGTTTACAGAAATAACCAGAGGGATTTTCTCAAGATACAGGCAGAAAAGCTTGAAAGCAATCTTATCATTGTTATTTTTGTCTTTATATTTGTACCCATGCTTTTTATCCTGATGGTTCCGGTACTTCCACAGCTGAAAATATTTATTTAAAAATCTTTATCAACAAAAAAGGGGAAAAAAATGAAGAAGAGTTTTTTTAATTTTAAAAAAATGCGCTTTCCTGAAGCAGTGTTCCCTTCTGAAAGCGGGGCAACACTCATTGAGATAGCACTTTACGTGGCGCTTGTTGTAATTGTGTGTATTGCTGTTGTGGCTTCGCTTGGTGACAGGCTGCAGGGCGTGTTCAATACAATAGTTGACAGCCTTTAGTTGTCAATCATTTTAAAAATACGAAAGGGCAGAGTGCCACGCACTTCAGTACGTGGGTGAATGCGTGTATGACAAGCGAAGCATGAATTTAAGTAAGTGCCACGCACTTCAGTACGTGGATATCAAATAGGGAAGTTTAAAATTATGCAGCCGGGTGTTTTTAAAACCGGATATGAAATTAAGCACAGAATAAAGCAGAAACTTAAAAAAGCCTGTAAACCATTTTGTGTTAACAATTGCAGAAATAACTTTAGTAGCATCTTCAGAATAAGCAGGCCGGACGGGAATGTGCTGCTTGAACTTGCCCTTGTATTGCCTGTTTTGATACTGGTACTTGCAGGGATTGTTCAGTTCGGTTTTATCCTGAATGCAAAAACAGCTGTTACTGCCGCCGCTTATGAGGCGGCAAGAACAGCCACTATCTCAGATGATCCTGGAAGTGCAGCCATGGCAGCTGCTGAAAACTATGCCTCATCGAAGCTTCCCGGCTGGCGATTTGGTGATAGACTGAACGCGGTCATAAATATTCCAGGCACAGCCCCGGGGACAGAAATTTCAGTTGAGGTTATCTACAGGGTCCCTGTTTTCTTTAACCGGTTGCAGCCTTTTTCAGAGATGGGATCCGGGCTGGATATAAGAGGAATATCAGTAATGCGAATAGAGGAAAAGGAGTGAGGGATGTCTTTTGTGCCTGAGTATAGTTTGAAGAGAAAAAGATCAGTGCATGTTTTATTGTTTTCAATCTTTGCAATAATGGTTTCTGTTTTTTCATGCCTGTTATGGGATCTCGTATTTCCTGCCACTGTCTATGCAGAGGACTGGCTGAAGGTGGAAAAATCTGAAGGTGATCTTGTCTGGATTGATACTTCTCACTGGGATACCGTCAGCGTACTTGTAAATGACGGTTATTACAGGGATGTTATAAAAAAACGCTGGATTGACAATTCATATACAGTGGTTCAGGGATACTGGGAAACCGGGCAATACAGGGTGTGGGTTGAATCTTCAATAATAGTTCCATACACGGCATACAGGTATGTGGATACATCCCACTGGGAAACAACATACAGGTATGTTGACGTAATAAGACCGGTGAATTTTTCTGTTATTTTCGGAACGGACAGCTATGGCTGGAGTGTATATTCCTTTGCGTCACAGTCCAGGGGAGCAACGGAAGTCACATATAATGGTGAAAGGTACATTGCAAATGTTTATGTGATTGATTACAGACCTTACAGGGGTGGCCGGATTTATGCAGTGAAGTATGTTTTCATATACAAATTTGTAAAGGAAAAACAGTACTACAACCAGTGGGTAAGCTCCGGTTACTGGCAGCCATATACAGCTTACCGCCTGCTTGACACATCACACTGGGAAACCCGGACAGGCAGATACTGGGTGGATACTTCCTCAAGGGTGGAAAGCGGTTACTGGGAAGAATATGTTGAAAAGGAATGGGTTTCAACTCAACATTATGAAAACAGAAGGGTCTGGGTAAGCGAAGGTCATTACACAAGCCAGATTCACGGTAAAATTACTGTTGAGAAAAAACCGGGGTATATCTTCACCAGGTGGCATAAGAATGGGGACGGCAGTGACTGCAGGATGGATTTGAAAGTTTCATGGCAGATAGACAACAGTATGATTCAACCAGGCGAAAATCCCAAAAAAATCACAGGCGCACACATCTACCAGGAGACGAAAAGATACAATGGAAGGGGTCTTGAAAAGACAGAAATATATGGCGGTCAGGTGGCACCATCAGAGGCCGGTTCCATTGGAATATCAGCCCTGTTTGATTTTGCCGGGGATATAGACAGCATCCTGCACATATTTTTGTATTCTGCCGAAGGCAATTTGATACATGTTTATTTTTCAAATCCGGTAAACGGATTCAGGTCAATAAATATTGATCAGGAAGGGACAGGAAAGGATGCCGACAGATGGCTCGGGGGAAATACATGTGGTGAGATCACATTCTGATATAATGACGGAGGGACGGATTATCATAAAATTATTTCAGGGTTCATATTCAAAACTCTTTATATCCCTGAAAAGACTGAAAATAAAACTACTTTTTAAGTATAAGTTATCCTTCCTGAGTGAAAACGGGACATTGCTTGTTACATTTGCAGTAATACTTCCTGCCGTCATGATCCTTGCAGGCATGATTACTGACATTGGAAGGGCGTTTGCCTTTAGGTCGGAGCTGAACAAGGCCTGTATGATTGCAGCAGAGGAAGCCTCCAAGGAAATTGACATGATTTCCGCCCAGGAATTTGGAAGAAATTCCCTTGATGAGAAATATGCAGAGGTTGTTGCCCATTTCTTTTATTTAAATGTATCCGGCCGGCAGAATTTTTCCGTCAGCAGCCTGAATTTTGAAGTTTTCGGTGAAAGCTCAAACCCGAGATATTTGAAAGTAAGCTGTGAGGCGGAAATCAACTGTTTTTTTCTCAAACTGATCGGGATTCCTGCAATAGCCATTCACTCGAGTGCCGATGGCAGGTTGAAGAGAATTTCGAAACTGGCTGATTTTTACTGTACCGGTGCCGGCGGGTCGGATGAAGTTACCTCAGGCGTCATTTGACTGAAAACTCCAGTTTTTTTACAGACCGGTCATTAAGGAAAATTTCGGCTGTATAAAAACCCGCAGGAAAGGCACCGGTAATTTTTATATTGAAGCTGTGAAAACCGGAACTTTTTTCCGGAGGGGAAAATTCCTGGATGCTGAGCTGTTTTTGAGTATCTGTATATGTCCACACCACTTTTAAAACATCCTCCTGTGCAAGATTGCTGAATTTAACAGAAAGATAAATTGAGTCTGTCCCGGAAGGGAAAATATCCAGCGGTTCCAGCGGTGCAAAATTATCATCCACATTTTTACAGATAACCGCCTCATCAACCAAAGACGGTTCCTCTGAAAATTCCTTTGACAGGACCTCCTGAACTTTTTTGATTTTTGTACTGGCTTCAGAGCATCCGGAAAGCATTAAGGAAAAATTGAGTATTAAAAAGAGCATGATAAAAATCAGCAGGATTCTGAACAGGCAGATCCTGTGCAAACTCATGTTTTTTCCAGTTTTATTTTTTCTCAACCTGCAACCTTTTTCAACCGTACCTGTTTTTAAATCATTTTCACTATAATATTACAATTGATATTATCAGTAAAGTTAGAAGCATTTAAAATTTTGTGACAGCAGCAAAAGAAAATTTTAAAGGCCAGGATGGGTATTTCAAAAACGTTTATATAGTTTTATAAATCTGCAATTGATTGTAAAATAGTACAATCTTGCTAAAATCAAAACATCAGACTGAACAGTCTGCAATGTTTAAGGCATTAAGCAATAATATCAGGCTCATCTGGATTCCGGCCATTTGACACTGGATTCAGTGAAAGCAAAAAGGAAGAAAATGGGCAGAGAAAATTTCCCCGAAATTATAAATGTAATTGTCGAAGTTCCAAAAGGCTGCAGGAATAAATATGAATTTGACAGCAGCATCAACAGGATAAAGCTTGACAGGGTGCTCTTCAGTGCAGTGCATTACCCTGCAGATTACGGGTATATAGAAAGTACTGTTGCTGAAGATGGAGATGAAGTTGATGTCCTTGTCCTCATTGAAGAGCCTACTTTTTCAGGGTGTTTCATTGAAGCAAGGCCCATAGGCATGCTTCAGATGAAGGATGAGAAGGGCATTGACAACAAAATCCTTGCAGTTCCTGCAACTGACCCTGTCTGGAATTATGTAAATGACCTTCACGAGATTCCACCACATCTTCTTACTGAAATAGAAAACTTTTTTTTAACTTACAAAAAACTTGAAGCAAAATCGGTAATTTCTGATGGCTGGAAATCAGCTCATTTTGCAAAGGAATATCTGGTTTCAAGAAAAAGGTTTTAAGCATGGACCGGGATGTGCTTTCCAGCGAAAAAAGAGAAAAACTGAAGGATTTTTATTTTCGGATTAGAGACTGCAGGGAATGCGGCCTTTCATCAACCCGGATCAACTTTGTTTTTGGGAGCGGGAATTCAAATGCCCGGATTGTACTTATAGGTGAAGCGCCGGGGAAAAATGAAGACCTCCAGGGAAAACCATTTGTAGGGCAGGCAGGCAAATTGCTGGATGAACTGCTGCAGTCCATCGGCTTTACCCGGAGCGATGTTTTTATTGCCAATGTCCTTAAATGCAGGCCACCGGAAAACAGGGATCCGAATATCGGTGAGATAGATTCATGCAAAAAATATCTTTTCAAGCAGATTGAAATAATAGACCCTGAAATAATATGTACAATGGGAAGGTACTCTACACAGCTGATTATCGGAACCCCGACCGGAATAAATAAGCTGAGGGGAAAAGTTTTTAAAATTAATTCTAGAATAATAATACCAATAAATCACCCTGCTGCCGCACTATATACGCCTTCAAGGTTTCAAATTTTAAGGGAAGATTTCAACAGGCTGAAAACAGTGTTTGACAATATTGGAAAGCCGGAAACTGCAATAAAAATAGAAGAAGCGGGTGTTTTGGAAGAAAACATCAAATCCGGTATGGTCAGTAGCAAAGGCAACTTTATGAAACAACAGCAGAAAGAGGGGACAAAGTTTGGGCACAGTGGTGATATGCAGTCTAAACAGGAAGAAGGAAGCCATCCAGGGCAACAGGACAGCCGTCAGCTGGGATTATTTTAAGTAAAAAAATGAAAATCAAATACACCTCAAATTCCCCTGAAATTACAAAAAAGGCAGGTTTGCTGCTTGCAAAAATCCTTAAACCCGGTGATATTATTCTTCTCAGCGGGGAGCTGGGAGCGGGTAAGACAGTTTTAATCTCAGGTGTTGCAGATGGGCTGGGTATAAAAGAGGATCTCACAAGCCCGAGTTTTACCATTCTCAATATTTATAATCTCCACGGAAAAAAAAGGCTGGTACATGCCGATTTCTACAGGCTGGATAACATCTCTGAGATTTTAAATACCGGAATAGAGGACTATCTTTATGAAAAAAATTTTTTTATATGCATTGAATGGGGAGATAAAATCATTGATTACCTGCGGCAGAGCTACCTTGAAATAATAATAGATTATGATCTTTCTGATAGTGATTGCAGGAATCTGCAGTTTATAAGCAACAGCAGGTACTGGGATAAAAAGCTGCAGATTTTTAAAGGTTCGGTGATAAAATGAATATCCTGGGAATTGACAGCAGCACTAAAAGACTCAGTCTGGCGCTCAGCAGGGACAGCTCAGCGGCTGCAAAGCTCGAGTATCATTCAGGTGAAGGATTCATGAAGAATATCATGTTTTTTATTGACAGGCTTTTAAAAAAGTCAGGATACGGCGTTGATTCGGTAGACAGTTTCTGTGTGAATACAGGCCCGGGTGATTTTACAGGGACAAGGATAGGAATAAGCATAGCAAAAACTCTGGCATTGATAGGAGAAAAACCCCTGTTCGGAATCAACACCCTTGATGTATTTGCCGTGCAGCTTCTTTCCGGAAATTTAAAAAGCATCAGCAGGATGATTTATGCCCGGTCCGGTATCTGCAATATCCTGCTGGTTCCTGTAATTGATGTAAGAAGAGGGGAAGTTTTTTTCTCAATTTATGAGGCAGGGTATTCTGCCGGCACGGAGCCGACAGGCAGAATAGAAACTGGCAATACCGGGATTTTTACCGGCAGGGTATCCGGCAGTCATCTTGTTGAGTATGAAAACTTTCCTGTTCTGCTTGAAAAGATATTGCTGTCAGAAAATCTCGCCCTTCTGGACAGGCAGAAGTGCACAATATTTTTGGGCGGAACAGCATTTGATTCTTACAGGCACCTGTATGGTGATCTGCAGAAGTTAAAATATGATTTTATACTGGACAGAAAGAATTTTTATCCGGAAGCAGAATATTTGAACTTGTGCGCCTTTTTCAGGGCCCGGTTTAAAAACCGGCATCAAGAAAGCGTGGAACCTGAACTTAAGCCGGGTGGTGTTCCTTCATATCCGGAGGGCGACAGCAGGGTTATTCCATATTATGTCAGGGAATTTGTCCCGTTTGGAGGAAAGAAATGACCTGCATACTGGGGATTGAAACATCATGCGATGATACGTGTGCCTCTGTCGTTTTAAACGGAAGCAGTATACTGTCCAATGTTGTTGCTTCACAGCATGAAATCCATGAAAAATATGGCGGAGTGGTTCCGGAGCTTGCATCAAGAAGGCATGTAGAGATAATAGATGTAATAATAAAAGAAGCCCTGATTCAGTCCGGTGTCGCATTTGGCGAAATTACAGCGGTGAGTGTGACAAACAGGCCGGGGCTGGTCGGGTCACTGCTGGTCGGAGTGGGTGCAGCAAAAGCAATATCATATGCAAGGAAGATACCCCTGATTGCAGTAAACCACCTGAAGGCCCACCTATATTCAAACTTCCTTGTCTTCCCTGAAATGGGCAGCGGTTTTATAGGGCTGATTGTATCAGGCGGACATTCAAGCCTTTACAGGGTTGACCATGAATGGTCAATAACAGAGGAGGGGCACACACTGGATGACGCGGCTGGCGAGGCTTTTGACAAGATTGCAAGGTTTTTAAACCTCGGATATCCGGGCGGCCCCATAATAGACAGGCTTGCAAAAAATGGAGACCCTGAAAAGGTAACCCTGCCACGGCCAATGCTTGACAGCGGTGATTATAATTTCAGCTTCAGCGGTCTTAAGACCGCACTGATTTACCGGACCAGGAAGGAACCAGAACTGCTGTCAGGGGATAATATTGCAGACCTTGCAGCGGCATTTCAGAGCTCCATAGTTGAGGTCCTCATTGAAAAGACCATTGGTTTATGCAAAAAAACCGGATATGAAAAGATCCTGGTAAGCGGCGGGGTTGCAGCAAACAGTGCACTGAGGGCCAGTTTTACTGCCAGATCCGGGCAGGAAGGGATACAGCTGTTTATTCCCCCTGTTAGTCTTTGTATGGATAATGCAGCAATGGTTGCCTGTCTGGGCCACCATGAATATATTGCCGGGAGGTTTTCAAAACTGGATGTGGATGTTTATTCAAAAAGCGATATCTGAGGAAATACTAAGGATAAAGCTGCAGATTTTAATATTTTTACAGTTTCAATAATTTGACAATTCCATAATTTTAATAATTCTTATTATTTTCATAATCCTTCCTGAAATTTTTTTAAATTTTTTCTTGATTTATTGTTTCCGATGTAATATTATTTCCAGTGGATTAGCAGTCTGAATAGCAGAGTGCTAACCTTTTTTTGGTCAAATGTCCAAATGATTATGTATTAAGAGGAGGTAAAAAGTATGGGTTACAGACCACTTGGAGACAGGTTACTGGTAAAACCTAAAGAAAGTGAAGAAAAGACAAAGAGCGGGATAGTTCTTCCTGATTCCGCAAAGGAAAAACCCCAGGAGGGTACAGTTGTTTCAGTTGGGGAAGGTGGAAGAGATGACAAGGGAAACAAAATACCGATGGAAGTAAAGGCTGGAGACATAGTGCTTTATTCCAAATATGCAGGCACTGAAGTGAAAATTGAAGGTGTCGAGCATCTTATCATAAGGGAAAGTGACGTCCTTGCAATAGTCACAAAATAAATTCTTGAAAACAGGCTGCAGTTTACTGCAGACACAGCACTTTTTATGAAATTGATTTACAGGAGGATTGATAATTATGGCTAAAGAATTAAAGTATGATGAGGTATCCAGGAGGGCTCTTGAAAGAGGTGTAAACATCATAGCTGATGCCGTGAAAGTGACGCTTGGCCCGAAGGGAAGGAACGTGGTGCTGGAGAAAAAGTATGGTTCGCCTACTATAACCAATGACGGTGTAACAATTGCACGGGAAATAGAAGTCGAAGATGCATTTGAGAACGCAGGCGTGCAACTGCTCAAAGAAGTTGCAACAAAAACAAATGATGTTGCCGGTGATGGTACCACAACAGCTACACTTCTTGCTCAGGCAATGGTCAAAGAAGGTCTTCGGAATGTTGCTGCAGGTGCAAATCCGCTTCTGTTAAAAAAAGGAATTGAGGAAGCAGTCGAACTGGCTGTTAAGGAAATAGGAAAGGCTTCAAAGGATATTGCCACAGATAAAAAGAAAATTGCAGAAGTTGCAGCTATATCAGCAGCAGATTCAGTTATCGGTCAGACTATAGCTGATGCGATGGAAAAAGTCGGCAAGGACGGTGTCATAACTGTTGAAGAATCAAACAAATTTGGAATCGACATTGAGCTTGTTGAAGGACTTCAGTTTGATAAAGGCTACCTTTCACCTTATATGGTAACCGATCCTGAAAGGATGGAAGCAGTTTTAAACGAACCGTATATCCTGATTGCCAACCAGAAAATGGCTGCAGTAAATGATCTGATCCCCATTCTTGAAAAGATCATGCAGACTGGCAAGCCGCTCCTTATAATTGCAGAGGATGTTGAAGGTGAAGCGCTTGCAACAATTGTGGTCAATAAACTCAGGGGAACATTTGTGTGTGTTGCAGTTAAGGCTCCCGGATTCGGGGACAGAAGAAAAGCGATGCTTGAAGACATAGCAATTGTCACAGGTGGCAGGGTAATTTCTGAAGAGATCGGAATCAAGCTTGAAAATGTGACGATTGAAATGCTTGGCCAGGCACGTCAGGTAAAGGTGGACAAGGAAAACACCACCATTGTTGAAGGCAAAGGTACAATTGATGCAATCAAGGGAAGGATAAAGCAGATAAAGACTGAAATAGAGCAATCTGACTCGGATTTTGATAAGGAAAAACTGCAGGAAAGACTTGCAAAACTTTCAGGCGGTGTGGCCGTAATCAAAGTTGGAGCTGCAACCGAAGTGGAGCTTAAGGAAAAGAAGCACAGGATTGAAGATGCTCTTTCAGCTACAAAAGCGGCAGTGGAAGAAGGAATAGTACCTGGCGGCGGTGTTGTCCTTATAGATATTATCCCCAAAATGGACCTTAAGAAGTTTGACGGGGATATCAAGACCGGTGCCGGCATAGTTGTGAAAGCACTGGAAGAACCGCTGCGTCAGATTGCAACAAATGCAGGCTGGGAAGGCTCAGTAGTTGTGGAAAAGGTTAAAACACTTCCTGAAGGCGAGGGCCTTGATGCATTGAACGGCAAATATGTGAATATGATTGATGCAGGTATTATTGATCCGGCAAAGGTTACAAGAAGCGCTCTCCAGAATGCTGCTTCAATTGCTGCCCTTCTTCTTACAACGGAAGTAATAGTTGCAGAAAAGCCTGAAAAGGAAAAAACACCTCCTATGCCTCCAGGCGGGGGATACGGTGGCGGAATGGGCCCGATGATGTAGGGGTCTTATAGCCAGAAAAAAGGGAAACGGTCTGGACAGGAGTCACCTTTATATTCTGGATTGAATTACCGGATGGGACTTGATTATGGTTTAAACATCCCATCTGTAAAAAATAAATAAAAAAGAGCCGGCAAATTTATGCATCTACATTTATAAAATATATAAATGCAGGTGGCCCGGCTCTTTTTGCTGTCTTTTTTACTGTATTTTTTTAATGCTTTAGAAAAAGTCAGTTAACCCTGTCTGTCTTTATATTGATACCGGTTGTGCTGGCATCGGTTTTTTTCATGATATAGTTGTCATAGAAAGACTCAAGGTTTTCATACTGATTGTCATGTTTCTTCATCACCCTGTCAACAAGGTTGTTGATTGAGTACAGTTTGAACAGCTTTGGGAGTCCTTTTAACCTGGAGCTGGTTTTTAACAGAAAGACAACAACCATAATAATGCTCACAAGCGATAGAAAAACGGCAAAAAGCATTAAAAAAATCAGTATTACTGTTGTATCCATGACCCCACCTTAGGCTTTCACCTTTATATCCTCAAATTATATTCTCAAATTAGAGGAGCAAAAATAAAAAGTATTTTAATTTGCAATAATTTTAATTTAAAAGATATCTTAATTAGTATTTTAATAATTTTAAATATATTTTTTAATAATTAAGTTAACTATTTAATTAATAATTTATATAATTGTATGGATATTATTAATATTATAAATTAACTTTTACTTATATTAATATATTTATTTAGCATTGTATCAATATTTGTAAAAAAAAGCAAATAAAATTTAAATTATTTTTTACCTTTTATTGTTCTTATCAATATTATTTCTGTTATAATTCCCTATAAAAAGTTTTTCTTAAAAGCTGGTTTATTTTATTATTTCATAAATCCTGAATACTTAATTAATGGCACTGACAATTCTATACAAAATTATATTTGTATTGTTGTCCTACCTCTTAGGAGCTTTTCCCACTGCATACATAATCTATAAGTTAAAAACAGGAAAAGATATCAGAAATGAAGGAAGCGGTAACGTAGGGGGGACTAATGTTACAAGAACCGCAGGTGCATCGCTGGGTATAATTACAATTATTATTGATGTATTGAAAGGATTCCTCCCCGTGCTGGCAGTATATCTCATTTACCCTTCCGACCTGATTCTGCTTGCGGTTGTATCTGTTGCTGCAATACTCGGACATGATTTTCCTGTTTATTTAAAATTCAGGGGCGGGAAGGGGATTTCCACATCTTTTGGAGTAATTATAGGGCTTTGCGCACTCCCGTTTGCATCAACCGTCCCCCTATGGATAAGGATTTTACCTGTTCCTGCAATTCTTCTGTCATGGCTGGTTGCATTTGCTGCATCCCGTATTGTGTCTCTTTCATCTCTGATTGCTGCAGTGGTGACACCACTTTCTTTTTATTTTGCAAAACATCCTTTACCTGTGGTTATCGCATCTATCTGTTTTTCTATATTAACATTTATTGCACATAGAGCTAATATTAAAAGACTGATCAGAAAAGAGGAAAAAAAGATAAAAAGTAAGGGGGCATGAAATAAATGGAGGTAGAAATTGGAAAAGGGAAATCCGGCCGCAGGTCCTATGGTTTTGATGAGATTGCAATTGTTCCGAGCCGCCGTACCAGGGACCCTGAAGATATAGATATTTCTGCAAATATCGGCAAGCATCATTTGAAGATTCCGATACTTGCCTCTGCAATGGACGGAGTTGTTGATGTGAAAATGGCCAGTGTGATGCATAACTTAGGCGG
>Ga0194126_10011145_pt1 | contig 11630 bp, 10 predicted proteins | sample TA2KigC150mmetaG_FD_148641 | JGI IMG/M metagenome (GOLD analysis project Ga0194126, IMG submission 148641) | Freshwater microbial communities from Lake Tanganyika, Tanzania - TA2015035 Kigoma Deep Cast 150m | ecosystem: Environmental > Aquatic > Freshwater > Lake | place: Tanzania: Lake...
CTTAACTAATAATTTACTAAAGTCGATTGATACCGCACCTATTAGCAATTCAATCAGTATGTATAAATTATTAAAAAGACCGGAAGTTAAGATAGAAGACATTATTAATTACTTCTATCAGTCAAATGGCTTTGACAAAAAAACTCTTGAACAGGTTGAAATAAATATAAAATACAAAGGGTATATTGAAAGAGAAATATTAAGAGTAAAAAGAATCGCAGCTCTTGAAGATTTTTTTATAAAAAAAGATATTGATTATTTTAAAATTAAAGGCATTACTTATGAAGCACAGGAAAAATTGTCCAGAATTAAACCTGAAACATTAGGCCAGGCTTCAAGAGTTGCAGGAATTTCCCCTGCAGACATATCTGTCCTTATGATATATTTAAAAAAATGAAATGAACATAGACAAGCTTTTGGAAAATTATTTAAAAACCCTTAAATTAGATACAAGCTGTGAAATAATAAATAAAATTAAATCATTCCTCAATTTAATATATGAAAAAAACAAGTTTTTAAATTTGGTTGGTACAAAGGATAAAAACAGCATTCTTATCAGACACTTTTTTGATTGCCTTTCAATATTTGAATTTTTTAAAGAACTAAGTAAAAATGAATTTATAAATAGTAAAATTCTTGATGTTGGTACAGGGGCAGGGTTACCGGGAATTTTACTTGCAATAATTTTGAAAAATTCAACGATATATTTATTAGAGCCAAGAGTTAAAATTTCGAATTTTCTAACCAGTGCTTTAAAGGAACTTGATATAAAAAATGCTGAAATCATTTTAGGGAGAGCTGAAGTTTTATCCCATAATGAGTTTTTCAGGGAGAAATTTAATTATGTAACAGCAAGAGCAGTAGCAGATGTAAAAGTATTATCAGAACTGACAATTCCTTTTTGTAAAATTGGTGGCAGTATAATTATGTATAAAAGCAAAAAACTTCAAGATGAGATTCTGTCCAGTGGGGAAGATATTACTGTTCTTGGTGGAAGTATAGATAGAATAATGGAAGTTGAGGTACCGCTTCTTAATGAGTGCAGGGTGTTTTTAATAATTAAAAAGCAAAATAGTACTTTATATAAATATCCAAGAAAATATGTTAAAATTTTAAAAAAGTTACCTGATAATTATAGGTGAATGTAATTATTTTAAATTGAGCATTGAGAACCTTTATAATAATGATAGTGCTTTTATGTATTTATGTTTATATTGAAATATATATATTTCTATGTTAAAATTACTCATGATTAAAATTTAATTTGATTTTAATTTACCTGAATTCAGTCAGGTGGACAGTTAGGCTTTTTTATTTTATATAAGGGAAAGGAGGCAAGCCAGGTACGCGGATTGAGAAAGTGAAGGCTTAATTGTTAATAAATTTTTATAAAATAGCTGATTTTTTAGCTGCAATTTTTAAAATAATGTGTTTGAAAAGATTTTTAAAAATATTTAATAAAGAGAATAATTTAGATAAAAAATTATCAAATACAATTCAAAAAGAATTAAATACTAATAATATGGGTGATGAAAACAAATTTAATTATATGGATATTAAAGAGGATTTTGCAGCGAAGGATAAAAAACATCTTGGTAGGGTTATAGCTATTGCAAATCAGAAGGGGGGTGTTGGGAAAAGTACAACAGCAGTAAATATGGCAGGATATTTAGGTGATCTTGGCTACAGAACACTGATAATTGATTTTGACCCGCAAAGCAATTCTACAAGTGGTCTGGGGATTGAAAGAGAAAATATAAGGTTAAGTGTTTATGATATTATAATTGGTAGTGAAGAACCGCAAAAAGTAATATTGAAAACATCCTTTAAAAATCTTTATATCATTCCTTCTTCAATCCAGCTTGCCGGTGCAGAAGTTGAACTTGTCTCAACTATGAAACGGGAATATAAATTAAAACAGGTTATAGATAAAATAAAAGAAGATTTCGACTTTATAATTATTGATTGTCCACCCGCACTTGGCCTGTTAACAATAAATGCATTAACCAGTGCAGGTGAAGTATTGATACCCATTCAGTGTGAGTATTATGCTCTTGAGGGGCTCGGACAGCTGGTAAATACAATAAATCTTATAAAAGAAAATTTAAACGAGAACTTAATAATTACAGGAGTTGTTATGACCATGTTTGACCAGAGGACCCGTCTTTCAGAACAGGTCATAGAAGAAGTTAAAACATTTTTTCCTGATAAGGTTTATAGGACAATTATTCCAAGGAATATTAGATTAAGTGAAGCACCAAGTTATGGAAAACCAATAATGGAATATGACCCCGGTTGCAAAGGGGCTGTTGCATATAAAAACCTGACAAAGGAAGTGGTGGGATATGACAGCACAAAATAGAGGTTTGGGAAGAGGTTTAAGTGCACTTATACCAGGTTCTGCTTCAAGAATTTATGGAGAAAGTGCGGGTAATCGTATAGTTGATTTACCAATTTCAAAAATAATACCCAATAAAAACCAGCCGAGGCAAAGTTTTAATGAGGAGTCTTTAAACGAATTAGCAGAATCAATAAGGACGTTTGGAGTAATTCAGCCAATTATAGTTAGAAGCACCGGTAAGGGTGATATGTATGAAATAATCTCTGGTGAGCGAAGATATAAGGCAGCAAAGAAATTAAACCTCAACTCAATTCCAGGCATTATTAATCAGGGAGTTGATGATATATCATCACTTGAAATGGCTTTGATTGAAAATATACAGAGAGATGACCTTACCCCTATAGAACTTTCTCATACATTTAAACAGCTTATAGAAGAATTTAAATTAACCCATGACGAATTATCAAAAAGAATAGGTAAGAGCAGAACTGCTATTACAAATTTTTTAAGGCTGCTTATGCTGCCTTTGGATGTCCAAAAACTTATGGCTGATGGAAAATTAAGCGCAGGCCATGCAAGAGCGCTGCTTGGTATTGAGGATAAAGAAAAACAAGTCCAGCTTGCATATAGGATTATAGAGGAAGACCTGAGTGTAAGAACCGTTGAAAAGCTTATTGGTAAAATGCTAAGGGGTGCAGAAAAAGTAGAGCAGGTAAAGCCTTTGAAACTGCTGCAGTTTGAGAAATTACCGGAGATTGAAGCTACAGTTTCCGATTACCTTGATGTTCCTGTTTCTATTAAAGTTGGCAAGAAAAAAGGAAAAATAGAGATTTTCTTTGGTTCAGTTAAAGAATTCGAAAGGGTTGTAAATAAAATCATTGGCAAATAACAAAATTGCAAAAAAACCACAATGGTTAAAAAAAAGGGTACTGTTAAACAACTCCAACATCAATGATGTAAAAAACTTACTTGTTGAGTTAAACCTTCACACAGTCTGCCAGAGCGCAAAATGTCCAAATATTTATGAATGTTTCAGTAAAAGAACTGCAACTTTTATGCTGATGGGCAATATTTGTACCAGAAATTGTGCATTTTGTGGAGTAGGGAAGGGAACACCAATAAAAATTGATAGCAGTGAGCCTGAAAATATTGCCAGAGCTTCTCTTTATATGAAACTTGATTATATTGTTCTGACCTCAGTTACAAGAGATGATATTGAAGATGGAGGTGCAGAACACTTTGGCAGAACTGTAATTGAAATTAAAAAATTATTACCTGAATCAATAGTTGAATGCCTGATTCCCGATTTTGCTGGTAATTTAAAAAATCTTGAAACATTGCTTAATTCAAACCCGGATGTTTTAAATCATAATATAGAAACTATTGAAAGAAACTATAGTTTGATTAGAAATAAAGCAGATTATAAAAGTTCTATAAATATTCTTAAAAGCTCAAAAAAAATAAACCAGGGTATTATTACAAAGTCAGGTTTTATGCTTGGATTGGGCGAAAGCAGAAAGGAAATTTCAAAGATGCTGCATGATCTTAAAAGTGCTGACTGTGATATCATTACTATTGGCCAGTATTTAAGCCCGGGTTCAAAAAATTTTCCAGTTTATAAATATTATTCACCGGAAGAGTTTATAGAAATAAAAAAAGAGGCAGAAAAGCTTGACTTCAAATATGTTGTTTCCGGAATTTTCGTGAGATCATCGTATAATGCAGCAGCTGCTTTCAATAATGCAAGAAATAAAGCTTAGATAATTAAAAGCAAGGGCAACATTTCATCTAATTTTTAAATGAAGTCATTTGGTATATTCATATTTTTTATCCATTGATTTATAATTAAAACAGGATTTAAAAAAATATAATGTTTAAAGTATTTGTGTTGGCAGGGCAAGTTTTTCATTTATAATAAGAATTTTATGTATAACTTATAACTACATGGACCTCTTGAAATCCAGCTTAAAAATAATATTTGTTATTTTAATTTAATTGAAGAAAAAAATTAAAGAGTATATTCAAAAGCTTAAAGCTTACAATAAAATTGCAAATATAGGCCAGATATCAAGAAGATATATTGCATTAAATGGTTTTGACGGTGTAATAACAATAATAGGTGTTCTTTTAGGAAGTTATATAATAGGTTTTGAAGATTATAAAAATGTTATTATTGCAGGAGCTGCTGTCTGTATTTCTCTTACAGTTTCTGGTGTCTGGAGTGCTTATAATAGTGAAAGTGCTGAAAGAACAAAAGAAATACAGGATCTTGAAAAGTCAACACTTCACATGCTTAACGGTACTATAATTTCTAAAGCACAGGGTTATGCTTCAATAATACTTTCGGCTGTTAATGGCTTGTCCTCCGGTCTTGCAGCTTTTATTCCTTTAACTCCTTTTTTCTTTGGCAGATTCCTGCCCATAAATACCTGTTTTTATGTGGGTGCCGCTTTTGCTTTTGTAATTCTTGCTTCAATAGGAATATTTTTGGGCAGGGTATCCAGGCGAAACCTTGCTATAAGTGTTATAAAAATGGTTCTTGCAGGAGTGTTCTGTATTGGACTTGGATTTCTTCTGGAACTAATTTAAATTAATTCTTGCTGAATAATTAACTTAAATTTAAAAAATGTTCCCCATGGATTCAAATTTTTAGCAAATAATGAATTATTCAGCATGAACTCAATTAATCTATTTAAAGAATGGATAAGTAGTTTTTAATCTCGTAGTTTGTAACAAATGTTCTATACCTATCCCATTCAATTTTTTTATTTTCTATGAATTTATTAAAAACATGCTCACCAAGAATTTCCCTTACAAGCTTACTTTCTTCCATGTACTTAACTGCTTCGAAAAGATTGTCAGGGAGCGTTTCAATACCAATTTCTCCTCTCTTTATTATATCCCACTCAAAGATATTTTCTTCTATGGGTTCAGGAAGCGAGTACTTATTTTTTATTCCTTCCAGGCCTGCTGCAAGCATTACACTGAATGCAAGATAGGGATTACATGCAGGATCAGGACTTCTGAATTCAATTCTTGTAGATTTTTCTTTTCCCGGCTTATACATTGGAACTCTAATCATGGTTGACCTGTTTCTTCTTGCCCAGGATATATAGACAGGTGCTTCATATCCGGGCACGAGTCTTTTATATGAGTTAACCCACTGGTTTGTGATTGCAGTAATCTCTTTTGAATGTTTTAAAAGTCCAGCGATAAAGTATTTCCCTTCATTTGATAAAGTGTATTTGTCATCTGGATCAAAAAACATATTTTTTTCACCCTTAAATAAGGACTGATGGGTATGCATTCCACTTCCATTTACACCAAATATGGGTTTGGGCATAAAAGTTGCATAAACTCCATTTCTTGCTGCAACTTCTTTTACTACCATGCGGTATGTCATTGCATTATCTGCCATGGTTAATGCATCAGTATATCTCAGATCAATTTCATGCTGTGATGGAGCAACTTCATGGTGTGAATATTCAACTCCTATTCCCATTGCCTCAAGGTATAAAATTGTGGTTCTTCTTAAGTCGCTGGCTATATCCCGTGAGACTAAATCAAAATATCCTCCATTGTCCAGAATTTCAGGGTCTTTGTCTGAACTGAAATAAAAGTATTCAAGTTCAGGGCCTACATAGTAAGTATAACCAAGATCAGCAGCTTTTTTTAAAGTTCTTTTTAAAACCCATCTTGGGTCACCTTCGAAATTGGTGCCATCAGGTTTTAAAATATCGCAAAACATTCTTGCGGTTCCATTTTCTTTAGGACTCCAGGGAAGTATCTGAAAAGTTGTTGGATCTGGTAGGGCAATTACATCACTTTCTTCTATTCTTGAAAATCCCTCGATAGATGAACCGTCAAAACCCATTCCATCTGAAAGCGCACCTTCAAGTTCTTCAACAGTTATTGAAAAGCTTTTTAACATACCCTGCACGTCTGTAAACCACATCCTTATAAACTTGATTTTATTTTCATGTGCTTTTTTTAATACATACTCTTTTATTTCGTCTTTTTTTGTCATAAAGTTCAACCTTTCATTTATATTTTTAAATATGCTTTTTATATCACAAAAATTTTATTTTTTAAATTAACTTGAACCTGTTCGTAATTGGATATCTCCTGTCCTTTCCGAAAGCTCTTTCAGTGACTTTAATCCCGGGTGCACCCTGTCTTCTTTTATATTCATTGGAATCAACCATATTTATTACATCCTTTGTAATTTTTTTGTTTATTCCCATTTTTACTATATCTCTGTAATCTTTTTCTTCTTCTATGTAAGCTTTGAGTATTTTATCAAGTATTTCATACGGGGGAAGTTTATCCTGGTCTTTCTGGTCGGGCTTAAGTTCTGCAGAAGGTGCCTTATTTAAAATGTTCTGAGGAATAATGTTGTTATATTTCCTGTTTAGAAAATTGCAGATATCATAGACTAAGGTCTTATAAATATCCTTTATAGGGGAGAATCCACCAGCCATATCGCCATAAAGTGTGCAGTAACCTACACTAACCTCACTTTTATTTCCAGTTGCAAGCACTAGCCAGCCGAATTCATTTGAAAGACTCATAAGTATATTTCCCCTTATCCTTGCCTGTAAATTTTCCTTTGTAATGTTTATTTCACCTTTTTTTAAAAGATTTTTAAGATTATCAAGGTAACTTGAATAAACCGGTGTTATGGGAATAATGCAGGTCTTTATTTTTATATTTTGTGAAAGTAATTCTGAATCTTTAATACTACCTTCAGATGAATAAAGGGATGGCATTATTATTCCTGTAACATTTTCACTGCCAATAGCAAAGGATGCAATAACTGAAGTTAAAGCTGAATCAATTCCGCCGCTTAAGCCTAGAACCACTTTCTTAAAGCCATTTTTTTTAATGTAATCCCTTGTTCCAAGAGTCAGGGCTTTAAGGATTTCCTCTTCGGGGCATGATATTAATTCTTTATATTTATCTACACACTTATCTACATTAATATCTTTATTATTTAAGATATTTATGTTTGTATTTTTTTTATCAGGTAACTTTTTATTTTTCTCCGTGTATGGTGTTTTTTGGATGTTGAGCTTTATTTTTTTTAAGGGTTTGTTCTCAACCTTCATACTTTCTCTTTGATTTTTATACTTTGTATCCTGAATTCTTGTTGAGTCAACATTTTCCATAAATAAATCAAAGATAAAGAAATCTTCTTCGAATGGTTTTGCCCTGTATAAAATAACCCCCTTCTCACTTATTAGAAAGGAATTTCCGTCAAAGACAAGTTCATCCTGACCCCCTACAAGATTGACGTATAAAATATTTACCCTGTTATCCACAGCTCTGGTAAATAATATTTTTTCCCGTTGCTCTATTTTCCCGATATGATAGGGAGAAGCTGATATATTTATTATAAGTTTAGCTCCACCATATATTGCCTGGAACCGTGTTGGACCTGAAGAGTAGTATATATCTTCACAAATGTTAACAGCAAAGGGAACACCGCATACCTCATAAATATAGTCATAAGAACCTTTCTGGAAATATCTCTCCTCATCAAAAACGGAATAATTTGGCAGGAACTGCTTATTATAAACAGAGCTGAGATTTTTATTATTCAATACTGCTGCAGAATTATAAATTTCAAAATCTTTATTTATAAATCCTATTATAATTACTATGTTTTCAGAAAATTTTTTTATTTTTTCAAGATATTTTAGATTTTCTTCTATAAAAGCTGGCTTTAGCACCAGGTCTTCCGGGGGATAACCTGTAACTGCCATTTCAGGAAACGCAATTATGTCGGCATCATTTAATTTAGCTCTATTTATGTGAAAGGAAATTTTTTTAAAGTTTCCTTTAAAATCACCTACAGTAGAATTTATCTGTGCACAATAAAGCCTGAGTTTTTCAATTTTTTTACTACTCATTATTTTTAAGCATCTGCTCTTTAATTTTGGGATTTATCATTTCGGGAGTCCAGGGAGGATTCCAGACAAGGTTAACTTTAACACTTCCTATTCCATCAATTTTTTCAACCCTTTTTTTTGCGGCATATGTCATCATTGAATGCATGGGACAACCACGCGTAGTCATGGTCATGTCTATCTCAACATTATTTTCACTATCCAGATCAACCCTGTAAATAAGTCCCATGTCTACAATATTTATAGGAATTTCAGGGTCATAAACTTCAGAAAGAGCTTTCATAATTTCATCTTTTGTAATTTGCACTTATTTCCTCCAATCAAATAAGTATTAATTCTTTTTTAGTTAAGTTTTTTTTATTTTTAATGTTTTATTTTTAACCCCGTTATTTTTTATTTGTTCTTTCTGAATAACCTGTTATAAAAATTAGATAAAAAATTAAACTCTAAAAACTTTAAAACAGGCTCTAAAAAGCAATTATAAAGAATTCTTATATTAAATAAAAACCAATTAAATCCTGCTGAATAATTGACTGAAATTCAAGAATTTAAAAAATTTTGTCCTAAAAGAACTTAAATTTTTTAAAAAATAATGAACTATTCAGCATGAACTAATTATATATTATTTAAAAAAAATGTTATGAAAAAAATGTCAAATTAATTATTTGAATTAATTGAATGCTTAAAGCCTTTAGACAATGGTGATATTTTTCTAAGCTCTTTAACTGTTTTTTCTAATTCATTTAAAAAATAATCTATTTCATCTCTGGTGTTTTCAAAGCCAAGTGTAATTCTTAAAGAGCCAAAGGCTTCTTGATTGGAAAGACCCATAGCAATTAGAGTGTGAGTGGGTTTTGTGGAAGATGATGAACAGGCTGAACCACTTGAAACGGCTATACCTGTATTATCAAGTCTTAGCACAATTGCTTCTCCTTCAATGTATTTAAATGAAAAATTGCAGTTTCCAGGAAGTCTTTTTGATGGATGGCCGTTGAAAATAACCCCGTCAATTCTTTCAAGTACCTGTTCTTTTATGTAGTTGCGAAGTTTTTCAAGATTATAAGCTTTCCTGTTAAGCATTTTAAAGTTTATTTCAGCAGCTTTTGCAAGACCTGCAATTCCAGGTATGTTTTCTGTACCGGAGCGCCTGCCCTGTTCCTGTCCGCCCCCGTGAATATAAGGTAAAATTTTTGTCCCCTTTCTGACATAAAGGGCACCGACACCTTTGGGACCATAAATTTTGTGTCCTGATATTGAGAGCAGATCCACACCCAGTTTATTTACTTTTGTTTTAATACTGCAAAATGTTTGAACTGCATCAGTATGGAACAGGATATTTTTTTCTTTTAATATTTTACCTATTTCTTCAATGGGCTGTATTGTGCCGACGATATTGTTTGCATGCATCACAGAAACAAGTATCGTTTTCTCAGTTAATTCTTTTTTTAGAGCTCCAGGGTCTATAATTCCAAATTTATCAACTGGAAGATAAGTAATTCTGAAACCTTTTTTTGCAAGTGTTTTTAATGGCATGATAACTGCAGGATGTTCAATTTCAGAAGTTATTATATGGTTGCCTTTTTTTTGGTATGCTTCAGCGCAACCAATTAATGCAAGGTTATTACTTTCCGTACCCCCGCTTGTGAAGGTAATTTCGGAGGGCAGGGCACCTAATACCCCGGCAATAATTCCTCTTGAGTTTTCAAGTATTTCTTTTGCCTTTCTTCCCGGATAGTGGGGTTCCGATGCATTGCCATAAAATTTTATAAAGCATTTATTTATTTCTTTAATAACTTCAGGAAGAACAGGTGTTGTTGCAGCATGGTCAAGGTAAATATATTTTTTTAAAAATTCATTGTCTTCTTTTTTCATAAAGAATTTAAAAATTAAAATTTTAAATTTTCTGATTTTGGAAATTATTCAGCTGAGAACAATTATCCATTATAAACTAATCAAATTCTCTTAAAGACCGTAACTACAAATAAAAAAATTACCATTATTTAATATAAGTGTCAATTGAACATAATCATAAGTTAGCATTTCTTTTTCTTGTTCAGGGCAAAAATAACTCTTATTGCTATCACATAATTTTAGATGATTCCAATCATAGGGTGTAGTGCAGTATGTCTACAATTCAGCGAATTAATGAAATTTAAGCAGGAACTGGTGAAATCTATAAGACAGATATATTTCTATAAACGTAAGTATTAATGAAAGAATTGTAGGAAATATAAGATATCTGCTGAACAGAAATGTTGCCTTTTTGGAAAAAACAGGAATTAGAAGTAAAAGAACAAGATTGATAAAATAAAATGTAAATAAAACTGCAGTACCGGAAAAGTAAAAAAGGAAATAGTTTATAAATTTAAATTCTAAAAGAATAATTACAATGGTTATAATATTTACTGATAAAAATGTTATAAATTGCCAGGGCTTTAAGAAAATTCTAACTGTTATTGAATCCTTATAATACTGATAGTTAAATATTGGAAATATAACTACCATTACTGCAGAACCGGAAAGGTAGCCGGTTGTAAATCTTGAGATATTGGTTGTTTGAATAATTGAGAAAAGTCCAAGTGCACCTTCAATGATTGTTGAAATAACAAATATAATCATTGTGATGAGAATGTGAATTGGGGGAAGCTCGTTTTCCTTTTTTTTAAACAGTAAAAAAAGTATTATTGCTGAGATTAAAAAACCAGCATAAATTCCTTCACACCTGGAACATACCGGCATAATTAATGTTTCATTCCCCAGACTTCGCGCCGGCAGCTGATGGCACACAGATGAGCCAATAATTTTAATAAATTTAATAAGCCAATTATCCACTGACAAAAAATAGATAAGTTAATTATTTTTCAGAATAATTCAGTATTTATTGAATTAACTGTTAAAACTATGCTAAAAATTTTTAAATTTAAATTTTCCACCCAGTTATTCATTATAAATCAGTTCTTGCTGAATAATTGATTAAAATTAAAGATATTAAAGAAAAAAAGCTTACCAGACTTATAATTTCAGAAAATTACTGAATTATTCAGCATAAATTAATTAGAAAAAATTATATATGTTAAAGTTTAATTGGCAAGAGAAACCGTGCCCTATTAAGCCTTAAAAAGGTTTTCTAAAAACCCGTAAGGGCAGAGTTCCACGCACTTTTCAGTACGTGGGTGAATGGATATACGACAAGCAAAAGCTTGAATTTAAGTAAGGCCACGCACTTTAGTGCGCGGGTATCTACATACACAGCCGTTGATTCCTAAAGTCTTAATTTTGTTCCTGCAATTAAGTTGGAAATACCCATACTTTTTGGATACCCATAGGCTAATTCTTTCTCATTTAAATTTTTTATAGTTTTTTATTTTATGAGTGGTAAA
>Ga0194126_10011147_pt1 | contig 11630 bp, 9 predicted proteins | sample TA2KigC150mmetaG_FD_148641 | JGI IMG/M metagenome (GOLD analysis project Ga0194126, IMG submission 148641) | Freshwater microbial communities from Lake Tanganyika, Tanzania - TA2015035 Kigoma Deep Cast 150m | ecosystem: Environmental > Aquatic > Freshwater > Lake | place: Tanzania: Lake...
GCCCCCGCTGTCCCGCCCCCGGTAGCCGCCGCCGCTGGCCCCCGCGGCTGGCCCCCGCCTCGGCATGGCCTGCGCTCCCGATCCATCCCAAAGGCCCACAAGCACTTGCCACTCGTCCCCCGGGGGGGGCGGATTTGCGGCCAACCAGGTCTTGAAACGGCGAGCATCTTGCTTATATTGGTCGTGATTTTTTTCCCAAGGCAGGACCGTAAGGCCGGGAGGACCGATGGAGAAGACCATGAACCGCTGGCTGGTGGCCCTCGGCGCGCTCGTCATCCAGCTCTGCCTGGGCGCGATCTACGCCTGGAGCGTCTTCACCCCGCACCTGAAGAAGGCGCCCTTCAACTTCAGCGCCACGCAGACCCAGGTGGTCTTCTCCGTCGGCCTGTCCACCTTCGCCATCGTGATGGTGCTCGCCGGCCGCTGGCAGGCCAAGATCGGCCCCCGCCGGGTGGCCCTCACGGGCGGCCTCCTGCTCGGGCTGGGCTACATCCTCGCCAAGTTCATCGGCGGCAGCATCTTCGGCCAAGTGCTCGGGATCGGCCTCATCGGCGGCGCCGGCATCGGCCTCGCCTACGTCTGCCCCATCGCCGTCGGCATGAAGTGGTTCCCCGACAAGAAGGGCCTCATCACGGGCCTCGCCGTGGCCGGCTTCGGCTTCGGCGCCCTCATCTGGATCAAGCTCGCCAGCACCTGGGCGCATCTCATCGAGAAGCTGGGCGTGCTCGACGTCTTCGGCCTCTACGGCATCATCTTCCTCATCGCCGTCAGCCTGGGCAGCATCGTGATGATCAACCCGCCCGCCGGCTACAAGCCCAGGGGCTGGAACCCGCCCGAGCCGAAGGTCGATGGCAACAAGGTCACCGGCCAGCTCAACCTGCTGCCCGACCAGATGCTGAAGACCCCGCAGTTCTACATGCTCTGGTCGATCTTCATCTTCAGCGGCATGGCCGGCCTGATGACGATCGGCATCATCCAGCTCTTCGGCATCGACGCGCTCGAGGCCAAGGGCAAGAGCCCCGCCGAGGCCGCCGCCATCGCCGGTACGGCGATGGCCGTCTTCTACTCGCTGGCCAACGGCATCGGCCGCATCGTCTGGGGCGCTGTCAGCGACCGCCTCGGCCGCAAGCGCTCGATCACGATCATGACCGCCAGCCAGGGCGTCATGATGCTGCTCTTCTACTGGATGGGCGGCACGCCGGCCCTGCTCTTCCTGGGTGCGACGATCATCGGCTTCAACTTCGGCGGCAACTTCGCCCTCTTCCCCACGGCTACCGCCGACTTCTTCGGCCCCACGCACCTGGGCCAGAACTACGGCTGGGTCTTCACCGCCTACGGCGTCGGCGGCATCGTCGGCCCGATCATGGCGGGGATCTTCCGCGACAACGGCAGCTGGCTGCCGGCCTTCCTGATCAGCGGCGTGCTCTGCCTCGTCGCGACGGGCATCGCGCTCAGCCTGCGCCCACCCAAGCCCGCCTGCGTCACCGTGCCCTCGCTCGAGCGCGAGCTGGAGCCGGCTGGCAGGCCCTAGCCAGTTTCGCTTGGGACGAATCGTCGGGGGAGCCGCAAGGCTCCCCCTTTGCTTGCGCTAGGGCGCCAACGCGGACGGCGTGAGGTCCGTGTGCGTGCGGATGTGCTTGTGCAAAACGAGCGGCAGCTTCACCTCGAGGTCCATCGCCACCCAGCGCGGCAGGTCGAGGCCCGCGTGGTCAGCAAGCCCAGCGGTGATGTCCAGGTGTTTCACGCCCATGCTGCCGTCGGCCGGCTTCAGCGCCAGCGCGGCCAGCGCGCCCGTCGCCGGGTCCAGCCAGAGCGTGCCCTGCCAGAGCTCTTTCTTCTTCTTCTTGGGCTCGAGCGCGACGGCGGCCAGCTCGCGCCCCTCGCGCGTCTCGAGTCCGCGCAGGGCGAAGCGGTACTCGCCGCGGCGTTCAGCGGTGAAGAAGTCGAAGCTGAGGTCGAGCTTGCGCTCCTTCTTCTTGTCCTTGTCCGCGTCCTTCGCCTTCGCCTCCTCGCCGGGCTTGGCCTTGCGGTTGTAGACGAGCTCGCTGCCCTCGCTGAGCACTTGCGTCGAGTCGGGCGCCCACTGGATGACCTCCCGCCAGCTGCGCTCCTCGTGCTCCAGCTTGTCGTCGCCGTCGCTGATCCGTGTCCGCGTTTCCTCGTGGAAGCGGAAGGGCCGGAACTGCGCATCCGCCGAGTCGGCGCGGGCGAAGGCGAGAGCGAGCAGGGCCTCGCCCTCGGCGGCCGGGGCTGGCAGGGCGAAGACGAGCGCGGCGAGAAGGCAGAGGACGAAGCGCGAGACGCAGCGCGGCATGCGGGGCCTCCTGGTGGCGGTCGGCGAGTATAGGCGCAGCGGCCGCGCCCTTGGCAAGACTCGGATCGACCGATGCGCTATACTGAAGGCCGCCATCAGCCCGGGAGGTCGATGATGAAGCCCGCCGCGCTCGCCCTTTGCCTGCTCGTCACCCTTTCCCTGCCGCCCGGCGGCGCCGCGGCGGCAACGAGCCGCCTCGTCCACGTCCACGGCGCAGATGGCGCCTACTTCCAGGAGGAGCGCGGGCCCGACCGCCCGGCTCTCGCCGCGGCGCCGCTCGACCTGCGCGACGAGCTGATCTGGCAACACAACATTCCCGGCTTCATCTACACGAGCTGCGCGACGGCAGAGGGCAGCGTCTTCGCCGGCCTGAACAATGGCACGAACTGCCCGGCCGAGTACTACCTCGCCGGCTCGAGCGGCACGCCCGATTGGACCTTCACCGGCGGCGAAAACTACGTGACGGCCGGCGCCGGCTTCCTCGCCCTCGTCGAGGCCGTGCCTGCGATCGCCGGCGTGCGCTTGCATGTCTGGATGGCGGGCGATCCGCCGACGCCGCTCTGGGAGAAGGACATCCCCAATTGCAGCGCGCCGCTGAACTGCCTGCGCATTGCCGAGAGCGGCAACTTGCTCGCGCTGGCGGTGAACACGGCCACGAGCAGCAAGACCTTCGCGCTCGATCCGCTCACCGGCGATCTGCTCTCGAGCTACACGGCCCCCGCGGGCGAGTTCGCGCGCGCCCTGCGCATCACCGACGACGGCAGCCGCATCGCCCTGCGCAACGGCGCCGTCATGCACGCGCTGGACGCCGCCACGGGCGCCGTGCTCTGGACGGCCAGCGCCGGCGCCAGTTCGGACGCCCTCGCCCTCTCGCCGAACGGCCAGTACATCGCCGCCGGCTGGACCTTCCTGCTCGTCTGGGAATGGAACGGCAGCAGCTACCAGTTCAAGTGGTCGCACAACAGCGGCGCCGCGGGCTGGTATCTCGGCACCTGCGCGCTGAGCGCCGAGGGCCAGCTCATCGCGGGCTGGTACACCACCAGCTACAACCGCAACAAGGTGACCTGGTACTTCACGGCCAGCGGGAACGCGCCGCTGTGGACCTACCTGTCCCCGCAGTCGAACGGCGTCTACCAGGATCTGCCGGTGGCCAGCGCCTTCGGCGGCGAGACCGGCGTCATCGGCAGCTGGGGCGACGCCCAGAACCTCAGCCCCGAGATCAGCGTCTTCCTGGGCGGGCAGTCGACGCCCCTCTTCACGGTCAACACCGTGGGCTCGATCTATGACGTCGATGCGGAGGGCTACGGGATCCCGACCGGCCGCTACCCCGCGCGTTTCGTCGGCGGGGGCAAGCACGTCCACGCGAACCAGTTCGGCAACGGCGGCGATCTCTACTTTGGCGACGTGAGCCCCGCGACGGCCGCGCCCGCCGCGCCCGGCGCCGGCTTCGCGCTCAGCGCGCAGCCGAATCCGAGCCGCGGCGAGAGCACGCTGAGCCTCAGCCTGCCGCGCGTGGGCGCCGCGCAGGTCGACCTGTTCAGCATCGACGGCCGGCACCGGCGCCGCCTCTGGGCGGGCATCGCCGCCGGCGACACCCAGCGCGTGACCTGGGACGGCCGCGACGGCGAGGGCTACGCCCTGCCCAGCGGCGTCTACCTCGCCCGTGCGACGGCCGGCGGCCGCGTGGCGACCCTGCGCCTGGTGCTGATGCGTTAGTCGATCGGTGGCACGAGCTGCAATCGGCGCGTGTCAGATGGCTCGCGCCTCCGCAAGCAGCAAAGAAAGGCTTCGCCTGCGCCGGCCCCGCAGTCCTACTTGGCGAGGACGAGCTTTTGGAGCTGCGCCCCCGCGGGGCTGCTCAGCCGCAGCAGATAGATGCCCGAGGGCAGCTCATTGCCCCGGTTGTCCCGACCCTGCCAATCGAGGGTCTGCTCTCCAGGGCCATGCAGGCCCTCCGTCAGGGTCGCAACCAGCCGGCCGAGAACATCCAGCAGGTCTACCTTGAGCCAGGTCTCCTCCTCGAGGGTGAAAGCGACACGGGTCTGCGCATTGAAAGGATTCGGGCTGCTCGGGTGCAGGGTGATCCCGCGAGGGACGCCGGCTTCCGCGACGGCGGTCACGGGCGTCTCGATCCAGGCTGCAATCCCCCTGCTGTCGATGTACCCATCCGCCAGGGAGAAAGCGCCGGCCGCATACAGCTTCTCCGAGACACCGTCGTCGATCCTCTCGAGGTCGATGACGGAGTTGTTCAAGCCTGCGCCGCAAACGGACCAGCTTGCGCCGTCCCAGCGCATGATGCCGTCGGTCCACCAGGGGGCGCCGAGGCGGAAACCGCCGCCGACGAAGAGAGCGCCGTTGTAGACGGCGAAGCTGATGGGACCATACCCGTAGATGAGCGCCGACCAGACCTCCTCGCCAACGGGCTGCCACTCGACACCGTCCCAGCGCGCCATCTTCTCGACGGGCTTGCCGCCGATGGTCCAGAAGCTGCCGCCGATGTAGAGCTCCCCCTGGAAGACCGCGATGGCCTTCACCATTCCGTCGATCTCGTCATTGCCCGAGGCCGAGAAGGAGCTCCAGGTGCTGCCGTCCCAGCGGGCGAGGTAATCGAGGTCGTAGTTCCCCTGCATGCCGTGGAAGGCCCCCCCCGCAACGAGCTGGCCATCCCAGACGGCCAGGTCGATGACGTTGTTGGAGCCACCGTACCCCGCGATGGGGTACCAGCCGGAAGGGCCCAGGCCGGCGACGTTTCCCGTGTACAGCCACTCGCCGTCCCAATCGACATGGTCGAAGCCACCGCCCACGATGAGATCGCCGTTGTACTCGGTCATGCAGGTCACGGTGCCGTTGATGTTGCCGGCGGCCAGCCAGTGATCGGGGGGATACCACTTGGCGAGATTCTGGGCCTGGACCCCGCCCGCGTGGGTGAAGGAGCCCCCGACGAAGAGCTGGCCGTCGTGCGCCAAGAAAGCCTGGACAGTCCCAGGATCGTTATTGAACGCATCCCAGACTCCCGATCCGAGCGGTGACCACGCCGTGCCGTTCCAGGCGGCGATGCCGTTCGCCACCTGTCCTCCGGCGCGGTCGAAGCCGCCACCCACGAAAAGGCGATCGTCGTACCAAGCTACAGCCCAGCCCCATCCGAGACTGCCGCCGGACCACAGCCCATTGCCGACGAACTCCGTCGACCAGCTTCCCTCGGCCTGGCTTCGCCCGGTCAGAACTGCGGCCGACAGGAGAGCGCACAGCGTTACCCTCAAGGGTTCTCTCCAACGCATCGCCGCCTCCTTATCGCAGGAGGGTGAACTTCCGCGAGGCTACCGTCCCATCAGTATAGCGCACCCGGGCGAAGTAGACACCTGCCGCGGCAGCCCCGCCCGCATCCGTGCAGCCGTCCCAGAGGGCCGTCGCCCCCTCTCCGCTGCCCGCGCTGAGGCTCTTCACCAGGTCGCGCACGTGCCGGCCCTGGAGGTCGTAGACCTGGGCGGTCTGGATTCCCTCGCGGGCCGCCGCGAATCGGAGGCTGATAGTCGGCCCGCCGGGGTTCGGGTAGACATCGAAGCGGGGATCCAGCCGCTTCGCCCCCTCGCCGAAGGTCTCGCCGCTGGCCGGCATACCCATGATCGCGAACTGCCCGCCGGCCCCGGCCTCCAACAGGTCGAGGCTCCCAACGGCGAGGCTCCAGGCCTCTCCGGCCTTGGCCAGCGAGCCCCTGAGCAGCACTTGTTCGCCCCCAGGGATCGCCAGGAGTGGAGCTCCAGGCTCAGCGCTTCCAAGCAGCAGCAGCCAGTCGCCCTCCTCGAGAACGGCAGCCACCGTTGTGTTGGCGGCCTTCTCGTAGCCCTCGCTCAGCAACAGACCATCCAGGCTGCCGTGCAGCGCAAGCGCAGTGAGCTGCTCGGCCTGCCCAAGACGCACCTCGAAGCGGATATGAATTAGCCATTCGCGAGGGGACCGACACCCGGGGCCGGCTGTCCCGACCGTGAGCAACCCGGCCTATGCTAGCTGTCGGGGTGTTCCACGCTGCCCGCCGATGCAGTAGCTAGGAACTTGGCTGCGGCCGGGAGAACTGTCCTTGTCGGCTGAAAGCCACGGGGGCGGCGTACTGCAATCGACCGGTGAGGACGCGTTAGGGCGCTTGCCGGTCTCGCGCCCAGCCCCTAGACTTCAGGCATCCCAAGCCCGGAGGCACCGTGCGCCCTGTTCTCGCCTGCCTGGCCGCGCTCGTTGTTGGGCTCCTGCTCGACGCCCCGCCGGCCGGCGCCACGCTCTTTCGCGAGGTGGCGGCCAGCCCGGAGCCGGACGGTGCGCCGAGCTTTTCGCCGGACGGCCAGCGGGTCGCCTTCTCCTCGCCCTTGAGCGGCGACTGGGAGATCTACACCGTGGGTGCCTGGGGCGGCCCGCTCACGAACTTCACCGACAGCCCCGGCGTGGACATCTACGCCAACTGGAGCCACGCCGGCCCCTGGATCGTCTTCACCTCGCGCCGCGACAACGGCCAGGGCAACGAGGACATGGACCTCTGGCTCAAAAGCACCGAGGACGAGACCGAGATCAACCTGACGACCTGGCCCGGCTACGACAACTTCGGCGCCCTCGACCCGGCGGGCGAGCGCGTGGCCTTCTCCAGCGACCGCGGCGGCGCGACCGAGATCTGGGTGCTGACCGTGGCCGACCCGAGCCAGGCCACGCGGCTTTGCACGGGGCCCATCGAGTGCTTCCACGCCTGCTGGAGCCCGGACGGCCAGTGGGTCGCCTTCGACGCCCAGGCGCCGGGCGACCCCGGCCGTACGCGGCTCTACCGCGTGCCGGCCGCCGGCGGCCAGGCCGAGGAGATCCCCATCGGCATGCTGGTGGGCGGCGACCCGGGCTGGTCGCCGGATGGTCGCTACCTGGCCTACGCCGGCGGCGACGACCCCATCGACTGGGACCTCTGGGTCTGGGACTTCCAGGCCGGCGCCCCGATCCAGCTCACCGACACGCGCTTCCCCGAGCAGTCGCCGGCCTGGAACGCCGCGGGCACGGAGATCGTCTACGCCGCCTTTCCGCAGGGCAACAAGGACATCTGGGTGGCCTACCAGCTGCCCTTCACGACCGGGGTCGCCCGGCAGTCGGTCAGCGGCCTCAAGTCCCTCTTCCGCTGAGCCCCGCCTTTCTCCGCTTGACGCGGCTGGCTGGCCCTGCTATGATCTAACCGGTTAACTAAAACATCCGGTCAAAAGAGACCACCGATGACCGAAGCCACCCGCCGCCGCCTGCTCGACGCGGGCCGCGAGGCCTTCGCCCGTCTGGGCTTCGCGGGTGCCCGGGTGGAGGCCATCGCCCGGGAGGCCGGGGTCAACAAAGCCCTGATCAGCTACCACTTTCGCGGCAAGCGGGGGCTCTACCGGGAGGTGCTCGTCGAGGAGATGGCCGCAGCCACGGAGGCGCTCGCCGGACGGCTCGCGGCCGAGGCGGACCCCCTGCGGCGTCTCGCCGCCTGGCCCGGCGCCCTGGCCGCGCTCCTCGCCGAGCGGCCCGAACTGGGACCCCTGCTGCTCGGGGAGCGCCTGCGGGGCGGGGAGCAACTGGGGACCGAGAGCGCGCCCGGCGAGGCCCTGCTGGCGGCCACGCTGGCCGCAGGCGCGGCCTCCGGACGCCTCGAGCGCGTGGAGCCGCGCGCCCTGCAGGAGCTGATCCTGGGCGCCCTGCTGCTGGCCGGACTGGGCGAAGAACGCGAGCGCACCGCGGCGCTCCTGGCCGACCTGATCGTGGGCGGCCTCATCCGCGGCGGGCCGGTGGATTCGGGGATCGCTGACGCAGGAGGGTGAGAGCGAATCGCGGCGATCTCCCAGGCCGGGGGCCGGCGTCCCAGGCGCCGGCCCCGCGCCCGACCCGCCTTGACCTGCGCAAAACCTTTCCTATCATACGTCTGGCCTAGCCCCCACCGAATGACCTCCGGTCGACGGCGTCTTTCCTTTCTGCCTGCGGAGCACCAGCATGCGCCAGCTCATCGGCATCCGCCGGGAAGACAAGAACCGCTGGGAGCGCCGCACTCCGCTCACCCCCGCCGACCTCGACCGCCTCATTCGCGAGCAGGGCCTGGGCTTCGTCGTCCAGCCCTCGCCGATCCGCACCTACAAGGACGAGCACTACGCGGCCATCGGCGCCGAACTGGATCCCGACCTCGGCCGCGCTGGGGTGATCTTCGCGATCAAGGAGATCCCGCTCGACCTGCTCGAGCCCGACAAGGCCTACGTGTTCTTCGCCCACGTCATCAAGGGTCAGGCGCACAACATGCCGCTCCTGCAGCGGCTGCTCGACCTGAACTGCACCTTGATCGACTACGAGCGCATCGTGGACGAGAAGAACCGGCGCCTCGTCTTCTTCGGCAAGCAGGCGGGCCAGGCCGGCATGATCGAGACCCTCTTCGCCCTCGACCGCCGCCTGCGCTGGGAGGGTTTCGACTCGCCATTCGCCGGCGTCAAGGCGGCCTACGCCTACCAGGACCTCGCCGAAGCCAAGGCCTCCCTGCGCGAAATTGGCCTGTCGGTGCGCGGCGGTCTCGATCCGGACCTCTGTCCCTTCGTCGTCGGCTTCGCCGGCTACGGCAATGTCAGCCAGGGCGCGCAGGAGGTATTCGACCTCTTCCCCCACGAGGAGATCGCCCCCGCCGAGCTGGCGGCGCTGGCCGGCCGCAAGCCGCCGCGCGATCGCCTCTTCAAGGTGGTCTTCAAGGAGGAGGACCTCGCCGTTCCGCTCGACGCGGACGCCGACTTCGAACTGCAGGACTACTACGCGCGCCCTGAGCGCTATCGCGGCCGCTTCACCGACTACCTGCCCCAGCTGACGGCGCTGGTCAACTGCATCTACTGGACGAGTCGCTATCCGCGCCTCGTCACGCGCGCGGCCGCTCGCCGCCTCTGGAGCGCCGGCGAGCGCGGCCTGCGCGTCATCGGTGACATCAGCTGCGATATCGACGGCAGCATCGAGTTCACCTACAAGACCACCGAGCCCGATCGGGCGAGCTTCGTCTACGACCCGATCGCGGACAGCTACAAGGACGGCGTCGAAGGCCGCGGCATCGTGGTGGTGGCGGTGGACAACTTGCCCTGCGAGCTGCCGCGCGATGCCTCGGACGCCTTCAGCGCCACCTTGATCCGCTACGCCCCGCTGCTCGCCGCCGCCGATTTCAGCAAGCCCCTCGCCGAGATCGGTCTGCCGCCCGAGCTGATGCGCGCGGTGATCACGCATCAGGGGGCGCTGACCCCCGATTACCGATACCTGGAGGAGTACCTCCAGGGCACTTGAGTCCGCGCCGCCAGGGCGGACACCTCATGCAGTGTGGAGGGAGGATTGCGATGAATGCCAGCAAGCGCGTGCTCGTCCTGGGCGCCGGCTTGGTCACCCGACCGATGGTCAGCTATCTGCTCGAGCAGCCGGACATCCGCCTGACCGTCGCCACCCGCACCGTCGACAAGGCCCAGCGCATGATCGCCGGGCACGCGCGCGGCAAGGCGGTGGCGCTCGACGTCGCCGACGAGGCCGCCCTGGACGCAATCGTCGCCGAGCACGATCTCATCGTCAGCCTGCTGCCCTACATCCACCACGTCAAGGTCGCCAAGCTCTGCCTGGCGCACCGGCGCCACCTGGTGACCACCTCCTACGTCAGTGCCGAGATGCGCGAGCTGGACGGCGCCGCCCGCGAGGCCGGCGTGCTCCTCCTCAACGAGATCGGCCTCGATCCTGGCATCGACCACATGTCGGCGATGCGCATCATCAACGGCGTCGCCGCGCGCGGCGGTCAGGTGACGGGCTTCATCTCCAACTGCGGCGGTCTGCCCGCGCCCGAGGCGAACACGAATCCCTGGGGCTACAAGTTCAGCTGGAGCCCGCGTGGAGTCGTGCTGGCCGGCCGCAACGCGGCCCGCTATCTCTGGGAGGGCGACCTGCGCCAGGTGCCGGGCCCGGACCTCTTCGGCGACATGCACCACCTCACGGTCGAGGGCCTCGGCCAGCTCGAGGTCTATCCGAACCGCGACAGCCTCGGCTACCGCGAGATCTACGGCCTGCACCAGGCGAGGACCCTCTTCCGCGGCACCTTCCGCTACCCCGGCCACTGCGCCACCTGGAAGGCGCTGGCCGACTGCGGCTGGCTCGATCTCAACGCGCTGCCCGTCGAGGGGATGAGCTACGGCAAGCTCTTCTGCACGCTGGTCGGCTGCGAGGGCCGCAAGCCGAAGGAGGCGGTGGCCCGCTTCCTCGACGTCGCGCCCCGCGCGGAGCCGCTCCGCCGCTTCGAGTGGCTGGGCCTGTTCAGCGACGAGCCGATTCCCGGCCCCGCCGAGCAGAGCCCGCTGGACGTCCTCGCCGAGCGCCTGCTGCTCAAGCTGCCCTATGCGTCCGGCGAACGGGACATGATCGTCCTCCAGCATCGCGTGACGGCCGAGCATCCGGGAGGCGAGACCGAGAAGATCGTTTCCTCGCTGATCGACTTCGGCCAGCCGGGCGGCGATTCGGCGATGTCGCGCACGGTGAGCCTGCCGGCGGCCATCGCCGTGCGGCGCATCCTGGACGGAACGATCAGGGAGACCGGGGTGCTGGTGCCGGTGCTGCCGGCGGTCTACGACCCCGTGCTCGACGAACTCGCGACTCTGGGCATCGCCTTCGAGGAGACGGTGAGCCGCTAGGACTATTTGAGGAGCATCAGCTTCTGGCTGCCGAGCAGGCCCTGCTCACCGACGAGCTGCGCCAGGTAGAGCCCGGAAGGTAAGGGGCGGCCGGCGTCGTCGCGACCGTCCCAGACCACGCTGTGCTGACCCGCGGCGAAGCGGCCCGCGGCGAGTTCGCGCTGCCGGCGGCCGGCGCCGTCCACGATCACCAGGCGCAGCGCGCCCTCGACGGCATTCTCGAACTTGAGCGTCGTGCTCGGATTGAAGGGGTTCGGGTAGGCGGGCGCGAGCTGAGTACCCGCGGCCAGGGGCGGCGCGTCCGTGTTCTGGACGAAGCGCACGATGGGCGATAGTGCGTCCCAGCCGTTGACGATGATCTCCTCGCCGCTCTCCGTGAGCTCCCCGAACCAACCGTCGCCGTTGGTGGTCATCGCCGAGATCTGCGTGGCGCGGATCGTGTAGGTGATGGTCAGCACGTCGCCCGGCCCGAGCGTGTCTCGCCCGCCCGGTGCCGAGGGGTTGTCGATCACCCAGCGATGCGAACGCTTGCCGGCCACGATGACGTCGCCGTATTCGTAGGTGAAGGCCACCACCAGACCGTTGATGCGCACCTGCCCTGCCTGGACGCTCAGCCAGGAGGGGTACTGCTCCGAGTAGTAGAGCCC
>Ga0194126_10011150_pt1 | contig 11627 bp, 12 predicted proteins | sample TA2KigC150mmetaG_FD_148641 | JGI IMG/M metagenome (GOLD analysis project Ga0194126, IMG submission 148641) | Freshwater microbial communities from Lake Tanganyika, Tanzania - TA2015035 Kigoma Deep Cast 150m | ecosystem: Environmental > Aquatic > Freshwater > Lake | place: Tanzania: Lake...
TAACTGACACTCAAAAGAAAATTCTTGACAAATAATAAATTAAAAGGGATAAATAAATCAATAGTCAGGCAGAGGAGGTGGAAAGACTATGTCTTGCGGAAAAACAAAGAGTTGTGGAAAAACAAAGAAGACCGTAAAGAAACCGAAGCCGAAGAAGAAATAATTTGTGAAACGGTTTCAAACCGAATCCCATTGAGAGCTCAGAAAAATTGTTCGGTGTTCTCTCGATTACACAGATTCCTATGATTTCTCAATGTGTTTCTTATCTGTGTAATCTGTTTCTAATCGGTGTAATCAGAGATTTCAGGGCTTTTTTAGAAATCTCCCATTTTTTTCTTGACAACATAGAGGAATTCTGTTATTCGATTGACCTATATTTATTATGGGCTTAAGAAGTCTTTAGAGAAAGAACACAGTGGATGAGGGCTTAGCCGAAATCCAGAAGAAAGGCTTCTAATCTCTTCAGAAGAAGCTCAATTATTCCTCTAGAGGAAAGAGAAATAGTTTTAAGGGTCTTCTCCCAAATGAGTGGGTAAAAAATCAGCAAAAATATAATAAACCCATCTCTGGGAGCGGATTTTCTGTTTGAAAGCTTTTGGGAAAATGTGATATGAATCGGACATGTGCAAAAGACGAACTCTCTCCGATTTATATCGCTTCCCTGGTTGTAAGCCAAAGAGGACCGTTCACGGCATCTTTGGTGATCCCCATGCCCGAGTCATCAGACTCTTGCGGCGGGGAAAAAAACTGTTTGTGGCGTCTGCGGTACGTCTCGGCCGGCCTTCTATGACCGCAAGGCCCGTTTGGTTCGTGATCTCTCCTGCGGAGCGGCCAGAGTATACCTCGAACTAGACATCCGGCGCGTCGAGTGTCGGAGGTGCGGCACCGTGAAACGGGAGAAGATGGCGTTTCTGGCCGACAGCCCGTTTTATACCAAGCGCTTCGCCTATTACGTCGGCAGGCGGTGCGAAGCCGCAACGGTCAAAGATATTGCAAAAGAACTCCGTCTCGACTGGAAGACAGTCAAGGAACTCGAAAAGCAGTACATGCGGGAGAAACTCCGCCGTGCCGGTAATCCCAGGCCCAAGACCATCGGCATTGACGAGATCTCCATCCGTAAGGGCCACAGTTACCGGATCGTCGTCAGCGATCTGGAGAGGAGACGGCCCATCTGGTTCGGGGGGACCGACCGTTCGGAGGAGAGCCTGAAGCTCTTCTATGAATGGCTCGGACCCACGAAAACCAAAGGGATACGGCTTGCGCTCATGGACATGTGGAAACCCTTTGAAAACGCTACGCGGGAGCACGCCCCTCAGACTGCCATCCTTTACGATAAGTTCCATATCCTGAGGCACTTAAACGAAGCCATGGATAAGATTCGCAAGAGCGAATATGCTCGGCTCACCGGTGATGATCGCAAATTCATCAAGGGCCAGAAATACACCCTTCTCTCCCACCGTGAGAATCTTTCGACGGATGGGAGAAAAGCTTTGAAAACACTGTTGGCGGCCAACAAACGGCTCAACACGGCTTATGTGCTCAAAGAGCAGTTCGGCCAGTTATGGGACTATCAGTCAGAGACCTGGGCCAGGAAGTTCTTCAACAACTGGAAGGCCTCTTTAAAATGGCAACGGCTCAAACCGTATGAGAAGTTCGCCGAGATGATCGAGCGCCACTGGGATGGGATCGCCATCTTCTGCAAACCGGAAAACAAAGTATCCCTCGGTTTCGTCGAGGGTCTGAATAACAAGATCAGAGTCATTCAGCGCCGGGCATATGGGCTTCGGGACGAAGAGTATATTCGCCTCAAAGTGCTTACGTGTATGTTGCCCCCGCTATAAAAAGGCTCAAAATCACCCACTCATTTGGGAGAAGACCCAGTTTTAAAGGGAAGGGAAAAACTCTCTTCCCTTTTTTTTCAAAAAGTAGGGCAACCCTTCAGGGCTGCGTTTATCTTAGTGCTTCGATTCGCAAATACGATCACATATCCTCATGCTGCGAATTGAAATCATTGCTGACTCAGCACTAAGTCCTGAGTAAATAAATACGTTACCGAATTTATGAATCGATGGACTTAGCAAGGCTCCTGCGGCAGGGCCGTGCCCTATGTGTTTTCTCCCCCCTTTGATTTCAGAAAGAGAATTCTACGGATGGGTTTTCCCTGTTGAGGATGGCAGAAAAGAGGGTTCCCCCTAAAAACTTCGGGACCCCTTCGGAGAGGTCACGCACGATTTCGTCGGCCAGCCCACTTTCGACCTCGCCTAACACATCGATCGGGATGAAGATATTTCTTGTCTTTTCAGTGGCCTTGTCCTTTTCGCATTGACGCCAGACCCAGTTCCGGGTCAATACCTCCTGCTCATCCCGGTAGACCAGCTCCCCCTTCGGAACCGTCACCTTCTCCCCTCCTCCCATAGGAATAAAGGGTTCCCACCCCTCTGAGAATCGGAGATGGATATTTCCTTGAAGCGTGTCCAGATCATGTCCTCCCATTGGGACAAGGTGTCTGAGAGAGACGCTGTTGTAAAGATCAACCAGGGGATTGATCTTGGGGAAGGGGTCTCCTTTGAGGATTCTCCTTGCCATAGATTCAACAGAACTCGGGAACTTGCTTCCCGAAATGCCGAGTTTGGCAAAGGCAGTTCTCCAGGGTTTGATCCTGGGATGATCCTGGGCCTTATCCCCGACGAAGTTCTTCTTCAACGCCTCGATGGCCCCTCGGAGGAGTTGGTCTATTTCGCTGGATGAATGGGTATTGTCCAGGCCCGTTGCCACGACCATTCCGATCGTGAGATCGGGCAGAAGATCGAAGAGTTCTTTTTGTATGGAAAAATACATCCCTTTCCTCCTTTTTGTCTCAACTAACATCCCTTCCCTGAAAAGTCAACCAATGTCCCCTTTCTCTCCCTACTTTACTAAAGAGGCTGTGTCGTAATTAGCCATTCGCCCTTCGACACGCTCAGGACGAACGGCTAAGTGATTGATTTCTAACACGCCGTAGTCCGTTCGTGGTGAGGTTCTCGAACCATGAACGGAATTACGGCGCAGTCCCTAAACTGAAGGGGGGATTATTCTTGACGAAAAACGCCACTTCTTTTATAGTGACCACCGATGGAGATAAAACCGACGGGATCATGATCCATCAGGCCTCCCTCAAACCCGGAACACCTTTTTTACAAAAGCCCTTCTCACCCATGGAGCTTGCAAGAAAAGTCCGCGAGGTTTTGGATGGGTAATCATTTCCCATCTAATTGAGCTATTTTTCACTTAAATGTCACCCTTTAGCGGCTTTTAAAGAACAATGGTTGTCAGGGTTTTATAGGGTGTTTTCATGCCCCGGAAAGCGAGGACAAGTATTGAGTTATTTAAGGGGGATTTTGTGAAAAGAATAACTTTGACATTTTTTAAAAAGTTGAATATGACAATCATCATGACGTAGATAGGTTTGGGTATTAGCTATCGGGTGTCGGGATTGGACTAAACAGGGCCTCAATAGAGGGAAGCCAAATCATGAGTCCTACCCAGCCAAAACTAAGCCCTTATGGATCTAAAGGAATGAGCTTTAGGACTGTGAGGGCTTTTTTGTCTTTCCGCAATATTAGGAGATAAACGAAAGGGTCTGTTAATTTTCAAGGAGGACCACGATGTATTACAACTGGGAAGGTGATTTGATTCTTCAAGATACTGTAATAGAGAAGAAGAGGTTTGTTATCGGGAGTCAGAACAAGCCGATTAAGACTGATATTAGGGAATGGATATCATTCGAAGATAACAATATTATGAAGGGGATTCTTCGGGAGCTTATAAACAAGAAAGGGCTCCCTACGAGCAGGGGTCCAGGGAGTTTTGACAAACGGGCAATGGTCATATGGGACTTTGTGGCTAAGGACATAAAGTACGTCCATGACACTAAGAAGCAGAGAAAAGGGGACTTCTGGCTCTTTCCTCCGGAGATCCACACCTTGTGCGAAGGGGACTGTGAAGATGGAAGTTTTCTCCTCGCAAGCCTTCTCATAGCAAGCGGCATAAGTCCTTTCTGCGTAAGAGTCGTTCTGGGAGAGGTCTTTGATGAAAAAGGCAAATCACTGGGCGGCCACTGCTGGCCCGTATATAAGAACGAAATGGGGCAGTGGTGCATCCTTGAGAGCACTCTCGATAATATCCCATCTCGAATCCCGGAAGCCGATAAGCTGACCGAAGAAGGGCAATCGTTTCAGTATGTACCCTACTATTGTTTCAATAACTACCATCTCTGGGAGATCATCCCCAAAGAGAAGACGACAAGATCCGTCAACATAGAGAGTTATCTCAAGAGGCGGGGCGACAAGGTCCACATGAAAACAACCCGTCTTCCATCTGGCGGCTGGCTTTCCCGGATTACCGGGGATTGGGAGCCCGGACACCTGGAGATTACAGGTGAGGTATTGAGAAATTTTGGGTTTCATGAAAATGCAATAGACGTCCTTGGAGATGCTTCACAGGATCCTGATTTTTATGACTGGTATGCTCCATCCGCCCATGCACAGACGAATAATGATGAGAGAGGGAGAACGACGGAATCCCGCGAGGAAGCAGAAAAGAACTACATCACATGGATTAAGCAACTCACGGGGAGGCTTGTTTCAGCCACAGATAGAAATGTTCGTTCAGGCCTTTTCTTCCTGGGATATGCCCTTCACGGGATTCAGGATCTCGCAACCCACAAAGGTATAACGAACGCCCAGCATTCATATATTTCAAAGCTCTTCGGAAAGAAAGACGACCCGGACCATATCGAAGAGAATAGGGTTAAGGCAAGGGAATATTCAAAGAAATATGTCGAATTCTTGAGAAAGAAATACAGGAAATCTTACGAAAAACTGATATCCTATGAAGGGAGACTCCTCCCCTGGGATAAACTGATGCCTCCGGAAAAAAGCGGCCTTCTGAACAAGGAGGGCTGGGACCTGACACCCCAGGCCTTTTTGGAATATTCTGCCCTTTCCAAAAAATACGAAAAGATCAAAAAGGACTACCCAATAGATAAAACGATCTGGAAATCCGATGAAGTCTTTGAGAGATTGATACGAAGCATCAACTGAGGAGGAGAAAATAATGGAAAAGATAAACCGTGAACTACTCCGTTTTTTCACCGGGCATTACAAACCGGGGGTCATAGGCATTGTAGGAACCAAACACACAATAGGAATGGCGATCCGGGAGGCGCAGAGAAAAATAACTGTGAATGGCAAGGCATCTCTCTGGTCCCACTGCTTCATTTTTGGAGATTTGAGGCTTGATAGAAGAGGTAAGGGTGGTTCAACGAGCAAGAGTCCTTACATATTTGAATCCGACCTTAAGGTGAATGTCTTCAAACCTCAGCTTCGAAATGGCGCCCAGGAAAACTGGATCGGGAAATATTGCAGGGAGAGGGTAGAAAATGCCGGAGTCATAGACTTCGATCTTTCGGAGGATGAAACAGAGGGCATTCTTGCAACTGCCCTTCAGCTTGTTGACGAACAGGTTCTCTATCCAATTCATGAGCTTCTCGGCACGTGGTGGGCTATCATCACCAAAAAAGAGTGGCGTCCTAACCCCATTGATGATCCCCATGCCATGTATTGCAGTGCGTTCGTGAGGCACTGCTATAAGGAAGGGGGGGCAGACTTTCTTAAAAAAGTAAGCGTTTCAAACACCACTCCCGAACACATCACCCAAGCCGGTATCAAAGCAGGGAAGTTAATCCGCTATAAGGGATAGGGTGGGAACAGAAAATCAATATGGAATACAACTCCAAATGAGGTATCGACTACTCCTGAAATTTTCGCTTGATCATTTTCTTTAAAAGGCGTAGAGTATAATCGGAAATCACCAGGATACTCGCGTGCGAAGGTCCACTTAGATAATTGGCCCTAAAATTAAACAAATTCTGTATAATATCTTTCAGGACAATTTTTCTGGAAAGAAATACATTATTTGCTTTTATTCAAGATTGAAGGGGAGGTCTGGTCGATCATTTTTGCACAAAGAATAGAATAAATATAAAAGATAATGTTATAACCACTCAAATAAGAGTCAATAGAAATGAAATCTGAAATTCCAGGACTACAACTGGTTCAAATGAAAAATGCAGTAATTAAAACTTTTGATGCTTCGAACTGGAGAGAGTTAGGTGCCCTTACAAACACTTTAGAGGAGGTAGAAAACCACCCACGTTTACTTAGAAGTCTATCCTGGGGTGACCCTGACTATGATGGATTGGCACTTACATTTTTGAGGAAAATGATTGGGCCATATAATGAGAACCTTCGTGTAGTGCAAGAATATGTTGATAAAAAGTGCCCAGACTCTGGTGAAGATATTTCAAGTGAGCAAAGTAATGGCCGTAAAATTGTTTTTTCACCAAATATCTTTAAAGTCCCAAACCAATCAGTGGACCCAAATTTAATCTCTGTAATGATGCCCTTTCGATCAGAATTATCTGTAGTGTATGAAACTATCAAGGAAGCCGCTGGGATGACTGGGTTCCATTGCAAAAGGGTCGATGATATTTGGGATCATTCGACAGTAATTCAAGACGTATTTTTATTGATTTTCCAATCATATATTGTGGTATGTGATTTAACTGGGAAGAATCCCAATGTATTCTACGAAGCAGGGATTGCACACACCCTGGGAAAGCATGTAGTGCCAATTACTCAGTCTGACGATGATATTCCATTTGATCTAAAGCACCACAGATATGCAAAGTATTTAAACAATGGTGAAGGAAGAAAAAAGCTGAAAGAAGACTTAGCAGCGAGGTTCAAAACACTGGCTTCGAGGCGTTAGATGTTAGCTTGTTTATAACAAGCGGGTCGAGGCGAGCATGAATAGCCCTGCCTCAATTTAGGGTGAGTGCTCGCCGCCTCACCCTTGCCGTTAGGACATATAAAAATTCAAACGTGAAAATAATTGTGAAATCACTTTTAGCATCGTTTGTAGCAATACTTGTATTTGTGGTTGTTTGCTTCCTCGCAGATATCACATTAAAATTATTGTTTACTTTAAAAAATAAGAGAGATTTTGTGCAAGATTTATTCACAATATTATTCACTCCGGGAGTAGGTTCATGTATCGCTATAATTACCGTTAATAAAATATTTAAGGAATATAACAAAACAATTGTTTTAGGAATTTTTTCCGGTTCCTTTATCATATTTACTATATGGGCGTTATCAGTCATGATTCCTGTAGCTGAGAAAGCCGGTTTTGGGATTTTTGATTTTTGCATTCAAATTATAACCCCGATAGTTGCAATTCTTACAGCATATATTACAAGTAAAAAAATTTAAATACCGCATGGCGCTCGAGAGATCAAGGTGTGCGTCTGAGGTCAGACTCGATTATTGAGTTTGCATCGAAAAGAATAGCACCTAACAATCCTTTTAGGGGACAGCGTAAACCCTGCCACTGATTTTTGTTATTAGACAGCAAGTCGCCCGAGGGACATATGGTCGAACAGTCAGAGAAAGAAGCGAAGGCTTTCTTCATCCGAGCCTACTTCGAACGCCTAGAAGGCAGAGCACGGTTCGCACAAGAACTGTGGGAAGCGGGCCGCAAGCCCGAAGCTCTTCTCCTCGCCTGTGCCTGCATCGAAGCCGTTGCCAATTTCCATTACTTCCCGAATAAGGAGAGCCGATACAACTTCGCCAAGTTGTTGGTTGAACACGGCGAGGTGAAGTTCTTGAAGATGATCCATCCCGTGGCCTTGCTCGATGCTATTCGCGGTCGGAGTTCACAAGAACCAGGTATCGCTGAGAAGCTTGAACCACACCTCCCACTTAATCCGACCAGGTTCATGACCCGATCACAACTTGAGGAGAATTTGCGGCAATCCTTCACGGAACCCGAGTTTCAAGGACTGCTCGCTATTTCGACGCTGGGTACGGTTGCGGCCGTGGCCTACAAGTTTTTACGCAACCCTCTTGCACATTGGGGTAGTGAGATGACTTCTGTCTCGTTTAATGGTACCGAGCTTGATGGTCAGTCTGCACCCGATGTGACTTTTGATATGATCCACGCCGCCCTTGTGAACATAATCGAGTACTTGGGGCGCATCTCCCTTGAGACGAACAGGTGGTTCGGTCATGATCTTGGCGGGCGAGTTCCATGAGACAAGGCGTTGTCTAACAAAACTATACAGCCGATCGCCTACAGCGCAGGCATTTTTAACGTTATGCTTACTTTCCAACCGTAATCTACGTCCTCATCCAGTACTCTCAGCTAAGCACTTGTAGGTAAAACTTTAAGGCTGATCTTTTGACAGGCAAATTTTTAGGAATAGGAAATCGAGGATGTCCTCCTGAAAGAGTGATTCTTGAGTTTTCCTCATGACTACATGATATTACTTGGTAATCGATAATTCCTATTGAACGATTTACTCAGGTTTAGTATACTTTCGTTACTTCTCTCGATAATTCAAGAACGGAGAACCTTATGACGAGGCAGCAATCTATCGAATTGCATTGCCCAAAGTGTGGCGAAAAAAGGAGCATGATCCTTTACGACAGCATCAATGTTTCTCTGGACCCCACCCTAAAAGACAGATTGTTCAAAGGAGAAATCAATATCTTCAAGTGTGGCCAGTGTCAAGAAGAATCAGTCATTCCGATACCACTCCTCTACCATGATATGGACAAACCTTTATTGATTCAGTATTACCCATTTAATGTTGTGGAGGACAATGAGTCTCTTAAACAATTTTCCAAAGAAGGTGAATGGTCGTCTGCGCTGATTACCTCGATTCCTCGGAAATTGAGAAATCGGCACAAGCACATCCATATTGTATTCGACATGAATGAACTGATCCGTTACGTGATCTTTCGGGACAAAATTGCCGAAGTTTGGAGGGATGCAAATTAGGCAAGGGCGAAGTCCCTTTTTTGATTTTTGCCGCCTCACCCTTGGTGTTAGCTCAAGGAGGAAACAAAATGGGAACTATGCCAGTAACAAAAGCGCTCTCGATAGCCGAGTCTGGCCATGATGAGTATTGGCTAAGAGACCTGATTTATGAAGATCCGAGTATACTGGGCTTGGGAGACCTCCAAGCAGTGATGAAGGAAAAGACTCAGTCTCAAGGTGGGCGACTTGATCTATTGCTCAAGAACCCATCTGATGATTCGATGTACGAAGTGGAAATACAACTGGGGGCGACTGACGAGTCGCACATTATCCGTTGCATCGAATACTGGGACAACGAAAAACGCCGTTGGCCTAAACGAAGTCATACGGCAGTTCTGGTGGCGGAAGAGATCACGAGTCGTTTCTTCAATGTAGTGCATCTTTTAAGCATGGCTGTCCCGATCATAGGAATTCAAGCAACTATCGTCCAAGCCGGGGAGACGACAGCATTGCACTTCACAAAGGTGATCGATTCTTATGAAGAACCTGAAGAGGAGGAGGGTCCACAACAAACCTACGATGAGAAGCACTGGGTAGACAACTATCCTGGGACATTGGAGTGTGTTCGCTGGTATAGAGAATTGCTCAAAAAATTCTACGGCGATATACCAACCAAATACTTCGAATCGTATATATCCCTCAGCGTGGGAGGCATTGCCAGGGTGTGGATCAACAGGCGTAAGAACGACAGGGCCTTGATCGAAGTAAAGTATGTCGAAGAGGATTTTGCTGAAGCTGTCGATTACCTAAACAAGGAAGGAATTTCGTTCGGGACAAGGAGTAACAAGTACTTGACGTTCAATGTTGGCCAGCAACAGTTGAAGGAAAAGCAGGCTGCTCATGGATGGTTGATTGAACGATTGGCCCCACAATACGTCATAAAATCGAAGAGCTAACAAAATACTCCAGCGGATGGCTTACAGCCCCCACAAAGTTCAATCGTTATGGAAAATTAAAGATAGACATATAGTTTTGGGCAGAAGAGGTCGGTATGAAGGAAGTTCTTTTATTAATAATTGGTTTTTCTTTTGCATTCTATATTTTCAAATATAGGTATTCGGCAGCCAACCATATTTCCGAGTTCCTTTTATATCTTGAACGAATAGACTTCGATAGGCTGTTTAACCGTGACCCAAAAATGGAAATACGAAAAAGCTTAGAATCGCTGGACCTAAGAGCTCCCAATTTCTATATTGACCTAAGTGTCATTTTTAATGAACCTTTTAAGCGGGGGATAGAATATTACGAACACCAAAAGAAAATACTTGGATTTCTCGATGCCGATTATTTCCGATACTTCCCTCACAACGAATATTTTAAAGTCAATACAGACCTGATTTCGGAATTAATAAGTAAGTCTGATAAACTGGAGGGAAAGCTGGATTTTATAAGAGAGTTTATTGTCTGTAATTATAGAGTAAGCCAAATGGCCGAAGGTTTAAGTTCTGACGGTTATTGGGCTTTAGACGAAAAACAGGAAGATGAGTTTCGAAGAAGATTTGAAACCATTTTTTATAATTGGAAAGGTCCTTTTTCCGTAATGGATGAGACTGAGGAGAATCAACTGAATCAGTTAGTTCTCTTCTTCATATCCGAGGGGAAGAAGGGTCTAATATCATTGATTGATTACATTAAGCCAAAGTATATAGAAAAATGTTTTCGGAGTGCCATTAAGCGGGCAAGCCTTGTATTAATAATTTTGGTATCGCTTCAAGCCATTTTCTACTTCGTTTGGCACATCGACTTACTGGAAAGAACTGCCGAACTTTTGTGGATTCTTTTAACATCTTTAGCTCGATAGACCTTTATCATTTATAAGTTGCTTTTTTGCATAACTACTGGATGAAGATTGATAGGTGGATAGCTGTGCTGTGTCCCCGCGAAGACTGCTAAGGCTAAGGTCGTTATACTTCCTTCCTCCCTTTCTTTCCGTAATCATCATGGTTGAAAGTTGGCTCACGTTACAGATCAGTAGGTGCTAACTGCAAGGGTTATATTGCCACTGTACTCCAACTCTGGTCAGGAAAAATGTATGGGGTCAGGCCACGGAAACTCGGTATTGACAGAAGTGTGGTGTTTTGATATAGGATGGTCATGGCCCGAAAACCTCGGATTCATTTTCCAGGGGCCCTGTATCACGTCATCTCAAGAGGCAATCGGAGGCAGGGCATCTTCCTGGATGAAAAAGACCTTCAGCGCTTCCTGGCCTATCTTACGGATTGCAAGAAGAGATTTCCCTTCCGACTTTATGCCTACGCATTGCTAAAAAACCACCTTCATCTTCTGATCGAGGTTGAACAGACCCCTCTGAGCAGGATCATGCAGAGCCTTCTATTTGCCTATGCGAGTTATTGTCTCACTCGGGGAAAAACCCTCGCCTTTGGGCCAATACTTTAGTATCCACACTGTGTGCATATTTTTAGGTTTTGCTTCGTGAGGATTTCTGTGCTGGTTGTTTTGTCTTTAGCTGATTTCAGTCAGTAGAGAATCCACCAGCTTGTAGCTGGCGGGAGTTCAATTCAATAAACGCCATGGGGAGGTAGGGCACCTCTTTCAAGGGCGCCACAAAGCCATTCTATGTGATAAGGATGCGTATCTGTTAGAGTTGGTTCGCTACATCCATTTGAATCCGGTGAGAGCCCATATTGTGAAAAGACCTGAAGACTATGAATGGAGCGGGCACCTTAGTTACCTTGGAGGAGGGG
>Ga0194126_10011159_pt1 | contig 11617 bp, 8 predicted proteins | sample TA2KigC150mmetaG_FD_148641 | JGI IMG/M metagenome (GOLD analysis project Ga0194126, IMG submission 148641) | Freshwater microbial communities from Lake Tanganyika, Tanzania - TA2015035 Kigoma Deep Cast 150m | ecosystem: Environmental > Aquatic > Freshwater > Lake | place: Tanzania: Lake...
ATGAAATGCAATAGCATTTCTTCATTTTCGGCAGGATTAAAGGTGCAAGTGGAATAAACCAAATATCCTGCATCGTTGAGGGATGGTAATAAATTTTCCAATATTTCTTTTTGCCTCGTTACACAAATGTTGCAATTTGCGATTGACCATTCTTCTCTTGCTTTAAGATTTTTTCTGAACATTCCTTCTCCAGAACATGGAGCATCGATAACGATAAGATCAAATTTTATCCTTGTTTTTCGGAAGGATTTTGTGTCGTTCGAAGTGATGATTAGATTGCAATATCCCCATTTAGTTGTGGTTTCCATTAAAATTGTTGCACGCGATTTAATAATCTCATTGCTAATTAAAACGCCCTTATTATTCAATTTCTCGGCTAGAATGGAGGTTTTTCCACCTGGAGCAGCACATGCGTCTAGTACAATTGGATCATCTTTTAGCTCAATATTTTCTAAAATTGTGCTGAGGTACATTGATCCAGCCTCCTGCGGATAGTAGGCGCCGCCATGAAAGTTGGGATCTAGCGTGAATGTCGGACGCTCCGTTAAATAAACACCGTTTTTTGCCCATGGAATCTTTGATTTGAATGAAAAGTCTTCCATTTCTTTTTCAGGATGCAAACGAATTGAAATAGGTGGAACAGAATTCAACGCATCCATAAGAGATTCGGAAAACGGGTAATTTAGGCTGATTCTTTTTGCAAATTCTTCAGGAAATGAGCGCTGAGTTTTTTTCATCCTTGAATCGTGATTTTTATAATTTCCTTGTTTTCATTAGTAGCGATTTTTCTGCGGTCAACACACAAGCCATAACACCATAAAATATGATCACTGTCAACAATTATTGGAATATTATTTTTGTCAGTATTAGAAATTTTTGCGTCGGTAAAAACATCTGAGATTAATTTACTCCCTTTTATGCCAATTGGTGAAATACGATCTCCTTGCCTCCAGTAGCGAATGGAAATATTTCCTTTTATTTTATTTTTATCAACGAATAAAGTTTTCTTTTCGAAATTTTCGGGTAAGGAACCTACCTCCTCAATTGTTAAAATTGGAAAGTTTAAAGATGTATTCAATTCAACCAATGCGATGTGATTTCTTTCTTTACGAAAGTATTGAGTGGTGTTGATTTCAAATTGCGCTCCTGTTTGTGCGCTCAAAAAAACACGAAACGATTCCATTTGACTGCCCTTTAATCCAAATTTTTTCATGAATAACAGAAGTTTTTCGTCTGTAAATGAGTTGAGTTTTTCTAAAGGGAATTGAGGGGTGTGATTTTGATTAAATACATCTAATTCAGCCAAGTCAGCATCTTCTGCTTGCTTGAATTTTTCCTGTATAAGTAAAATAGATTTTTCGATATTCGGATGACACTTTGAAAGAAAAGGCATAAGCTCGTTTCTCATAAAATTTCGTAAATACACAGATTTATTGTTGCTACTATCTTCTCTCCATTGAATGTTTTGTTCTTTGAGGTAGGATGTGATCAATTCAGGATGAAAATTCAGCATGGGTCGAACAATATTTCCTTTTTTTATCGACATACCTTTTAGTCCGCTTCTTCCGGAATTACGAAAAAGGTGTATCCAAAAATTTTCTATTTGATCTGCTTGTTGATGCCCAACGAGAATAATAGAATTTTTGATTTTTGCTCGTTCTTTTTCAAAGAATGAATAGCGAATGTCACGCGCTATTTGCTGAAGGTTACCGTGTGAAAGGTCGCAGATATTTTTGTGCACATCAAATACTTTCAATGGAACGTGTAGGGATTTTGCAAAATGCTCTATCCAACGCTGATCTTGGTCACTTTCATCTCCTCTTAAATGATAATTAACATGCAACAAGGTCATGGAGTAGCCAAGTGAATAAACAATGTGTGCGAGAGCAACAGAGTCTTTACCGGATGAAATAGCAACAAAATAATGCGTTGCATTTATTCCATTTAAAATTTTATCAATCCCACTAACTAGAGATGACATTCCGTAATTTTTCAATTTTTACCAAACACTCTGCGTATTCCCTCTCTGCATCCGATGAAATGGTAATAGCGCTACCAACACCACAACTTAAACGTTTATTTTCTTTGTTGTAAATCAAACTTCGAATGATTACGTTAAAATCAAAATCCCCCGTTGGATCAATATAACCAATCGATCCGGAATAGAACCCCCGATTAAAATCTTCAAATTCATCGATAAGCTCTAAGGCACGCTTTTTAGGTGCCCCTGTCATCGACCCCATCGGGAATAAGGCCTCAAGAATATCTGTAAATTTGGAAGTTTTCAATTCACAAGAAATAGTAGAAATCATTTGGTGAATTGCAGGGAAGCTATAAATTGCGCAAAGTTCATCGACATGCACAGATCCTTTTGTTGCAATTTTTGATAAATCATTTCGAACTAAATCCACAATCATTATGTTTTCTGATTTTTCTTTTGGGTCATTTTTTAGTGAATCTACGAGTTCTTGATCTTCTCTTTCATCTTTTCCTCTTCTAGCTGTTCCTTTGATAGGTTGTGACAACAAGTGGTTTCCTTTTTTTTGAATAAATCGTTCCGGACTCGTGCAGAAAAGTAAGTGTTCATTGAGCTGTAGGTATGCCGAAAAAGGTGCTTTAGTGAATTGGTTTAATTTAAAGTAAAGGTCCAAAGGATTTGAAATTTCAACATTTTCCGCGAAAAATTCTTGACAATAATTCATTTCATAAATATCTCCACGTTGCAAATGAGCTTTAATTTTTGAAATGTTTGCTAAATAATTTTCTTTTGAAGTACTCGCTTTGAGTTCAATGGCATGCGTATGATAATTTTCATTAGTTTCCATTTCCACTAGCCAATCTAAAAAAGCAATGGATTCAGTTGACCTATCGCCTCTTAAAAATTCATGACCTTCAGATGTTAATCTCATTACATTTTTAGGTGCCCAAAGAGAAATTAATGGAAAGTTTTGTTGGTCTACATGACGGGATGTTACACCAAGTAAGGGGTTTTTAAGATCGAAAGACAAGGCTATAAAAACGTAATTCTCGGAATGATTTGATAAGAATAGTTCAATTTCGTTTGGATTAAAACTTGAACTTTGGTAAATATTCTCACATTCAAAACCGATAATACGTTCGCCGTTGTTGCTATTTAAAATACAAATGGGTACATCCTCGTATTTCATTTTTTTTTCGTCCGTTAATTTTAAGTAAAAATAACTAGAATAAAACCATTTTAGTCATCAGTTGTTTTAGCTTTGTATCGGTTTATGAAATTCAAAAGCTTAATTATTGTTCTTTTTCTTACTGGGGGATTAATGTCGCAATCAATAAAATATACAATAAGCGGTTATGTCACAGAAGCAAAAAGTGGGGAGGTAATGATTGGAGCCAAAGTTTTCATTCCTTCCTTGAATCAAGGTGCTGCAACTAATAATTATGGGTTTTATTCCTTAACGGTACCTTCAGGGAACTACCAAGTCGAGATCAGAACTGGAATATATTCTGCAGAAATTATAGAGGTAGAACTGACAGATGATGTAAAATTAAACGTGGAAGTTGGAACGAAAAACCTAAATGAAATAAAACTAAGCGGTAAAAAAGGAGAAAATGTAAATTCAACTCAAATGGGTCAAATAGCGCTTGAAATGGAAACCATTAAAACGCTTCCTGCATTTATGGGAGAAGTAGATGTTATTAAAACAATTCAATTACTTCCGGGTGTTTCTTCTGTTTCAGAAGGTGGGCAAGGTTTCTATGTGCGAGGAGGAGGTCCAGATCAAAATTTAGTACTCCTTGATGAGGCTGTGGTCTATAACGCGGCGCATTTATTTGGATTTTTCTCTGTATTCAATGCCGACGCTGTAAAAGGAGTTAATCTTATAAAAGGCGGTATGCCTGCAAATTTTGGTGGTAGGTTATCCTCTGTTTTAGAAGTCAACATGAACGAAGGAAATTACAAAAGGCTGAGGATTACAGGTGGTATTGGTGCAATTTCATCAAGATTGACAGTAGAAGGACCGATTAAAAAAGACAAAGGTTCATTCATCATTTCGGGAAGAAGAACATACATCGATATTCTATTAAAGGCGGCCATTCCTGACACCTCTCCTTTTTCAGGGAGCGGTTATTATTTCTATGATTTTAACTTTAAGGCAAACTATAAACTAGGAGACAAAGATCGACTATACTTGAGTGGATATTACGGAAAGGATGTTTTCACATTTGGTTCGCGTGAAGATGATTTTTCAGTCAACATGCCTTGGGGTAATGGAATTGCAGCCTTACGTTGGAATCACTTGTTTACAAATAAATTGTTCATGAATGTCACCGGAACTTTTACAGATTATAATTTTGAGTTTGGTTCGGCACAAGATCAATTTCAATTCAATTTGCTTTCCGGAGTGAGGGATCTTGGTGGTAAGGTGGATTTCTCTTATTTTCCGAATTCAAAGCACCGCGTGAAGTGGGGGGGAGACTACACTTTCCACACCTTTTCACCAACAAGTATTTCTGCTCAATCCGACAGCGTGGTTTTTGATACAGGTCTAGCTCAAAAACTTAAATCGCATGAAGCAGCTGCCTATGTTTTGGATGATTTTGACATTTCTGATGCGCTTAGGGTAAATGTAGGACTACGCTATAACGCTTATGCTTTTACAGGTCCTTTTACAAGGTACATCAAAGGAGATATTGGAACACCTGATACAACAATTGTTTATGGTAGGGGGGATATTATTAAATTTTATAATGGTTTGGAGCCGAGAATTTCTTTACGCTATTTGCTACCTGATAAAAGCTCGATTAAGGCAGGATATGCCTATAATTATCAATACGTGCATTTGACTTCTCTAAGTGCTGTTTCCCTTCCCACGGATGTTTGGTTTCCTACAACAGACCTAGCAAAACCTCAGAAAGGGTATCAGCTTTCTTTAGGGTATTTTAGAAATTTTGATGACGATAAATGGGAGACAAGTGTTGAATTATACTATAAAGGATTGAATAACCTAATCGAATACAAGGAAGGAGCACTGCCAGGCGATAATGTGAATGATAATACTGATAACTTATTGGTGTATGGCATTGGTTGGGCTTATGGAGTAGAATTTTTTATTAAACGTTCCTTTGGCAAATTTACGGGATGGGTTGGATATACCTGGGCAAAAACAGAGCGCAAGTTTGAAGATCTAAACGAAGGCAATCCATTTCCAGCAAAATATGACCGCCGCCACGATCTAAGTGTGGTGGCAACCTATAAGTTAAACGATCGATGGACATTTGGCTCTTCATTTATATATGCAACCGGAAACACCTTGACTTTGCCGTCATCGTGGTATGTCCAAGAGCAAAATTTATTGTTCAATTATGGCGCACGTAACTCTACCAGAATGCCAGCATATCACCGATTGGATTTATCCGCCACTTGGTACGATAAAGCCGAAAAAACGATGGTTGATCCGAGAACTGGAATCGAAGTTAGAGTCAAGAAACGCTTCAGACACAATTGGGCTTTTTCAATATATAATGTATACAATAGAGCTAATCCCTTTTTCTTGTATGTAGACAACGATGGCGATTTTTTAAATGGTGACTTTAAAATATCTGTTAAGCAGGTAACCTTGTTTCCTGTGATACCAAGTGTAACATGGAATTTTGAATTTTAATGAAAAAGATAAGTAAATATTTGCTAATTGGTTTGATGATGCCGTTCATCTATACTTCTTGCACGAAAGAAGTTAAAATCGCTATTCCTGGTTATAAAGAACAATTGGTAATTGATGGCAATATTGAAACAGGAATGCCTGCGATAGTTCTGCTTTCTAAGACGAATGACATTTATGCTCCAACTAATTTACAAGCCTATTTGAATGGTTTTGTCTCGGGAGCGACAATAGTTATTTCAGATGGATCATCAACGGATACCTTAACTGAAATTTGTACGGATAATCTACCTCCGGGAACAGAGCAAATTGCAGCCGGATTATTCGGAGTGCCCGCAGATTCATTAGTTAATCTCCATTTATGTGCTTATGTTTCTTTGGGAATGTTTGGCGAAGTTGGGAAAACATATACATTGAAGGTTCTTGCTGAATCAAAAGAATATACAGCCGAAACACGAATTCCTGAACCAGTTGCTTTGGACTCCATTTATTGGAAGAATGAAGTCTCGCTAACAGGTTATGGATTTTCTTGGGCAAAGTTGTCGGATCCCCCAGCTTCAGGTAATGCCTATCGGTGGGAAGTCAAGTACGCCTCCCAACCTATTTTTTCCAAACCCTTTGGACCTTTTTCGGATGATCGATTTTATAACGGTTTAAGTTTCGATTTTGCTTATGAAAATCCCATGAGTTTTAGTGACCCCAACCTCAATCCGGAATATAGAGGATACTTTAAACAGGGCGATACTATCGTGGTGAAATTTTCGACTTTGGGACAAAAGGAATTTCGTTTTTTTGACAAAAAATATAATCAAATTTATTCATCGGGAAATCCATTCGCCACACCGCTTAACATTCCAACGAACATTGAAGGGGGAGCCTTAGGTATTTGGGCAGGATTTTCCCCCACCTTCGATACCCTTGTTTGTCAATAGATATTTGTGAACGGTATTTTTGCTGAAGAGGAGTCAAAAAGCAAAAACGATTTTGAATTTCTATTCCTCCGGCAAAGACCAGGATTTGTTGAGGTTAGAAAAGAAAAGCTCGGGGCCCTGAAATTAATACTTCAAAGGAATAACCAAATGATGTTTATGAAACAAAATTTTGGGTCAAAGCCGTAAATGAGTTGTAGAACAATCACTGAGAGAATTATGACGATTGGCTTTCTGTATTTTATGAACATCGTTTTCATTTATTAATTTTTTAAAGGGTTTTTTCTTGCGTGAAGTGTAAACTCATTGCTTGTAAAAAGTTGTTTTGGTCAAATTGATAAAATAATACTCACATGAAATCAAATGAATTAACAAGAAGGCATCTAATGAATTCACAGTGTTTATATTCCAATGTTATGCAAAATTTCTGAGGTCTTTTCATCTTTACATCACAATTTTTTCTTTTAATTTAGCATGCTGTGCTTCGCGTTCGCGTTTTTTCTTGGCAGCGATGAATTGTTGGTTATTTTTTTCCAATTCTTTTATCGGAATAAATCCTCTACCAGTAATCGGAAACTCTTTCTGTAACTCGCCAGAGTAATAAAATTCGAAACAGATTCCTCCAAAGGTATATTCTTTTTCTCCTATCATAAAGGTCGATCCACCGACTTGAGGATTTTTTTTAGGTACACTTTTTTGATATCCCAAGTTGAACAGTGTTCCAAGCACATCGGGTCGATTCGCAAGAGAGAATCCCGCACGTTCCCATTGAGATTGATATTGACGCAAAAGTAGGGCCGTATACAAGTAAGAGTCAAAATGATCTCCTCCTTTAATGAGACGCTGTATGGTTTTGTGTTTATGTGCAGCAATTGAGTCATTAACTCTTTCGGGAAACGAATCTTGAAAATTAACGACATAACGAAAATAATCGCCAGGATAAAATTGGTCATTTGGTCTTGAAAGAGTTCGTTCAATGCGCAGAGCAGTGTGTTCTAGTATTCCAGAAACACCATAACCTCTATTTGTTGGCAGAATTAAATTGGCAAAAGGATAAACATATTCTTTAAATTTTTCTCTGCCGGAGTTGAACATTCGCAATTGTTCGGCAATTACGCAAACAATTATGGTTCTGGATTCTACTCCCGTCAGGCGCGAGACAGAATCTATTGCTTTTTTATCTTTCGCCAGCGCTTGACTAAACTGCTTCCATACGGTATAATTCGACCATTCATAAATGGATTCGGTAGCATAATCCGTTTGAGAATTTACTTTTGATATTTCATTGGTAAAATTCTGATTATCTTTTAACATTAATGAAAATGCATCTATCATTCGATTCGCTGTTACCAAATTGCGATCCTTCAAAAATACCTCCATAATAGCTTTTGCATCTGTTGGTTGATATCTGTAGATTATCCCAATTTTTTGGAATACCAATATCTCTTCTCTAGGATTTAAAGAGGCATCTTTTACTAGTTTATCGCCATATTTGTCTGCAATTTCGCCGAAATAACGATTTTTAACATCTATTGCGCCTTCAACATTTGTGAGTTTTAATTCAACTGCAATATAGAGACATAGCACGAATGCCCCTGCAGCAGCGAAAAGATATAAAAGAGTTAGGTATATATATTTGAACCACCTTTTCCAACCTTTTTTATTCGCAGGTAAATTTTCTCCCATTATAAACGAAGTTAGGGGATTATTTTAAAAAATAAAATTTGAAATATTTTTTTGGTTCATCATGGATTAATTAAATTGAATTTAAGTTGCAAAATAAATATTCATATGTTGCACAAAAAGCAATACCTGTATTCCTGTGACGCGATAATCAGACGCAGGCGAGCATCTTCAGAAAAATAGAATTCTATAAGCGGTATTTAATGAACCAAAAAGGTAAAAAAACCTTAGGCTCTTTTGAAAAATTCCTCTGCTATTTGCAATATTTTCTTATCGCCGTATTTACGTGTGCCGACCAACGACCCGCATTTGCGGCATAACCTGTAGCTGCAATTTTCTTCAGCCACAATTTGTAGTTTGAGGATCCTTTCATTTGGGGATACAATTTTTTATTCGCAACCAATTCACAAAAAGCAATATATGACTCCTTAATGGTTGGATAATATTTGTAGCTACTTCTGTGATGGGAAACGGCATAATTACAGTTGCCTTTAATACCGAAATGGTTGTTTAATTTTTTTGCCAAAATACTCGTCCCTCCTGCCGACTCATGAAAAGCAACTCCCAATATAACACAAGATGGAATACCGTAAGTATCACTTAAGCTGTCAGCTAATTTTCTATATTTTGTGAAGTAACTAGTCCCATTTTGAGTTACGCCGAAAGACGCAAAAAGAAAGGCGAACAGAAGAGTTATCAGTTGTTTCATTCATGTAAGTTACAGATTTTTTTTAAACAATAAATAATTTATGATTCAATGTTTTCATATATTTTCTTGATTTCTAGAAATTTAGGAAATCAAAATGAGCATTTTCAAGTGCTATAGCTGTCAGACACCTCCTAGTTATCAACACGAACTAGAATCTAGTTTCTTTCTTTCTTTCTTTCTTTCTTTCTTTCTTTCTTTCTTTCTTTCTTTCTTTCCACTCTTAAAAACATAATTTGTTTGCATCCGGGAGAATAGCCTTACCTTTGAGGAATGAAGTTTGCTGATTTTCCAATTCAAGGTATTCTTAAAAAGCAATTGACTGCACTAGGCTTCAAACGTCCTACGGATATTCAATTCAAAGCCATAAAGCATATTTTAAACGGGGAGGATGTAATGGCGGTAGCACAAACAGGAACTGGTAAAACAGCAGCATTTGCGATTCCCGTTTTACACATGTTGCTTTCCAAAAAACGTTCAAAAAACGACGGTGTGAAAGTACTTGTCATGGTGCCAACGCGCGAACTGGCAAAACAAATTGCTAGTGTGTTTCAAGACATCGGTAAAGATAGCGGTATACAAATTCTTGGCCTTCATGGTGGCGTAGAACAAGAAGCTCAAATTTCCAAACTTAAAAAGCATGTTGATGTACTCGTGGCTACACCCGGAAGAATGTTTGACCTCATTGCGCAAGGACATATCGATATTTCTCGTTTGGCTTGCCTTATTCTTGACGAAGCCGACCTGATGTTGGATCTTGGCTTCAACAAAGACATAAAAGATGTGCTGAAGAAGATTCCGAAGAATAGACAAACATTGTTCTTTACTGCTACGATTTCAAAGAAAATAAAGTCCTTGGCATACGACGTGGTGCGTGATGCCATCCGTATTCAAATTTCACCCAAAAACCCGGTGGCAAAGAACGTTGAACACGCGGTGGCGCTCGTAGAAATGGACGACAAACGTTTTTTCTTAGAAAACATGCTGAAGGAATATGCAGACCTGAAATTTATCGTGTTTGCACGCACGAAGGTACGCGTAGAACGGGTGGTGGCAGCAATGCAAAGAGTAGGCGTTTCCACTGAAGCGCTCCACGGCGGGATGGAACAAAAAGACCGTTTTGCAATTTTAGATCGTTTTCGAAACGGTGAAAATCAGGTACTCATAACTACTGATGTGGCATGCCGTGGTATCGATATTCCGGATATGGATTACGTGATCAATTACGACCTTCCAGAAAATCCTGAAAACTATGTCCACCGTTGTGGCCGAACAGGTAGGGGAAATAAACGCGGCCAGGCACTTTCCTTCTGCAGTAAAAACGAAGTGAGACTTTTGGAGCTCATAGAAGAGTACACGGGGGAGGAGATTGTACGTTATGATATTCACCCTGACGATTATCAAATGATTGTTTTCGATTCCGAAGACCCCCTTTACAATTGGAAAAAACTGATAGAGGATAGCGAAGATCCAAATTTTTGGACAGAAAAATGATTCCTAATTATTGTTCAGTATCGATCGTAAACATGCGTAGAACCTCATTACCTCTTAAGACTGAGAAAATATTAATTTTGAATTTTACCACCTATTTAAAGTATACAGGTATAAATGCCTTGTAATAAAGTTCCAACCCAGTTAATTTTCATTTCTTCAAGGTGTTTTGTTTCGCTGAATCATCATAATAGCTCGGTTTTAGGCCTTTTTTGGAGCTAAGTACTTTATAATACTTATTAAATTTTAAAGCAAGAATGACGCATCTACCATGGATAGGTAAATATTTATTTGGTTAAAAAAATGACAAAATACCTTAAACTGAAAACTTTAAGCTTAAAAAAAATATAAAAAGTAGAGTATTTAATTATTTCTATTACTTTTATTACATCTTTGATTTAAATAATGAGTGATTTTAAAGAAAATAAAAAACAACTTGATAAGGAGCTAGAACAATTCATAACGCTGTTAAATCAATTGTTGCCCCAATATCATACACTGCTCAAGAAGAAAGATTTGAACCAAGAAGAACTCAAAAAACTTGGTGAGATTGAGCACTATTTAATCGGTGTTAATTCAAAAATCATGGAGATTAAAGGAAAGCTTGAACAAGATCTTTTCGGTCAGTCGATGGATATTTATTATAAACTCAAAGTCCAAGCCACAAAAGGAGATCCCTCTGCCAAATTAAAGTTAGAGAAGATGAGAGAAGCATTTACTGAGGCACTCAAATCAGGAGATTTGGTAAATTATAATTAAGAGATTTCTAAAATTACCTGTTCTTCTTCTCCGAAGTGTATTTTTTCAGTTACTGATTTCTTGTACAATTGTCGCCCAATTGGTGATTCAAGGTTAATACAAAATACTTCTTGTCCTTCACAGCTGATTTTTCCAACTCCAACACTGATAAAAAATACTGCTTTTGAGGTTTTTACTAAACTTCCGGTAGTAATTCTTGTGTGTTTTACCTGTGGATTTAATTGTTGAACCAGTTGTTGTTGGTGCCTAAGAGCGAGTAGCTGCCGCGTTAATTGTTCCTGTTCTAGCTGATTCATGGCAGTCTCGGTTTCGTGTTTGTCTCCGGCAGAACTTTTGGTAGAATTCGCTAAAGATTCAGAAAGAGCCTTTAATTCTTGCTGGAGGAAAAGTTGTTTTTTCGAAAGTTC
>Ga0194126_10011164_pt1 | contig 11614 bp, 10 predicted proteins | sample TA2KigC150mmetaG_FD_148641 | JGI IMG/M metagenome (GOLD analysis project Ga0194126, IMG submission 148641) | Freshwater microbial communities from Lake Tanganyika, Tanzania - TA2015035 Kigoma Deep Cast 150m | ecosystem: Environmental > Aquatic > Freshwater > Lake | place: Tanzania: Lake...
TTCTTTCTTGTATCGCAGCGGCAGGAGGAGGGCGCCGAGAACCAGGATCAGCGGATATTCAAAGACGGTGGTGAAGGTGACCGGTGCAACCAGCGAATTGAAGATACCGCCGAGCATGCCGCCTGTCGAGATCCAGAGATAGAACGCGGTCAGATGTCCGGCTGCCGGCCGTCTCCGGGCGATCTCCCCATGGCAGACCATGCAGCAGAGGAAGAAGTTCACGAGATGCAGGATAAACGAAACCCATTTCGGGACGTCGATATCGGTAAAATGCATCACGATCAGGGCGGTGATCGAAAAAGGGAAAAGCACGACCGCGTTCGTATGGACCCAGGCGGGAACCCTTGCAAAGACGATGATGAAGGAAAGCAGATAAAGCGAGAGCGGGATGACCCAGAAGAGCGGAATCGCGGCGACATCGGTGCTCAGGAATGTGGTGACCCCGAGCATGAGGCTCGACGGCACGAAGGCAAGAAGAATCCACCGGCCGCGCTCCGCGTAGGTCGGAGGGGGATCATCCCCGACGCATGCCGCTGCCGGGATCCGATCTTCTAAGGTCTCTTCCGGCGGGCAGAGAGACAGGTATCTCTTTGTCGCTGCGGCGCACAGGGCAGTCAGGGCAAGGATGACGACATATCCGAGGCTCCATGAGAGGCCCTGCTGTGCAAGTCTGAAATGGGGTTCGATCCATGTCGGGTAGCTGATCAGGGCCAGCATGCTGCCGAGGTTGCTGGCGCTGTAGAGAAAGTAGGGATCTCCGGCCGAGCGATGTCCGGTGCGGGAAAACCATTGCTGGAGCAGCGGTGCGGTGGCCGAAAGGACAAAAAAGGGCGGGCCGACGGAGATCAGAAGCAGCAAGAGGATCCCTCCGATCGGGTTTGCCTCCGCGGAGGGCGCCCAGTGCCGAGGAATAGCGATCGGCAGGGCGATGCACGCGGCAAGAAGGATTGTCAGGTGGATGAGGATCTGACGGGTGATCCCCGCTTTGGTTCCGGAAATATGGGCATATCCGTAGCCCGCGAGGAGGATGACCTGGAAAAACATCATGCAGGTGTTCCAGACGGCGGGCGTGCCGCCGAGGAGGGGAAGGATCATCTTTGCAATCATCAGTTCGACAAGAAACAGAAAACCGGCGCTCATGAAAAGCGTGAGCGAAAACAGGACGGGCAATGACGTGAAAAACAAACGGCCTAACATCCGATTACAATCCAAGGATTGCGGCCAGGTTTCCTCCCAGAATGGGGGACCTTTGCGCTTCGTCCAGTACCGCCCTGTTCACCGCGCCGACCGGGTCGGCATCGGCCATGTCGTAAGGGTAATCCGTCCCCAGAAAAACATGGCCGGGAGGCATCAATTCAAGAACGAAACGGAGGGTCTCCGGCCGAAACGTGATCGTATCCACATAGAAATTCTTTAAATAATGGGAGAAGGGATGCCTGCAGCGGTCCTGGGCCTCCGGGCGCACGGACTGGCCGTGTTCCAGCCGGCCGACCAGAAAGGGCAGAACGCCGCCTGCATGGGAGAGGCATATCTTTAGATTCGGAAAACGGTCCAAAACCCCCCCGAAGACGAGGTGGGCCGCGGTGATCGCCGATTCCATGGGAAGGCCCAGAAAGTTGGCCAGGTAATAGTCTTGAATCCGTTCGATCCCGGCGGGATTGTTGGGATGAATAAAGATCGGAACCCCCAACTCCTCCACCTTGGCGAAAAACGGCAAAAAGGCCTCCTCGTCGAAGCTGCGGCCGTTGACGTTTGAACCCATGACGACGCCGCGCAGTCCGAGGTTATTGATCGCGTGGGACAGCTCGCGGACGGCAAATTCCGTTTCCTGAAGCGGGAGCGTGGCCAGGCCGACCCACTGGGCGGGGCGTTTCCGGACTTCCCGCGAGGTGAATTCGTTGACCATACGTGCAAGCTCGGCGGCGGCGGCGGGCTGCGCCCAGTAAAAAAACAGGGTCTGCGTCGGCTGCAATACGCCGATATCCATCCCCGCCGCATTGAGGTCGGCAAGGTTCTCCTCCAGATCACCCATCTTGCGATCCCACTGCCCACCCTTGCCGCGGTTGATCTGCTCCGAACGCTCGTTGACACCCGATGGATAGATATGGCTCGATTTGATCGGGTTGACCTTGCTTGCGGCCTCGATCGCCTCTTTCAATACGATATGGCGATGGCCGTCGATTGCGTGGATATTCATTTTACCCCCTCATCATGGCTGTTCGTTTTGTCATCTTTCTCATACCGTCCCCTGGTTCCATTCGGGGGCTCGCCCGTGTTACTTTCCCAAGCGAGGTCTCCTTCGCTATACGATCGGGAGAGAATCTCATTTGCCTTCTCCCAGTCGGGCACCGGGACAAGAATCCGGACCTCCCCGAGACCGTCGATCGTGATGGCGTAAATGGTCCCGGCGGCCTCGTAATGCAGCTGCGTTGAAATACCCTCGCTCTCGAGTCTTCCCACGATGATATTCGCCTGGGCCATCCCGGAGGCCGTGGCGACAGACTCCCAGAGCACATCGTCTGTTTCATTCATCATTCTATCGTAAGACCCTCGCGCAAGTTGGGAATCATGTTCCGGAAGCACGCATTGGAGATTTTTCCAAAATGTCCAGCGTGCGCAGGGAATATGATTTCCAAAGAGCTCATCTCATTAAAAAACCCCGTGCAGAGCGGTGCCGCAGCGGGGGCAAACCGATCCTTTCAAATCCATCCGCTCGATTTCAAATCCACAGCGGCCGATGAGGAGATGACCGCAGCGGTCGCAGCGCGTATTTTCTCCGTCGTCGCCGGGGAGATTCCCGCTGTAGACATACATCAGGCCGGTGGATTTGCCGATCTCGACGGCCCGATGGATGGAGGCTGCCGGCGTCGGCGGCGTTCCCGTCATGCGGTACTGCGGATGAAAACGGCTGATGTGCCAGGGGGTCTTTGCTCCAAGGGAAAAGATGAATCCGGCAAGATCGCGGAGTTCTTCCTCGGCGTCGTTCAGCCCCGGGATGAGGAGGGTCGTCACCTCGACCCAGATCCCGATTTCCTTCATCTTTTTGAGCGAGTCGAGAACCGGTTGCAGGCGCGCCCCGCACTGCTTTTTGTAAAAACCATCGCGGAATGATTTCAGATCCACGTTTGCCGCATCGAGGCGGGGGCCCAGCAGATCGAGCGCCTCGGCCGTCATATACCCGTTGGTGATAAAGACGTTTTTCACTCCCATTTCCCGGGCGATTCCGGCGATGTCCCAGGCGAATTCGAAATAGATGGTTGGCTCCGTATAGGTGTAAGCGATGCTTCCGCAGCCGCTCTGCCGCGCCGCTTCCACTATCTGAACCGGGGTTCTTTCCCGCCCGGCGATGCGATGTTCCTCGCGGGGAAGCTGCGAAATACCGTGATTCTGACAGAATGCACAGCTGAAGTTGCACCCCGCCGTGGCGATGGAAAAGGAGCGCGAACCGGGAAGGAAATGAAAGAGGGGTTTCTTCTCGATGGGATCGACGTTCTCGGCGATCACCCTCCCGTAGACGAGGCTGCGGAGGATTCCCTCCCGATTTTCCCTGACACCGCAGATCCCCCGGGCGCCGGCCTCGATCCGGCAGCGGTGGGCGCAGAGCGCGCATTTCACCCCGCGGTCGGCTTCCTTTTCGTAGAGAAACGCTTCATGAACCATTTTTCCACTCGCTTACAACCCCGGGCACCGGCCGTCTTCCATCCGGATTGAGTGCAACGGGTTTGCGGATCGTCTGCTGGATCGTCTGGTAAGAGAGTGTGACGGGGAAGGAAAGGCCGAAGAAGGCGCCGAAGGGATTGCGCATCACGGGGAGCCGCTCCTCCAGACCGGTACCGAATTGATACCAGCTCCAGGGAAGGAAAATGACGCTTCCCCACTGGATACGGACCCCCTGGAGCTGGCTCCGGATCATGGCGGTAAGGCCGGCAAGATGAAAAAAACGGGGTTTCGCATCGATCGACGGATCGAACAGGCCCCCCAGGTGTCCCTGGGCGCCGATGAGCGAGAAGCGGTTCATCACCCCGATAAAAACCCTCCCCCGGCAGACGCGTATGGCCTCCGCTACGGCTAGGCCCGGATCATCGGTGAATTCCAGGGCGGTGATCAGGGTGACGATGTCGAACTCGTTGTCCGAGAAAGGGAGGTCTTCCGCCCGTCCCTGGCGGAGATCGGCGCGGTGCGCGAGCCGCTGCCCCGCCCGATCGAGCATGGGGGAAGAAGGGTCGATTCCCGTGACATCGCATCCTTTCTTCCTGAAGAGGTTGAGATGATCCCCGCTGCCGCATCCGATGTCGAGGAGCCGCTCCCCGGCACGGGGGGACGTCAGATCAAGGATGAGGCTCTTAATCCTCCCGTTGAGATAGCGACCGGCTGGAGTTGCCTGCCAGTCGTCATACACGGACCCCTCTTCCGCGCTCATGCCGCGTGTTCTCCTTCAGCCGCCGATCGCCGGCATCTCCTTCATGCATTTCTTGATGTGGCTCGCATCGCAGGAGTCCTGATGCGTTCGGGGTTTCCTGGCGATTGCCTTCCGGATTCGTTCTCTGACCGCTTCGTTCCCGACTCCCTCCCGCAAGGGTCCTTTGAGATCCACTTCATTGTCCGACAGCAGGCAGGCCCGGAGTTGCCCGTCCGCCGTCAGGCGGAGGCGGTTGCAGGAGCGGCAGAAGTGCCGGCTCACGGGACTGATGAAGCCTATCTCTCCCGCCCCTCCGGTCAGGCGGTACATCCGCGCCGGTCCATCATTCTTGGTTCCCCTGCCGTTGACTGGCTGGAGGGTTCCCAGCGTCTCTATTTGCTCTTTGATGACGCTGTTGGCGAGGTAACGGCCGTTGCTCTCGATCCCGGCCTCGCCCAAGGCCATCAGTTCGATAAAGCGGATCTGAAAGGGGTTGTCGAGCGTCAACCGCGCAAAATCCAGGACCTCGTCTTCGTTGAATCCCTTGATGGCCACGATGTTGATCTTGATCGGCGAAAAGCCGGTCTCCCGGACCTTGCGGATCCCCTGGAGCACGGCCCGGATATCGCCCCCCCGGGTGATTTTTGCATACTTTTCGGCATTGAGTGAATCGAGGCTGATGTTGATCCGCCGGATCCCCGCCTCGAAGAGCCGCTCCGCATAGGTTTCGAGAAGAAGGCCGTTCGTCGTCAGACTGATATCGGTCAGTTCGGGTATCGTCTGGAGCGAGGCGATAAACTCCGTCACACCGCGGCGGACCAGCGGCTCGCCGCCGGTGATCCGGACCTTCGTGATCCCCTCGCTTGCCGCGATCCCGATGATCCGGTGGATCTCTTCATACCGGAGGATGTCGTCGTGACCGACCCCGGATAGCCCCTCCTTGGGCATGCAATAAATGCAGCGGAGGTTGCACCGGTCGGTGACCGATACCCTCAGGTAGTTGATGTCTCTGTTGTATGGGTCGATCATTGCCGGCCTGGTTACTCCTCCACACCCCTTAAAAAATCAAGGATTATTATCTAGCACAGTTTCCGGACCATGACAAGCGCCTGTCGGTCGTCGCGTCGCACGCATTTCTTCCTTGACACTCCCTCCTTTCTCTACTATGGATCAACACTCACGAGCGGGAGGTCCGGCGGATCGTTGTTCCCCTTGTTCCCCTGTGAGTCAACTAAAAAAAAGAGAGGCAGGAGCAGGTTCATGGATAAGATGCCCATCACCAGGGCGGGATTCGCGAGGTTAAAGAGGGAACTGGAAGTTTTAAAGGCGGTTTCCATTCCGGCGAATATCAAAGACATCGAGACGGCAAGGGCGCAAGGGGATCTGTCGGAAAACGCGGAATACTCGGCGGCGAAGGAAAGGCAGTCCTTCCTGCACGGCAAGATGCAGGAACTGGAAAACGCCCTGGCGACGTCCAATGTGATCGACCTGAAAAACCTCTCCCGCGAAAAGGCTGTTTTTGGCTCGTATGTGACCATCGAAAACGGCGATGACGGGGGTGAGATCACCTATCAGCTTGTCGGCCCCTATGAATCGGACCTGGAGAAAAATCGGATTTCCGTCACTTCGCCGATCGGCAAGGCGCTGATCGGAATGTCTGTCGGCGATGAAGTCAACGTGAAGACCCCGGGCGGCGTTCGGGAGTTTGCGATTGTTGATATCTCGTTTCAGGATGATTGAATATGATATGGATAAGGAAAGGAGGGCCTCATGAAACGCATCTGGATAATTGCGCTTTTTGCCGCTTTGTTCGGTCTGTCCCTGTCCTGGACTTCAGCAACCGCAACGGCCCAGACGCAAACGGTGAATTTGAAGCTGGGGCATGCCGTGGCCCCCGAGCATCCCTATCATTTGGGGGCCGTCAGGTTCGCGGAACTGGTTGCCCTGAGAACCCAAAAAAAGGTAAAAATTGATGTCTATCCCTCGACCCAACTCGGGAACGAGCGCGACATGGTTGAAGGACTTCAACTGGGAACCCTGGATCTGGTAGTCACATCCACCGGTCCTCTGGGCGGGTTTGTTCCCCACATGTTTGTTGTGGACCTGCCGTTCCTCTTTCGGGATCGGGAACACGCCTACAAAGTCCTCGATGGACCCATCGGTCGGGCCCTTTTGGACTCCTTTTCCGGAAAGGGCATTAAAGGCCTGGCCTTTTGGGAAAATGGTTTTCGTCACGTCACCAACAACGTCCGTCCCATCGAGAAACCGGAGGATTTAAGGGGGATCAAGATCCGGACCATGGAAAACAGGGTCCACCTGGCCGCCTTCAGGGCCTTCGGGGCCAGCCCGACGCCCATGGCCTGGAGCGAGGTCTACACCGCCCTTCAGCAGAAGACCATCGACGGGCAGGAAAATCCCGTGGCCATCCTCTACCACCAAAAAATATACGAGGTTCAGAAACATCTGGCCCTCACCGGCCATTTCTATTCTCCCGCCTTGATGCTGATGGGTCAGAAGGTGTTCACCGGACAGCCTGAAAACATTCAGAAGATTTTACTCGATGCCGCGCTGGCCTGCGCGACGTACGAGCGGAATCTCCTCGGTGATGCCGAGGCTAAACAACTGGCCGAATTAAAGGCCAAAGGCCTGGCGGTCACCGTCCCCGGCAAGAAACCTTTTCAGGAAGCCGCCGCTTCGGTCTACAAGGAGTTTAAAGACCGGTTCGGCGAAGAAATGATCAAAAAAATCACCGACACACGATAGCCACGCATGAGCGGGGCATCGGGCCATCCCGCCGGGAAATGACCGATGAAAATGTATACGATTGTTCGGGTCCTTGCAAAGTTTGATCGCGTTCTGGCCAAAGGGGAAGCGGCGGCGCTGATCCTTCTCCTGTCCCTGATGATCATTGCGGTTTTCCTCCAGGTCTTTTTTCGCTATGCACTCGGTCGGCCCCTGTCCTGGTCGGAAGAAATGGCCCGTTACCTTTTTGTGTGGATGTCGGTTCTGGGCGCCGCCCTGGGAATTCATAAAGGGGGCCATTTCGGACTCGACCTTTTGCATCGGTTGCTCTCCGAAACGGGAAAACGGTCGTTGAGGATCGTCACCGCTATGTTGACGGCGGTCGTCGTCTTGGTCATCCTCTCGCAGGGGATCCTGCTGGTTGATAAAACACGGTTCCAGGAATCGCCGGCCATGCTCATCCCCATGGCCTGGGCCTATGCGGCACTTCCGGTCGGGGCCGTTTTCATGGCCGTCCACCTCTTGGCGGCCATGCTCAAAGAGACTTGGTTCGAAGGGAAAAAGGGAAAAGGGGAGAAAATTCCTGAACCCGGCCTTTGAGCTCCACCCGGCGGAAAACGGAGTCGCCCTTTCCCGATGTTGGTGAACAGATGGGATTGTTTCTCAGCCTGGTTTTCATTTTTTTTGTGGGGATCACTGTCCCCATCGCCTTCAGCATGGGATTGGCTTCGATCCTTGGACTCCTTCTGGAGGGGACTATCCCCTTGATCATCGTTCCCCAGAAGATATTTACCGGCGCCGATTCGTTTCCCCTCCTGGCCGTTCCCTTCTTTATCCTGGCGGGCCTGCTGATGGATACCGGCGGGATTTCTATCCGACTGGTGCGGCTCGCCCAGGCCCTGGTGGGGCATTTTCGAAACGGTCTGGGGATGGTCTGCATCGTATCGGAAATATTCTTCTCCGGGATCTCCGGGTCCACGGCAGCCGATACGGCGGCGGTAGGTTCGATCCTGATTCCGGCCATGAATCAGGCCGGCTATGAACCGGCACGCTCAACGGCCATTGTCTGCGCCGCTTGCGGCATGGGAATCCTCGTCCCGCCTTGCATCGCCATGGTCGTCTACGGGGGCATTGCCAATACATCTGTAGGGGAGCTTTTTGCCGGGGGTTTTCTTCCGGCATTGGTCATGGCCTTGGCCCTGATGTTTCAGTTGAACCTTCAAGCTCGAAGAGCCGGCTTGCCTGCGCTTCCCTGGCCCGGAATCGGACCCCTCGGTCGGGCATTTCGGGAGGCGGTTCCGGCCCTGTTTATGCCGATCATCATCTTCGGGGGCATTCTGGGGGGCGTTTGCACCCCGACCGAAGCCGCTGTCCTGGCCGTGGTTTACGGGATCATCATCAGCCGTTTGGTCTATCGGGAGATGAACCTGACCAAATTCAAGGAGGTTCTGGTTGAAACCGGGGTGGTCACCGGGAAGGTGATGTTTATGGTGGGAATGGCTTCCGTATTCGCCTGGATCATGGCTCGGGAGCAGGTGCCCCAGGCCCTGGCCCGCGCTATCCTTTCTTTGGGAGGAGACAAAATCATTTTTCTTCTCATCATCAACCTTTCTTTTCTCTTTTTAGGGGCGGTCCTGGAGGGCGTACCGGCCCTCATTATGTCCGTGCCGATCCTCCTTCCGATAGCCGTGCAATTGGGAGTCGACCCTGTCCATTTTGGAATCATTCTGATCGCCAACATGGGCATCGGCCTCTTCCTCCCGCCGGTGGGTCTCGGACTTTTCATCGCCTGCAGTATCGGCAAAGTGACCGTTTCGGAGGTCGCCAGGCCGTTGCTTCCCTATCTAACGGTGAATCTGGCCACCGTTTTGATTATCACCTATTGGCCATGGTTGACCCTGGCCCTGCCCGGCCTTCTGTTCAGATGATCGAGTAAGGTGATCCGAAGGGCTTCCTAATCCACGATCAAGGATGGAAATGTCTTGACTTCATAAAACTGCGCTTCTATACTTCGCATCGTCAGATGCAATATCCTATCACTCTATTATCGATTTCATTTCATCTAACCGAACACGAAAAGGAGGTCGAGCCATGAAAAGAATGCCCTGTCTCGTAGCGATTTCGGTCATCCTGTTGCTGATCGGGCCTTTTACGGCCGTGGCGGCGGAGAAGGCCAAAGGGGGCCGCGGCGCCCTCAATTTCTACACCTCCATGCAGCTCGATTTCGTCGATCCCCTTGTGCAGCAGTTCGAGAAGCTCTACCCGAATCTGAAGGTGGAGGTCTTCTATTCCGGCGCCGTGGAGATGGCGACGCGGGTGTGGGCCGAGGCCCAGGCCGACAAGATCCGCGCCGACGTCATCTGGGGGGCCGATCCCAGCTTCGCCATGCAGCTCAAGGACAAGAAGCTGCTGATGCAGTACCGGTCCCCCAATGCCGCCTCCGTCCCTGCCTGGCTCAAGGACAAGGACGACTACTACATCGCCGGCCGGGTCTTCAGCATGGGCTTTGCCTACAACACCCGGGTGCTGAAACCGCAGGACGTCCCGAAGACCTGGTGGGACTTTGTCAAGCTAGGCAGCAAGGCCGCCATGGCCAGCCCCCTGCACAGCGGGACCTCCTTCACGGCGCTGGCGGCCCTCGTGGAGGATCCGAACTACGGCTGGAAGTGGTGGGAAACGGCGGCGGCCAACGGCGTCAAGGTCCTGCGGGGGACGGGCGACGTGACCCGGGCCCTCACTTCCGGCGAGTTTTCCGTCATCAAGGGGATCGACTACGTGGTCGGCGTCCATGCCGCCGAAGGGGCGCCCATGGCCTACAAGGCGCCGGAAGACGGCGCCGTGGCCGTCCAGAGCCCGCTGGCGATTCCATCGAGCGCCCCCAATCCGGCCAACGCGAAGCTCTTCGTCGATTACCTTCTGAGCAAGGAGGGGCAGAAGTTCCTCGCCGAGAAGGGGTATCTCACTCCGGTCCGCGACGACGTGGATCCCCCGAAGGGCTTCCCCAGGGCCGGCGAGATCAAGTCCCTGAAGATCCCCTACGAGGCGATGAGCACGCGGGGCAAGGAGATCCGGGAAAAGTTCCGCACCATCTACAAATGACCGCTTTCCCGGCACCCCGCCGAACACGTCGAGCGATGAGGTTTACTGCGCAACGCAGCAGAGGGGCGTTTTGTAAAACCTGCGGTTTTTTCCGGTAAAGTACTAAAACAAACTAAGCATAATTGCGCCTCCCTAATGGGAGTGCGCCCCCGGTCAACAGCCTGTTAGGGAGGAGGCAATGAACGCAGCGGCACGGAAGACGTCGGGGTTCTTCTCGGCCCTGTTCGACTATCCCAAGTACGCGCTCATGGTGCTGCTGAGCGCCTTCGTCCTCTATTTCATCGCCTACCCCCTCTTCCAGGTGCTGATCCAGAGCGTCGTCGTGGACGGGAAGTTCAGCCTGGCCCTCCACCGGGAGGTCTTCAGCCGGGCGGATAACTTCGCCGCCGTCAAGAACAGCCTGATCGTGGCCGGCGCCTCGACCTTCTTTGCCACCCTATTCGGCACGCTCATCGCCTTCATCGTCGTCCGGACGGACATCCCCTTCAAGCCGGCCGTCAAGTTCCTGTTCCTGCTGCCCTTCGCCATCCCCCCGCTCTTCGCCGCCATGGGCTGGGTCCAGCTCATCGGCCCGGTGGGCTACGTGACGCGCTTCGTCCAGGAGCTCTTCTCCGTCAGCCGCGTACCCTGGAACATCTACAGCCAGGGCGGGATCATCTTCGTCATGACCGTCACGATGTACCCCTTCGTCTTTTTGATCGTCAGCGGCGCCCTGCAGCGGATGGACTCGAGCCTGGAGGAGGCGGCGCGGATCTCGGGGAGCAGCAATTTCCAGATCATGCGGCACATCACGCTGCCGCTGGTGAAGACGGCCGTCCTCGCGGGCGCCGTTCTGGCCTTCATCGCGGCCATCGACAATTTCGGGGTCCCCGCCGTCCTGGGAATGCGGATCCGCTACTACGTCCTGACGACGATGATCTACGAGTCCCTCAGCATCCCCAACATCCCCCTGGCGACGGCCATGTCGATGCTGCTGGTGGTCCTGGCCTTCGTGGCCATCTACGTCATGCGGTTCGTCGAGGGGGAGCAGAAGCAGTACGCCGTCATCGGCGGGAAGTCGATCCGCCCGAGCGTCATGCGCCTGGGGCCCGCCCGGCCCTTGGTGATCCTCTTCATCGCCGTGACGCTCTTCTTCTTCGTCATCCTTCCCATCCTTTCCCTCTTCTTGACCTCCTTCATCAAGTATTTCGGGGCGCCGATCGCCTGGGAAAACTTCTCCTTCGACAACTACGAGCGCGTCCTGCGGATGCGCAACACCGTCCGGGCGATCGTCAACAGCCTCCTGCTGGCCCCGCTGACGGCCACGATCCTGATCGTCGTGGCGAGCCTCATCTCCTACCTGAACGTCAAGGCGAAGATCTGGGGCGCCTCCCA
>Ga0194126_10011167_pt1 | contig 11612 bp, 6 predicted proteins | sample TA2KigC150mmetaG_FD_148641 | JGI IMG/M metagenome (GOLD analysis project Ga0194126, IMG submission 148641) | Freshwater microbial communities from Lake Tanganyika, Tanzania - TA2015035 Kigoma Deep Cast 150m | ecosystem: Environmental > Aquatic > Freshwater > Lake | place: Tanzania: Lake...
CGCCGTGAACAAGGAAGCCGTGGGTTTTGCCTTTGGGCCAGCGAGCGACTCCGGCGGATCCTTCACCGTCGAGCCAACGCATCAAATCAGCCGCCAGAGTCTTGAACATATTCTGTGTAATTTCATCGCCTTGGAGGTCTAAATTTGCGCCGAACCAAGCCACCCGGCTGCCGGATGGCAACTCACGCACAGCAAATCCAACTTCAGCGCCGATGGAGTCCGGATGGTCGTCGCGATATGTCGGCGCCGACCAAAAAGCCGCGGTTATATACGCGTCGGTTTTTTTAAGACCGAGGGGGCGGTCGCGATGATTCAGACGCAGGCGAAAGCCGGGCGGGATATGATGTGTAACCGGCGTATGGCTTCGAAAGCGCAGCGCGCCAGCGCTGCCGATGACCACCGCCAGCGAATCGGGAACGCCGCCGATTAAATCCGAAACCAAACCATAACCGCGCCATTGACCGTTGGAAGTTCTGGCGCCTAACGCCCAACTCGCAAGTAATGCGCCCCGGTTGTCCAAATACTTTTTAAGCCCGGCGATATGCGCATCATCCAGACAGAGCGCGTTAGGCATTACTAACACATCGCAGTTGAGCCGTCCGGTCAATTTTGCTTCGTCTCCGATTTCGACCGTCCAGCCTAAATCGCTCAGGGTATTTACCCAGAGCGCTGTCCAAATTTGGGCGGCGGCTTTAGGGTCCTGCGCAGTGAGATATTTTGCCGTCGCTTCAGTGCGAATTACGAGCGCTTGCCGTTCAGCCCGGCTTGCCCCGAAGGTTAGCGCGGCGATAAAAAACGACCGACAGATTATTTTTATTATCCGGCTCATCTCCAATCGGTTTTGCCGCCGCGGTTTTTCTCGTCGGCGAATCCGCTCCGATTATCGCTCGGTTTAAACCGACGCAAATGCACTTCATCCGGTTTGTCCGCGATGCTTGGCGCGTCGTTGCGGCGCGGCACGGTCGGTGCACTGCCAAAGGATTTAAGGAACGCCGACTGAGCCGGGCTTAAAGGCCGGCCTTCGTCGAAAACAACCGCCGGTTTGGAAGACTCTGCTTCCGGTTCAAGTTGTGGCGCAGGCTGAACGGACATTGTGGTCTCCTGCATTGCAACTGGTTCGGGAATATGTTCAATCGGCGTGGTTGGAGATGTCAGCGTCGGCGCTGGCGCTTGGGCTGCTGTTTGAGAAGCCGGCGCGGCTTGGACCGGTATAATCGGTTGAGGCTGATAGATGGTTGTCGGTGTCGTCATTACCGGCGCCACCACTGCAGGCGTCGTCGCAATTGCTGGTTGTGTGCCGACATTTATAACTACCGGACTCGGTTTTATTTGACTTCCCGCTGAAGTCTCTTCCGTAATATCTTCCTGCAACCGCCGAGCGATCTCTTCTTCCGAAGTTATCGAATGCATAGACGAATGACGACGTTTTTCCTTAATCCGGAATATTAAATAAGCGGATATGGCGACGATAAATGTAATTATGGTCGCGACGAGTATCACGGTCGATAATATTGGAACTATGTCCATTTATTCCTTTTCTATAGTGTTGATATTTATAATTGTTTATTTTACGATGCATATTCGCATCCCAGTAGATGTTCTTTTATTCACTGCGCGTTGATGGTTGATGCGGGTAAAACAATATTGACCTATGCGTTAAAGCATACAGCCGCAAGAGACTGTCCGAGAATGCTGTTTTCCGCTGCCGACCCGCTGTGGTTGGAAGCGGAAATATCGTAATTACAATGTTCTGCCGTTGGCTGCGGCGAGTCAACGGCGGCAAAATGGTATTCTTGGACAGTCTGTTAAATCCAAAGCCTAAATCTTCCCCTTACGCTCTAATTTGCCCCAGCCCATCTTCACGCCTAATAATTCTTCGATGGTCGCTATCAATTTGGCGACGTCGATATTTTGAATGAAGAAGACGCGGTAGATGAACGCTAAAGGCGCTAAATAGAGTTTCTCGCGCTCGATGGCTATGGAATGCAGCGCGGCAATGGTGTCGAGCATTGTCAGTTGCACCCACCACAGCACTATCAAGTGCGACATTCCGAACATCAGAGCCACAAACAAGAATAGCGCTTGCGCCAGGACATTCATCAAAGGCCAAAGCACGGCTTCGAAAATCATCTGCCACATCGTAAGTATCACCTTCCAGCCGGCTGCCGGATTGACTAGATAGGCTTTATGTTTACGCATCGACTGCAGGATACCGCGCGTCCAGCGGTAGCGTTGTTTAAGTAATTGCAGCAGTTTCTCTGGCGCTTCAGTATAACTAATGGCTTCGGGTTCATAATCTATCCACCAGCCGGCAGTGAGGACTTTTAAGGTCAGGTCGCAGTCTTCGGCAAAGGTATCGCTGTCCCAGCCGCCGACCTCCAATAAAGTCTTACGCCGGAACAATCCAATCGGACCCGGCACGATATTGACGGCTTTGATATAGGCTTGGGCGCGGCGGACGAAGTTCAAACCTTGGATATATTCGAGCGCCTGTAGTTTTAGGAGCAGGTTATCGCGGTTGAAGACCTTGACATTGCCAGCGACTGCGCCGATGCGGTCGTCGATGAAATAGCGCATCCCCATCCGCAAAGTATTACGGCTCAACTTGCTGTCGCTATCCATACACACTACGACATCGCCGCGCGCCACGCTTAAACCGTGGTTCAACGCTGCGGCTTTGCCCGCATTGCGCTGTGTCAGCACCCTCACCCGCACCCGGCCGCGCCGACCCTCCCACTTGCGCGCTTTCTCCAAGGTGTCATCGGTAGAGCCGTCGTCGATGATGATGATTTCATAATTCGGATAGTCGAGTTGCAGCAACGATTTAATCGAACTCTCAATCACCCTCCCTTCGTTGAAGCCCGGCACTAAAATCGAGGCTTTGAGTCGCAAGTAACTCTCGTCGAACTGCGCTAGTCTGGCTTGGCTATGCTGCAGGAAAGATAGGAATATCATCACAAAGTAGCGCACAATCAAGATGAATAAGAAGAGCAGCAACGATATAATCGACACATTCACAATGATATTCGGCAGCGATAAATTCTCTTTGAGCAGCACAGTATAGGTTGCCAAGGTTATCGAACCGAATATAGTTATCAGGATAATCAAGACGAAACCGTAGCCCCAATAATGCTCGTCTTGATGGGTGGCTTTATAGGCATTGGCTTCCCAGTTATCGACTGGCAGGTCTTCGTCGCGCTTGATTTTGGGCGGAACATCGCCTGGGGCTTGAGGCTGTATCGATACTATCGATTCAGTTGGTTCGGCAGCCGCCTCAGGACTCACCGCTGCAGCGCCGCCTACATTAATCACCACCAGCGGCGCAAGGTCAGGCTCCTCTTCCACCGCCCAATTCCAGGCGCTGCGCCAATTGCCGCCATCGCGTCTGTTTCGATGAAATGGTTTGGGTATATCCGGTTTATTCCATGGGTCGCCCGGCATTGAATCGTCGAACGATTTTGGCTTTCCCGGCTTGAACCAAGGGTCGCCTGGCTGTGTGTCGTCGGAGAACCGCTTCGACCTTGCTTCTTGACCCAGATGAAAACCTTCTTTATCGCGCCAATCCATTTAAAAACTCGCACTGAGGGAAACTGATGTTCCGGTATATCGATAGAAGCCGTCGGCGCGGGTAGTCAGCGAATTCGTGTAATTGAATTCGCCGAAGACTATGCGGCTGAAGCGATACTGCAGCCGGACGGTGAGCCAGCGCTGCGGGTCGTTGGAGGTCAAGACTTTGCCGAGTCCGCCGATAAAGAAATAGGACAATTTCCCGCTGACGCCGTTCAAGGACACAACGGCGCCTAAGGCGCTGTAGTTGGACGGCGACCAATAAGCAGAATCGGCGCGCGCCGCCTGCACCGACTCATAGCGTCCGCCGATATCGATGTGCTTGCTCAGATGATACAATCCGTCGAATCTAAAATCAGTGCGGCTGTTGCCGTCTGAGACTGCTATCAATCCGGTTTCGCCGCTGAAAGTCCAGTTGGGTTCATAGTAATATATTCCATTCAAGGCGAAACGCTCAGTTGTCAATTTTCGATTCCAAGTCTCGAGCGAATGACTCGCCGCCAAATCATACAAAGCGTCTTGCGAAGTGAAATACAGTGCGGCCGTCAATCCTTTCAGCGAAGGCACATCGGAGAATTCGTGTTCATATTCCAAACGCACGGCAGAAGGTGAACGTTCGGCGTAATTATAGAAGCGCCCGGCAATAAAAAATTGGTTCTGCGGGTCGAAACGGTGATTCAGGCGCAGATGCAGAAACCATCCTTTTTCAGCATATTGATACTGTTTAGTGGGGTCTTTCTGCTCGAAGGAGATGCGGCCTGAACCGCCGTTGAGTTGTGTGCGCAGTGAGAAATTCACCGCCGCGCTGTAATAGACTTCGCTCAGTCGGAAGGTTTCGCTGTCGCGCGCCCAACGTCCAATAAGATTGGCTTCACGCAGAAATGTCCCACTCAATTCACGCAGCGCTTTCTGCGCTGGTTTATTATTCGGATCGAGCGTAATGACCTGCTTATAGCCGTCATAAGCAGCGTAAGGATTACCGCTCCAACGCTGAAGATTGGCGATAGCCAACCGGCATTCCACCGATTTGGGATTGATGCGCAAGGCACGTTCATATTCATTCAAGGCTTTATCGTTCGCGCCGGCCCAGGCGTAAATTTCAGCCGCCCGGAAGCGATATTCGAATATTGTTGGATTTAGATCCGCCAGTCGCTGGTATATTTTCGCAGCCTCTGGATATTCTTTTAAATAAGATAAGAATTCAGCCAATTTGAGGGCAACATCCCTATTGTTGGGCTGCCGCTCGTATATAAAGCGGTATTGGGCGACCGCCTCCGGCAGTATTCGATATTCGGCATATAAATTCGCCAGTCTTAGCCGCAGCGCCAAATTTTCGGGATGGGCGGTCAGTGAATCCTTGAGCGTATCGATTTCAGCGTTGTGGAAGTTTTCGCGCGCTGTGCGGATTTCCTTGAGAAGCGCTAACAGCTGGGAGTTGTTAGGATCATTTCCGAGCAATGTATTCACCTGTTCTTCGGCTTCGTAGAAGCGGCTGGCGTCCAGATAAAATCCGGCCAGCCGCCGGCGTGTTTCCATATCTCCCGGTTCTACCCTCAATTTGCGCTCAAGATTGGCTATTATCGGAGAGATATCGGTCTCCATAACGAGCAGAGCCTCCCGGGCGCGTTTATTCGTCGAATCGACCGCTAAAATACCGGCATAAAGTTCGCGGGCATAGTCATAATTGCCCAGCTGGCGCTGGCTGTCTGCATAGTTCAAGCGCAACCGCAATTCGTTGGGCTTTAAAATCAATTGCCGGTTGAAAAACTCATCGACTTCTTCAAGATTCTCGCCCTTAGTTAATTGGGCTTCCGCCAGTCTCAACCGGGCTTCATAATTGTCGGGCTGCCGACTAAGTATGTCCTGGAATTCGCGAATGGCAGAGTCGTAATTACCTAACCAAGCCAGGACCGTGGCGCGCTCCAGCCTTATCCGGTCGTTATAGGGATAGCGCTTCAGATAGGCATCCAGATGCTTCAAAGTCGGCTCATATTCAGGAATCGACAAGTAGTGCCGCGCCAACGTTAACAGTGCGGAAGTATCAGCCGGATTGCGTAGCAAACGGTCTTTATACAGCGTAATTTCCTGTTCATAGCGTTTGCTCAGTCGCTCTTTAATCTGCTTTGCCAATTCTTTAGCGTCGGCGTCGTCCGGTGAGGCTCTCAATCTCAAGGCGACTAGAGAATCGGCTTCAAATATTCGGTCGTTGTTGAAATAGAATTTGGCTAAGTGATATGCAGCCGGACCGCCCGGGTCGCGCCTGGCGTTATCAGTTAAAGTCCTTTCCTGATAACCCGGAGAATTGATAATTTTATTAAAGATCCGACGGGAATGAGCGTCGTTGGGACGTTTTTGCAGGACGATGCGGTAATTTTCCACTGCCCGTTCTTCGTCGCCTTCCCAGTAATAAAGGTCGGCAAGAAGCCGCCGGGCGTCGGGATTATTTGGATTCTGTTCCAGTAGTCTGTTCAACTCCAAGCGGCTGGCGCCTGCCTGCTTGCGCCAGGCGTAATGCTGCGCCAATTCCAAACGCACGGCGCTGTCGCCGGGCTTGGCACGCAGATACTGCTGATACATTTCCAAACCGTGCTTGCTTTGCCCATGCCCCATAAGAAAGCGGGCATAGTCGAGCGTAGTTTGCGGCGGCTCGCCAGCGCGCTTGATACGCGCCGCATACTCCTTATCGATTAACGGAATCTGCTCCTTATTATGTTTATCGGCAAGCGCGAGTATTTTGGCAATCCGCGCATCGTTGGGCATCTGTCGGCGCAATTTTTCAATATGTGGAATCGCTTCGTCTTGGTGGTTGATACGCAACAGTAGTTGCACTAACGAAAGGCGCGCCTCGCCGTCGTTCGGATTTTTATCAAGGTGGCTTTCATAAGCCGATATCGCTTCGAGGAGAACTCCGTTCGCTTCCAATTTGCGAGCCTGCGCCAGTGATTCGGACTGATCCTGCGCTAGGACATTGAGCGACAACAAGCCTAATAGCGCAAGACAATATAGACCGGAGGGATTCATCAACTCAACTAATCGTCTTGACAAAATTCCGGCTGACTTCGGTTACAGAATGTAAAAGATCGACCGCGTTGTTAGCATCCTGCGGATAAATTGAAACGGCGGTCAACACATTGATATTCCTGCCGACTTGCAGGTTCATCCGTTTGAGCAGGGCGCTGCGCAGTTCGGCAAGCACCCGGTTGGCGAAAGCCCGCGCGCCGTTGGCATCGCTGTTTTCGAGCAAAACGACGATTTTATCCATATACCGGCAGGCGCGGTCGTTAAGCCCACGCAGCGAGTTCATTACAGCCTCGGCGACGCGCTTAACTAACTCCAGTCCTTGCGGTAAGTGCGGCGAACTTGCCATATCGCCCATATAGACCATCTTGAACGTCACCAAGGCAAATGAGGCATCCTCGCGGTCGCTGCGATAGACCTGACGCTGAATAACATCCTTAAATTCCGGCACGGTGAGCAAGCCGAGCGCCGTGTCGCCATTAATGCGAGCCGGCGCATATTGCGGTTCGAAATCCTCAGGCAGTTGGTCCGGACGGGTTTTTACCGCCCGCTTTTCAAATAGGTCGTCCAATATATTTAATTGCTTCAGCGACTTTTCCAACGCGCCGAGGAGGTCTTTAGCGATAAAGGGTTTGAAAAACAGAGCATCGCCGCCGTTCTGTTTTATCTGCTGGTAAGTAATTCTGGTGTTTCTATCCGCCGCGAAGAGGAATACCGGCAGTTTGGGATATTGTTCTCGGATTTTGAGCAAAATACGCTTATAATTTATGCCGGGTTGCGCGATATTCACCAGCAGCAAATCGCAATCGATAGTCTTTAAGTGCGATAAGGTCTCTACTTCATCTTCATAGCGGTTAATTAATGTCTCCGGATGAAAAATCTCTTCGAGTTCAGCCACAGTTTCTTCGTCTGAATCGAGCAGCGCGATATTGAGCGGCAGGTCGTTTAAGGCTTGCGCCGCCGGGCGGGCTTCGGCGGCGGACGACGGCTTTGTCGTTACCAAGTCCTGCACAATGCCCACGCCATATTCAAAACGGACTTTGTAACTCGTCGGCGGAGTTATTGGATTGACCAATTTATGCACTTGGAACAGAGATTGTTGTCCATCTCTAGTTTTATTCTTCGACAGCGAAAACGACCCGACGACCGAATCTTCCAGCAATTGGGTTATGCGGTAGGTCGCCGGACTGCCCGGCTCACCGATGACGACCAGTGTAGTAGTATTAAAGGCGTCAATAGATGACATCAGCGAGTAGATATAATTGATGAGATGCGGCTCGTTGGTCTGCGTCAGCAGCGGTATCAGGGTGTCGAAGACCAGCCGGCTGCAGCGATAATAGCCGATATATTCTTCAATTTCACCTAATAACTTGACAATCGTCGCATAGGAACCTTGTCCGGCGACGATTTCGCGCGGATATTCCATTATTATGAGCCGGTTATCCATCAGGTGGTCAGCGATAGGGATGCCGCCGGACTCGGCTTTCAGAATGACATTTTCGATTTGGTCGCTGCAGAGCATCAAAGCGTTTTCGCCGTCGGTTATGCCGCTTAAGAGAAACTGCAGCGCGGCGGTGCTGCGTCCGGACAGCGACGGCCCGCGCAGCAGATAGCAGCGATTGGCGTAAATTCCGCCGGTCGACGCGTCCAGGAAATCCAACCCGGAACTGACTCGTGTGTATAGCATTTGTGTTTTAATTTATAACTTATGGTGTGAGTCAATCTAATTTTCGTCGTTTAAAAACCGCGTAAAAAAGCGTTTAAAAAGCGTTTAAAATCAAAAATTGAAAAAATATTGAAAATTCTGATAAAACTTGCCGATTTATTAATAAGGATTTGCTGAATGTTACATTAAAATGCATAGATTGGCAAGGCGCGCGCCCCCGTGCGCCGACAATATGGGCTCAATAAACGACGGACGAGGGCGTCCCAGACTGTCTGAAAATGCCGGTTTCCGCTGCCGACCCGCCGTTGTCGGCAGCGTATCTATTGGAAGGACAGTTTTGCCGTTGACTACGGCGAGTCGACAGCGGGAAAAATGGCATTCTCAGACAACCTGGTCCGACTTGCCATCGCTAACAAATCCAACACTTTTGCAATTAACTCAGACTTAATTTTATTCAATTAACGCAATCAAACACGCTATCGCTTGAATATGCGTTATTTATTCTTATATTTATAAGTTATATCTATTTAAAATAGAGGTTTGGGGATGTCCCCCGAATCAAATGAAAATACAATCACGGCTTATTTCTTAGGCGGCGTTAGAATTTACCGCGGCCGGCGCGTCCTGACCGGCTTTGGCACCCAGAAATCGCTTGGTCTATTTTGCTACATCTTAGATAATTATCCGCATCCGATTTCGCGTGACAAACTGATGACTATCTTCTGGAGCGAATCACCTGAGGATCAAGCCCGCTATAATCTTCGTTTCGCGCTCTGGAATATTCGCAAGGCTGTTAAACTGCGCGAGGACGAGAGCGACCCGCTGCTCACAACGCGCAATGTCTGCCAAATCAATCCGGACTACGATGTGCGGATTGACAACCGCGAATTTATGGCTCTTCAGACCTGCCCGGATGGCATCGAACGCATTCAGCGCCTTGAAAAGGCTCTCGAAAGTTATCAAGGCGCTTTCCTGGATGGTTTTACTCTACGCAACCTGCTGGAGTGGGAAGATTGGCTTGCCAACCGTCGCGAAATTCTGCACCAAGCCTTCCTCAATCTTTCGACTGAATTCGGTGAGCATCTCTTAAAAGTCGGTAATCCGGACAAGGCGGCGGCTGTTTTTATGCGCGCCTTGACCTTCGACGCGATGAACGAAGGCGCCCATGCCGGCTTAATCCGCGCCTATGCCGACCAAGGCCGCTTTCCAGCCGCCCTGCGGCAGTTCGATATCTATGCCGATGTCTTAAAACGCGGCTATAATGTTCCGCCACGCCCGGATATTGTCGAATTGCGCGAAGCGCTGCGCAACCGGACCTATGTTCCCTCGCAAAAAGAGCCTATCGATGTCATAAAACCGCTCGAAGCGCCGATGGTCGAACCGGAAGCGATTCCAGATCTGCCATCCACAATCGAACATACAGAACTAGTCAAGCCTACGCTTCCTGTATTCGAGGATGAAGTCGTCGCGCCGTTTGTCGGTCGCACAAAGGAATTGGATGAATTGGCTCGCATCGTTCAGGAGGTTTCCGCCAGGCGGGGTATGGCTTTGATAATCACCGGCGAGATGGGCATCGGTAAGACGCGCTTGTTCAATGAATTGTTGAAAATGGCTGGGGCAGACTATTTTATCGGTTTCGGCGAGGCGCAGGAAGCGGAAGGCTCTTTTCCTTTCGAAGGTTTGCTGCAGGTATTCGATTCGCTTGGATCCGACGCCCGGCTGCCGACTGAGTTGAAAAGTGATTTAGCCGACTTGTCCCAGTTGCGCTTTGCTCATAGCGATGTCGCCGGTGTTGGCGCAAGGCTTACCGAGCGCCTGCGTAAATGGGTCGTCAATTTAACCCAGCGCGCCCCGGTGATGATCGCCCTCGACGATCTGCACTGGGCAAGCGAAGCGCTGCTAACGGCATTTGCTTCCCTGGCACAGGAGACCAAACGGCGTCCGTTATTGTTGGTCGGCATCTTCAGGACTTATGAAGCCCAGTCGGAGTCGGCTTTGGGCGGGTCGTTAGTTACTCTTGCCCGCACCGGCCGGCTGCGCCGCATCGATCTTAGCACGCTCTCGCTGGATGAAACTTCTATGCTCATCCATACTCTCGCCGCCGAAGCCGTTGAGAAATTTCAACCTGAAGAGATGGACCGTCTTTGTCGGTTCTGCGAGGGAATTCCGTTATATGCGATTGAGGTTGCCGGGGCGCTGCAGGAAGGCGAGACCGATTTTGTGCGCAGCCCGCGGCTGGAAGACCTGCCCGAATTTGCCGTCTCGACCGATAAATTAGTTCCGGCTTTGATGCTCAAAATCGCGACCTTGAGGTTTCAATCGCTGGATCCCGAGGCGCGCGAATTAGTTAAAATAACATCCCTGCTGTTGGGCGAATTCAGTCTGAATCTATTAGGCAAACTATTTTCTCTCGATTGCGACCGCTTGGAAGATATCTTGGTCGAACTTGAACATCGAAATATATTTCAACATCAGGAGAAGGCGCGCGGCTTGATCTTCACCTTCAGCCATCAAATGCTGAAATTGGCTGTCTCTGAATTGATACCGGGATTGGAGAAGCGCCGCATTTATGCCCGCATTGCTCGAACACTTTTAGACTATCCTGAAGAGACGCGTTCTGAATCGATTGCTTTTTACCTTTACAACGCCGGGGAAAGAGCCGCAGCCGTGCCGTATTTATTGAATGGCGCCAGACTTTGGTTCAACGCCGGCGACCAACCCACCGGTGTCGGCTATGCCCGCATTGCCTATCAGACCGCGCTCGAATTATTCGACGAAGTGCCGGAACTGCTGCCACAGACCGTGCAGGTCTATGTTGAGCAGTTGCAGCGCCAGGGCAATTTGAAATCCGCCATCGAAGCGCTGAATAATACGATCGGCAAAATTGAGGCTGGGAAATTCATTCAGGGCCGCACCGACCTGCTGGCAAAGCGCGAGGAGTTAAAGAAACTATTACAGCGCGAGCCGGACCGCTCGCGGCGCGACCTGCCGCTGTTGGCATTAGTCGCCACACGGCGAGCATTAGCGAATGTGAAATTAATGCAGGGCGACCCCATCAGCGCCGAGTCGATTTTAGACCAAGCCGAAAAAATCCTCGATCTGCTCAATTCACCCCCGGCCGTGCGTGAAACCGGTATGATCTTCCTCGTGCGCGCTAAATTGCACCTCTATCGCGGACAAATCGACGAATGCGTCCTGATGACCGAGAACGCAATGGAACTGCTCAAACGTTACGGCTCCGAAGCCGATGTCGAACAAGCGATGGCTATCTGCAGCGAAGTCCGGGCGAAAAAAACTTGCGAGTGATGAAGTGAGAAACTGAGAAAGTAAGAAAGTATTAGATATAGTGGCCATCTAGCTT
>Ga0194126_10011173_pt1 | contig 11607 bp, 12 predicted proteins | sample TA2KigC150mmetaG_FD_148641 | JGI IMG/M metagenome (GOLD analysis project Ga0194126, IMG submission 148641) | Freshwater microbial communities from Lake Tanganyika, Tanzania - TA2015035 Kigoma Deep Cast 150m | ecosystem: Environmental > Aquatic > Freshwater > Lake | place: Tanzania: Lake...
TTGGAAAAGATGCGGGTCAGGGTCCCCAAGAATTAGTTTTCGGTTTTTAGTTAAATAACTTAGATAATCAATGGGTTAACAGGTATGTTAGCAGAATCTGGGAATTCATTATCCCCCCTTCGGGTGGCAGGTGATTGGGGGGAGAGCGAGTATTTCATTTTTTTTCAAACTAATACCAAGGTGCACTCAAAGGGGTATTTTTGTAGGGGCGCAATTTATTGCGCCCGAAAGGCGGGCGTGATAAATAACGCTACATTTAAAGCCTTTTGATTGCGACCTGGTATAAGAACTCAAAACTCAAAACTGAAAACTGTTTTTAAATGCCTATCTACGAATACCGCTGCCAGGATTGCCGCCGGGTTTCCAGCTTTCTCATCCTCAGGGTGAGCGAACCCTTAACCCCCGTCTGCCGTCGCTGCGGCAGCTCCAAGCTGGAGCGTCTGCTGTCCCGGGTTAACGTGCGCCTGTCCGAGGAGACCCGCCTGGAGCGCCTGGCCGACCCCGCCCTGTGGGACAACGTGGACGAAAACGACCCCAAGAGCATGGCCCGGTTGCTGAAAAAGTTCGGTCAGGAAATGGGCGAGGACTTCCCCGGGGAAGTGGATGAAATAATGGAAGAGGCCATGGAGAGCGGGGCTGCCGAAGAGACCGGCGGGATGGAAGAATCAGAAATCTAGACTGGATAGCCCACTACCTGAAACCTGAAACCTGAAACCTTTCTCTCCTACGGACTCATCTTGGTTTCCACCTTAGGCGGGGGCGGCGGCGCCTGGGCCGGGGCGGCGCCCGGCGTCTCCCGGTAATATTGCCGGACCTGGGGGAGAAATTCCTTCATGGCCAGGATGCGGTTCTCGTCGGTGGGATGGCTGGAAAGCACTTGGGGGAGGCGGGTCTTGTCCTTATCCTTCTGCATCATCCTTTCCCAAAAAACGATGGCCCCCTCCGGATCGTAACCCGCCTTGGCCATGAGGATAAGGCCGATGCGGTCCGCCTCCGATTCCTGTTTCCGGCTGTAAGGGAGCAAAATCCCCATCTGGGTCCCCAGGCCGTAGCCCTGCGCGATGGCCTGGCCGGCATAGGGGTTGACGGACCCCAGACCCAGGCTCAGACCCAGACCCCCCATCTGGGCCAGCATGGCATGGCTCAGCCGCTCTCCCGCATGGCGGGCCAGGACGTGGGCCGTTTCATGGGCTATGACCGTGGCCATGCCCGTCTCGTCCTGGGTATAGGGCAAAATGCCCGTGAAGACCCCCACCTTGCCTCCCGGCAGGCAGAAGGCGTTGGTAATTTTATCATCCCGGAAGACTACGAATTCCCAGGCAAAGTCGGGGCGGTCTGCCGCCGCGGCCAGGCGCCGGCCCACCTGATTGACCAGATAATTGATTTCCGGGTCCGGCTCGAGGCGGTACTGGTGGCGAATCTGCTGAAAAGCCTGGTATCCCATGGCGACTTCCCGGCCTTCGGATACCAGCAGGAGCTGGCGGCGGTCAGTATAAGGGACCGAGGCGCAGGCGGCCGCCGCGGCCGCGGTTAAGGCCACTAAGAGCGCCACCCACGGTGTGCTCCGGGATTTAAGGTTTGCGGTTTCCGGTTTTCGGCAAATGATTGCCATAGGGGCATGACCGGAAAGGCAAGGGGGCCGGCGGCTTATAAAACTTTTCCAGAGCCGGAGAGCCATGGCGCAGACCTTAAATTGAGGCTGTTGCCATTAGTCTTTGGGAGAGGGGGTCGGGAGGGGTGCTTGAGGGGAGGGCGGAGGACTTGCTGTCCCGGTCCTCCCCGCAACCCACTTTCGCAACCATCCCAAATTATCACAGCCGGTTTCCGCTAACGATTTTCTCTCCCCTCCTGATTAGTTATATGGTAACAAATGGAACATATCCTGTCATCAGGTTGTCTCCGTGGGCTGCATGGCTGCACTTCCGGATGGAGCGGGTCTTTAGCTCGGGAACGAGGAGAAAGGTTAGCCTAGCCATTTAGTTGAGGGCTATTTTCATGGCGAAAACCATGTATCTCGCGGTTATCGGCGGTGGGGAGGTCAATCCCCCACTGGAGGCCCTGGCCCGGGAAGTGGGCCGGGAAGCGGCCCGGCGCGGAGCCGTGGTAATTTGCGGCGGACTGGGCGGCGTCATGGCCGCCGCGGCCCAGGGCGCGGCGGAAGCCGGCGGGGTGAGCCTGGGCATCCTCCCCGACGGCGACCGGCGCCGGGCCAACCCTTTTCTCACTTTCAGCCTGGCCACCAACATGGGCCATGCCCGCAATCTCATCATCGCCCACAGCGCCGACGCCCTCATCGCGGTGGACGGGGGCTATGGCACCGTGTCCGAAGCGGCCATTGCCCTGAAGCTGGGCAAACCCGTCATCGCCCTGGAAGCCGCCTGGGACCTCGCCGGGATGAAACGGGCCGCCAGCCCCCAGGAAGCCGTGGCGCTGGCGTTGAAAGGGGTGGGAAAATAGGATTCGGTGAGGTAAGAACTTACCCTAACAAAAATTCCAAGCTGTTTCTCATATCCTCCTTGTCGGAGTGTTGCAGGAACCGCAGAAGCCTTTGCATAGTTTCTCTAAAGGAGACTTGTTTAGCGACCACGATGCCCCAATGGTCTCGCTGAGTCCTTACCCATCGGTTGTGCAGCAACACAAAATCTCTGACGTTGAAAGAAAACAGGCACCTCTCTTGAGAGACCGCAAGGGCCAATTGTTCTTGATCACTGCGGCCTTTTAGTTCCAGTTCCTGGGCATGAATCACATCGTAACCGCGCCGGCGCAAGGCATGGGCCAGGGCGGCATGCACGTCTTCATCCAGGAAGAGCCTGATTTTCATAGAGGTTGGTCAAGATTGACGGGGGTGAACCAGAGCTTCCTTTTTCCAAAAATCTGTATCGGCTGAGGCGGCCAGGTCTGCGTCCACCTCTTCCTGGTGGTCGAAATAATAGGCCAAAGCGGAATGGACCTGCGCTGCGGTTATATGAGGCAGGGCCGTCAGAATCTCATCCACGCTCATCCCAATCTGGTAATATCCGGCAATGACGCGGATCGGGATACGCGTCCCCTCAATAATGGGCGCGCCCCCGGCAATCTCCGGATTAACCCCAATATATGGATAAACCCGCTTTAGCAGTGCTTCGCCCATGGCCCCCAGACCTCGCAACTTCATGGATTAATTTTTTATAATTTTTTACCATGAACCATTGTATCAGTCAATTTACCTGCAAGACTGCGTTATCTAAAAAAATATACCACACCCATCATTCCAAACCAAGGCCCACGAAGAAACGATTAAGGGGCGTCCCGGAACTCCCGGACGCCCCTTAATAATATCTTCGTGCTCTTGGCGTCTTAGTGGTTAATCATTGTTCCCATTATTGAACAGCATGGCCCCCAGGTCCTTCCAACATTCAACTTCCGGGAAAGGATGGGGCGAACGGTTCCAGGGCTGGACAAAGAGGACGGGGGTGATGCCGTGAGCCGCCACGTGCCAGCAGGTCTCCAGGCGGTCTTCCACAAAGTAGCGCACCCCGTGGTCTTGCAAGGAGTGAATCTTGGTGTCCGGGTCGCCGGTGGCCACCACCCGGATGGCCTTCGGGGGCACCGACGTCAGGGTCCGGGTCAGCCAGGTGCGGATGGGGCCGGCCCGGTCCCGGGCGGTGATGAAGAGCAGCGGGGCCTCACCGGCCAGCCGCTGGAGCACCGGGATGGCATGGGGTAAAGGTTCGATGGGCAATTCGTGAGGCCGGTCAATGAGCTCCCGGATGAGTTCCGCAATGATCCAGGGTTCCAGGTCCAGGCAGTCTTCCAGGCGGAAGGTGGTGATGTGCTCGTACCGCAGATGGTGGCCCCGGTCGTAGCGGCGCCGGGCCAGGTCCAGGAAAGTGGTCATGATGTCCGCCACCACCCCGTCGATGTCAAAGGCCACTTGGTCCACGGGGATGCGGGTTATTTTTGGATTCGGGGTTGGGTTTGCCGGGTATTTCATTTTCGCCAGGCTTTTTCCTTTAGATGCGGGGAGCGACCCTCCCCGCCAAATCTTATTCAGTTGTCCACCTCCACCGATCATTTACTGACCACTGCCCACTGGCCGCTAAACCTTCCCCACCGACTTTAAAAACCCCAGCACCTCGTCCTCGGTCAGATCGTACCAGGCCCGGTAGGCGTCGGCCACCGCGAAGGACAAGCCGGTGCGGACATTAAGGCAGTAAAGTTCGTCCATTAGGGGGAGCAGCTCCCGCACGGTGCGCCCCGAGCCGGTGGGGACCGCAACGATGAGCGGCCCGGCGCCCTGTTCTTTTAAAAAGCGCAAGGCGGCCCGCATGGTATATCCCGACGCCAGGCCGTCGTCCACCACCAGGGTGGGGCGGCCGTTAAGGCGGGGGTAGGGTTTGCCGCCCCTTAGCCGGGCCTCCCGCTGCTGGATTACCGCCAGGGTTTTCCGCACCTGTTCCTGAATTTCCTCAGGAGATAGATGTGAGCGCTCCAGCAGATTTTGGTTGAAGATGGCCTCCCCTGCCGGATCGAGGGCCCCGAAGCCGGCCTCGGTGGTCCAGGGAAGTTGAATTTTGCGGACGATGACCAGGTCCAACGGAATTCCCAGGAGCCGGGCAATTTCCGCCCCTACCGGCACCCCCCCGGCGGGAATGGCAAAAAGGGCGATATCTGCGGCCGCCGGCACCCCTCCTGCCGGCATGGCATAAAGATGGATATCTTTAAGGCTTTTCAAAAGGCAGCGCGCCAGCCGCTGACCCGCGTCGGTGCGGTCGGTAAAAACGTAGGCCTTATCCCGGAGAGCCGGATCTTCTATGAGTTTGCCCATTGTCCGAAAAATTCCTCTCCCAGAGCCGCCACCCGGCGACGGAATTCTTCCTGGCTGAGCTTTGCTCCCTTGAGCCCCCCCTGAAGATTAATTTCCGAAAGATAAACTTCACCGCCCATGCTGACCAGAAGGTCCAAAACGGCGTAAGGAAATTTGCCCCGGGCCATGGCCCGACGGCAGAAATCGAGCAATTCCGGAGTCAGTTCCGCCGGCTGTGACGACCCCCCTTGAAAGAGATTCTTGCGAAAGCTGTGGGGGTTGAACCGTTCATAGGCTTCCGCATATTCTCCCAAAACCACCACCCGCAAGTCCCGGGCCTGAGGGAGAAAGGGCTGCACCACCACCGGGTAGGGGATGTCCTGGAGCGCCGCCAGGTTATACAGGGCCTCCAGGGAGGGCCACGAACTCACTCCCAGACCCAGGTTAGCCCGGTCCCGCTTGGTCACCACCTGGGTTAGACCCTGAGCCTGGAATTCGCCCAGGCGGTCCGCCAGGTCCGGAAGAGCATAAGCGACAAATCCCGCCGGGACCATAAACTCCCCTAGCACTTCTGCCTGGGCCGCCTTGGAGCGGCTCAGCAGTTGGGCCAGGGCCGAGGGGAAAAGCGCCACTCCCCTATCGGCCAGGTCAAAAAGTTTGACCTCTTCCCCCCATTTCAGGGCCAGGCGCCCCAGGACCAGGTCTCCGGGCCCCAGGCGCCGGTAAAGACGGCGGAATTCAGTGATAGTCCTGATAATTAGAGGAGACATCAGAAATATTATAAAGAGGTTTGGGAGGAACTTCCAGGCGGGTCGGGGCCAGGGACCGGGATAGGGTTGCCAATAATTTTTTCCCGGTTTTCCGGGATACGTAAATGTCATAATTATCCACCTGGGCCACCCGGCGCCACTCTTTAGCCAGGCGCTCCGGGGGGTAAACCTGGCGAAAGACGCTTTTGCCGAACGTCCCCAGAATCAACACCTCGGCGCCCACCCGGTTGAAATCGTAAGGTTTGTTCCGGGGGTTCAGCAGCACAATCTTTTCCGGAGTGGCCTCCACAAAGAAAAATGCCGGCATCAGGTGAATACGGTGATCGTCGTCCAGAAAGGCCAGCTCATATTCCGGGGTCTCGATGAGGCATTGCCGGGGCACTTTTTTGAGAAAATCCACCAGGCGATAGGGACTGTCAGCCTTAGTCCGACTGGTCAAAATCATGTCCAGATATTCCAGTCCCGAAAAGGGATAAACCATGATCAAGGATAGGGTCAGACCGCCTGCCAGCCATCCGGGGCGGGGCCGGCTTACCAGGGAGGCGGCTAACCGGCCCAGACCTTGCCGGAGGAAGTGCACCCCCAGGGGGGCGGCCAGAAACAGGGCCGGTAAGGCAAATCGGTGCCACCACACCGCGGTGAGATAAACCAGACTCCACAGGATAAAGTTCCAAACCCAAAGCCTGGCGCCGGGAGAATAAGCCTCTCTTTTCACCGTCCACCAGGACCCTAGAATTCCCAGCCAGATCAGGGGATGTCCCAGAAGGTAAACGGCGCTTTCGGGATAGATGCGGCCGATGGTTAACGGCGTGAAAAATTCATGACACAGGAGCTTTTTCTGGTGCCAAAAGTGGATCACCGCCCCGGGCAGGTCTCCCAGGATGACCCATTTCATTCCCAGATATGCTAACAAGGGCAGGCTTAATCCCAGGACATAAACCAGCATCCACCTGGCCAGGCGGCTCTTATGGCCCCAGGAATGGCGGGCCATGACCCCCAGGGGGGGAAGAAAGGCCAAACCGTAAAACTCCTTGGCCGCGAAGGCCAGTCCCAGGAAGACGCCTCCTCCCAACAGAAAATAGGGCGCCTCCTCTTCCAGACCCCTCACCAGCAGCCAGGTGCCGCATAAGAATAGCCCCAGGGCCGGGATGTCCCCCAGGACCGAGCGGCCCCAGTATAGGACATCGGTTCCCGCCAGGGCCAGGGCCGCCGCGGCCAGGGCGGTTCCCCGGCCCCAAAGCCGCTTGGCCCCCAGGTACAGGGATAGAAAAACCAGGCACAGGAATAGGCCCATCACCAAACGGCCCGGTATCACCCCTACCCCGAAAAGGCGGTAGGCCATGGCCACGGGCAAAATCACCGCCGGCCCCACGCTGATGCGGTAGTCCAGGTCGTTTAACTGGTCCGGACTCTGCACCGTGAAAGCATAGCGGCCATGCTGCACCAGATTGGCCGCGGTTTCGGAAAAGATGGCTTCATCCCACCAGAGGGTGGGGAAATACGCCAGGTTGCAGAAACTCCCCAGCAAGACGAAGATGGTCAGAAACACTCCACCCAGGAGGGCGAGGAAAGAAAACTGGGGGTTAGGTTGAGTGAGCCTCACAGACTTGTTCTTAATTGTTGTAGTTGCTTTAACGTAATTAAAGCTTTTTATATTTTATTTGGAATATATTTTTGCGCTTGTGGTCAACGTTGCCATATCTAACGAAAAAAGCCCATCCTCATTACATTATAGGATAGGCTTTTAATGGATATAAAGAAAAATATTTAAGTCAGATGACAAAAAGGATTACATTAAAGGCCCCCAATGTTCCGGTGCAATTCCTGGGTCTTCTCCAGCCTGGCCCGGTCCCGTTCCCGGACCAGGTCCGCCAGCCGGTCCTGGATCCGTTGGAAAATCGGTGAGTTGATGTCTTCCCCCCGGGCATGGGCGTCGATGAGCTGACGGTAACAACAGATCATCCGGGAAATCATGGACACCGCATATTCCCGGCCCTGGACTTTTATGGTGGCCAGCCCCAGGTCAAGATAGGCTTTGAGCTCGTCGCCCAAAATGGCGAAGGCCACGTTGGGATGGCGGCGAATCCGCTCGTTGACCTCCTCAATCCGGGTCCGGGAATGACCCCGCCGGGCCAGAATCTTCTGGCGCTGCTCGTCGGTGAGCAGACAGAGGCGGAAGCAACTGCCGCTGCGGTCCGGCCAGCCCTCGTATTCCACTATTTCGTTGCCGTCCTCATCCCGGTAAACCTTGCGGATGTAAGAGTCGGCGATGAGGTCGTGGAACATGCAGTTGCCCACCCCGCCGATACAGCGGTTGCCGTGGACCAGGATCTCGGTTTTGAGCCCCAGCTCATCGGCCTCCCGCTTGAAGCGGGCCAACTTGTCCACGGTGTTGATTTCCGTGGAGGCCACGATTTGGCTGGCCCCATAGGCCTGGAACCGGGTCATCTCCGCCTTCGTTTGAATGTTGCAACCCACGCTGGCGTGAATCACCAGCTCCGGAAACAGCCGATTAACCTCCTGCATCACTGCCGGGGTCTTGACGATCACCCCTTCGATGCCGAAGTGGGCGTACTTTTCCACCTTACCCATGAGCAGGGGCAGCTTCTCCGGCGGTATCTCGGCGTTGAGAGCCACCCGCACTTGCCCCTGGTAACCGGCGGCGATGTTCACCGCCTGGCCTATCTGGCTGTCTTCCAATTCCCATTCGCACTTGCGGCGGCTGAAACCCTTGGCCCCCACGTACACCGCGTTGGCGCCGTTCTTAAAAACCGCTTCCACCATTTCCAGGCTGCCGCCTGGGGCTAAAAGTTCATTAATCATATAGCTCCCACACCTCCCTGAGCCTTGCCAATAGGTTCCGCGGCTCTGCAACTTTCCTTACGCCAGTGCCTGTGGTAACCCCCAGGTATGGTGGGTTCCTCCCCGCGCCGACTCACCGTCGGTCCGGTTGTCATCGACCTCCGGCAGGGAATTGGTTTCTGGTTTGGATACTGCTATCCCAATGTTAATTTTAAATTAAACCGGCCTTTTTTTCAAATATTTCTTAGACCGGTATAAATACCAAAATTCACCAAAAAATGCGAAAAGGATTTTCCCTAAAGGAATTATTTTCCGCCGGTAATATGGAATACCATGCCATTGGGACCTCTGCCCAGCTCTCTAAGTAGTTTTAACGTAGCGCAGCAGCGTTCCGTGCACCTTTTTCATAGATACCCGCTTAGGTCAGGTGCTTGAAACGCCCTACCCCCGCAGGTAGGTGACGCCCAGGACAAAGCAAAGCCCGATCTCCACTGCAAAGGTGAGCCCATAAATGAGCAGCTCCATCAGTCCGGAATAGTCATCTTCCAACAGAATGCGGTTGGGTTCCCTCAAAATGTCCCAGGAAGTCTGTTCCGTCATGATCCTCTCCTTGCTATCCCCTCCTCGTTCCTAAGTTAAACTGGGGAACGAGGAGGGTTTTGGCATTATCAATTACCACAATTTAATAAAATTCCGCCAAAAGCCCATCAATGGGCCGCACCGGTTGCTGCCGCACCAGGGGCCCTTCTCTCAGCGCCAAATGGGCTTCTTCCAGCAAAGGCCGGGGGTTGCGGTAAATCACCCCGGTGGGAATCCGGTCCCCCCACTCCTTGGCCTTCTGATAAGCCCAGATTTCATTTTCCGGATCATAGTCCGGCTCTTGATCCACGTGGTACACCCGCTGGCGATACCATTGAAAGGTGTTCACCCGATTGAAGGTCACGCAGGGCTGCAGCACTTCCAGCAGGGCAAAGCCTTTATGGTTAATAGCTTCTTTATAGAGTTTGGTCAAGTATTCCAGGTCCCCGGCAAAACCCCGCCCCACCCAGGAGCAGTCCTGGGCCACCGCCAGGGCCAGGGCGTGGAGCGGCGGAGTATAGACCCCCTGGGGCTGGAGCAGGGTCACGAAGCCCTGGTCGCTGGTGGGCGAAGCCTGCCCCTTGGTAAGCGCATACACCTGATTGTTGTGCACCACCAGGGTCATGTCCGGGTTCCGGCGAAACGCCGCCAGGAGGTGATTTCCTCCTTCGCCGTAGCAGTCGCCGTCGCCGGCCACCGCCACCACCTTGAGGTCCGGGTTGGCCAGGCGGATGCCCGTGGCCACGGGCAGGGTGCGGCCGTGAAGGCCGTTGAAGGTGTTGCACTTCAGGTAGTGAGGGAATTTACTCGACTGGCCGATGCCGGAAACCACCACCAGTTCTTCCGGCCGGATTTCCAGCTCCGCCAGGGCCTGCTTGAAGGCCTTGAGCATGGGGAAATTGCCGCAGCCCGGGCACCAGGCCGACTCTACTCCTTGGTATAATTCCAGGGGCAGCATGGCCTTCTCCCTCACCCGATTCCTTTCAGCCCGCGCAGGATATACTCCGGGGTAAAGGGCCTGCCGTCATACTTCAACACCAGGTGGTCCGCGTTTAGCCCCGTCTCCTGGCGCAGCAGCCGGTTGAGCTGGCCGGTGGCGTTCAGCTCCACCATCACCAGCTTCTGGGCCCCGGCCAAGGCCGCGCTCACCGCGTCCCGGGGAAAGGGCCACAACTCGCTCAGATGCACCAGGCGGGCCGGAACCTGGTCGGCGTTGAGCCGGGCCACCGCTTCGGCCACCGGCCCGTAACTGGAGCCCCAACAGGCCAGGACCAGCGGGGCCTCCGCGGGGCCGGCCGCGGTGATCCCCCCCAACTCTTGGACCAGCCCTGTAAGCTTGCGCAGGCGCTTCTCGTGCATCTTCAGCCGCACTTCCAGGTCTTCGGTGAGGTGGCCGTCGGGGGTATGTTCGTCCGAGTCCGCCACCACCACCGGCCCGAATCCCGGCAGCCTCCGGGGGGAGACCCCGGAGTCGGTGAACGCGTAGCGCTCATATTCGCCTTCAGCCGGACCCGTTTCCAGGGCCCGGTCAATCTCCACCTGCGCCGGGAAATCCGCGGCTTCGTGGGTAAACTGGGTGTCGGCGAAATACTGGTCGGTTTGCAGAAACACCGGCATTTGATAGCGGTCCGCCAGGTTGAAGGCTTTTGCTGCCAAAGCGAATCCCTGGGCCGGGGTCCCCGGGGCCAAAATGGCCCGGGGGAAATCGTCCTGGCCGGCCCCGAGGACGAACCCCAGGTCCCCCTGGGAGGTGCGGGTGGGGAGCCCCGTGCTGGGTCCCGGACGCATGGCCTCCACGATGACCAGGGGAGTCTCGGTCATGGCCGTCAGCCCCAACCCCTCGGTCATCAGGCAGAAGCCGCCCCCGGAAGAGCCGGTCATGGAGCGGACCCCGGCATAGGACGCTCCCAAGGCCATGTTAATGGCCGCGATCTCGTCCTCCGCCTGCTCCACCACCACTCCGTAGCGCCTCGCCCGCTGGCCCACGGCGTTGAGCACGCTGCTCCAGGGGGTCATGGGGTAGCCGCTGATAAACTGCAGGCCGGCCGCCAGGGCGCCCAAGGCCAGGGCCTCGTGGCCGCTGATGAGCAGCCGGCGTTCCGCAGGCTGCGGCATCCCGGCCAGGGACAGGGCCGCCCCTTTGCCCGCCGCCAGTTCATAGCCCCGGGTGGCGGCCTGGACGTTCCACTCCACCACCGGCGCGCCCTTGGCCTCGAAGGTCTCCTTCAGCAACTCCAGCATGGGCCCCAGGGGCGCCTGCAACAAACCCAGGAGCGCGCCGCAGACCCCGGCGTTCACCGCGATCTCCCCGGCCTTGGCCTCCCCTGGGATCAGGTCTTCATGAGTCAAGGCCACCGAAGGATGGTCGTCGGGGATCTCTTTTACCCGGGAGGCGTCGTAAATGATCACCCCGTCCCGGGAAAGCTCTTTCAGATGGAGGGTCACCGTTTCCTGGTTCAGGGCCACCAAGATGTCCACCCCTTCCCGGGAAGAAATCAGGGGGCGGTCCGCCACCCGGATCAGGTTAAAGAGATGGCCTCCCCGGATGCGGGACTCGTAAGACTGGATGAAGAGCACCTGGCAGCCGCGGCGCACCAGGGTCTTGGCCAGGGGCAAAGTAATGGCGTGCACTCCCTGGCCCGCAGCTCCGCCGATGAGAATGTTCAGGTC
>Ga0194126_10011184_pt1 | contig 11600 bp, 2 predicted proteins | sample TA2KigC150mmetaG_FD_148641 | JGI IMG/M metagenome (GOLD analysis project Ga0194126, IMG submission 148641) | Freshwater microbial communities from Lake Tanganyika, Tanzania - TA2015035 Kigoma Deep Cast 150m | ecosystem: Environmental > Aquatic > Freshwater > Lake | place: Tanzania: Lake...
CGTTCGCGTCGCTCCAGACCTGGACGTCAACGCTGGGGCCCGCGCCCTGCCGCACGCGGCACCGCACCTGGTAGACGTCACCGTCAACCGCCCGCCAGGGATGCACGCCGATCCGGATGTCACCGTTGCGGATCCAGGGCTCGGGGTCGGCTCCCCATAGCTCGCGAGGGTCGGCGCCCGGGGGAATGGGGTTCCCCGGGGTGCCGGCGCGCGGCTCCCACTGCAGGCTGCGATAGCGCGCCGTCGGGCGCGCCACGCCGGGCGGGATGAGCAGGAACCGGACCTGGGTCGGCTGACCGCCGAGGTCGAAGCCGGGCAGGCCGGCGTTGCCGGGATCGAAGGCGAAGGCCGCGCGCACGCGAGAGATCGCGTTCGTGGCCCCGCCCGCTACCGCCGGGTCCACGTCGCCGGGCCGGAAGGGCAGGCCCCGGATCAGGGTCAGCGCGGGGCCGAGCCACCGGTAGGCCATGAAGCGCTCGGCCACGCCGGCCTGGACCAGTGGCACCGTGGCCCCGCCGTGCACGTTCCAGGGGTCGGGGCAGTCGCCCGGCGCTCCGGCGTTCTCGGCTTCGTCCGGGATGCCGTTGGAGTTGGCGTCCCACGCCGGGGCGCCGGCGCCGGAGGTGTCCCACGTCCCGCCGGTCGAGTAGCTGCACAAGGGGCAGAGCCAGGGCTCCTTCAGCGTGTTCTCGGTGGTTGCGGCCGGGGCGGCCGGGTCAAACGGCGTCAGGTTGCTGTCCGTGAAGGTGCGGACTTCATACGTCGGCGGCTGGGCCGACGCGCTCGCGCTCAAAGCCAGGGCGGCGCTCACGATCAGGACGGCAGTCAACGGCCGCATGGTTTCACCTCACGGAAACGGGGTCAGGAACCGTTTCCTTGCCCGAACGGGATGCGCACAGAGACATTGAGGGAGACCGTGAGAAACGGTTCCTGACCCCGTTTCTAGTGCCAGCGCTGCGCGAACGATGGCTGGTTGATCGGGTCGGTCCAGTCCTCGAGCCACGGATTCGGGATGACCTTGTGCACGTCGATGATGTGTACTTGCGTCATCGGATCGTTCGGCGCCGCCGGGTCGTACTGCGTGTCCACCTCGAACACGTCCGCCGCCAGGGACGGCGGGGTGGCGAAGACCGCCGCCTCCGTGGCGGTCGGCACCGTCCGATGGGTCAGCGTATCGACCAGGCCGCGCGAGTTGGTAATCACATGTCGTCCGCCGGGCAGGCGCTGGGCACAGACCGGCGCGAAGGCCCGGTTCATGCGCGTGCCGCCGGCGCTCTCGCCCGGAGGGGTGTACAGGTGCCCCAGCGGGCCCGCATGGTAGTCCGCTTCGGTGTAGGACCAGTACGGCAGCGCCATTCCGGCCGCGCTCGGGAACAGCACCCATGTCGCGGGGTTGGCCGGGTCGAAGGCGGGATTGCCTACGCGGAACTCCACGCACGCCGGTCCGGCGCCCTCGAAGGCCATGCCGGGCGCGTTGGCCGGATTGCCCAGCGGCCCGCGGTACTGCCCGCACACGACCGTCAGGAACAGGTATGGGTTGCCGTACTCATCCTGCCCGGGGCTCAGGGCCGCGTGCCGGATGTTCTCGAAGATCAGGCGCTCGTCATTGGTCGCATCGCCGTCCGTATCCATCTCATACAGCCACGACAGCAAGACCCACGTGCCACCGCCGATGCCCGGCAGCGGGTCGGCGCCGGGGGGGTTGACGCGCTGGGACCCGGCCTCGATGACCAACAGCTCGTGCAGGTTGTTCGCCGCGCAAAGATAACCGATGATCTCGCCGGTCAACGGATGGAACAGCGGCTGAGCCTTCGTGTAGGCGAGCCGGATGAACTCCCCGCGGCGCGGCCCGGTGGCCGCGCGCACCAACGGCGGCGTCACCGGCGTGACGGAGTGCGTCTGGATGACGGCGCCCGTCGTGGGATCGTAGCTGAACGTCGTCGTGACGTCGACGACGCGGTAGTTGCCCGGGTCGGCGATGACCGTGTGCATCTCCCACATGGCCCCCGTCGCGTTCCAGGCCATGTAGCGGTGCGCATCCGTCGGCCCGCTCAGATCCAGGATGGTGTTCGTCGGGTGGGTGTGGAAGTCGAACCCCAGCCCGTCGCTCGGGCGGCGGGCGCTGTACAGCGCCGTGGGATCGAGCGGGTAGTTCGCCAGCGGCCAGACCTGACGGCCCTGGCGATCGACCTCCACAACGCGATTACTCCCCGAATCGACAACGAGGTAGTTCCCCGGTCCGACACCCGAGTCGCGCGGCGGCCACTCGGTGGCGGCCGGAATCGGCCCGGCCGGGAAGAGCCCTTCAGGGTCGAAGGTCGGCACGGTGTACGGGAGGATCGCGCCTCTGGTGGTGATGTGCGTCGCCAGGTAGTCCTCGCGCGTCAGCCGCACGGCCTTGGCGGGACGGCTGAAGGGCCGCCGGATCGCGGGGACGTTCAGCGGGTAGGCGGCGTTGGTCTCCGCGTCGGTGTTGGCCCAGGCCGCATCGAGCGTCCGCGTGCCCGTGCACTCCCAGTCCGGCACGGAGCCGACCGTCTCCACGATCCGCTCGTTGTCCGTGATGACCGTGCGGGCCGGTGAGAGCGCCGACGCGAAACCGTACGGCGGCCCGCCCGGCAGGCCCTCGTAGCTCTGCGAGCTCGGGGGCGGCGTGGCCCAGTTGTCGGGGCAGGCCGCCAGCGTCCGGCAGCCGGTGATGACCGTGTCGCCCTCAACCGCCGGAGCCGCCGAGACGACCGGCACGCCCGGGGCGGCGGGCGGGTAGTAGGCCGGCGGCACGAGTCGGCCGCGCACGTGGTCCGTCACCTTGTCCCATTCCAGCGCCACCAGGGTGCGAAGCCGATCCGGCTCGAAGCCGGCGGGCGAGTAGCCGCCAGAGTACGGCGTCGCATCCGGACTGAGGTCGGCGCTGCCGTCGAGGTTCAGCCCCTCCGTGCCGACCAGCGCCGTGCGCCCGTCGTTAGCGGCCGCGATCCCGGCGATGGTCCGACCGAAGCCGTAAGGCACCTGTCGGCGCTCCGGCGGGTCGAAGGAGTTCGGGATGGGGATCCAGCCCCCGTCCGAGCGGACCGCTCCGAGGTCCGGGTCGGCCGTTGTCAGCGCAGCCGGGTGCGCCCCTATTCCGGAGTAGGAGACCAGGAGCTCCGCCCCGCGTTGCAGCGGCGCCGCCGTCAGGCCAAAGGTGCCCGTGTCGGCGTTCAGCAGACCGGTCGGCAGCCACTGGATGCCGCCGAACGTCACCAGCGCCTCGCCCGGCGTGACCCCCGCAACCCCGACGCCGTTCGCCAGGTTGATGGTGAGCGCGGTCGGCCCGCCGATCCAGGCCACCGGATGGTGCCGCAGACGGATCATCCCGGGGGTGTACTCCCACCGGGCGAGATCGGGCGCGTGGTAGACCATGCGCTGGCGCTCGAAGGCCGAGATCGCCGGTGGGACGTCGGCGTCCGGCACGGTTCCATCGTCCGACAGGTCGCCCGGCGTCACGGGGTTGTTGGCGTCGTAGGCGAAGCTGACGATTAGCATGCGCCCGTAGACCGGCCCGAGCTCCAGGCCGCTCCACGGGGCCCCGCCGACGGTCGCCGCGCGGACATTCTCCGCCCCGCTTGCCGGGAAGATGATGCGACGGTTCGCGTAGTCGACCCGATAGCAGCCCGGATCGATGATCGGCACGTTCATCGGGTCGGCGTCCCAGCTCAGCGGCGTCAGCCCGGTCGCCAGCTGCACAACCGGCGAGAAGCCGAGCGCGTCGAAGGGCGCCGGCAGGGGCGCCGGGGTCATCTGCACGGACTGGGGCGCCGGATGCCCCATCGGGATCGGCACGCGCACGCGGAGCGTGAGGTCCGGGCGCGGGTCGAGAGCGACGACGCGGCCGAGGTTGCCCTGATCGGGGGACGCAAAGGGACTGATGGGCTGGGAGGCCGCCACGATCATCGCCGACCCCGTGTCGGCCGGCGGACCTTCGACGCAGACGCGCGCCGGCGGGCCCATCGGCAGCGCAGCGCCCAGCACCGCGTTCCCGCCCGGCCCCGTGCGCGGATCGTAGGCCCAGCGCTTCTCGCCCGTGGCCGGGTCGAGGCCGACGACGGCTCCACTGCGCCCCTGTTCGCCCCACGAGCCGGCGAGGACCGCGTCCGGATGCAGGGTCGCGGTCAGCACACCGGCGAGCAGCTCCTCGGTGACGCTCTGACCGCCGGCCCGGCGCTGGCCGCTCATGGCGAGCTGTCCGGCCGCGAGAGTCAGGTCCCGCTCGGCCTGGTGGCCGCGCTTGAACAGCACCGGGCCGGGCAGGAAGTCCAACTCGCTGGGCGGCGGGCCGGCGTTGTAGGTCACGAACACCCGGCAGCCCGCATCCACGTCGTAGTAGGAGGTGCCGGCCGAGTTGCCGGGGATCGCGGCCAGGAACGTCTCCACATCCCCGGCCGCGTATTGGGCATACTCCCGGGGCGGGAAGCCCGGAGGCGGCGTGGCCGGCGGGGCCGCGCCGTCGCTGGTCTGCGGGGCTGCGAGGCCCGCGCCCGCCCACGAGGACGTCTCCGTCCCGGCGACGCCCTTATAGACGTAGAGCGTCTCCGTTACGGCGCTGTCGCTGGCCGCGGGCACGTCCAGCATCACGCGGTAGTGGCAGCGGTTCCGCCAGAACGGGTCGGGCGCCGGAGCATTCGCCCCGTTCACCGGCGTCGGGACCAGCGCGTACTCCGCCCCCCACGGCGAGGTGACCGGCACCCCTCCGCTGAGGGTCCGCGCCGCCGGGGTCCCGAAGTAGATCACGGCGTCCAGGTGCGGGTCGAAGCCGGTGGGTATCGCCGGCGGCGTGGCCGTGCCGCTGCCCCGAAACCGGGCGGCGTTGCCGACCGAGGGGGTGGGCGTCGGAATCGGCGGCAGCAGCGGCCGGTTGTTGTCCGCCACCCAGGCCGGGTCGTCGACCGGGGGCAGCGCGTTCTGGTACTGCGCCGCGGCGGTCGCGTTGCCCGGGGCCCGGGCCGGGTCCGGGTATACCCACCAGAACCCGTTGACGGCGTCGCCGCCGGTGGCCAGGTCGAAGCAGTGGACCCGGCCGTAGGTCGCGTTCGGGTCGCCCGCCGGCCCGTCATGCTCGGAAGAGAGGACGTACACGTACGCGTTGTGGACGACCGGTGTGGAGAGGCTCGCGACCTCCCCGTTGGCATTGTAGGCTCCCGAGTCGCGGAGCCACAGCATGGCGCCGGTCGCCGCATCGAGGCACCGCACGTGGCCCAGCGTCCCGTTGCCGTCGACGGTTGACACGAGCACGACATCCGTCGGCGCGCCGCCGATCAGGGCGGTCGCCGCGGTCGGCGAGGTGCTGCGAGGGGTCTCGTTTCCCGGGAGGGCCAACGACCAGACGAGGTCGGCGCTGCCCGCGCCGGTGTAGTCGGCGAACCCGTCGTCGGCCCGCGCATCCCCGTCGAGGTCCCGGGCAGGGTCGGCGTCGAAGCAGTACACCGTCGGCGTCGGGCCGTAGGAGAGGACGAAGGCTCGTCCCGCATCGTCGATGACCGGAGATGCGGCGACGCCGCCCACGTCCGCCGACTGCCACTTCACGTCCAGGTCAACGCGCACCTCGCCGCTGGAAGCGCCGGCGCCGCGCGCCGACTGCCGCGACTGCGTCCAGCCCGTCGCCCAGGCGATGACGTTGTAGCCGAAGAGCACGTCGATCGCCTGCGCCAGCGGCGGGTCCGGCACCCCGGCGGCCGTCCAGGCCGCGATCTCCGCCCCGACGTTGCCGCCGGTGATCAGGAAGCCGCCGCTGCCATAGCGCCCGGCCGCGACCAGCACCGGACCGGCGGGCGCCGGCCGCAGCAGGGGCTGGAGGTTGGCGAGGTTCGTGCTGGCGTCGATCTCGTCCCACGTCGCCATGACCCCCAGCCACGGCAGGTGCTCCGGCCCGATTCGGTAGGGCCGCGTGAGGAGGGCGTGGGTCGGCACATCGGCGGCGGCGACCGAGAGACCTCCGGCGGTGAGCACTGCGAAGAAGGGGGCGTCCTGCCAGGGGGTGCCCGTGCCCGCGGCGCCCGTCGCGGTGGGCAGGGCGCTGTCGATCCACAGCACGGCGCCCTCGTTGACCGCCTCGAGCAGCGAATCGACCTGGAAGGCGTCCAGCGTCTGGAGGTTGGAGGTGCACAGGTAGAGCAGATCGTACCCGCTCAGGTCGGTGTGGACCCCCAGAGGGAGGACGACCTCCCAGTACGCGGGAGCGCCCTCCGGAACATAGGCGCCGACCCCCGAGGTGCCACGTGGGTTGGTGATGTCCCAGCGCCGGGGCTTGAAGCTTGCCCTGCGCAGCCCCTCCATGACGCCCGCGCCGACGCCCAGGTTGGGGTTGTCTCCGCTCGCGCCGAGACTCAGCGCCGCGGCCTTGACGGTGACCTTCCCGGGGGCGTAGTCGAACGCCGTCGGCTGCCCGAGCAGCGGGCTGGACCCGGCGATGGCCAGGAGGAGCGCGATGCCGAAAAGGGCGCGCTGGTGCGCTGCAGGCAGGCCAACCCGGTGGCCCGTAACGGCCCCTTTTCGCTCGGTCGTCATGCGGGGGAACCTCCGCTGAACGGGAAATGGGACGGAGGCATTTTCGCGAACGTCCGCGAGCGGGCTGGGGTCCGGCCGCAGCCTTGGTCCGCCGCGCGCTCTGCTCGCGGCCGGCGAAAATGCCTCCGTCCCATTCTCCGCCGGCCTTCGTTACATCGTTTCGCCGTGGTAGATCAGGTCCGCGCTGACGGGCAGACCGGGCAGCTTCGGCAGGTTGGCCGCGGCCGTCGTGCGCCGCGTGTTCCCCGGCGGCAAGGAGATCGCGCCCAAACCGCCCCGGTCCCGCGCCTCGCGCACCGATTCATCGTACTCATACCGGATGCTCTGCAGCGTGCCGCCGAGGCGCGCGTTCGGCGAGCTCACAACCGTGTTACAGGCCCACTTGTCCGTCCACTCGTAGACGGCGTCCACCGGCGCCGTGAAGCTCTCGCTGATCGAGCCGCGTACGGTGATGTCGTAGTTGTAGCGCAGATACGTGGCGGCCCGGGCGCGCTCATCGAGCGTGTCGATGCGGCCGTTGATGTTGTCTCCCGCCGCCGGTCCGGCCACCTGATCGATCGCTTCGACCGTCTGGAAGAAGGCCCCGGGGATCACGAACCAGCACCCGGTCTCGGCGTAGATCGTGGCGTTGATCCGCGCGTGGACGGCCGGCACGATGGAGGCCATGTCGGTCGGGTCGGACGACGCGGACTCCACCACCTTCCAGTTCCTCACCCAGGGGCTGGTCGCCCCGGCGCCCATTCCGGGATTGGCCCAGAACATCTGCAGGCTGTTGCGCACGCCGGGGGCCGTCGAGATGTAGAAGCCCGGCGGGTTGGGAGGCGCCGCGGGATAGAGGCGCCACGGCGCCGCCGGAGCGACGGACGGGGCCAGGGCAGGCCCGGGCGGGAGAGGCTGGTAGTTGGGTGTGAGGGCGTTGGACACGTTGTAGGCTGAGGCGACTCCCGGCGGGAGGAAGTAGAAGCGCGGGTCGGCCGCGGCATAGCCCTGAGCGAAGTCGAAGGGCAGCCACGCCGGCGCCCAGCCCTGCTGCAGGCTCATGGCCATCGCCGCCGGCCCGGGGTCGTCGCCGCTGGCGCTCGCCGCGAGGAAGACGTTGGCCGCCGGGGCCGTACCGAACTCCCAGGTCGAGAACAGCCGCGAGCCGGCCTCGGGGGTCAGCTCCCAGTGGCTTGCCTCCGGCCGCGGATCGTTCGTATCGTCCGGGGAGGCGCTGACCAGCGCCGTCGCCTCCTGGGGCACGATGCGCGTGGTGTTCAGGCAGACGCAGTCACGCGCGAGGAGGCCCAGGCGGGTGCTGCGGTCATCCCAGGCGCCGGTGGCCCAGTTCACGTTCGTGGGATCGGACCAGTCGCGGGGCTCCAGGATCGACCCGTCAATGTAGATCGTCCCCCCGCTGACGAGGGTCAGGTTGTAGTCCGGGTACGGGACGGCCGCCGCGGTCTGAGGCGGCGCCGGCGCGGGCATCGGTCCGCGGTCGGGCAGGTTGCCCCAGACGCGCACGTTCCCCGCTGCGAGGATCACCTGCGTGGTCGGCCCGGCCGCGTTGGCGGCCGAGGGATGGTCGATGACCATCGCGTAGCGACCGGAGTCGGCCCCCGCCGCCGTGCGCCAGCGCTGGTCGTGACGGCGCAGGACGATCTGCGGCGCGCGGGGGGCGTGCGCCGGAGCCCAGAGCACGGTGTCGGGGATGACGGGCGAGCGCGGATCGGCCTGGACGACGTACGTCCCCGCCGGCAGCTCGCGGCCGACGATCCAGATCTCCACCCCCGGTGGCGTGTAGGTGGTGTGCGTGGCGTTCCAACCGCTGTCCTCGGCGCGGGCGTCGGTGGGCGAGATGCCCCGGAGCCAGTCATCGATGAGCGTGTTGGTGTCGCACTCGCCGCGCGCATCCAGGAACTGGCGATCGGCCTCGTTGTTGACGTACACGCCGTCGCCGTGTCCCCACTCTCCGCTGTTGACCCAGTAGCCGGACGTCGAGACGGGGTCGCCGGAGTAGCGCGTCCGCTCCTCGTAGACAGTGCGGTCGGTCGCCGGGTCGCGGCGGAACAGCGGCGGGGCGGCCAGCGTCGGGCTGAAGCGCCCGAAGCCCGCAACGTCCGTTCCCCGGAACCCATCGGCCACCGCCGCCGTGCCGTCGCCCGTGAAGGCGCCATAGGTCGCGAAGGCCGCATCGCCGGGCTGTTGTGGATTGCTCGGATGGATCGTGTGCGTGGTCGACGCGCCGCCGCTGTAGATCGTGACCGTGGCCTGCGAGTCGTTGGGCGCCGGCGCCCGGTCACGGAAGCGGATGCCGGCCGCGGCCTCCACGGTGTCCCGGCGGACGTAGCGGCCGCCGGTGCTGTCGGTGGCGATCTCGAACTGCAGGCTGGCCGAATCGACCGGGGTGGGAGCCGGAAGCTCCTCGCCGACCAGGACCAGCTCGCTGTTGGACTTCACCGGCCCCTCAATGCGGGTGACGTGGCGCTCGTTCAGCAGCGGGGTGGCGCCATCCCGATCGAGGTCGATCACCGGCGGGATGCCGAGGTAGGAGGGCTGGCCGGTGCCCGCCTGATCGGTGATGAACCGCGCGTAGTTCACGAGCGCCAGGGGCTTGTAGGCGACCTGGCGGCGGAAGGTGAAGGTCTCCTGAAGCACCACGCCGATCGACTCGATCCGCACCATGCGCGACATCGGGTCGGGATTGGCGGGGTCTTCATCGGAGGTGCCCTCGAAGGGCGGATCGGGATCGTACGTCACCCGCAGGAGCGCGTGACCCTCGCTGATGGACGGCAGGAGGTCGGCGCCCGCCGCGATGCCCTGGCGGGGATCGGGCAGCCGGGTGAAGCCCCGGCGCACCGTTGCCCCGCGGGCGTCCAGATCGACCGCCGCCCGGCTGGCGAATCGAGGGTCGGCCGGGTCGGGCGGCAGCGCGCCCTCCAGTCGCAGGGCGCACCAACCGCGCTCCAGCTCCTCGGGGGTGTAGTAGTCGTCCTCCGTCTCCGGCTGACCGTCAGCGCCCCAGAAGCCCGGGTCGAACTCATCGGTCCCCAGGTAGCTGGGATCCAGCACCTGATCCAGGGGGTCGAAGCCGTCGCCGCCGTCGCACCACGCGGGCGGGTCATCGGGCTGCCAGTCGGCGGTGTGCAGCTGCAGCATCCGGTCGGCGTGCTGCACGGCACTGTCGCACATCTGCTTCGCCTGGCGCATCTGGCCGTGGCGCTGCGTCTGCCCCTGCACGTAGACCGTGATCGCCACGAAGATCGCGCCGACCAGCAGGATCACCGTCATGAGGAGCACTGCGATGAGCAGCGCCTGACCCTTCTGTGTCCTCATGCTTCACCCGTCTCCGTCATCGCCCAAGCCGCCGTCCCGGTGGCCGGCCACCGGCTACCGACCGGCGTTCCTGACCGCGATGGTGTCGTGCAGGGCCGCCTGTTGGATGTTCGGCGGCGGCGCGGGAAGCACGTAGGTCCCGTTCGCGTCTTCCGTGTAGTCCACGAACTCCGACAACTTGAAACTCACGTCCAACAGGTTGCGCGTGTTGTAGTCCACCCGCACCAGATCGTCCCGCGCCGTGGCGGTCGCCCCGGAGTGGATGTCGGCGTTCCGGCGCGCCCAGTACTGGATGTAGAGCTGGACGTCCTGGATCTGGCCCACCGGGACTCCGAGCGCTTGCGCGAACTTGGCCGGGCCCGGCGGGCCGGTGCCGGCCAGGTCGTTGAAGAGGACATCCATGCTGAGCGCCCAGTTCTCGGGCACCCACGACTCCCAGGCCGCCGGGGGCAGCGCACGCTTCACGCCGAACTGCCAGTCCCCGATCTGGCTCTGCTCCGTCTGGTCCGTCTCCACGTAGTCCACCCGCCGCCAGGTGCCGTCGGTGAGGTTCACGATCGCCCGCACCCGCACCGTGTCGGGCAGGATGATGGCGTTCGGGGAGGGTGTCACCTGGTAGCCGTTCGGCGCCAGCGTTCGCGGCGTCGGCGGCGAGCCCGGCTCGGACTCCAGGTACACGACGTTGGCCTGGTCGGTGGTGAGCGCAAGGTTGACGGCGCCCCCGGCATCGGTGAGCTGAATCGTCTGCAGGTAGAAGCGCCCGAACCGCATGGCCCCGGCGTCCGCATCCCAGGACACGTCGAGCTGCGGCGTGCCCCGCAGCCCGGCGTTGTAACTGTCGTACTGCAGGTCGGTATAGCCGCCCGTCGTGGTGTTGTAACGGTAGATCGTGACTCGCGGGTCGAGCAACCGCGGGAAGAGTTGCGGGCAGGCCATGGTCGGGTCGCTCTGGGCGTGGCCCGTCCAGCCGCCGTGCTCGGCCCGATAGACGCTCCCGTCGCGGAGCGGCTGGAGCTGCTCGTTCGTGGCGTGCTGCGGCGCGAACTTCACGCTGTCGAACAGGTACGTGTAGCCGGCCGTCGCTCCGCAGTTCGGGCAGTTGGAGCTGTACGTCCGGAAGCCCGGGTACCGCACGCCGCAGGCGTCGCACACCGATGCCGTGCAGCCGACGTCACACCCGTCGGCCAGCGAGAGCCCGTTCTCGGTCTGCGGGCGGTTCGAGTAGAAGACCATCGTCCCGCTGCCGGGCGGGTCCTCGACGAGACTGCCGAAGCGGTACCACCGGTCCCCGAAGCTGTACTCGGCGTCCGCCTGCGGGACCTCCCGCAGGATGCCGACCTGCCGGTACAGGATGAACGGGTCCTCGTAGGTGGGCGTGTACTCCACGCCGGCGGTCGGCTGGGAGGTGGAGAGCGGAGCCGTGGTGCCGGGCGGGAAGGTCGTCAGGTTGATGCCGACGTCGTCATTGCGCACGATCCGGCCGCTGCGCGGGTGTACGACGTACCGCACCGCCTCCATCCACTGGGTGCCGGCGGTGGCGTCGGGGCGCACGGACGGCTGGAGGGGGCCGGTCAACGAGCTGGGGGCCGGCACGATCGCGGCGAGCTGGCAGGTGTCCACGTAGGCCATGTTCGGCGCCGCGAGGGGCCGAACTTCCCGCAAGGGGAGCACGTGGATGGCGTTGGCGACCGTGCGCTGGATGTCTTCCACCGTCTGCCGGACGGTGTCCTGCATCCGCGCCC